>Ga0209108_10000803_pt1 | contig 17735 bp, 13 predicted proteins | sample Rifsed10ft1_FD_184003 | JGI IMG/M metagenome (GOLD analysis project Ga0209108, IMG submission 184003) | Soil microbial communities from Rifle, Colorado, USA - sediment 10ft 1 (version 2) | ecosystem: Environmental > Terrestrial > Deep subsurface > Rock core/Sediment | place: Rifle, Colorado...
CGTTCCTGCTGGTCGACTGGGACGAGGGCGGAACGAGCGGCGCGCTCAGGACGCGGCCCGCCCCGCCGCCGCTCCTCCCGCCGAATCAGCGGCGCACGCGGTGTTGAGCGACGGGACGCAGGTGGTGTTATCGCTTGCCGGCGCTGTCGATGTGGAACGGGAGTGCGCGCGCCTCAAGTCGGAACTGGCTTCGCTCGAGAAGCAGCTCGACGCGCTGCGCGGGCGCCTGAAGAACGAGAACTTCCTCGCGCGCGCCAAGCCGGATGTCGTCGAGTCGGAGCGCCAGAAGGCAGGCGAGTGGTCGTCGCGCCGGGAATTGCTCGCGGACAAGGTACGATCGCTGTGCGGCGGCTGATTGCCGTGATGGCTCTGGCCGGCTGCGCGCAGTCCGGCATGCCGCCCGGCGGTCCGCCCGATACGGCGCCACCGCGTCTGGTCCGGGTGACGCCAGACACGAACGCGCTCAACGTTCGCGGGGGCGCCATCTCCTTCGAGTTTGACGAAGTGGTGAGCGAGCGGCCGCGTGGCGTCCCGGGGCTGGCCGACCTCTTCATCGTTTCGCCCAGCAGGGGGCCATCGGGAGTTTCCTGGAGGCGGACACGCGTTCAGGTCAGTCCCCGCGGCGGCCTGAGGCCGAACACGACCTACACGGTTCGCATGTTGCCGGGAATGGTCGACCTCGACAACAACATGGACTCGACCGGCCTGACCCTGGTCTTTTCCACCGGACCGACGCTGGCCACCGGAAGCATTGCGGGACGAGTGTTCGACTGGGTCACCGCCCGGCCCGCGGCTCGAGCCATCGTCGAGGCAATCGCACTTCCCGACAGCGCACGCTTCGGCGCGGAGGCCGACTCGTCAGGCGCCTTCGTCATCACGCACATGCCACCAGGGCAGTTCCTGCTCCGGGCGCTCGTTGACGTGAATCGCAATGGGGTCGTGGACGGTCGCGAGCTGTTCGACACGCTGACCGTGACCCTCGTCGATTCGCTGCGCCGCGAGATGCTGGCCGCGGTGCGCGATTCGATGGGCGCCGGCATCGCTACCGCGGATGTGCGCGACAGCCTGACGCTGCGCCTCACCCTCGACCGGCCGCTCGATACGTTGTTCGTTCCCGCGCCGAGAGTGTTTTCGATCAAGGCGGCGGACAGCTCGGTCGTTGTGTTCGACACGGTGCTGACTCAGGCGGACGTCGACCGCGCGATCGCGGATTCGATCCGGAGCAAGGCGGTTCAGGACTCCGTCAGGCGAGCCTTCGTTGCCGATTCGACGCGCGCCGCCGACTCCGTGCGAGCAGCGGCCGCGCCGGTCCCAGCCACTCCGCCGCCCCGGCCGACCGGCAGACGCCCGGGCGCCGCGACGCGAACTCCGCCCGCGGCCCCGCGCGACACATCCAGCCGGATCGTCCCCAAGCCGTCGGCGAAGCTTCCCGTGACCATCCTGTACGTGAAGTTCAAACAGGCACTCAAGCCGGCAACGTCCTATCGCATCACGGCTGACAGTCTGAGGAGCGTCACCGGCGCCACGCGAACGTCATCTCGCGTGTTCACCACGCCACGGCCGGCGGCGCGACCGGACACCAGCAAGGCTCGTCCCGATACGGGCCGCACGACGCGTGGGTGACGCCAGGCGTGCGTTGCCGGCGGTGGGCGCGTTGTTGGCGATGCCTGACGTGCAGGGCCTCGCGGACCACGCGCCGCGCTCGATGGTCACCGACGCCGTTCGCGCCGCGGTCGAGCGGGCGCGCCGGGACCCAGCGGCTGTCCCTTCCGACAACAGCGGCTGGTTCGCGATGATCCGCGACGAGCTCGCCCGACGGGAGCAGGCCTCGCTGCGACCGGTCTTCAACGCCACCGGCGTCGTGCTGCATACGAACCTCGGCCGTGCTCCGCTGGCGCGCGTGGCGGTGGAAGCCATCGCCCGCACAGCGGCCGGCGCGTCGAACCTCGAGTACGACTTGGCACGGGGCGAGCGCGGGTCTCGTTATGTGCATTGCGCGTCCCTGCTATGTGAGCTGACTGGCGCAGAGGATGCGCTGGTCGTGAACAACGGGGCCGCCGCGCTCGTCCTCGCGCTCAACACGCTGGCCGAAGGCAGGGAATCGATCGTGTCGCGCGGGGAGTTGATCGAAATCGGAGGCAGCTTCCGCGTGCCCGACATCATGGCCAAGAGCGGCAGCATCCTCCGCGAAGTCGGCACGACCAATCGCACGCACGCTGACGACTATCGTCGCGCGATCGGCGAGCGGACCGGGGCGATCGTCAAGGTGCACCGAAGCAACTTCGAGGTACGCGGGTTCGTCGCCGAAGCAACGCTGCGCGACCTTTCACCCATCGCGCGCGAGGCCAGCCTTCCGTTGCTGATGGACCTCGGGAGCGGCCTGCTCATTTCTCTCGAGGCGTACGGGTTGCGCGGAGAGCCGACCGTTCGCGACGCGGTGCATGACGGCGCCACGCTGGTCGTCATGAGCGGGGACAAGCTGCTCGGCGGACCGCAGGCGGGAATCCTGGTTGGCACTCGTGAGGCCATCGATCGCTGCCGCCGTAATCCACTGACGCGTGCCCTGCGGGTGGACAAGCTGACACTGGCCGCGCTCGAGGCAACGCTCTCGCTCTACCGCGATCCCGAGCGCGCTGTTCGCGAGATACCGGTGCTGGCGTTGATGACGGCTTCCCGCGAGTCCATAAGGGCGAGGGCCGAGGCGGCCGCCGGAATTCTGCGCGGAGCCGGCATTGACTGTGAGGTAATCGCAAGCGAAGCCGCCGTCGGTGGCGGCGCGTTTCCCACGGCCAGGCTCGCCTCTGCCGCCGTCGCAATCATTGGAAAGGCTGTCGACGTCGAGCAGAAGCTGCGCCTGTCTCCGGAGCCCGTCATCGGACGCATTGCTGACGACCGGCTCCTGCTGGACCTGCGCTCAATCGCGGCCGATCAGGACGAGCTGTTCGCCGCCGCCGTCGCACGGGCGCTCACTGGATGACCGGCTCCCGCCGCGCCGCCTTTCTCGATCGCGACGGCACCCTCATCGAGGACGCGAACTATCTCGCCCAGGCCGATCACGTTCGACCTCTCCCCGGTGCGCCAGATGCGGTACGCGCGCTGAACGATCATGGGGTTCTCGCGATCGTCATCACCAATCAATCAGGGATCGCGCAGGGATTGCTGACTGAGGCGCAGTACGCTTCGACGCGCGATCGACTGGATCATCTCATGAAGAGCAGTGGCGCGCGCATCGATGCCACGTATCATTGCCCACACTATCCGCCTTTGAGTGGCCCCTGTGAGTGCCGGAAACCGGGGACCCTGCTGTATCGCCGCGCTGCGGAGCACTTCGGGATCGACCTAGCCACTTCGCTGTATGTCGGCGATCGCGATCGCGACATCGCGCCGGGCCTCGCGTTCGGCGGCTTCGTGCGACTGGTGCCATCGGGCAGCACACCCGACGGCGATCACGAACTGGCGCGCGGGCGCGGCGTACTGGCGGCCTCGCTCGGCGAGGCAATCGACGACTATCTCAAGCGGGTGCCGTGAGCGCGTGTGACGTGTCGCGACTCCGCGCGACCGGCTAATTTCACCGCATGACGCGCGTGGCCGTGCTCGCCTCAGGGAGCGGAACGAATCTCCAGGCGATCCTCGACCGGCAATCGGCCCTGGGCGCGACCGCAGCGGCGCGTGTGGTGCTGGTGGCAAGCGATCAGGCGGACGCCGGCGCGCTGGCGCGAGCCCGGGACGCAGGAATAACGGCGCTGGCGCTCGACCGGACAGCGCGCGCGAGCGGCCTGGCTGCAATTCTGGCCACGCATCGCGTGGAGATGGTGGTGCTGGCGGGCTACCTGAGGCTGGTGCCAGCGGATGTCGTGTCGCACTTTCGCGGGCGAATCCTGAACGTGCATCCCGCGCTGCTGCCCGCCTTCGGCGGGCCAGGAATGTTCGGGCACCACGTTCACGAGGCGGTCATCCGTCGCGGCCTGCGCCTAACGGGTCCCACGGTTCATTTCGTGGACGAGCGCTACGACGAAGGTCCGATCATTGCCCAGTGGCCGGTAGCCGTTCTGCCAACGGATACGCCCGACGAACTCGCGAAGCGGGTCCTGGAAGTCGAGCATGTGCTGTATCCACGCGTGGTCGAGGCGGTCGCCGCGGGCCGCATCAGACTCGCCGATGACAATCGAGTCGTGTTCGAAACGAATGCCGATGCGACACACTTCGGCCCAGCCGTGGGTGTTTCGCCGGCACGCCGGTACTTCGACGACACGCTCGGGGCGTCAGCACGCTGACCTACACTTCCCTTTGCGCCTTGCGCTTTGCGCTTTGCGCGATGCCCTCTGCCCTCTGCCCTCTGCCCACATAAATGCCTACCGCACTGCTGTCCGTTTTTGACAAGAGTGGAGTCATCGAGTTCGCAAAAGACCTTGTCGCCCTCGAATGGAATCTTGTTTCCACCGGAGGCACCGCGCGTGCATTGCGTGCGGCCGGCCTCGAGGTTCGCGACGTCGAATCGCTGACGAATTTCCCCGAAATGCTCGGCGGTCGGGTGAAGACGTTGCATCCGGCCGTGCACGGCGGACTGCTCGCGCGCCGCGACCTGCCCGAACACATGGCGGCCATTGCCGCACACGGCATCAGCACCATCGACATGGTCGTGGTGAACCTGTATCCGTTCCGCGAAACCGCCGCCCGTGCCGGGGCCTCGTTCGGCGACGTCGTCGAACAGATCGACATCGGCGGACCGTCGATGCTGCGATCGGGGGCCAAGAATCACGCGTCCGTATGGACCGTGGTCGATCCGGCCGACTACGCACCCGTGCTCAACGCGCTGCGCGAAGGCGCCGACGGCGCTGAGCTCCGCCGCCGACTGGCCGAGAAGGTGTTTGCGCACACGGCCGGTTACGACGCGGCGATTGCCGGCTGGTTGGCTTCTCAACGAGGTGAGCGCTTCCCGGAAGACATCACGCTTCACGCGCGTCGTTCGCAGCCACTGCGCTACGGAGAGAATCCGGAGCAGCGGGCGGCGTTTTACTCGGAGACGGGGAAGAGCGGCATCTCCGCGCTCAAGCAGCGCGGCGGAAAGGAGCTCTCGTTCAACAACCTGCTCGATCTCGAGGGAGCGTTGCTCGCCACCGAGCCATTCGCCGACGAGGCCTGCTGCGCAATCGTGAAGCACACGACGCCGTGCGGTATCGCGGTCGGCGCGGACGCAAGGGACGCCTACAGCAAGGCGCTCGCCTGTGATCCCGTTTCGGCGTTCGGATCAGTGATCGCCTTCACCGTGCCCGTGGACATGGTCGCCGCCGAGACCATCTCGTCCCTGTTCGTCGAGTGCATCGTGGCGCCCTCGTTCGCCGAAGAGGCGATCGAGATCCTGGGACGGAAGAAGAACCTTCGCGTACTCGAGGGCGTCGCGAAATGGGGCCAGGACGCACTGGACGTGAAGCGAGTCCGCGGCGGGTTCCTCGTGCAGGAACGCACGCCACCGCTCACGGATCAGTCATCGTGGAAGGTGGTCACGGATCGCGCCCCGACCGACGACGAGCGCAGCAACCTGTCGTTCGCCTGGCGGGCGGTGGCGAGCGTGAAGTCGAACGCCATCGTGCTCACGCGCGATCAGGCCACGATCGGAATCGGCGCGGGCCAGATGTCCCGCGTGGATGCCGCGTTCATGGCCGTGCACAAGGCGCGTGCGGCGGGACACGAAACCAAGGGCGCAGCTCTTGGGTCGGATGCGTTCTTCCCGTTTCGCGATGGCATCGAGCAGGCGGCCGAGGCTGGGGTCACGGCGATCATCCAGCCCGGCGGGTCTGTTCGGGATCAAGAGGTGATCGCGGCGGCCAACGAGCGGGGGATGACGATGGTGTTTACGGGGCGGAGGCTTTTTCGACACTAGGCGGTTTGGTGCTGCTTGCAGTATGCGGTATGCAGCCGCCGACGCAGATGCATGCAGCCGCCTCTCGCCTTCCCCATCCCCACCCCAAGCCGCCATCTTTCGCCGGCAACCGCGCTTAGCGTTTTCGTGACCAACTGACGACCTCCGCCCCTGCCTGATGCCCGCACCCTCGACGACCGAACTCGACTACCGTCCGTCGTACCGCGCGGCGGCGATCGCGTCCGCACTGGTGCTGCTCCTCTACATCATCACGCTCGGTCCGTCGACCGCGATGTGGGACACGAGCGAATACATCGCGGCGGCGTACGTCGTGGGCCTGCCGCACCCGCCGGGAAACCCGTTCTTCGTCCTCCTTGGCCGAGTGTTCTCGATCATGCCCGGCGGGAATCCGGCGTTCTGGGTGAACATGCTGGCCGCAACGTGTGCCGCCGTCTCGGCCGGATTCTGGTTCCTGATCACCGAACGCGTGCTGGTCAGCTGGCTCTCCGAGCGCTGGCAGCGGGTGCTGGGTGGCGCGCTGGCGGCGCTCATCGGCGCGACGGCGTTCACGGTCTGGAGTCAGGCGGTCGTGAACGAGAAGGTGTACACGGTATCGCTGGTCGGTGTCGCGATGATTTCCTGGCTGACCGTGCGGTGGTGCGACGATCCGGACGGCCCCAGGGCCGACAAGATCCTCATCCTCATCGCCTATCTCCTCGGTCTCGGATACTCGAACCACATGGCCGGGTTCGTGGCGGGACCCGCCGTGGCGATCGCGGTACTCGTCAGGCGGCCGACCACGCTGCTCCGCTGGCGCCTCCTGCTCGCGGGCGCAGGAGCGCTGATCATCGGCTTCACTCCATTCGCGACACAGCCGATCCGTGCCGCCTACTTCCCCGCAATTAATGAAGGCGAACCAACCGGCTGCAGGACCGAGTTCAACTGGGACTGCACGTTCAGCGCCCAGACGTGGGAAGCGTTCAAGTACAATTTCAATCGAGAGCAGTACGGCAAGCCGGCAGTGGCCGAGCGGCAGGCGCCGATCGGCGCGCAGATCGGGATGTGGTGGCTGTATTTCCGCTGGCAGTGGCTGCGCGACGCCTATCTGGAGCAGCAGGCGATGCAGGCCGTGCTGGCGGCGCTGTTCCTCGTACTCGGCTTGTTCGGAGGGTGGGTCCATTACCAGCGAGACCGACGAAGTTTCTGGTACTTCGGTCCGCTCATGGCCACGGTCACGCTGGTCCTCATCTACTACCTGAACTTCAGATACGGCCACTCCCAGGCGCCCGCGCTCGGCGAAACGGTGGATCGCGAAGTCCGCGACCGGGACTACTTCTTCCTCTGGAGTTTCTCGGCGTGGAGCGTGTGGGCCGCGTTAGGGCTGGTGTTCGTCTGGGAATCGATCGCGGCCATGGTCGGCACGCAGGGCGTGAAGCTCGGCAAGCAGACGCTGAGCCTGCCCACGAAGCGGAGCTGGGCCATCGCGTCACCCGTGCTGGCGCTGGCGCTGATCCCCCTCGTTGCGAACTGGACGCCGGCCACGCGGCGCGGCGATACCACCACGCGTGACTTCGCGCACGACCTGCTCAACTCCGTCGAGCCGTACGGGATCCTGGTGACCGTTGGCGACAACGACACCTTCCCGCTCTGGTACGCGCAGGAGGTCGAGGGGATTCGTCGCGACGTGGTGATCGCCAACACGTCGCTGCTCAACACGGACTGGTACGTCAGGCAGATCATCCGGTCGCCCATTCACGAGTACGAAGCGGCGAAGGGCCCGGCGATCTACCGCGACAAGCAGTGGACCAGGCCGACCACGCCGGCGCTGCGCCTGACGCTTGACGAGGCGGACGCGATTCCGTTGGCCGAGGAGCGACGCGACACCGTGCTGTTCCAGGCGGGAAAGATCCGGGCCGTGATTCCGCCGCGGATCTACACCAAGGCCGACTACGCCGTGCTGCTCATGATCCGGGACAATCCTGATCGTCCCGTGTACTTCGCGCGAACATCGGGAGGATACGGGCACGAGCTCGGGTTCGGGCCGTATCTCGTTATGCAGGGGCTGGCGCGAAAGCTCCTGCCCGAGGTGCCGACGCCGTCACGGGATACCCTGCTGGTGCCTGGCGAGGGGTGGGTGGACATGCCGCGATCGCTCGCGCTCTGGAATGACATCTTTGAAGGGCCACAAGCGCTGATCAGGAAAGGCGGCTGGCCCGATCGAGCGTCGGTCGGGATTCCGGCGCTGTACGTGAACAGCGGGCTCATACTCAGCGAGGCGCTGGAGAATCTCGGTGACCGCGCCGGTGCGAGTAAGGTCCTGTCCCGAACGGAGCAGGTCGCGCGCGCCACTCGGATCGATGAATTCTTCAGCTTCATCAATCAGCGCGGAGGGGTTCCGCTTCCCATCACCGGCGATACCGCGCCGAGATTGCCGGTGCCATCGAGTCTGCCGCCGGGGAAGAAGGATACCGGGAACTGACAAACAAAGCTGAGTTGTTGGAACTGGGTGCTAGGGCGATTTGCTGGAACTGGGGCTGGAGCCGATGGGTTCCAGCCCCAGTTCCAGCGAATAACCCAGGCACCCACCAATAAGAACTCAGCGGATGTTAAATTCTGGCTGGGAGGGCTAGTCCTAATTGGTAAGGCAGCGGTCTTGAAAACCGCCGCGCAGAAATGCGCTTACAGGTTCGAGTCCTGTGCCCTCCGCCTTGCAGTACGTGGTCAGGCCCTTTCGACCCGCCTTCAATCGCAGTCTCGCACGAACCTCACAGGGCCTGACTGGCGGCTGGCACGCGATGTGCCGCACATCCTGTCGTGTCACGCCACCCCGATATCCGTGCTGCGCTCAAGCCCTTCGCCAGCGGTGCTCCAGTCGTCGACGAGCGGAGACCACGCGTCACACCAGCGATGACGCGCAGGGAGTTCGCGCGGCTGGCGGTCCTCTGCGCAATCGCCGCCCTCGTCAGGCTCTGGGGGCTGGGGTCGCTGGGCCTCGTCGTGGACGAGGGCGTCCAGGGGTTGGCCGTCCAGGGCTGGCTGGGCTCGGGCCTTCCAATCCTGCCGTCCGGCATCATGTACCGTCGCGCCATTCCCTTTGGCGCGCTTCAGGCCCTCTCTTCCTGGACGTTCGGCACCGACGAGTTCGCGCTGCGCCTCCCGGCGGCGCTCTTTGGCATCGGCGCGGTCCTGGCGACCTTTGCGCTCGCGCGGGCACTCTTCGATCGGCGAGTCGCGTGGATCGCGGCGATCTTCATTGCGCTGTCGGCGTGGGAGATCGAGCTGTCGCGTTATGCACGCTTCTACACGGCGTTCCAGGTCAGCTATGCCCTCGCCCTCCTCTGCTTTTTCAGGGGACTCGCGCCGGGCGCCCGCGCGTGGCGCTGGGGCTTCGCGGCCTCCGCCTTCGCGGCGATCACGTTCCATGAGCTCGGGATCGTTCTCGTCACGTGTTTCCTGGTTCCCCTCTTCGACCGCGCCGCCTCAACGCGCACCCGTGTCACCGTGCTCGCCGGCGCCATTCCCTTTGTGGGCGTCTGGCTCGTGTACAGGCGCGGCCTCGTACCTTGGTTTGCCGGCCTGGCACCACTGCATGGGCTCGAACAGCTACCGTATGTCGCACCGGAGGGGGCCGACACGCTGCCCTGGCTCACGGGATTCCCACCGCTGCGGATTCCCGGGTTCTCCGCCATGCAGGATTTCCTGGTTCTGGAAAGGCTGGCTCTCCTGGCTTCGATCGCGATCGCGGTCGTGGCAACCGTGCTCGTGCTCCGCCAGCACGCGGGCGTGGGGAGGGGGCGCGGCGTCTTCCTGATCCTCGCGATGGCGCTCGGCGTCGTGCACCAGTTCGTGGCCGCTGGACTGGCGCTCGTCATCCATATGGCCCTTTCGGCGACCACGCTTCGAGCCCTGTGGAGCCGTCAATACCTGCCGGTACTCGCCGCCCTCACGCTCATGCTCGCGTTCTGGACCGTCGGGCTCTTCGGCAGACTGGATGGTGACTTGAAAGCGCTGACCCTGTCGTTGTTCGGGTTCCCGAATGTACTGCAACACTTCGTCTACTGGTTCGCCCTCGGTTGGCCGGTTTTCCTGATCGTGATCAGCGTCGCCGCCGCCGTCATGTTCGATCGCTTCCTCCGGAACGGCGATCGCGCGATGCTGTTTCTTCTGGTTGGGATCGTGGCCCCGATGTCAGCGGCGAGCATGTTCGACTCGTACTTCGAATCCCGGTACGTCTTTCACCTCTATCCACTGCTGGCGATCGTCTTCGTCTGGGGAATGCTGCAGATCGCAGACCGACTGGCCGCGATGACGATGCGTGGTCGCGCCTCGAAGTCGGCAATGACGGGCGCGGCTCTTGCGCTCGGCCTTATCTCCAGCGGCGACATCGGTCCCCCGACCTGGGCACCAATGACCCGCACGTACGCCAGCCAGCGCGACCCGATGAGAGGCACCATCAGTTGGAGGGCCTACGCGGGCTTTCATCAGGACCAGATTGGACCCGCCAGGTTCGTGCGAGAGCGTGTGGGCGAAGGCGACGTGGTGGCGGCAATCGGCCTCCCGCACCAGTTGGCCGTGTATCGATTCTACACGGGTCGACTCGATGTCGCGCTCAGTCGCCCGCAGGACAGGAACTACCAGCGGCTCAGGAACGGCCGGATCGTCGACTGGGTGACCGGCAGCGAGTTGGTATTCAATCCGAAGGAACTGGTGCCGCCATCGCGCGCTGGAACCACGTGGCTGATCGGTGACGACGTGCTGCTGGGGGAGGCCGTCGACTATTTTCCAGATCAAGTCAAGCGCGACGCGCAGGCGGTCGCGAAGGATGCGGTTTTTCGGGGACGTGATGGCGTGTCCTTCGTCGTGAGGTTGCCCTGAGCCACGCCCTGCCGTTCGTCTCGGTCATTGTGCCGCTCTTCAATGAGGAGCGCTGGATCGACGATTGCATCCAGGCGCTTCTGGCGCAGGAGTATCCGGTCGACCGCTACGAGATCCTGGTCGTCGACAACAATTCGACCGACGGGTCAGTCGAGCGAGCCGCGCGTCACCCGCGCGTTCGGTTGCTGCGCGAGCCAACGCAAGGTGACTTCGCCGCCCGTAACCGCGGGATCCTGGAATCCTCCGGTGAGATACTGGCATTCACCGATTCGGACACGGCCCCTCGACCGGAATGGCTGCATTCCATTGTCGGGCACATGCAGACGACCGGCGCAAGCCTGCTCGTCGGTCGTCTCGAGTACGGCGGTCGCTCCCATGCGCTCCAACTGCTCGAAGCCTACGAGGCGGAGAAGGGAGAGTTCATATTTGGCGCCGGGATCCCTCGCATCTACTTCGGCTACACGTGCAACATGGCGGTCCGTCGGTCCGTGATGGATCGGCTGGGACCCTTCGCGCCCGTGTTCCGCAACGCCGATGTGGTGTTTGTACGCCGCGCTGTCGACGAACTCAGTCCCCGGGCCCTGGCGTTCTGTGACGCCATGCGCGTACGCCGCCTGGAGGTAGCGAGCGTCAGGCAGTACCTCGGCAAGCAGGCCGCGTACGGGGCGGATTTCATCCGATACGCCGACATCGCCGGGGCAAGCACGCTCAACGCGCAGCAGCGGCTCGCGGTATTCGGGCGCACCGTTCGAAAGAACGGCCTGGGCCCGCTCGATGCCGTGGTGCTATTTGGGTTCCTGACTCTCGGCGCGGCCAGCTATGAAGTGTCGAGATGGCGAGCGTCGCGGAAGAAGTCGGCTTCCACGGTTGACTTACCGCGCCAAACGGCGCCGTAGCCGTAAATGATCGGATCGCGATTCCGCCCCATTCTCCAGCTGTTGAGCGGGAACTTGGTCGGCGCAGTGGTTGGCGGGACGTTCTTCCTCGCAGCGTCCCAGCGCTTTTCGCTCGTGCAGATGGGACGCTACGCCGTTGCCATCAGCTTCCAATGGGTCATCTTTGGCCTCATCGGCACCGGCTTGTCGATCGCAACACTCCGATTTGCGCGCGATCGTTTCGCGTCCGACGACCGCGCCGGCGCCGCGGGTGTCGTGGCCAATGCCGTCCTGACTGTTGCGATCCTGACGATGGCTTTTGCGATCGTCTGCTGGGCGGTGCTCGCGCGCTTCGGGGTGGCGCTGCAGTTCGATCCCATCGTCGGCCTGCTGGCCGTGGTGTGGGCAGGAGCCCGTGCCTTGCTCGACGTCCTTCGCTCCGGGTTGCTGGCGCAACAGGACTTCCGGCGGACGGCGTTGCTGACCTCCACCTCGGCGGCTACGGGGCTCACGGCGCTGACTTTCGTTCTCAGCTCCGGCGAACTGACTGTGGCACGCTTGCTCTCCGCGCACGCCTTGGGCCTCTTCTCCAGCTCGATAGCGGGCATCTGGCTGCTGGCGCCGCTGGCACGCGGGGGGACTCGCTGGGTGAGCGCGAGACCGCTCTTCGACTACGCTCGATGGCCCGCCCTGTCGGAAGGAACTCGGCTGCTCCAGGTGAATCTGGGCGCGCCACTCCTCGCCGGGCTGGCGGGCCCCGCCCAGGCTGGACTGTTCGGCATGGGCCGGTACCCAGCGTACGTGTTCGATGTCATCGCGGTGACCCTCTACCAGTACTGGCTCGCCAAGGCAGTGAGCGTGCCCGATCGGGCATCGATGCGCGGCTACATTGCCCGTCAACTTCGACGGGCGGCAGGGCTGGGCCTCGCGATGATCATCGCCGCGGTCCTGGCGATGCCGCTCCTTCCACTCCTGGGTGAGGAGTTCGCGCTGGCGGGTCCGCTGTTCGTGTTGAGCGCGGTCGACTTCGCGCTCGTACTCCTGATCCGTCCTATCGAGACCGTGTTTCACGGCCTGAGCCAGCCACGCCTTGAGCTGCTGCAGCGATCCTTTGCGCTGCCTGTAACGTTCATCGCGGCGTTGCTGCTCGCGCCCCGGTGGGGCTCGATAGGGATGGCGATTGCGCACATCATCGCGAGTGTGACCGCGCTGGCGGCTGGCGGCTTCCTGCTCCGGCGAGCGCTGGTCGTCGCGCGCGTGGAGGGCATCCGCGCTCCCGTGGTTGAGTCGCCATGAAGAACCCGGTGAGCAGATTCACCGAGGGACGCTCCGCGAGGGACGGCCTCGCATGACCCTCCCCACTCGCGGGGCCGCAGAGGCGTTAGGCTGGCGCGCAGCACAGCTCGCCGGGACGCAGGTCGTGTCGCTGCTGCGGCTCATGATCCTGGCTCGGCTGCTGGCTCCGGAAGCGTTCGGACTGGTCTCGGTGGCCGCGGTGACGACCGGCCTGCTGATGGGCCTGAGCAATCTCGGCATGACGCAGGCGCTGGTGCAGCGACCATCCCCGACGCCGGAAGAGTACGATACGGCCTGGACGGTCGACCTGATGCGAGCTGTCCTGGTTAGCGCGGTGCTCGTGGTGTTCGGACCGATCCTGGCCGGGCTGTTCAACGAACCCGATGCCGGGCCCATCGTTCGTGCGCTGGCGATCCGTCCCGCGATCGCCGCGGCCGCCAGCATCGGCGTGGCGAAACTCACCCGGGAACTCGCGTTCCGACGGCTCGCGGCGATGGCGCTTCCGGCGGCCGTGGTCGAGGCGGTGACGTCGATCGCGCTGGCACCGACCCTTGGTGTCTGGGCCCTGATAGTGGGCAGCCTGACCGGAGTGATGGTTCAGACGCTGCTATCGTACCTCCTCGCACCGCATCGGCCGCGTTTCCGTTTCGATCTTCAGGGCGCCACTCCACTGGTGCGATACGGCCAGTGGATCCTGTTCACCGGCATCGTCGCGCTGGTCGGGACGTCGCTCACCCAGGTCGGCATCTCGCGGATGCTGGGCGTGGAGTCGTTAGGCAAGTACTTCGTGGCCGGCAAGCTCGCGTTTCTTCCGGGCGAGGCGGCGGCCGCCGTCATCGGCGCGGTGGCGTTTCCGCTGTACGCGGCCCACCGCGGCGATCAAGACCGGTCTGCCGCAACGTTCGGCGTTCTGCTGACCAGCCAGGCGGTTCTCTTCCTTCCGGTGTTCGCGATCATCATTGCCCTTGCCCCAGCCCTCGAAGGGGCGCTGGGAACCCGATGGGCCGGGACCGCCTGGACGACGCAGATTCTGAGCGCTTCGTGCATGATGGGTCTCTTCGGTGATTCCGTCATCCCTCTCCTCAGAGGACAAGGACGGGCAGATCAGGCGTTCGCGATTGAGGCCGTGCAGACCGGCAGTCGCCTGCTCTTCCTGGTCCCCCTCATGTCGGCCTTCGGAGTCCCTGGGGCAGCGTTGGCCTGGCTCGTCGGCAACGCCGTCGCCCAGCTGGCTGCCGCGATCTTCATTCGCGACGTGCTTCGTCGCAGCCTCGGAGGTCTGGCCCGGAAGAGACTCGCCGCCGGAGTGACGGCGGCGGCGCTCGCCGGTGCAGTGGCCGCCGGGGCCGGCGCTGCCCTGCACGGGTTCACGGCCCTGGCAGTGGGCGGAACCACTGCGGCAGTCGCGGCAGCCGGAATCCTCTGGGCGCTTGATCATGTCGTGGGCCTCCACTGGCACGAACTCCTTCCCTGGCATTCGACGTGGGGTCTGAGCGCCGTGGGGATGCCAATCGCGAAAGAGGCCCTCGATGTTTGATGGATTGCGCGGCCTTTCGCTGCGCGGACTGTTCCGTCGGTTCTCCAACCGTCTCTATGTCGATGTCGGCGACTCGAACGCGACGATATTCATCGCCGGAATGGGCAGGAGCGGAACGACGTGGGTTGAAGCGGTGGTCAATCACGATTTCGGCCATCGGGTGATGTTCGAGCCGTTCCTGGCGCACGACGTGCCCGCCGCCGCTGCCTTTCCACACAACCCTTACGTCAGGCCTTCAGATCGCGATCCCGACCGCCTTCGCGCAGCGGAGACGATCCTCTCGGGGCGAACCCCACGTGGTACGGTGGATCGGCATCACCGCGGGTGGATCTTCAGGCGCAGAATCATCAAGGACGTCCGCTGCAATCTCATGCTCGGTTACCTCAAGGCGATTCGGCCGGCAATGCCGCTTGTTTTCGTGGTGCGCAATCCGTGGTCGATCGCAGCGTCGTGGATTCGGCTCGGGTGGGGGAACGTGCCATACGAGGAAACACTGGAACTCGACGCGATTCTCGAGCAGCAGGAGCTGCTGGCGGATTTTCCGGTGATTCAGCGCGCAATGGTCGGCCTCGATCGCTCCGATGCCTTCGAACGCATCATCTTTCAATGGTGCCTGCTTCACCTCGTGCCGTTGCGACAGCTCGGCGACGGCGACGCTCATATGCTCCGTTACGAAGATCTCGTCCGTGAGCCGCTCCAGACCGCCGATCGGATGGCGGCGTATCTTCAGCTCCGCCTTGAAGGACCGGGGCTGGCGCGCGCTCTGGCCAGATCCACGACCACCGATTTTCTGCGTCGAGGGCCCCGAATGGACCGTTCCGCTCTCCTGAGCGATTGGAAGGCGGTGCTTTCGCCGGGCCAGATCGACCGGGGGCGTGAGATTCTCGCCTCCTTTGGCCTCGACCGGCTCTACGATGAAAACGGATTACCTCTGCCCGAACTCGCACTGGCCGGGGGCCAACCACCGGGCGCGACTGGTTCATCCAGCTGAGCTCACCAACCCCGTCGGATGCCATCGACAACGCCCTGGCAACTGCAAGTCTTCGACGTCAGCCTCAAGAAGCGACAGAAGCTCGCCATGTTGCTCGATCTCGTCGGGCCGCTGCAGGGCGAGAGGTGTTTGCTGATCACCAACGGCGACAATCCCGGATCGCTCAACTACCATCTAAAGCGCGCCGGGGGATTCTGGAGTTGGTGCGAGCTCGAGGCGAAAAGCATACCCGACATGCAGCGGTTCCTGGGAGAAACGGTGCATTCGGGCTCGGAAGAGTCCCTTCCTTTCCCCGTGGCTGCCTTCACTCGGGCGGTAGTGGTTGACGTCCACGAACATCTCACGCGAACCGAGGTCTTCGATCGGGAGCTGGCGCGCGTGCTCGCGCCTGGCGGACTCGCCGTCGTCACGACGCCCACCGGCGACGAACGCCTCCCGGTCGCGCGAATGAAGCGCTGGCTTGGCATGAATCCCGCAACCTACGGACACATGGTCCAGGGATTCCGTGTCGAGGAGCTGGAAGCAAAGCTGCGCGCGGCAGGGTTGGTGCCCGAGCGGCGCGGGGCGTACTCGCGCTTCTTCACCGAATTCGTCGAGCTTGCGGTGAACTTCGGTTATGTGAAGGTGCTCGGTCGCCTGAAGGGCAGGCGGCGGCCGGAAGCTGGAGAAATCGCCCCGCGGAGCGCAGAACAGCTTGGCTCGGTCGGCGGCGCATTCCGGCTGTATCGCATCGCGTTTCCCTTCATCCATGCGTTCTCGTCGCTGGACGTCCTGATCCCCGGGCGCGATGGATATGCGGTCGGCGTCACTGCGCGGCGACCTGCGTGAGCGGCGGGTTCGCGGGGCAGATGACGTGAAGTCATTCGTGACTGGTGCGGCCGGCTTCCTCGGAGCGCACTTGTGCCGGCGGCTCGCTCGTGACGGGCATGATGTGATCGCGCTCGATTGCCGCGCTCGTCCTCTACCGCTGGCGGTCGATGGGATTCAGTACCTTCAGGCAGACTTGCGAGCTGCGGATAGCTGGCGGCATGCGCTCGACGGAGCGGCCACCGTCTTCCATCTCGCGAGCGTGCATCTGCAGGTCACCGCTCCGGAAAGTGAGTACCGGTCCGTGAACGTGGATGCGGCGGTCTCGCTGGCCGAGGTGTGCCGTCAGTCGGGCGTCAGGCGTTTCGTCCATACGAGCACAGTCGGCATCTACGGACACGTGCAGGCGCCTCCAGCCAACGAAGACGCCCCACGCAACCCGACCAACACGTATGAGAGGACGAAGCTCGAGGGAGAGCTGGCGCTCGAGCGCACAGCCGAGCGTTCGGGGCTCGACCTCCGGATCCTGCGGCCGGCGTGGATATTTGGTCCGGGATGTCCACGCACGGCCAAACTGCTGCGGAGCGTGAAGAAGCGGCAGTTCTTCTTTGTCGGCAGCGGCCGGAACCAGCGACATCCCGTCTACGTGGACGATGTCGTCGACGCCCTCATATCGGCAGCGCGCGTTGATGTGGCGCATCGTCGCGATCACATCATCGCCGGTCCCTCGGCGATGACACTTCGCGAAGTGGTGAATGCCTGTGCCGTCGCGGTTGCGGTACCCGCCCCGCGCCTCCAACTCCCACGCCCCGCGGCACTCCTCCTGGGAGGCATCGCCGAGCTTGGCGGTCGAGTCCTCGGCCGGAATCCTCCCTTTTCCCGGCGAAGCCTCGCGTTCTTCGAGAACGACAATGCTTTCGACTGCGCCGCCGCGAGGAGGGATCTCGGCTTCAGTCCCCGGGTGGAGTTCGCCGACGGACTGCGACGTACGTTGTCGGACTCGACGTGGCCGCTCGTCCTCTGACCGTGCAGCAACGTCAAGGCGGGCCGGGGTTCGACGGTCGTGAGGAGCACCGCTGATGTGCGGGATCTGCGGTGTTGTGGGTGGCGACGTGGCCCGGGACGTCGCCTGGGTGCGGGCGATGAACGACGCCATTGCCCATCGCGGCCCCGACGATCAGGGGATCGTGGTGGACGCGCCGGCGGTCCTGGGCAATCGCCGCCTCGCCATCCTCGATCTCTCGCCTAACGCGCACCAGCCGATGGGCGACGCGACCCGGGGAGCGTGGATCACCTACAACGGCGAGATCTACAACCACGCGGAGCTGCGACACGAACTCGAGGCCTCGGGCCATCGGTTCGGCAGCAGGTCGGACACCGAGGTGATCCTGGCACTCTACCTGCGTGACGGGCCCGCCATGCTCTCCCGACTGCGAGGAATGTTCGCGTTCGCCATCTGGGACAAGCGGCGGGAGCGTCTCTTCGCCGCACGGG
>Ga0209108_10000804_pt1 | contig 17729 bp, 11 predicted proteins | sample Rifsed10ft1_FD_184003 | JGI IMG/M metagenome (GOLD analysis project Ga0209108, IMG submission 184003) | Soil microbial communities from Rifle, Colorado, USA - sediment 10ft 1 (version 2) | ecosystem: Environmental > Terrestrial > Deep subsurface > Rock core/Sediment | place: Rifle, Colorado...
GGCGGCGGCGGCGGCCGAAGACCGCGCCACCCTGAGTGCCCTCTCCCAATTGCTCGACTACGCCCGCACCCAGCCGGAGAACAAATACCTCGCTGCGAACGTCATCGGGTTGGACCCCTCGCCATTTCTCAACTACCTCATCCTCGACCGCGGCTCCGACGCAGGCGTGACGAGCGGGATGCCCATCGTCACTGATCAGGGGCTGGTGGGGAGAGTGGTGGAGGTGACGGCGACTTCGGCGAAAGTGCAGCTCATCGTGGACGCCGCCTCCGCGGTGAACGCTCTCCTGCAAGCCTCCCGCGAGCGCGGCGTGGTGGTGGGGCAGCTCGCCGGGGGATTGGAGATGCAAAACATCTCCCAGCAGACCAAGCTAGCACCGGACGATGTGGTGCTCACCTCCGGGCTGGGGGGCAAGTTTCCGCCGGGCGTCATCATCGGCACGGTGAACGCCGTGCAAAAACTGAACTACGAAGTCCTGCAGAAAGCGGATATTACTCCTGCGGTGGACTTCAACCGGCTCGAAATTGTCCTCATCATCACCAACTTCACGCCGCGCGATTTCAGCCCGTTCTTCCAGGCCACGCCCACCGCGCCAGCCCCTGCCCCATGATGACTTACGTCGTTGGCGTGCCGCTGCTCGTGCTGGCGGCGGTGATGCAATCCACCGTGCTCTCGCACTTCCGCGTGTTCGCCGGAACGCTGGACCTGGTGCTGCTGCTCACCCTGAGTTGGACTATCTCCGGAGACTGGCTGGGCGGCATCGCCTGGGGCTTCATCGGCGGCCTGTGCCTCGACCTGCTCTCGGGCGGGCCGCTCGGCGCGGCGGCGCTGGGGCTGGTGCTCATGGCGTACTTCGCCAGCCTGACCGAGGGCCGCTTCTGGCGGTCACACGTGCTTTTGCCGCTGGCGACCATCGCGCTGGGCACCTTCGGCTTCCACACACTTTATCTGGTGGGATTATCGTTGAGTGGTTATCCTGTGAACTGGAGTCATGACCTTTCGCAAGTCACGTTACCGGCGGCAGTGCTGAACACACTCGTGATGCTCCCGGTCTATCACGCCCTGCGCTGGGTGCACGGCCTGGTATACCCGACACCGGTAACAATTTGACTACCGCTCAGACTTCCGAAGTCTCGAAGGCTTCGAAAGCCTGAATCGCAACTATGTCCCGTTCAAATTCGGCCAGCTCTCTCCGCGTCCTCCTGTTTTACGCCGCGCTCGTCGCCGCGGTCGTCGTGCTGCTCGCGCAGCTACTCAACCTGCAATTCCTCCAGCACGGGACCTTCGCCGAGCAGGCTTTCGAGAACCGCATCACGCGGATCAGCGACCCCGCGCCGCGCGGGGTGATCTACGACCGCCGCGGCGTCCTGCTCGCCCGCAACGTCCCGGCCTTCACCGTGACCATCACCCCCGCCTTCCTGCCGGACAACGAAGCGCAGGTGGAGGACATCTACCACCAGCTGGCGAAGCTGCTGAACATGCCGCTCACCGTGCCGGGGTCCACCCCCAAAGCGCCGTGCGCGCCCGGGCGCGGCATCCGCGATTTGGTGGACGAGGGTGCCGGGTTCGCCCCCTACAATCCCGTCAAAATCATGTGCGACATAGAGAAAGACACGGCCCTGATCATCCGCGAACAGCTCGCCGACATGCCCGGCGTGAAAGTCATCGTCGAGCCGCTGCGCGATTACCCGACCGGGATAATGACGGCGGACATCGTCGGCTACATGGCGCCCATCCCCGACCCGAAGGACGCGCCGCTGACCTACGCGTATTACACCGCCCGGGGATTCATCGCCGGACGCGACCGCATCGGCGTCGCCGGGATCGAGGCCTCCATGCAGGACATCCTCGCCGGGCAGAACGGCAGCAAGCTGGTCGAAAAAGACGTGGCCGGGGAAGTCCTCCGCACGATCGGCGTGGAGACAGAGACCGTCGCCGGCCTCAACATGCAGCTTACGATTGACGTCCGTCTGCAGGCCGCTGCCGAAGCCGCCTTGCGGGCCCGCATGAAGCTGTACAACGACTATTCGGGCGAGATCCGCACCACCAGCGGCGTCGCCATTGTCACGAACCCGAACACGGGCGAAATTCTGGCGATGGTCTCGTGGCCGACCTACGACAACAACCGCTTCGCCCGCAACATTGACTACGACTACTACACTCAGCTGGCCGGGGACCCCACCCGCAATATCCCACCCGACCCGCAGTATCCACTCCTCAACCACGCCGTAAACATCCTGTACCCGCCCGGCTCGGTGTTCAAGATTGTCACTGCCACCGGTGTGCTCGAAGAAGGCGTGATTGACCCCGACCGGGAATTGAACGACCCCGGCAAAATCACGATCCGCAACGCCTACTTCCCCACCGACCCCGGCCGGGCCAAAGACTTCGTGTGCTGGAACCGGCAGGGACACGGCAAGGTGAATTTCATTCGCGGCATCGCCGAGTCGTGCAACGTGTACTTCTACAAAATCGGCGGCGGCTACGAGCCGGACGGCGTGAAGGGGTTGGGCATTGACAGCCTGATCAATTGGATGCAACTGTTTGGCTTCGGCCAGCCGACCGGGGTGGAACTGCCCGGTGAATTGTCGGGCTTTCTCCCGACCCAGGCCTGGAAGCGCCAGACCTGGGGCGAGAACTGGGCTACGGGCGACACCTACAACGCTGTCATCGGCCAGGGCTACGTGCACGTTACCCCGCTGCAGATGCTCAATGCCTACAACGTCATCATCAATGGCGGCAGACTGCTCAAGCCCACGCTGGTGGACAAAATCCTGGACGGCGAGGGCAATGTCGTCACCGACACCCAGCCGGTGATCAGCAACACGCTGCCTATTTCTCAAGAGACCCTGGGTCTGATCCGGGCCGGCCTCCGCCGTGCCGTGACGGAGGGGACGCTGGAAGGCGACATTAATATCTTCGGCGAGGTTGGCGTGCCGATTGTGGACGTGCCCGGCGTCAACGTCGCGGGCAAGACCGGCACCGCCGAATACTGTGACCAGATCGCCTGGGAGAAGAATCTGTGCATTTACGGCGCGTGGCCCGGACACGCGTGGACCATGTTGTACGCGCCGTATGAAAATCCGGAGGTCTCGGTGATCGTGTTCATCTACAACGGCCAGGAAGGCTCGCGGCTCGCCGCTCCTGTCGCCAACGCCATCCTGCGCGCGTACTTCTCGCTCAAGGAGTCCGGAACCGGGAACGTGCCCGCCTCCCCATGAGCCACGCGCCTGTGACTCATACCCTGCGCTCCCCTCTCCACGCCCCACTGATTGTGTTGAAACGGTTCGAAGCGATAACGGCCCTGGCCTGCGGCGGCGTCTACGGCCTGGGGTTGGCCCGCCATCTGTTTGAGAGTCTACCTCAGCGCTTCACATTCTTCGGCGCGTGGTCCGGCGTCCTGCTCACCGTTGTGCTCTGCGGCGGCGCGACCGTCGGCGTTTTGCATCTCCTGCGGAAGCTGTTCCCTCCTGTCTCTGCGTCTGCAACCTTCGCTCCGCTTGCCCTTCTACTCCCACTGATCAGCGTCCTCTCCGCCAAAGTCCATCTCCTCCGCGCCCAAACGCTCCTGCTCGGCGCCCTCGCACTCTTCATCCTCTTATTCTTCGCCGCGGAGAACACCGAGAGCGCAGAGAGCAAAGGCCATCTCCTCTGCCCTCCGGCTCCCCTGCCCCCCAATTTGAAATTTGAAGTTTGGGGTTTGGGGTTTCTCTTTTTCCTTCTCATCTCGCTTTACTTCCGCACCCTCGGCCCCACCGTCGGCGAGGCAGATTCGTTTGAGTTTCAGGTCAGCGCATTTCGCCTCGGCATCGCACACGGCAACGGTTATCCGTTGCTGATGCTGCTCGGGAAATTATTCACGCTGCTCCCCGTCGGCGGCACGGCAGCCTTCCGCGCCAATCTCACCTCGGCCTTCTTCGCCGCGCTCGCCGCCGTCGGCGTGGCGCGGTTGGCCCGGCGGCTGGGAGCCGCGCCGCTCGCCGCGTTCACCGCCGGCCTGGCCTTCGGCGTCTCCCCCACCCTCTGGGCGCGCGCGACTGAACTCGAAGCCTACACGCTCAACGCCGCTTTCCTTGCCGCTTTGCTGTACCTCTGCTTCGAGTTGGTTGACGAGCGTCCCGTGTTGCGCCCTGAAGGGGTGCTTCGCAGTGTTCCGTATTCCGCCCACCTGCTCGCATTTCTCTTCGGCCTCGGCCTCACTAATCACCTGACCACGCTCATCGCCGCCCCGGCCTGCCTCCTCGCTGCGCTGATCGCCTACCGCCGATGGCGGATCGCCAATCGCATACCCCCCGTCAACGAAGACCATCTCGCCCGCTCCCCTGCCCCCCTGCTTCCCACTTTGAGATTTGGGCTTTGGGCTTTGGGATTTTTCCTCCTCGGCCTCTCCGTCTACCTCTACCTCCCCCTCCGCTGGCCCGCCGCCAATCACGGCGAACTGCTCTCGCTGAACCGCTTCCTCCATATCGTCAAAGGCGGAGAATCTACAGGTGAGTTCAACCTGGCGCTGCCCTTCACCGACGCCGTCCGCTACGGCAGCCTGTTTCAGAAAATCGTGGATCAATACGAGTGGCCGGGGATCGCGCTGGCGGCAGTGGGCGCGGGTGCGCTGGCATTCCGCAAAGGGACGAGATGGCAGCTTGCCCTACTCGTGCTGACGTATGCGGGCCACGTCTTTTTCATCATGGCCTACCACACGCGCGACCCGGACTGGAGCGACTTCTTTATCCCCCTGCACCTGATCGCCGCGGTGCTGATGGGTGTGGGAGTGCAGGCAATTCGCCATGCACAATTCGCCATGCACGATTCGCCATGCCTCTCCAACCTGTCATTGTGCATTCTGTATTCTGCATTCTGCTTGGTTCCCCTCCATTCCTTATGGCTTACCTTGCCATATGTTGATCGTTCCCGGAATTGGTCAAACTACCGCCTCGGCCTGTACACGCTAAGTTATCCGCTCGCGTCGAGCGCCGCCATCCTCGTTGACCCCGCTCGTATGGCCCCACTCTACTACTTGCAAGTGGTCGAGGGCGTGCGGCCCGATCTCGATATTGTGCTTCTGCCAGATGAGGCCAGCTACCGCGCGGCGCTGGATGAACGTGCTGCCGCCGGACAGACCGTCTACCTCGCACGCTATCTCCCCGGCCTCGGCAGCGCCTATTCGCTCCGGTCGGTCGGGCCGCTCGCCGAAGTCTCGCCGAATCCCTTTACGGCTTCACCCGAAATCGCTCATCCACTCTCTGCCTTGCTGGCCTCGAACATCCGGCTGTTGGGCTACAACGCAGACGCGCTGAGCGTCGCTGCGCCGAGTGCGCTGCGTCTCGCGTTGTTTTGGCGCGCGGATGCCTCGGCCCCTCCGGGCGACAATTACCTCGTCAGTCTGCGCCTCTCGGACACCTCCGGCAATGTGCTGTGGCAGGGTTCAGGCAATGTGCCAGTGGGCGGCCTCTACCCTACCAATGCGTGGAAGCCCGGCGAGACCATTTCAGATTTCTATTCCATTCCAATCAACGTGGAACTGGCACCCGGCAACTACCACTTACAGGTTGGACTGTTCCTGCCCTTCCAAGTTTCCGCGGACACCGGATGGACCGACGTTGCCCCGGTCACGGTTCTGCCGCCCACAGAATCCCCATCACCGCCCCACTCCGTGCGAATGCAGTTCGGGCCGCATTGGTTGATGGGGTACGCCGCGCCGGAGTCCGCCGCGCCCGGTTCACGCGTCGCCGTCGTCCTCTACTGGCTGCGCGGCGCAGGGAGCGACTCGGTGACCGCCTTCGGCGAGACGCGCTCGCTCGCCAGGTGGCCGCTGGAGGCGATCATCCCGCTCGAGTACAAGGTAACTATGCCCGCAGATGGCGACCTGCTGCCACTCGTTGTGGACAGCGGTCAACCCGCCCGTTGCGGCTGGCTCTCGTCGTCGTCACCGGCATGCGCGCTCACTTCTGTTCAACTCCTCGGCGAGGCAGTGGCGGAAGGGGCCGTCAACTTCGACAATCAACTCATCCTGCGCGGAGCCGTGATCGAAACACCCGTCGTCGAGCGCGGCGGATCGGTGAACGTCACGCTCGAATGGCAGGGCTTGCAGACTATCACCGAGGACTATACGGTTTTTGTGCAACTCGTCGGGCCGGACGGGAGGCTGCACGGGCAGGTGGATTTTTATCCCGTGAAGGGGACGCTGGCGACCTCGCACTGGACGCCGGGGCAAGTGATCCGCGATCCATACACCGTCGTCGTCCCGACGGACGCGCCGCCCGGCGACTACACGGTACACGTGGGCATGTACCTGCTCGCCACGTTGGAACGCCTGCCCGTCCTCAACGCGGACGGCGCGCCGATGGATGACAGGGTGGCGCTCACAGGGCTGACGGTGAAGTGAAGAACCGCCCTCCCTGACGAATCCCCCGTCTCAAGTTATAATCCGCCGAGCGTCAACGGGGTACGCCGCGCACCATCCGTTGTGCGAAGCCATCCGTTGACACCACAGCCTGTCCCATGACCACGACTCCGCTCGATTCCTCGCCCGACTATCCCGGCGCAGATGGCAACATCCTGGTCAGCATCATCCTCCCGGCGTACAACGAAGCCGAGGCGCTGCCCACCGTCCTCTCCGACCTGCAGCGCGTGGTGGACGACCGCTACGAAATCATCGTCGTGGATGACGGCTCGACGGACAACACCGTGGCCGTCGCGAGCGATTATCCCTGCCGCGTGATCGAGCACCAGTTCAATCGCGGCAAGGGCGCGGCAGTGCAGACGGGCCTTTCCAAAGCGCGCGGCCAGTATCTCGTCGTGATAGACGCGAACGGCACATACCCGGCGAGCGCCGTCCCCCGCATCGTCGAATTGCTGGCGAGTCATGACCTCGTCCGTTGCGAGCGCGTACGCGCGGGCGAGTATCAGCCCATCTCCGCACGCCTGTGGTCGTGGTCTTTGGATCGGCTGCTGTCGCTCGTGAACGGCCTCGACGACGTGGATCAACTCAGCGGGATGTACGGCCTGCGGCGCGAGGCCGTCATGCCCATGCAGTTGGAGTCGCTCGGGTTCGCCATCGAAGCCGAGATCGGCATCAAGGCCCGGCTGCAGGGCTTGCGCATCGCCACCTTCCCCGTCGAATATCAGCCCCGGCGCGGCGAGCGGCCCCTGTACCAGCAGTGGCGCGACCGTTTCCTCACCTTCGCGCACATCCTCGTCATGGTGCTGACTTACAACCCGCTTGCGACCTTCATCACGCCCGGATTATTCGTCATGCTCGCGGCCCTCGTCGGCGCGGCCTTCCTGCGCGAAGACCGGGTCTTTGCGCCATACCTCGGTCTGAGCGTTCACAGTTTCATCGTCATGGCGCTGGGCGCGGTGGCCGCGTTCCAACTCGTCGTGTTCGGGATGGCCGCCGCGCTGTACGGCGTGGAAGCGGGTTACCGGCCCCCGAAGTGGCTCATCCGCGCGAGTTCGCGGACCTTCCGGCTGGGGAGCGCCGTGGTGGGGCTGGTGATGGCGGTGTGGGCCGCCGTGAGCATCGCGCAGATGACCATTCGCTGGGTCACCACCGGGCCGGTTGTCTTCACCGAGACGCGCGCGCTCGTCCTCGCCGCAACGCTGACGGTGTTGGGATTGCAAATCGTCTCGGCGGCGCTGTTCCTCTCGATCTTCGCGGGCCGCTTGCAGCGCCTCGCGCTACTGCCGGTGAGCGAAGTCCGCGCCCTCGCCGGAGGCGCGCGGTAAATGACGCCCTCACCTACCCCGATGGCTTCAGTCGTTGTGGTCAACTACAACGGCCGGGAGCATCTCGCCGAGTGCCTGACCGCTCTCTGCGCCGACGAGGCCATCACACCGTACGAGATACTCGTGGTGGACAACGCCTCCACCGACGATAGCGCGGCAATGGCGGACGAGTACGCAGCCCGTTGTCCTTTCATCCAATCGCTGCGCAGCCCGATCAACCGGGGCTACGCCGGGGGCCTGAATTTCGCCCTCCCTCACGCTAAAGGCGAATACATCGCCGTGCTGAATCCGGATGTCGTCGTGACCCCGGGCTGGCTAACGCATCTCACGCAATTTCTCGAAACCCACCCGAACGTCGGCGCGGTCAATCCCCTCATCCTGCTGTACGACGACGAGGGACGCATCAACGCCGCCGGGCAGGCACTCCACATCACCGGCCTGGGCTTCAACCGCTGGTTGGGGCAGCCCCGCGCGCGTGCGGGCCATGGACCCACCCGGGTGACCGGCATCCAGGGAAGCGCATTTGTCATCCGGCGGGCAACGCTTGACGCGATGGGCGGCTGGGACGAGAGCGGTTTCCTCTATCAGGAAGACATTGAGCTCTCGTGGTTGTTGCAGACGATGGGCTACGATCTGTACTGCCTGCCCGAGGTGGTTGTGCGGCACAAGTATCACCTGACCATGTACCCGGAGAAACTTTTCCTTCTCGAACGAAATCGCCTGGCGATGCTCGCGGCGAATTTGAAGAAGCGCACGTTGATCCTGCTCAGTCCTCTGCTCGCCCTCACCGAGTTCATGATGTGGATCTACTGCCTCGTGCGCGGCCCGGACTTCGTGCGCGCCAAGATCGCGTGCTACTTCTGGGTCGCGCGGCGCCGGGCGCGCATCCAGGCCCGCAAACAGCGTATCCAGTCCCTCCGCCGCCGCACCGACCTCCAGTTGTTGCGCCGCTTCAGTTGGGGCTATGCGTGGGATCAGTTCGCCGCGTTGGGCCGTGAGCGCGGCGAATCGAAACGCAAACCTGCCGGCGGCCTGCCCGTCGAAATCCGCCCGTAGAGGTGCAGCCAGCTACGCCCCTTCTAGCGTCAATGCCTCGCCCAACCACATCCCATGTACGATGTCACCGTCGTCATCCTCAACTTGAACGGCCGGCCCTTCCTCCACGACTGCCTGGCCAGCCTGCAACAGAGCACCGTCCCGGTTGAGGTCGTCGTCGCGGACAACGGCTCGACGGACAACTCCGTGGCTTATCTGCGCGAACACTTTCCGCGCGTCCGCGTCGTCGAGCTTGGAAAGAACTGGGGCTTCGCGGACGGGTATAATCGCGCGCTGGCGGCAGTGGATAACCCGTGGGTGGTGATGCTGAACAACGACGCAACGCTCGCGCCCAACTGGGTGGAGCGCCTGCTCGCCGTCGCCGCGCGCGAACCCCGCGCCGCGATCCTCGGGGGCAAGCTGCTGTTCAGCGGGCGCGGCGATGGCACGCTGATGCAGAGCGCGGGGGCCAAATTCACGGACTCGGGCGCGGCGTTCGAGATTGGCATGGGCATCCCCGACCGGGGCCAATATGATCGCCCCGCGCTCGTCGCCTCCATCCCCGGCGCGGCGCTGTTGATCAAGCGCAAAGTCTTTCTCGAGTTGGGCGGCTTCGATGCGGCGTACTTCGCGTATCTGGAAGACGTGGACCTGTGCTGGCGCGCGTGGCTGGCCGGTTACGAAGTACATTTCACGCCGGAGGCCGTGGCCTTTCACCGCTACGGCCAGTCTGGGGGCGGACGGACCTCGCCGTTCCGCATCAAGTGGATGGAGCGCAACCGCCTCGCCAATATGTTCAAGCATCTCGAACCGGCGTCGCTCGCTCGGGCACTGGTGATCTCGGCCCTGTACGATGCGTATCGCATTTTAGAATTCATAGCCCAGGGCCACCTCGCCGGGCTATGCGCGCTAGCCACAGGCAACCTCGCATTCTGGAAAGACCTGCGCTTGATCCTGGCCGAGCGGGCGCGCATCCAGCGCGGCCGCCGGATCAGCGACCGGCAATTGCGCGAGATGGGCTTGCTCGTCCCGGCCCTCACCGCCTTCCGCGAATACCGGCGGCTGAACCAGTTGGAATTGTCTCAGGAGTCTTGATAGCGCGAATGGGCGCGAATTCCTTGATGCATTCGCGAAAAACGGATTGCTCCGCGAAACGGACGACGGATCACGACGGATGCCTTGTTCCTGCCCGCTGATCCGCTTCGCCGCAGGCAATCCGTTGTCGGCCATCCGCTCGCTCACGGCCCGATCACTTCAAACACCCACGCCGCGCCGTTGGTATACAGCAGGCGATAGCTCGGGTTCTCGACGAACATCTCCGGCTTGAGCGTTCCCCCCTTCGCACCGATGAAAATGTGTGTGACGCCTGCCTCGCGGAGCAGCGCCAGCGTCTCGGGCGCACTCGCGTCTTGAATCTGCGCCGCGCGCTCGTTGAACGCATTGACTTCGGCCTCCAGATCGGCCTGGAGTGTGTAATCCAGCGGGGGCAGCGTGGTCCGCCGGCCGGTGAGCGGCCACACCCACACGCCGCCGTCCGGCCCGGCCCACGTACCGGACTGCCACGGCCAGCCGTTGACGAGAAAAACCGCCTCGGCGGGCGTGTTCTTTTCAATCCAATCGAGCGCGGACTGATCGTCCGCCGTCGCCAGCACCGTCGTTGGATTGGAAATGCTCACCTGCCCGACCAATCCTTGCAGGCCCGCGTAGGCGGCCAACCCGGCCAAGCACATCAGCATGGCAACACGGAATATTCTGCGAATCCAAGTGGTGTCGGGCCGGAGGCGCTGCAAAGTCCGGCTCACGTTTACACCCTTTTCGGAAAAGTCTTTCGCGGCCGGCATCTCCCGGCCCAATGTGTCGGTCAAGTTCAACCAGCGTTCCACGCCCCACCCGAGCGCGAGCGCGCCGGGGAGAAAGAGTGTGATAGCCCACGAGTTGTTGTTCACCACCCACGTGCCCGGCCCCATATTCAGCAACGCGACGATGACTGCCACCCACCCGGCATTGATCCACATCACTCCACTGAGCCGCAGAAGTCCCCAGCTTGTTGCCAGCAGTGCGATGAGCATCCAGCCCCGCTCCAGCCCGCGCTGGAAGTATTCGACCGGGAAGGCGTTGTAGCCGGAAGGCGAGGCGAGAGTGCCCGGTGCGATGACCACCGGCATCACAGCCTGCGCGCCGAGGCGCAGCAGCCACGGCGCGGTGAGCAGCACGGCGAGCGTCGTCGCCGCACCCAACCCTTTCCACCCGCCCCGGCCTCCGCCCGCGAGCGCGGCCAGCGCGAATACGGCGAAGAACGCCAGCACGCGGTAGTGCGTCAACAGCAATCCGGCCGCGAGCAAGCTGGCCGCAAAAATGCTTTTGAACGCAGCCCGGTCGTCCGCACGCGGCCTCACCATGCGCCATACGGCGACCAGCGCCGGGGCAAGGATCAGCACGCCCGTCAATTGCGTGTACCGCCCCCACGACACGTAATAGCCGGGGAACAGCGACACCAGCCCGACGAAGAATGCGGCGGCCAACCCGGCGCGGGGCCGTCCCGTCAGCCCAACCACGAAGGTGTACGCGGCCAGTGAGGTGAGGCCGTTGAGCAACTGCCCCACGAGAAGAAATACTTCCACGAGCGGAAGCGCGGTGAGCCAGTGGACGGTCGCCGCGAGTGCATGGAAGCCGAAGTGATAGATGAATTGTTCGATAGGCAGCAACGGGAGGTAGCCGGCGGGGACACGGCCGGATTCATCAAGCAGGCGGGCGATGATGAGATGATGCGGCGAGTCCACCCACTGCGGAAAGGCGAGGTCGCGCACGGCCAGCAACCGCGCGGCGAGGCTGAGGAACAGGATCAGCGCGATGGCCGCATCGTGTGCGGAGAGTCGGCGCCCCAACATTTCATGTCTGTTCGAGGCGGCGCTCAGGCGGGCGAGGCCGCGCCACAGCACCGCGAGACCCGCGAGCGCGTATGCGACCCATAGTCCGGCCGCCGACCATTTCAGACCGCTGACCGTGATCCATAGCCACGCCAGCGGGAGGAGGCTGAGGCTGAAGCCGAGCGCCATGCCCCCTCGCGCCCATACTGAGGGCAGTTGGTCATCGTCGCGCCCGATCCACTCCAGCACCAGAAGGCCGGGAGCGAACAAAATCAGCCACAGTGGAAGCGCCAGTCGAGCGAGGCGGCCCAGCGCCGTCACCGCATCGCCGAGCGCCTCACTCCAGAGATAGGTGTAACTCGTCGAGAAGCGGAGGTCGCCGGGCGCAGGCGCGCCATTCTCGAGGCGTGTGCCGCGCGCATAACCGTCGAGGCCGTAGGCCCACACGCTTGTCTTGTTGTCAGGCGTGCCTTCCAGCAGCAGTGTATAAGTTTTCCCAGCAGAATGAGGCAGCGGGTCGAAGTTCAGGCGCAGCGATGTGTTGTGGGCCACGCCGGAAAAGGAATGGGCGGCGACGACACGGTCATCGGAGGCAAGCAGCCGCAGGGTGAGCGCGGCTCCGGCGGGCGCGTCCGGGTAAACGGCGGCGAGCAGCTCCACCGCAGAGAGGCCATCGTGGGTGGCGACGAAGGTCTGGCCCACCGTGGTATCGCCGCTCGGGATGGGTGCCGTCAGGTTCAAGCGAGCCTGCTCCTGATCCCTCGCAGTGAGCGGCGCGGGACAGGCCAGCCACAGGCCCAGCGCGACGGCCACAAGGATGGCAACAGCAGTGAGGCGAGAAAACATGAGCAGGTTTTCCGATATGAACTCGAAGCACATCCATTATAATGACTCTCATGATACGCGCTCGGACCTCAGGCCGCGCCGCGTGTGCAATGGTCCGGCCTCGACCCTCCCGGCGTACACTCGGCACCTTGATCAAAGCGGCTTTGCTGTTACTCCAACCGTTCACGATGTCGAGAGCAAACGTGAGCAGAACATGCGAGAAGTGCGGAGAGGAACACTTTGGCTACGCCAGAAACCAGTCCGACCAGTGAACTGAGCGAACGCGAGCGCGAGATTTTGCGGCTGGTGGCGACCGGGGCGAGCAACAAGGAAGTCGCCCAACGGCTTTACATCAGCCCCAACACCGTCAAAGTCCACCTGCGCAATATCTTTGCCAAGATCGGAGTGGCCTCGCGCACCGAGGCGACGCTGTACGCCATCCGCCAGAGATTGGCGCCGGTCGCAGAGGAGGCTGCGCTCGCGGCCGAAGACAACAATGGAACGGGCCAGCGTCCGTCAGCGGCTACAGCCAGCGCGCTTGCCAAAGCTGGCCCCATGGACACGGCGCAACCAACGGCCGCCGCAGGCCGGGCGTACAGCTGGCAGCGTATGTGGCCCGCGGTGGCACTCGTGACTGCACTCGCCATCCTGCTTTTGGGCTTGGGTTTCCTAGTGAACGCGGTGCGCCCATGGTCTATCCCCTCCAGCCCGACACCGCCTCCAGTCGTGTCCTCGCGCTGGCAGACCAAGGCCGAGATGCCTACTGCCCGAAGCGGTTTGGCTGTGGCAACATACGAAAACGAGATCTACGTCATTGGCGGCGAAACGACTCAAGGGGTGACCGCCACGGTGGAACAATATCATCCGGCGTCTGACACGTGGGCCACACTTGCACCCAAGCCCATACCGGTCGCGGACGTGAGCGCCGCGGTGATTGGAGGCTGGATCTACGTCCCGGGCGGTCTCACATCTACTGGGGCCGTGACTGACGTTCTGGAGGCCTACGATCCTCGCGGGAATCGGTGGGAACAACGTGCATCGTTGCCGGTCGCGCTCAGCGCCTACGCGCTGGTCGCATTTGAGGGGCGGTTGTACCTCTTCGGCGGCTGGGATGGTCACGGATACGTGGCTACCGTGTATGCCTATGATCCGAGCCGCGATCAATGGACAAACCAGACGCCCATGCCGACGGCGCGCGGCTACCCCGGCGCGGCCGTGACGGGGGACAAGATCTACGTTATGGGAGGCACGGATGGCACGCAGACATTGGCGGTTACCGAAGCTTACGTGCCCGAAGCCGAAGCACGCGGAGAGAATCCGTGGCAGACGCGAGCGCCTTTGCCAGCAGGGCGCCTCAGGATGGGTGTGGTAAGCGTGGCGGGCATCGTCCACGTGATGGGGGGCGAAGGCAGCCCGCAGCTATCCCCGCTGATCTATGACGAAAAAGCGAATCAATGGCAGCCCTTTCAAGCGCCCAACCTGCCACCGGTCTCCAAAGTGAGCCTGGCTGTTGAAAGCGGCAATATCCACCTGCTGGGAGGTCAGATTGCAGCGGCTCCCTCCAGGCAGCATATCGTGTACCAAGCCATTTACGTGATTCAGCTGCCCCTCCTTTCCCCATAGATGGTTCTGTTTCCCAAGAGATGGACCGGCGACTCGATTAGTCAGGGCCACGAGACATAAACGACCCCGAGCGCAAGGCGCTGGTCGGCCGCCAACTTGAGCAAGCGCGGCTGCGGATCATCCGGGCCAACTTGAGCAGGCCGCCAGGTATACGGCGCCCAGAGCAGCAGGTAATAGTTCCCCGGCGGGACGTCGGTCAGCGCAAATTGGCCCGCGTCGTCCGTTTTTCCCCCGATATCTCCGGGTTGCTGATCCACCGGCAAGATCGCTGGCATTTCATCGTTATTCACCCCAACCGCGCGAATTAAATAAAAAGCTGTTTCCTTGATAGCCCTCCCCGCATAGGGCGAATAAAACACACCGGATATCGAGGCTTTGCCACTCGCCGGTTGCGGCGCTTCCGCAGGCGCTGGCGGAGAGTCAGCGATAACGCTCGGTGTATGCTCTGCCTCCGGCGCCGGATACCCAGTGGTCCCGCCAGTGGATGGCCCCGGATAGAGGTTATTGGTGCCCGAGACAGGCGAAGTGGGCATAGGCGACGGGGTAGTGCAGGCTGCTGAGGCTAGCAGCACGATCAAGGTGAATTGCAGGATCAGTTTTTTGATCATAGACCTATATCAGGCATTGCAAGCAGGGCAGGACAAAATTGGGCCAGCCAAGGGCATGGCTGGCCCGACAGATCAGAAAATCTAGACTGAGGCGACGGAGGGTTATGGTTGAGTGAAGACGCCGTGCGCCATTAAGGTATCGCCTGCGGTCGCCCCAATCGTAGTCAACTGAACGAATGCGTCAATGGGCGCGCCCGTAGACTGGATCGTGAGGGTGCCAAACCACCCGTCTGGCAGGGCGGTTTCGGCGACGGCCCCACTCGTCAGGCGGAGGTTGCGGATCAGGCTGCCATTCGCGGGGATGGTGAGCCCATTCACCGGGATGTTGGAACTGCTTCCCCCGCCAGCGATATAGTTCGGCGAGGGCACGTACGTCAAATTCACCGTCGCCTGCGAGCCGCTCAAATTCTGGATCGTGATCACGGTGGCGAAGCCATTGGCCAAGCGTTTTGCAGCCAGCGGAATAATGGCCTTCGTGTTAGTGGCACCGCCCTTGATAGCCGCGTAAGCATCCGCTGAGGCCGTCACACCCGGCTGGCGCATCTGCACAAAGGCCACTACGTTACCGGGGGCGGTGATCTGGCAGGAACCAAACCAGTTGTTCGGGAGGGACGTATCGATCACCGGATTGAAGAACGTCGACTCGTTGTTCGCCACAGACGCCGTATTCGAGGCATTAAAGGGGGTGCTGCCCGTGCTGGAGGCATCTGGAACGCACGACATGGTAATTCCACCAACCGCAATTGTTCCGCCGCTCAGGTTCTGAACCGTCACCGGAGTGCTCAGGGCATTCGTCAACCGAGAGGTAAAGAGCGGGACAAACCAGGTTGTCCCTGGACTAGTAGATGGGAAACCCGGGAAGGTCTGAAGCTGATCCGCCCCGGCAAACAGGTTGGACACAACCGTGATCTTCTTGCTCGCCGAGGCAGTCACAATCGCCGAGCCAAACCAACCATCCGCCACATTGGCGCTCGACTCATCGTTCAAGTCGTAGTAGAACGTGGCTCCCTGCGCAATCGTGATGCCCGACTTGGTATAGTTCGCGCCTGGGCTGGCCGAGGACTTAATCAACTGCACCTGAACGGTGACGGACCCGGTGTCGGCATTCTGAATCATGATCTGGCTGTTGGTGCCGTTCAGATTGCGGATAACCAGGGGCACATAATATGTGCTATCAGTGACGGAAGAGCCGATGTAAGCGCCTTGGGTCGGAACCTGCGGAGAGCGTGCCAGGATTTGCACGACCGCACCTAACGGCTGATCGGAGCTGACGACCGCCGAGCCACGACCGGAGGTCATCGTGCTATCGAGGTACTGAGCGATAATCGCCTGACCGCCATTGGCCGCCAGCGTTATGGAAGTCGAGGAGGCCGACGCCGACCATGAACTTCCATCCTCTTTATAGTAGCCCACCGTGACGTTGGCCTGCGCGGAACCCAGGTTGACCAGGGTGTAGTTAGTGCTGAGGCTCTTAGTGGTCGCGGACGCGCCAGCAACCCCAACTGAAATCATCACCCCGATAATTACCAAACAGGTAACAACAACGGCTTTCCTTGAGCGAGATGCGTAGGATTGAAACATGTTTCCTCCGGTAACTTGAGTTGGTTTGCTACATGTATACTGTGTGTGTGCTAATTCAACAATACCTAATTGGTATTATCCTTACGAGTCATAACGCTAATTGCGAACGTTATGTGAATAGTAGAACCAATGACCGGCTTTGACCCTAAAGCTTACTGGGAAAATCACCTGAGAAACCGCCCTGGCCTCATGGCAACCGGCCATCGCCAGTTTTCGATGGCCTATAACGAAGCCATGTATCAGATTGCAACTGAGCGGCTTCAATCGGCGTTGACGCAGGCCCGGATCGAACTGACCGGCCGGCGCATACTAGATGTCGGGGCCGGGTTCGGGTACTTCATTCAAAAATACCTGAGCTGGGGCGCGGCCCGCATCACCGGGGTTGATCTTGCGGAGATCAGCATACAGGAATTGCAGCATACCTTCCCACAGCAAGAGTTTTTCCAAGCCGACATCTCTGAGGAGAATTTGCCGATCCCCGGCAACTACGACCTGGTAAGCGCCATCAGCATGATCTTCCACATCGTGGACGATCTCAGATTCGAGCAGGCGCTCAAGAACATGTGCCAGCGCGTCAAGCCGGGCGGGCATTTGATCATCGTGGACGCTTTTCATCGTGTGTGGCTGCCCACCGCCCGACATGCCAGACTCCGACATCTGGGCGCGTATCAACCGATACTGCGCGAGCGGGGCTTGGAGATACGAGTCATTTACCCAATGTACTATCTCATGGGACAAACATTCGTCCCCCGGATCGGACCGCTGCTGCTCAATCAGCCCGGTATGCTCAGGGTTGTCATGGCGCAAGAAAGGCGCTGGGGTTCTCAATCGCAGCCCAAGCTCGGCTGGCTAAATTTTCTGATCGCTCAACGCCAACCATAGCCTCGCCAGCCCAAAGTCTCAATTGCCCAACCGCTCCAAGTCGCTCCGCGGTTGAGATCGCTCTTTGGGGTTTGCCACCATCCCCATAATGACAAAAACCGCTTCGGCCAGCAAGATGAAAGCCCTTACGATAAGTGCGATAGCGCTCGCGGGGCCAACCGACAAGCCGAGATTGGAAACGAGCAAACCCGCGAGCGTCAACTCGCGGACTCCGAGGCCAGCTGGCACGAACACGAAGAGGAAACCGGCCAACCAAGCCGCCGTAAAGATAAAGGTGACCGCCAGAATGCCCCCGCGCGGTGACACGTTGAGGGCCATGACCGTCAGCGAGACCGCGCCCCCATAACACACCCAGAGCAGCACGTGCAGCCCAATAACAGACATCCAACGATGAAGAGGCAGCACAGAGGCAACATCCACGGCCAGTCCCCTGGCAGAAAGCCGGTTGAATAGCCGTCCTCGCCCGAGGGACCACAAGCCCAGCCAACCCATCAACGCGAGCAGCACCGTTACTCCAAGCAGACCTATCTGAAGCAGGCCGCCTGAAGTGAATGTGAAATAGGCGCTCACAATCACGCCCGCG
>Ga0209108_10000805_pt1 | contig 17720 bp, 18 predicted proteins | sample Rifsed10ft1_FD_184003 | JGI IMG/M metagenome (GOLD analysis project Ga0209108, IMG submission 184003) | Soil microbial communities from Rifle, Colorado, USA - sediment 10ft 1 (version 2) | ecosystem: Environmental > Terrestrial > Deep subsurface > Rock core/Sediment | place: Rifle, Colorado...
GCAGGCACGCGAGGAGAAGCGCCCATGGCAGCTTCAGCTCGGCCGAGGATCCGGGTGCTGCTGGTAGACGACATGGCCCAGGTCCGCCAGGACTTGCGCACGGTGTTGACCCTGGTGGGCGGCATCGAGGTCGTGGGCGAGGCCAGGAATGGATTGGAAGCGATCGGCCAGGTCGAGGCCCTCCAGCCGGAGGTTGTCTTGATGGACTTACAAATGCCGGTGATGGACGGTTTCGAAGCGACGCGCCGGATCAAGACCAGCTGTCGCGCCTGCCGGGTGGTTGCCTTGACGGTCCACGCGGGCGAGGCGGAACGGCAGCAAGCGCTCCAGGCTGGGATGGTGGACGTTGTCGTGAAAGGCGCGCCGCTGGAGGTGCTGCTGCGGGCCATCTGGGCGGCAGCCGCGGATGGGGGGGCGCCGACAGGAGATTCGGCATGAACAGCTACGTTCGGAAAGACGCAAAAAGGAGCAAAACCATGAACACCAAATACCTGTTGGCAGCCAGCCTGGTGGGCGGCCTGATCAGCACCGTGCTGGTCAACACCCCGTACGTCAACCTGATCAACCTGCTGGTCTGTGTGGGCTTCTGGATCGGGCCGATCGTGGCGGTCTGGCTCTACCGGCGCCTGGGCGGCACGCTGACGCTCGGCCAGGCCGTGGTCACCGGCCTGCTAGCCGGCGCGTGGCACGGGCTGTTCGGCCTGGTGCTAAGCCCGCTGGGCCTGGCCGGGGTGGGCAGCCTGCTGAACGAGGTGCGGCCGTTCGTGCCGGCCCAAGACTGGCCGGACCTGGAGACCGCCCTGACCGGGGTCGGCGGGATTCTGTTCAACCTGGCCGGGGTGGCGGTTGACGTCGCCTTCGGGTTCATCGGCGGGCTGATTGGGGGCGCGGTCTTCGGGGCGCGCCGCGCGACCGCATAGCCGCCCGACCGGCAGCGCGCCCTCGCCGCCGGGATTGACATTTTCGTTGTCAAGGGCGCGCCCCTACTCCAATAACACACAGGAGGTGTGCGATGAAAACAGCAAATATATCAACAATAAAGACAACATCAAGAAACTCAACATGGTTGAGGAATGTAATACGCGTGACATTGGCCATCATTGGCTGGACAATACTCATGCTGGCAACATTGCTCACCGGATTCTTTTCCGGGTGGGCCTTGCTTGCAGCCAGTCTGCTGGGCCGCGTACCCCAAGACAAAGTAATCACTGTACTGTCAGTGGTTTTAGTGATCACCATTGGAACGGGATGGCTGGTTGCCAGATTTATCGCCTCCGCCCGCAGCGTTGGACGGGTCGTTGGGTTGACCCTCGCCCTCATACTCGTCGTCTGGATGAGCTGGAGTGTGATTTATCCTGACCGGGCGCTTTTTCTTGCAAGGGAGGTCGGATGGGGCGACTCAACCGTGAAAGATTACGAGGGATTCCCTGAGCGCGCCGTCAGTAATTCCGCGCCCGCATTCCACTTCAAGCAGAATCTGTCGCCGGAGCTATTTCAAACTATCGAATATCGCTCTGAGGGTGAATTGAAGCAAACGAACTTCGAAGACTTCCTCCGGTCCACACAGACCACATCATTCATCGTCATCAAAGATGACGCCATTCTGTATGAGGGTTATTTCAATGGGTACAGCAGGGACTCCATCGTGACTTCTTTCTCGACGGCAAAGTCATTTACGTCCGCGCTGGTTGGGATTGCCATTGACGAAGGTTATATCGGGAGTGTGGACGATCGTATGATTGCTTACATCCCCGAACTGAAAGGCAAAGGCTTCGATGATCTCACGATCCGGCATCTGCTCACTATGTCGTCAGGGATCCAATACCTCAAAGATGATGAGCTGTCTCCGTTGGTGGAGATCTTTCAGTTCACCGATGATGGTATGAGTTATTCCTATCCGGACCTCCGCAGTTTGGCCTTGCAGGTCAGGCCCGATGGCAAGCCGCTGGGAAGTGAATTCAACTACAACAACTACCACCCAGCCCTCCTGGGCATGATCTTGGAACGGACGACCGGACGATCACCATCCGAATATTTGCAGGAAAAAATCTGGAAACCGCTGGGGATGGAATATCCCGCCTCGTGGAGCCTCGACAGCGAAAAGGGCGGGTTCGAGCTAATGGGAGGCGGCATCAATGCCCGCGCCATTGACTTTGCCAAGTTCGGCCGGCTCTTCCTCAACAACGGCAACTGGAACGGCCAGCAGATCATCTCCGAGCAGTGGGTGACCGAGTCCACCGCGCCCGACCCCAACGACAATCGCCCCTGGCACTCCTACGCCAGTTGGAAGGAGGCGAACGGCTACTACAAGTACCTGTGGTGGGGCAAGCTCAAGCCGGACGGCAGCTACGATTTCATGGCGCAGGGCAAGCGGGGGCAATGGATCGTCGTGTCGCCGCAAGCGAGGGTGGTGGTGGTGCGCTTCGGGATAGATGATGAAGGCGTGGACGCGTGGGAGGATATGTTGGAGAGTGTGATCGCCAAAGTGAAGTGATCAAGCGACCGGAAAACCGATTGACGTTGCGCCTGGGGCGATCATGCTGCCGGAGGCTCCCGTTGGGAAGGCTGCACTGTGAGCAAGCCAGGCACAGTGTGAAAAGCTCACGGTTGCATCAAGCGCGTCAACGCCTCAACGAGCGCATCGGCGTCTGCGCGAGAATTGTACCCTTGAAACGATACCCGCATGAACGGCTGATCGTTCCATTGGAACAAGGGCACTTCAACGCGATAGTCGTTGTAGAGACGCTCTTTGAGCGCATTAACATCAACGGGCGGCAGGCGAATGGCGGCCATTTGGCTGAACCAATCGCGTGAGTCGGGACAAATCGGGGCGAGGCCCGTCAGGTCATTAATTCGGCGACGAGTCTCGCTCGCCAATCCATGACACTCGGCGCGCACAGCACCCCAGTCGTGCTCAGCCTGGAATTGAATCGCCGCCGGAGTCGCTAAAAAGGCGGCCACATCGCGCGTCCCCTGCCATTCGTGATGATCCACAAACCGAGAATCGCTGGGCGTCTCACTTTCCCATCCCCAACTGACCACCAAGGGTTCCAGCCAGGCCTGCACCTCGCGTCGCGCGTAGAGGAAGGCTGATCCCTTTGGGCCGCAAAGCCATTTGTGACACGCACCTGTGTAGAGGTCGGCCCCAAGTTCTGCCAGGTTGAGCGGGATTTGGCCGGGAGCGTGTGCGCCGTCCACAACGCTCAGTAACCCGGCTTCCCGCGCCCGGCGACAGATTTCCTGCACCGGAAAAATGAGGGCCGTGGGGCTGGTGATGTGGCTGATAAAGATAGCACGCGTCCGCTCGGTAGTACCCGCCCAGAACGCCTCGACAAACTCTTCATGCGAAGTCACCGGCAGGCGAATGGGACGATGAATGTATCGTGCTCCGGTCCTGTTGCACACAAATCGCCAGGTCCGATCCATCGCACCGTACTCATGCCCGGTGGTAAGGATTTCATCGCCGGGCTTCAGGTTCAAGCTCCGGGCGACCATGTTGATGGCCGTGGTTGGATTGGGGAAATACACCACTTCATCCGTCGCAGCCCCCACAACCTCGGCCAGTTTCGCGCGCGCCTCGGCTAAAAGTGTGGTCACTCGTCGCCCCAAGAACTCGACCGGCTGACGCTCCAACTCCAACTGCCAGCGTTGATAGTCGTCAAAAACTCGTTTGGGACACGCCCCGAAGGCGCCGTGATTCAGAAAAACAACGTTGGGATCAAGCAGGAATTCAGACTTGAGCGAGTCATGCATGTTTTGAATTTCCACTGATGGGCATATGACCTCCGGCCCTATTTTCCCATACCTTTTCGCACATACGCCATTTGGCTTGTGCACAGGCCGCCGTTTGGCCCTCGCCCATGCGGACAATGTGGCGTAGAATGCCGGGAGGAGGCATAGCCTGATCATGATCGACAAGCCCCTTGTTGCCCCTCTCAACCGCAGCGGTGCGCTAGCGGCTAATCGCGTGCTGCATTGGTTGAGCAAGCACTGGCTGCTCGTCATCAGCCTGCTGTTGGGGCTGTACATCGGGCTGCCGTGGCTCGCGCCACTGTTCATGAAGCTCGGCTGGATCGGCGCGGGCAACGCCATCTATTTGATCTACTCAACGCAGTGCCATCAACTCCCGCAGCGCTCGTTCTTCCTGTTCGGTCCCAAGTTCATGTACGGGCTCGCCGAAATTCAGGCGGCGTGGAAAGTGACGGACAACCCGCTCTTCTTGCGCCAGTTTGTCGGCAGCCCGGAGATGGGTTGGAAAGTCGCCTGGTCGGATCGGATGGTTTCGATGTACGCCGGCCTCTTCTTTGCCGGGCTGCTATATTGGCCGCTCCGCAAACGATTGAAGCCTCTCCCCTTGTGGGGCTTTGCCTTATTAATTCTACCGATGGCAATTGACGGCGGGACCCATTTCATCAGCGACCTCGCCGGTATCGGGCAGGGCTTCCGTGACAGCAACGCCTGGCTGGCCGCCCTGACCCGCAACGCCTTTCCGGCAACCTTTTATGCCGGGGACGCACTCGGTTCCTTCAACTCATGGATGCGGTTGATCACGGGCATACTCTTTGGCATTGGCATCGTCTGGCTCGCCTATCCTTATCTCGAAAGCGCCTTTGCCGACCTCACCCGCGAGATCGAAGCCAAACTCTCCCGCGCAGGATTGATCGTATGACCAAACCTGGCCGGCCCATCCGTGTCCTCCTCGCCGACGATCATGCCGTCGTGCGCAAAGGCATCCGCGAGTTTCTCGAAACCGGCGGCTCCATCGCCGTCGTGGCGGAGGCGGCGGATGGCGTGGAGGCGATGAAGCTGATTCGCGACCACCAGCCCGACGTGGCCGTGCTGGATATCCAAATGCCGGGCCAATCGGGGATCGACGTCACCCACGCCATCCGCGCCGAGCGGCTGCCGGTGGGCGTCTTGATTCTCACAGCCTTCGACGACGAACCCTACATTCGGGCGGTGCTGCAAGCCGGGGCCAACGGCTACGTGCTCAAGACCGCCGAGGCGCAAGACATCGTCGAGGCCGTGCAAGCCGTGAACGAAGGCCGGTCGGTGCTCGACCCGATGATTGCGCGCAAACTCATGGGCCAACTGGCCCGGTCTGAAGCCGCCGGGATCAGCGCCGAACCGCTCACCGAGCGTGAACTCGAAGTGCTGCGCCTCACGGCGAAAGGCCACACCAACAAAGCTATCGGCGCGCAACTGTCCATCAGCGACCGGACGGTGCAGGGCCACCTCGCCAAGATTTACGACAAACTGCACGCCGGCAGCCGCACCGAGGCGGTGATGCGCGCCGTGACGCTGGGCCTGATCCCGCCCGTGCTGGACGAAGCGGATCAGAACTGACCTCCGCGTTCGCCACCTGTCCATGCCTCGCGCTCCAAGGATTCAACCGCAACCTCCAAGCCTGCGCTGGCGGGGATTGACCCTGCAACTGTTCCTGTTCATCGTGTTGCCGCTGACTGCGCTGTTAGTGGTGATCGCCTTTGGCAGTCTTACCCTGCACGCGCGCGCGATGCGCTCCCTCGTGGGCGAGCGCGATGAGCGCGCGGCCCGCTCGGCCGCCGACGCGCTGACTGAACAACTGCATCACCTCGCCATCGCCATACGAGGCCTGAGGTTGCACGCGGCTGAGGCCGCCTCGCCCGAGCACGCGCTCGCGAACCATGATTTTCTCCTACGGGATTTTGAAGGCGGGCTGGCGCTCTTTGCCTCCGACGGAACGCTGCTCGCCGCTTCCAACTCGCCCGAGGCCTGGCGCAATCGGCCCGTCGCCGAACTCCTGACCCGAGCCGCTGGCCAAACGGAGCCGCAGTTTTCGCCGGCCTTCAGCGACTCGGCCAGCGGCCAATGGGCGATACTGGTCGCCGACGTCGAACACAACCCCATCGCAGCGGGCGTGTTTTTCCCGGGCAGCCTCGGTCGCCGTTCCCTCGGCGGCGTGGTGGCCCCCGGCGAACAGATCAGCGCCTGGATCGTAGATCGCCGAAACCAATTACTCTATCAGACCGGCGTACCCCGCGCCGAATCAGACCTGACCCAACATCCGGGAGTCGGCAATGCTTTGCGCGGCGAAACTGGCGCTCTATATTTTGCGGTCGAAGACAGCGAACACGTCGTCGCCTTCAGCCCGGTGCCGCCGCTGGGCTGGGCACTGGTCGTTGAAGAACCCTGGGAGGCCGTGGATAGTCCCCTGCTGAGTCGGACGCTGGCCGCCCCCCTGATCCTGATCCCCGTTTTGCTCTTCGCGTTGATGGCCCTGTGGTTTGGGATCCGACAAGTGGTTCAACCGCTGCAAACCTTGGAGCGCAAGGCCGCCGAACTGGGTTGGGGACATTTCGACGCCATCGAGCAACCGGCAGGTGGCATCGCAGAAATTCGCCACCTGCAGGCCGAACTCATTCGCATGGCACATAAGGTCAAAGCCGCCCAGCAGAGCCTGCACGACTATGTCAGCGCCATTACCACCGGCCAGGAAGACGAACGCCGTCGTCTCGCCCGCGGCTTGCACGACGAGACCGTCCAGTCACTCATTGCGCTCGACCAGCGCGTCCAGATGGCGCAACTCACCGCGAAAAGCAGCGTGCCTGACGCCGCCGACCGCCTGTCCGAAGTCCGGCGCATGATCGCCTCGCTCATCGAGGACGTCCGCCGGATGATCCGCGCCCTGCGCCCCCTCTACCTCGAGGACCTCGGCCTGCTGCCCGCGCTTGAAATGCTGACGCGCGATCTGGAAACAACCCCGGGCTTACAGGCGACCTTCACGACCGACGGCCCGGTGGCACGTCTCGCACCCGAGCGCGAGATCGCCGTGTATCGCTGCGCGCAAGAAGCCCTGAACAACATCGCCCGCCACGCTGGAGCGAAGGCGGTTCGCATCAGCGCCACATTTGGCGCGGACGAGTTCGTTCTGCAGGTGCAGGATGATGGCAAGGGATTCAGTCCGCCCGAGCGGGTGAGCGACCTCGCCGCCGCCGGTCATTACGGATTGATGGGAATGCAAGAACGCGCCGAACTGATCGCCGCGCGGTTGACCATTCAATCCGCGCCCGGAAGCGGCACGACGATTGAATTGCGCGTGCCGGTATCATAGGGCGAGGCTCAGACTCGCCTTACGAAGGCCTGCCTGACTCGGATGGGCTTTTTTGATTCCCCACCCGCCAAATTGCCTATGCCCATCCCCGCCATTCGACGCTAGGTCACCCACTGTGTTCCCGATATACTCAGGGTTGGAGGATGCGATGAACGACAGCCTTCTCTTTGACTGTAACGGGGAAACCGCCGCGCGCGCCGCAACTGAGGCGCTCATCCGGCACGGTTTTCGCGTCGTCCGCAGTTTCGATCTGCGCGCGGCACTCGCTCCGCTCGCCGCGCATGCGGGATGCGACTGCCCCCATCACGGCACAGCGCAATGCACATGCCAGTTCGTAGTGCTGCTCGTCTATGACGAGAAAGGCGCGCCGGCCGTTGTCACCGCGCACAGCCGCGACATACAGGCGCAGGTGCGAATTGTTCATGACGCTAACACCCAGCCCGATCCGCGCCTGGTCACGCCTGTGATGGCCGCGCTATTTGAGGCCGCGCTCACCATGCAAGCCACATTGCCTCGTCCGACGGAGGTATCGGCCAGTGCCCACCCCCTCCATCCGTGATTGGAAGATCGCCAGATGAAAGGAGGTGAAGCCCCGATGGCAAGAGACCCTGTATGCGGCATGCAAGTAGACGAAAAGACTGCCGCCAGAAAGTCGGAGTACGAGGGGCAGACGTATTACTTCTGCTCGCCCGGCTGCAAGAAGTCCTTCGACAAGGATCCGGAAAAGTACGTCGGCAAGGCGCAACCGCAGGCGCATGGCGGCCATCATTAGGCCGTCACTTCGAGGACGGGCAGCCAGTCCAAACGGCTGCCCAAGCGGTTAATTGCACAGGATGCTGGAAATGTTTCTGGCTCATCGCAATCTGTTCAAAGACAAAACCCGCCTGGCGCTGAGCATCGGCGGCGTGGCGCTGGCCGTGATGCTCATCCTGCTGCTCAACGGCTTCCTCAGCGGCATGAATCGGCAGATCACCTCTTATCTGGATCACACGCCCGGTTCGCTCGTCGTCGCCCAGAGCGGGGTAAGCAATCTCCTCGGCTTCAATCGGCTGGCCTACCCTTCATAGACCCCTTAGCTCATCTTCACACCTTCTTAACAGGTTTCCGCTATCATGACGCTAGAAACCGTCAATACATCTGACAAACGACAGGAGACAAAATGAGCAAAGTACTTCAATGGATCATCGGCATCAGCGTAGTTTTGATTGTCTTCGCGGTCATCTTCTCGACTGTCTGGCCGTTCTTCGCATCGCGCACCGGCTTGGGCGGCGGATATGGCTACGGGATGATGGGGCCGGGACATATGGGAGGTGGAGGCATGATGGGCGGATTCGGAATGCCGTTCTTCGGCATCGGCATGTTCCTGTGGCCGCTGCTGTTCATCGGGCTGATCGTGCTCGGCGTGGTGTGGCTGGTGCGGACGGTGGCGACGCCCGGCGCGCCGCAGCCGCCCGCGGTCACGGCGGCCTGCGCACACTGCGGCAAGCCCATCCAGGCTGGCTGGAAGGCGTGCCCGTACTGCGGCGAGAAAATCTGAGCCGGACAACTGAACGCGGTCGAAGGGCCGGGGCGGAAATGCTCCGGCCCTTTGGAGTTCATGCCCGACAAGCCCGGCGAGTACGGCTTTCAGCGCCAGATGGGAATGCTGCGTGGGAAGCTAATCGTGGAATAGTTCGGCGGCCTCAGCCGGACTGCTCGGCTTGTTTGGATGGGCACGGCCGGCTCCCATACGAGCAGAAGACACAGCAATCGCCCGGCTTGGGGCGCAGGTGCGCGCCACAGTGGGTGCACTGATAGAAAAACTGACACGCATCCGTCGGCATGGTCTCTTCTTTCTCGAAGCCGCATTGCGGGCAACGCAAGACGGAAGTGAGTTGAACCGGGGTCGCCATATTCGTCTCACTCGGCGCCGTCGCAGAGTATCACGACTGACGACCAGCGGTCTGCCCCGCCCCTCGTCACCCGGCACGCGTCGCGATCACTTGAGGATGAGTGGAAGCACGAAGGACAACACGACCAGAATGGCAATAAAACTGCCCGCCAGCACGCCGATGCGCGCGAGGTCTTTCCGGATGTGGGTGTAGTCGAAGGTAACTTGTGCGGACTCGCTCCGGCTGGCCGGAATATCCCGACTCATTTCCAGGCCGCCGCCCACCGCCGTCGTCCCGGAGGAATGCTGCGCGATCGACGCGGCAGCCAAGGGAATGTTCGGGCGGCGCAGTTTCTTGGCTTTCTTGGTCTTGCTCATGTTGACTCCTGATCTATCTCCGAGATTGAAATGGGCACGGCTAGACTCGAACTAGCAGCCGACGGCTTATAAGACCGGCGCTCTCACCATTGAGCTACGTGCCCCATCCCCTCTTCAGCCCGCCATCCGCTCCATCCGTTGACGAAGAATCTACGGCGTCTTCAAATCCGCGAACACCACAATCCGTTGATCATCCACCAGGTAAGGATAACACGAAATCAGGGTAAGGGAAGGGTGCGCGGTCGGGGCCATCACGCTCACCTCCGTTGGCTCCACCACTTTCGCGCCCGTGATGACGTACACGACCATCTGGCTCGCAGTGTGAAGCTGCACCTCGTCGCCCGGCGCGAGCTCGTCCAGCCGCCGGAAAATCTGCCCGAAGATATCGTTGTGCGCGGAGAGAACGATGTTGCCGGGCTGGCCCGGATCGGGCGTGCCGAGGTGCTGAGCCACGCCCTTCTTCAACTGCTCCCAGCCGTCGCCCTGCACCACGGGTGCGTTCACGTCAATGGCCGGAATGACGATCTGCACTGCCTGGGTCGGGCCTTGTGTGGGGATCACGGGTGCTGGAAAGGACTGCACCAGCGGGCGCAGGTTCTCCGGGATTTCGGCGTCGTTCGGACGCGTTTCGCCGGTCGTCGGGTCCGGCGGGGTGTGGCCGGAGGGGAGCACCACCGCCGTCACCAGCGGAGTCGGGACGGGCGTGGGCACGCCCTCGGCGATCACCTGCGCCGCGTCCTCGTTCAGCCGCTGCAGGATGTTCGCGCCGTTGTAGAATACGTAGATCAGCCCGACCACCGCCCCCACCTCGACGACGAGCAGGAAAATGTCGAACAGCCGCCGCACGAGGCTGCGAGGCGCGGGCGCAGGACGAGCCTCGTTCAACCGAAAGTCTGGCCCCGTGCCAATCGCGGGCAGCGCCCGGCCCGTTTCGCGGTACTTCGCCAGCCGCGCCTCTCGCGCCGCGCGCTTCTTCTCCGCCAGCACGCGCTGGAGCTCATCAATCGAGAGATCGTCAACGGAACGTCGGTCTTTCATAGCCAGTGAGCATCACTCTTTGAGGGTGGGGCAAGTATACTCTAACTCCCGCGCGCCCAGCGCGGCGATGGGCCTCTGCAACTTTGGTGTGTGAAGTTGGGATTTGGGATTTTCCTTTCATCGTGCTAAACTCCCCTTCGTGATTCGCGGCAAGGGCATCTGGATCAGGCGCATCACCGCCTGCGAGAACGGCGACCTCGACGCCATCGCCGCGCGCGCGCGCGCGGCGTCGTTCACGCACGTCCTCCTCCAAGTCGCCGACGGCGCGGACGCGTGCAACCTCGACCCCGCCGCCGGCTTCGATCACGCGCTCGAACTCACGACCCGCCTGACCGAGGCCGGGATCGACGTGTGGGGCTGGCAGCAGGTCTACGGCGACACCCCGCTCTTCAAAGGCGCGCTTCACCCCGACTATCACCGCTCGGAAGCTGCCTGCGCCGTCCAGCGCATGGAACAACTGCAGGCCGCGGGCGCGCGCGGCTTCGTCGTCGTCGCGGGCGGGGATTACGAGCGTGCCCACGACCGCGCGCGCAAGGCCGGCCAGTACAGCGCCGCCGTCCGCACCGGCCTCGCCGGCCTCCCCATCGCCCTCTCCGCGTGGAAATATCCCCAGCGCCACCCGCGCTTCCCGTGGGCAGACTTCCGCGCACACTGTGACTTCGACCTGCCACAGATTTTCTGGATCGGCAAACACGGCGAGGCCGCGAAACAACTCGAAACCTCCACGCAGAAATTCGCCGCGCTGCAACCGCGTCTTCCCTACGTCCCGGCGGGCCCGGCCTTCTTCGAGCACAACTGGCGTCCCGCGCCGGATGACCTCGTCGCCTTCTTCGAGAAAGCCATCGCGCTGGGATTGCCCGCCGCCAACCTGTGGGACTGGGACGACCTCGGCCTCACCGGCGACGAAAGCCACAACCTGCACCATCTCGATTTTCGGGAGCACTGGAAAGCCGCCGCTGATTTTGAATGGACGGAGCCGGCGTTCATCCCCTTCTGGCTGCGCGAACCCGAACCCGTCGAGGCTGTTCCGCCCGTGACGCAACCAGAGCCGCCAACCCCAGCCCCGTCTCCCAAGCCCGAGGAAGAATTCGAACCCGTCCGGCCCTATCATCCGGACGACGAGGAATTCGAGACCGATCTCGACTTCGCGCCCGCTCTCAGCTTCGCCCTCGAACCCGAGGCCGACGAGTTGCCCGCGTGGTTGCAGGAACCCGGCCCGGCCATCGAGTCCGAACCGGCGATATCGTTCGGGATTGAAGCAGAGGCAGACTTCGAGCCGGTGCGCCCTCATTACCCCGAGGCCGAAGAGGGCGGGTCTGGCCCCGAGCTTGCGCCCTCCGTCGGCCTGGTTGAAGAGATCGGCCCTGTCGCATTCTCGCTCGAATCTGCGCCCGTCGAGGCCGGAGAGGAATTCGAGCCGGTCAGACCTTATCACCCCGAGGTCGAGGCTGAGCCGGTCACGGACTCCGAAGTGCGCTTCGCCCTCGAAATCGAAGAGGCCGCCCTCCCCGAATGGCTGCAAGAAGCTGAGGCCTCGGACCTTTCCTCTGCGCCATTGTCTCCCGCCGAGTTCGCGGAAGAGCTTGAGCCGGTTCTGCCCTATCGCCCCCCCGCCGAACCCGGCCCCGTCTCTGAACCGGAATGGCGCATCGCCCTCGAGGCCGAAGAGGCCGCCCTTCCCGATTGGCTGACAGAGCCGGGGTTTACGCCTGCCGCGCCGGAGCCATTGCCTCCCGCCGAGCCGGCCGAAGAATTCGAGCCGGGCTGGCCCTATCCGCCCAACCTCGAACCGGAGCCTCCCGTCGAGCCGCTGCCATCATTCGCGCCTGAAGTCGAAGAGGCCCCACCGCGCGAGCCGCTTGAGCCTCAGCCGCCCGCCGAACCCGAAGAGGAGTTCGAGCCGGTGCGTCCCTATCACCCTGACGACGAAGAACCCGGGGCCGAATTTGATTTTGCGCCCGCCTTCGGCCTCGCCCCGGAAACCGAGGACGAAGACTTGCCCGACTGGCTGAAAGAATCCGGGCCGGTTGCCTTCGCGCCCGTCGCTCAGTGGGCGCTCGAATCCGAAGACGCATCCGAGCCGGTGCGCCCCCATTACCCCGACGCCCGCGAATTCGCGGCCCCGCCCGCCTTCGGCCCAGCAACCGCCGAAACGGTGGAGGATTTCGAGCCGGTGCGTCCCTATCACCCCGACACCGAAGAGATCGAATCACAAGTTGAAGCATCACTCGCCTTCAGTCTCGTCTCCGAATCCGAAGACGAAGAACTGCCGGAGTGGCTGCGCGAATCTCAACCGGCGGCTGGCGAGGCCGAATCGGAACCTGAGCCGGTCGTCTTCGAGACTCATCTGGAACCTGCGGCCGCCGGGGCCTCCGAACCCGCGCCCGCGCGCCCGAAGGGGCTTGTCATGGCCCCGGCGGCCCCAACCATCACCGAAGGCGACACGGTGAGCCAGTTCTTTTCCGCGCTCCGCAACGGCCAGTTGGACGGGGCCGTAGCGCTCTACGGGCCGGAGTTCTCGCACGTCAACCCGGAGCGCGTCGAGCGCGACCGGGCCGCGGTGCGCGATTTCTACGAACAGATGCTGCAGCGCATCGAAGGCGCAGGGCTGGTCTGGCTGTTCATACGCCGGACGCGCCTGGCCGCCAGCGCGCAGTGGGTGACCTGCGACAAAGCGGGCCGCCCCATGCAGGGCGTGGATAGCTTTCACCTGAATCGCGCCGGCCAGATCGTCTATCACCACACCTCGTTTCGCCTGGGAGCGGAGTGAGCGCGATGACCTTGCAGGGCAAAGGCTGGTTCATCTGGCAAATTCCGAAATGTGAGGGCGGCTCGCCTACCGCGATCGCGGATCAGGCCGTGGCCGCCGGCTGCACGCACGTCCTCATCAAAGTGGCGGAACGCACCTTCGGCTTTGGATTCGACAAGCTGGGCCGCGATCTGGTCCCCTCCGTCGCCGAGGCGCTGCGGGCGCGCGGCCTTCAGGTGTGGGGCTGGCACTACGTCTACGGGGACAACCCCACGGGCGAGGCCAACGTCGCCGTGCAGCGCTGCATGCAGCTCAAGCTGGACGGGTACGTCATTGACGCGGAAAAGGAATACAAGCAGCCCGGCAAGGCCGCCGCCGCGCGCACGTTCATGAACATCGTGCGGGCCGGCCTCCCGAATACCCTCATCGCCCTCTCGGCGTATCGTTATCCCTCCCTTCATCCGGAACTGCCGTGGAGCACGTTCCTGGCCCAATGCGACCTCAACATGCCGCAGGTGTACTGGGAGCAGTCACACAACCCGGAGCAACAGCTTGCCCGCTCCCTGACCGAATTCTCCAAGACCTCGCTGGTGGGCGTCGTGCGCCCCGTGGTGCCGACCGGCTCCGCCTATGGCGTCCCCAATCCGGCGTGGCGCGTGACCCCCGCCGACATCACTAAGTTCTACGCCAAAGCGATGGGGTCCGGACTTCCGGCGGCGAATCTCTACGTGTGGGATTATGCGCGCTCGCCCGGCAACACCGACCTGTGGGATGCGGCCAAGAATTTCAACTGGCCCGCGCCTCAGCCGAAAGACATCGTCGCCCGCTATTTCGACGCCCTCAACTCCGGCGACCCCGCGCAGGTGCTCAGCCTGTATCAGGATAACGCGGGACACGTGACCGCCGAGCGCACCATCATCGGGCTGGACGATCTGGCGCAGTGGTACAGAAATTTGCTCACGGTCTGGCTGCCCGGCGCGCAGTTCGGCATGCAGGACGGCTCGGGCTGCGGCAACTCGCGCCATTTCCTTTGGATGGCCTCCAGCCCGTCGGGCGGCGTCGTGGACGGCGACGACACGCTGGGCCTGCGCGACGGCTTGATCCAGTATCACTATACCCGCTTCCATATCACACCTCCGGCATAACGCTTTCCTCCCCTGTGACCGCCGCTGGGCGCGGCGGTCTTTTTTTCTAACTTGACGCCGCACCCTTCTCCCACTAAAATCTGGGCGTCTCACATAGTAAAACGCTGTTCCACAATATGGCAACCCGACCCGCCCACTATCCCGGCGCACAGGCCGTGGCCCGCGCCATCGCCGTGCTCAAAGCCTTCACCGACAGCAACCCGCAGTTGACGCTGGCCGAAATCACGCGCGCCACGCGTCTGAACCGCGCGACGGCCTACCGGCTGCTGGCTGCGCTGGAGAAAGAGGGGTTGGTCGCGCGAGATAAAGAGAGCGAAGCCTACCGGCTCGGCCCGGAGGCGATTACGCTCGGCGCGCGCGCGCTGCGAGCCAACGATCTGCGCTCCGTCAGCCGCGCCGAACTGGAAACACTCGCGCAGGAAACGGGCGAAACTGCCACGCTGGAAGTGCTGGCAGATGGCGAGGTGTTGATTCTCGACGAAGTCCACGGCCATCACCTTGTGGGCAGCGCGCCGTCCATCGGCACGCGCTGGCCCGCGCACGCCACCTCCACCGGCAAAGTATTGCTGGCCCATGTGCCGGAGGCGGCCCTGCCGCGCTCCCTGCCCCAACTCACCGAGAAGACCATCACCAGGCCGGGCGCGCTGCGCCGCGAATTGGCGTGCATCCGTGAGCAGGGATACGCGACCAACGTCGCGGAACTCGAGGCCGGTTACAACGCCGTCAGCGCGCCCGTGCGCGACCACGAAGGGAAGGTCGTCGCCGCCATCAGCGTCGGCGGCCCGGATGCCCGCCTGACACCTGGCCGAATAGAAGAGATTGCCGGGATGATTCAAGACGCGGCGGGGCGCATTTCGCAAAGACTGGGCTATGGGGCGGTCGAAGCGAAATAAACGGTCTGCCACAAGGACGCCAAGACACGAAGGTCTTTGCGTCTTCGCGCCTTGGTGATGAACATTCCAGGAGTCTAAGTCATGGAAGCCTTCGAACTCTCACCACTCGCCGCCCAGCGTCAACAATCCGGCAAACTCTATCTCGAATTCTTGCGAGTCCCGTCCATGAGCCTCGGGCTGTATGTGTTGCCTGCGGGCGGAGTTGATCCGCAGTCACCGCACACCGAAGACGAAGTCTATTACGTCGTCAGCGGGCGCGGCTCCATCCGCGTGGGTGCCGAAGACCGCGCCGTCGAGCCGGGCAGCATCGTGTTCGTCAAAGCGGGCGTCGAGCACCGCTTTCACACTATCACCGAAGACTTGACGATACTCGTCTTCTTCGCGCCTGCGGAAAGCCAGTGATCAGTGAACAGTCAACGGTGATCACTGATCACTGACCACTGATCACTTCTCGGGAGAGCATACATGCTGAGAGGCACCCCCTTCCACTCCCGCACCTCCACCCTCTGCGAGGCCCAGAACTGGCGGCGCTGGGCCGGGTACCTCACCGCCGGGTCGTACGAGCTGACGCACGAGCGCGAGTATTGGGCCATCCGCAACTCGGGGGCCTTATTCGACGTCTCGCCGCTCTACAAATATCTGATCACCGGCCCGGACGCGCTGCGCCTGCTCAACCGCATCGTCACGCGCGACGTGTCGAAGTGCGCGGTGGGGCAGGTGATGTACACCCCGTGGTGCGACGAGGCGGGCAAGGTCATTGACGACGGGACGATCTCTCGCCTCGACGAGCGGACGTTCCGCCTGACCTCCGCCGACCCCAACCTCCGCTGGCTGCACCAAAACGCCTTCCGGCTGAATGTCCGCATCGAGGACGTGTCCGACACGACCGCCGCGCTCTCCCTGCAAGGCCCGAACTCGCGCGCCGTCCTCAAACGCCTCTGCGACGCCGGCCTCGACAAACTGAAATACTTCCGCGTCACGTCTACCAAAATCCGGGATATTCCGGTGCAGATTTCGCGCACGGGCTACACGGGCGACCTCGGCTACGAAATCTGGGTGGATGCTAAACACGCCGAGGCGTTGTGGGACGCGTTGATGGGGGCGGGGCACGACTATGGGATCACGCCCGCCGGAATCCTCGCGCTCGATGTGGCGCGCGTGGAGGCGGGCCTGCTGTTGATTGAAGTGGACTATCAATCCGCGCGGCACGCGCTCGTCGAGGCGCAGCAGTCGTCGCCGTTTGAGCTCGGCCTCGGATGGGCGGTCAGTTTCGACAAAGGCAACTTCATCGGGCGCAAGGCGCTGCTGGCGGAGAGAGCACGCGGCCCGGCGTGGCAGTTCGTCGGGCTGGAAGTCGAGTGGAAAGGGTTGGAGCGGCTTTACAACGAAGTCGGGCTGCCGCCCCAACTGCCCGCCATCACCGTGCGCGCGAGCCTCCCGGTTTCGTCGGTGGGCCAGCAGGTGGGGTACGCCACGAGCAGTTGCTGGTCGCCGCTCCTCAAGAAATACATTGCGCTTGCGCACCTCGAAACCGCGCACGCCAAGCCGGGCGACCTCGTGATGATGGAGGTGACGGTGGAGCACAGGCGGCGGTATGCGCCCGCGAGGGTGGTGGCATTGCCGTTTTTCAATCCAGAACGGAAGCGCGCCTAACCTCACCCCCCGGCCCCCTCTCCCGAAGCCGCTCCGCGAAATCAAGGGCCGCTTCGGGAGAGGGGGAGAACAGCCCATTTCGACCTGCTTTGCTCCCCTCTCCCGACGACGCCTTTGGTTTTCGTTGTCAGGAGAGGGGATGGGGGTGAGGCTGCACGAGCGACGATCGAGTGTGTGCTATAGAGGTTAAGAAAATGATTTTGAAATGGGCGTCAACGGATAGGGCAACCGCTTCGCGTATACGGATAGTGCGCGCCGAATCCGTTTATCCGTTGAGCATCCGTTGACACCCGACTCAAAAAGAAAATCTTAACATCTATAGCATGACGATCACGTGGACAGGAAGCGCGGCCAGACCATCCTGATGACTGGTCACTGTCCACTCTCAATCGCTCAGGGCAACTGAATAGAGAAGCTGGCGAACAGCTCCCGCGTCGCGCCATCCGTAAGCGTGATGGTGATGGCAACGCTGTAGTCGCCACTTTCCACTGCGCGGCCCCCCTGCTCCCATTTGTATACGCCGTCCTCAAACACCAAACTATCGCACGGGCCGTCGCCGCCTAGCAGGCAGTACCCCACGTTATTCTCAGTCCTGGTGTACACCACCTCGCCAGCTTTGCTGACGACGAACTCCACCCGTTGAATCCCTTCGCCATCCGACGTCACCGGAGTGGGCTGCTCGGTGAACGCGTTCGGGTCAGCCTGCGCTTGTAATTGCAGGATGCCCTCATCCAGCGGGATGAAGTTCCAGATCAACCCGGCCGCCGCGCCGAAGACGGCTGTGTTGCTCACTTGCGGCGGCTGTACGGCGGAGGTCGTATTCTGAACGGTCACCGTTCGCTCGATCACGATGCCGGCGCGGTCCACGGCGCGCAATACGTAAGTGACGGTGTTGCCCGCC
>Ga0209108_10000809_pt1 | contig 17665 bp, 19 predicted proteins | sample Rifsed10ft1_FD_184003 | JGI IMG/M metagenome (GOLD analysis project Ga0209108, IMG submission 184003) | Soil microbial communities from Rifle, Colorado, USA - sediment 10ft 1 (version 2) | ecosystem: Environmental > Terrestrial > Deep subsurface > Rock core/Sediment | place: Rifle, Colorado...
CCGCTCGCGGTGTTTCTCGCACCGCAGGCCGACGCGTCGCTCGAGCTCCTGCACGACGCCGGCGTTGCCGGATTCCGCACTCCCGAGGCGTGTGCCGACGCGATCCGCGCGTGGCGCGACTGGCGCGCGCCCGTGATGCGGTCCGCGCCCGCCCGACGGGAAGTCGATGCCGCGACAGCGCTGCTCGCCGCCGCCTCGACACCGGTGAACGAACACGACGCCTGCCGCGTGTTTGCCGCGCTGGGTGTGGCCAGCGCGGCTACGGAGATCATCGAGTCGCCGGGTCAGCCGGTTTCGCTTGGGTTCCCCGTCGTCGCCAAGGTGCTGTCCGCGGATATCGCGCACAAGACCGATGCGGGCGGCGTGGCGCTGAACATATCCGATGCATCGGCGCTGTCGTCCGCCGCGCGTGACATCCTCGCGCGCGTATGCGCGAAACACCCGCAGGCACGCATCAACGGCATTCTGGTCCAGCGCATGGAGTGCGGCCTCGCCGAGGTCATCCTCGGGTTCAAGCGCGACCCGCAGGTGGGCCCGATCGTGGTGCTGGGCATGGGCGGCGTGCTGGCGGAAATCTACCGCGACTTCGCGCTGCGCCTTGCGCCGGTGGATGTCGCGACCGCCAGCGACATGATCGAGGAAGTCAAAGGCCTCGCCGTTATCCGCGGCTACCGGGGAATGGCGCGCGGCGACTGCATGGCGCTCGCGCGTGCGGTGAGTGCCTTCTCGCAGCTCGCCCACGTGCCCGGCGTCGCCGAGGCCGAGATCAACCCGCTGCTGGTGAAGCGCGAGAGCGAGGGCGTTGTCGCGGTGGACGGCCTGATCGCGCGCAACACCGGCTGAGAGCTCATGTCCGTATGGTTCAGCGCTCTTAAAAGGCAAGGTTATCTACGCATCATTGCCGTTACCAGCCGCAACAGAGTGATCCCTTCCCCCGCTTGCGGGGGAAGGTTAGGATGGGGGCAATGGGTTACCGTTTCTAATCTGCCCCCCCAACCCTCCCGCGCGCACCAGGTGCGCAAGGGAGGGGGCTCGAATTGATGCCCGGGCACAACACGCAAGGAGACGGATCATGTTGCTCGAGACGATTGCTGACTATGCGGTCAAGGAACAGACTTCGGAGCTATCGCCCGAAGTCATCCACCACGCCAAGCGCGCGGTCATCGACTGGTACGCAGCCCTGTTGCCGGGCAGCGTCGTCACGCCGGCGACGCTGCTCGAGCAGGCGCTCGCGGAGGATCTCGACCGCGGGGGCGCGCGGCTCGCCACGGGGCGGCGCGCGACGTTGCGCGCCGCGGCGCTGATCAACGGCGCGGCCTCGCACTCGGTCGAATTCGATGACATCTATCGCGACGCCGGCTACCATCCGGGAAGCCCCGTGATTTCCGCCGCGCTCGCGACGGCGCAGTCCCATCGCGCGAACGGCGATACCTTCCTGCGCGGGGTGATCGTCGGCTACGAGGTCTCCACGCGCATCGGCGAAGCGGTCATGCCATCGCATTACCGCTTCTGGCACACCACCGGCACGGTGGGGGCATTTGGCGCGGCGGCGGCAGCCGCGACCGTGCTTGGCCTTACTCGCGATCAATTCATGCACGCGGTCGCCACCGTGGGGACGTTCGCCGCCGGCCTCAAGCAGGCGTTTCTCTCCCAGGCGATGAGCAAGCCGCTCCATGGCGGACACGCAGCGGATTCTGGCGCGCTCGCAGCCATCGCGGCATCGAAAGGCGTCACCGGCGCGCTCGACATCCTCGAAGGGCGTGAAGGATTCGGCGCGGCGATGAGCGTCAATCCCGACTGGGCGAAGGCGACGTGTGGTCTCGGCAGCGACTACCACATCGTCCACGTCACGTTCAAGAACCACGGTTGCTGCGGGCACACTTTCCCGTCGATCGACGGCGCATTGCACCTGCAGCACACGCATGGCTTCACTTACAAGGACGTGAAGCGCGTGCGGCTTGCAACCTACAAGGCGGGGCTCGACATCATCGACAACGCGAAACCCGAGGGCGAGTACCAGGCGAAGTTCAGCCTGCAGTACACCGTCGCCCACGCCTTGGTCCACGGCAGCGTGCGGTTGAACGCCTTCCTTCCCGAGCGCATGCGCGATCCGGCGGTGCGGGCGCTCATGGAAAAGATCGAGTGCGTCGCGGACCCGGAGCTGTCGAAGGGCTATCCTGGCCAGCGCGCCGCGCAGGTCGAGATCGAAACCACCGACGGCCGCAAGTTCGCGCACTTCCAGCCCTACCGCAAGGGCGACCCGGAACTGCCGCTCACCGACGGGGAGTTGAACGACAAGTTCCTCGAACTCGCAACACCGGTGCTGGGCGAGCCCAAATCGCGCACCCTGCTCGCCGAGCTATGGGCGACCGAGAAACTCGCGAACGTCGATTACGACCTCTCCACCCGCACCCCCGTCCGCGCGGCGAGTTGAACGCCTCCCGCTTGAGGGGTGTGGAATTGATCTGCCCCCATGAATCCAGGACGAGCAACGATGATGATCAAAACGCAGGGGAACCCCTCCACGTCATTGCTTCTGCATCCCGCGTCCCTTGCGACCTTTTCCTACTTGGCGACGTCGGCCGGGATCATCTTGCGGATGTTCATGCGGGAAGAAAGCCCCATTGCGAAAGCTTTTGAAGGCTGTGCGAACCAAACGTGCATCGCTAGCGCCGATGCCTGCCGCGTGGCCTGACGGCCCGCTTGTCACGTTCCACTTTCGGTGTTTCATTGCCCGACCAGGTGAAACGCCACGTATCGCCCCGGCGCACGTTACCGACGACCGCCGGACGGAAGCACGCGAGGTTCGTGCCGCCCTTGCGGCGGACACTCGGGTAGACCACGCCGACCGAGCCTGCTTCGAGCAGCCGCTCGCCCAGCCGCTGTGAAGCAACGTAACTCCGCGGGTCGAGGCAGCGCGCGAAACGGGCCGCGCCCCGCACATCGTGGAACTCACCGTTGAAATCGGCAAGCAGCGCCTCGTAGGTCACGCTGTCGTCGTAGCGCCCGACCTCCCGATACTCCACGGTCTTGTGGAACGCGACTTCGGCGAGCCCGGTTTCGACATCGAACGAGCAGTACCAGGCGCCACGATCGGGACCGTTGAAGCGGCTGCCTTCCGGGCGCGCGTAGGCGAAGGCCGCGTTGATGATCCGGAAGTTCGGCACGCCGAAGACCAGCTCGTCGATGCCGATGCCGGGAAGCAGTCCGCGCTCGCCGCGCAGCCGCTCGTTGGTGGCGTTATCGAGATCAAACAGGTCCGCCAGGTGCGCTTCGTCCTCGGCGATGCCGGCGAGCACCGAGTCCTCGCGCGCGGTAAACCGCGAGGGGATCAGCCTGAAGGTGTCGAACTGCCGTAGAAGCGTCGTTCGGGGCAGCGTCCCACTCACACCCCGCCCCGCCGCGCATCGAGGAGCTTGCGTACGGTCTGCATCGCCAGGAGCCCCCCGCCGGTCATGTAGGCGAGCGGCGTGCGGCCGCCGAAGATGGCATTGGTGTTGGGCAGACTCACCCATTCGTCGGCGAGCTTGTCGCCGTAGAGAATGTGCAGCGCCTTGTAGATGCCGACCAGGTAAGAGATGCGCGTGATGCGGTCGATCTCGAGCACCCGGTCGGTATTCTTCTTCCATTCGTAATAGGCGCTGCTGGAGAGCCCGCCGAGAAGGTCCCGGGCGTCTTCGTCGCGCAGCTTCCAGCGCCCGACGAGCTTGAAGAAACCGCGCAGCGCCGAGCGCGAGAGCCGCTCGCGTTCGGCCTTGGCGTTGAGGTCGACGAACGGGGCCGCCTCGAAGCGGCTGGCGGGATAGGCGAAGGGAGGGGCGCTCATACGGGACTCCGAATAAGGAGAATATATGATCCATTATAGGAGTTGTCAAGGAGACGGCTGTGCTTGAAACCATACTCTCGCAAGAGCGTTCGAAACGCACTCTCGCCGGCGTTAATATCGCGGAAGCAACACGAGAGACGCGCTTCATGCGGCGCCACATACAGGAAAGCGGTGGTACCGCGGGCGGCGGGCCCATCTTCGGCTCCGGCCTGCGTGCCGCACCGCAATTCGCGGCGCTCGCCAACGGCTCCGCCATGCACGCCGAAAGATCGACTATGGGGTCTACAGCGACGCAGAGGCAAGAAGCGGCCAGTACACGCGGCTCACCACGTTCATCGATATCGTGCCGATTTCCGGGTTGGAGGACGTACGGGATATTCCTTCACTGACGAACCTGCTCGCACGGCCCGTTGCACAGGACTGACACCCCCCCGGCTCAGTGCTTCGGCATCCCGGCGTCCTGCGCGACTTTGGCCCACTTGGCGACGTCGGCCGGGATCATCTTGCGGATTTCCGCGGGCGTCCGGATGTCGACCTCCGCACTTGCGGCAGCAAACCGCTTCGCGGTCTCCGGCAGCTTGAGTATCGCTGCAACCTCGGTGTTCAGCTTGTTGATGACTGAGGCTGGCGTGCCCGCCGTCGTCGCCCACGCCCACCAGATCCCCGCCTCGTAGTTCGGCAGTCCCGCCTCGGCGGCGGTGGGCAGGTCGGGCATGGTCGGAATGCGCTTCGCAGAACCGGTCGCCAGCGGCTTGAGCCTGCCGCTGCGCAGGTGCGGGCCCGCCGTCACCGCCGTCGCAACCGCCATGTGCGCCTGGCCCGACATCACGTCGACCAATGCCGGGGCGCCGCCCTTGTATAACGCGATGACCGCGTCGATGCCGGCGTGGCTGCGAAACATCGCCGACACGAAATGCATGAATCCGCCCGCCGACGCTATGGTGATGTAGTTCGGCTTGGATTTTCCCAGCGCAACCAGTTCCCGAAGCGATTTGACCGGCAGTGACGGATTGACCGCTATTATGGTGGGTCCGTTGCCGAGCATCGCGACCCAATCGAAATCCTTGATCGGATCGTACGGGAGCTTCTTCACCACCGCCGGATTCATCGTGAACGCGCGCGAGGCCATGAGCAGCGTGTAGCCGTCGGGTGTCGCGCGCGCGACGATCTCGGTGCCGATCATGCCTTCGGCGCCGGGGCGGTTGTCGACCACCACCGGGCGGCCGACGCGCTCGGCGAGCTGGCCTCCGATGTAGCGCGCCATGATGTCGTTGCTGCCGCCGGGCGCCTGCGGCACGATGACGCGGATCGGCCTCGCGGGAAAATTCTGCGCTGAACCATCCGGCGCCGGTCGCTGTGCCGCCAAGGCGGATGTTGTGAACGCCAGCACCGAAACCACCGTCATTGCGAGAATCGACTTCATTGTCTCCCCCTCCCCTGCCGTTCAGTATGAGCGCAGAACTTTGCCCGGCAACGCGCCGGTATGCCGGCCATCGCGATAGAGCGCCTCGCCGTCGACGATGGTCCCGTTGGTAACCAGCAGGTCGTAAGCCGCGTCAGGTCTCCCGGAAGAACTGCATGCCAAACAATATCACAGATGCATGAGCAGCAAACCGTTCACGGGAATCAAAAAATAGGAATGTAGCCAGCCTTGCAGCGGGCTCCGGCGGGGCCGGATCCTGCAGTCCGACCGGAATGACAACAGTCAAGAGTGGAGGAGACATCATGACTGGATCTGCCCCTCAGCATTTTCACGCCGCTCGCGATGTTCGCGACGGACCCTCAGGTGGTCGCGGTGCGCGCCGAGTCGAAGTTCAAGACATTCAAGGAGCTGGTCGAAGCGGGTAAACGCGATCCCGGCACGATACCGGTGGGCATCACGGGGGCGACCGGAACCGCGCGCCGCGTGAGAGTTCAGCTCCTGAGCGAGAACTTCTGGAACGTGTGGCAGTCCGCGGGGGCCTTGCCGCGGCTCACCGCGAAGGTCCAGGTGACTTCGCTCACGTAGAGGTCGCATTTCGAGTCGAGCGCGAGTCCGTGCGGCGCGGCGAAGCTGCCCGGCGCCGTCACCTGCGGCGTGCCCCAGCGCGCCAGCACCTTGCCGTCCTTGTCGAAGATGCTCATGCGGGCGTGGCGCTCTTTCCCCTTGGTGATCGGACCAAGGCTTTGCGAGGTGTCGCCCTCGTGCCACGCGAGTTCGGTGACGTAGACCCGGCCCTGCGCGTCGAACACCAGGTGCGTGGGCCGCTGGGTGTCGGTCCACTCGTTCAGGAACTCGCCGTCCGGACTGAAGATCTGGATGCGGTCCGCCTCGCGGTCGCAGACGAAGACGCGCCCGTCCGCGGCGATGGCGATGCCGTGCGGAAGATAGAACTGGCCCGGGCCGCGCCCCGGCTCGCCCCACGATCGCTTCAACTGCCCGGTCGGAGAGAACTGGTGCACGCGGGCGTTCCCGTAGCCGTCCGAAACATACAGGTCGCCTTTCGGGCCGACCGCGATGTTGGTGGGGCGGTTGAACGGGCCCGCCCCGCGCTTGATGGACGTGATGTTCTTGCCGTCGTATCCCGTGTCCGACGGCGTGTTCTTCACTCCCAGCGTCATGAGGAGTTTCCCCTCGGGCGTGAACTGGCGCACCGTGTGCTGGCCATCGTCGGTGCAGAAGATGGTGCCGTTGGGCCCGACCATGATGCCATGGGTGCGGTAGCTGAAATCGCCTTCGCCCCACGAGCGCAGAAAGTTGCCTTTCTGGTCGTAGATCATGACCGGGTGGTCGCCGCGGCAGATAAGGTAGACGCGGTCCTCGCCGTCGACCGCCACCCCCGCCACGTCGCGGTGAACGTAGTCCTTGGGCAGTTGCTCCCAGCCCTCGACGACGGAATACTCGATCCTGCCTGACTGTGCCATGTGTATCTCCCCGGACCAGTGTGTGATCACTGAATTGTAGCCCGATAATGGGGCCCCTTTCGGGTACACTCGAATCCTGGCAATCGTTCGAGCGGGCATCCGCCTCGAAAAGGCATCATCCGATGAAGATCGTGTTTTCACCCGTCATCTCGCCGGCGGCCTGGGCGATCGGGCAGTCGCTCCTGCCGCCGGGCTTCACCATCGAGGTATTGGAGAAGGATCCGGACCGCCGCGTCACGCAACTCGGGCAGGCGGATTTCCTGATGGGATTCCTGCGCGGCATGCCGCTCGCGGCGGACGATTACCCGCACCTGCGCAACATCAAGCTGATCCAGGTGCTGAGCGCCGGCTACGACGGCATCGATCTCGAACGGCTGCGCCGCAGCGGCATCCCGCTCGCCAACAACGGCGGCGCCAACTCCTACGCGGTCTCGGAGCACGCGATCATGCTGATGCTGGCGGTCTATCGCCGGCTGCCCGCGCTCGACCGCCTGGTGCGGGCCGGCCAGTGGAAGTCGAGCAAGCTCGGCGAGGAACAGGAACACGAACTCGCGGGCAAGACCGTCGGCATCGTCGGCGCCGGTATGATCGGGCGCACCATCGCGCGGCGCTTGAGCGGCTTCGAGGTCAACCTGCTCTACAACGATCCAGTGCGGCTCTCGCCTGCGGACGTAAAGAAACTCAAGATGCGTTATCGCGACCTCGACGATCTGCTCCGTGAATCCGATGTCGTGTCGCTGCACGCGCCGTTCAACGAATCGACGCATCATCTGATCTGCGACCGCACGCTTGGGCTTATGAAGCGCGACGCTATCCTCATCAACACCGCGCGTGGCGAACTCGTCGACGATGACGCGCTCTACCGCGCGCTCAAGGACGGCCGGATCTGGGCCGCCGGCCTCGACGCGTTCTACCCGGAGCCGCCCGACCCGAAGAACCCGCTCCTCACGCTGCCCAACGTGGTGCTGACACCCCACGCGGCGGGTCCGACCTGGGAGAGCTGGCCCAAGCGCTTCGGGAACAGCTACGCCAACATCCAGCGCGTCGCCCGCGGCGAAGCCCCGTTGTGGGTCGTGCCCGAATTGCGTTGATTGACGAGGAGAAATTGTGATGGCTGAACGTGTCGGTGTGGTCGGAATGGGGCTGATGGGGTCGGCGTTCACGCACCATCTGCTGCAAGGCGGATTCAAGGTGCAGGGCTTCGACATAGACGAGCAGCGGGTGCGCCAGTTTCATGAACGCGGCGGCGAGCCGGTGGAGTCGCCGGCGGCAACCGCGCGGGGAGCGCGCTGGGTGCTCACGTCGCTGCCGACGAGCGAAATCGTGCGCGAAGTGGTGCTCGGACCTAACGGTATCGCGCAGGACGCGCCGAAGGGCCTCATCATCGCCGACGCCTCGACTTCGCGCCCGCAGGACTCGGAAAAGCTCGGAGCGGAGCTGGCTGAGCGCGGGATCCGCTTTCTCGATTCATGCGTGAGCGGCACCAGCGCCATGGCGTGGAAGAAGGACCTCATCGTCATCGCCGGCGGAACGGTCGAGGACTTCAACGCCTGCAAGCCCCTGTTCGCCGGCTTCAGCCGCGCCGCTTATCACATGGGCCCGGCAGGCTCCGGCGCCATGGCCAAGCTCATCATCAATCTCATCCTGTTCGGCAACCGGCTCGCGCTGGCCGAGGGCCTGGTGCTCGGCATGAAGGCGGGCGTGGAGGGCGAGAGCCTGTTGCACGTGCTGCAGGATGCGGCTTGCAGCTCCAAGACCATGATCGACAAGGGCCCGAAGATGTTGAAGGGCGACTACACGCCCGAAGGCCAGGTGAAGACCTCACTCAAGGATGCGCGCCTCGCGCTGGAACAGGGCGCGCGCCTCGGTGCGCCGATGCTCGTGACCAGCCTGTGGACCCAATTGCAGCAGGCCGCCTACCAGCAGGGGCTCACGGACATGGACAGCTCATCGTTCATCGAAGTCCTGCGGAACATGGCGGGCCTGCCGACGCGCAAATGATGCGTTCGCATCTCGGCGTGCCGCCAGAAGGCCGTGGCGCTGCCGGCACGGCGCTACTTGCATTTCTGCTCGCCGTGTGGGCAACGAACGCGCTCGCGGCAGATTTCAAGGCCTGTCTCGGCGAGTTGCAGCGCGACGCGATGGCGAAAGGCATCACGCCGCAGGTTTTCGACACCGCCATGGCGGGCGTCGAGCCCGACCAGAGCGTGCTCGATGCGATGGACAGCCAGCCCGAGTTCGTAACGCCGATCTGGGACTACATGGCGGGGCTGGTGGACGAGCAGCGCATCGCCGACGGCCGGGCGAAACTTGCGGAGTGGGCCGCGGTTCTGGCCGAGGCTGAGCAAAGGTTCGGCGTCGACCGCCATGTTCTCCTCGCCGTGTGGGGCGTCGAGACCGATTACGGCAAGGTCAGAGGCGGGCGTCCGCTGGTGCGCTCGCTCGCGACCGTGTCGTGCTTTGGCGAACGCCAGCGCTTCTTTCGCGGCGAATTCGTCGCGGCCCTGCGCATCATTCAGGATGGCGACATCCGGCCCGAGGTTCTGGTGGGTTCGTGGGCCGGGGCGTTCGGCCAGACGCAGTTCATGCCCTCCTCGTTCCAGCGCTTTGCGGTCGATTTCGATGGCGATGGCCGCCGCGACATCGTCGGGTCGGTGGCGGATGCGCTCGGCTCCACTGCGAACTACCTGAAGCGCACGGGCTGGGTGAGCGGCGAGTCGTGGGGCTACGAGGTGCGCCTGCCGCCGGACTACAGGGGCCCGTCGGGACGCCGCAGCCGGCAGGCACTCGCGCAATGGAGCCGGCTCGGCGTCAAGCGGGTCAACGGTGCGGCGCTCTCGGGCGGTGGCCCGGCAGGGCTGCTCCTGCCTGCCGGGGCTGGCGGCCCGGCGTTCATGGTGTTCAAGAACTTTGACGCGATCCATGCCTACAACGCCGCTGAATCCTACGTGCTCGCGATCGCCCATCTCTCGGACCGCCTGCGCGGCGCCGGCCCGTTCCAGACGGCGTGGCCGACGGACGACCCGGGCCTCTCGCGCGCCGAACGGCGCGAGGTTCAGCAGCGGCTACTCGAGCGCGGTTTCGATGTCGGCGTAGTGGACGGGGCGATCGGGCCGCGCACGCGAGCAGCCATCGAGGCGTTTCAGACCTCGGTGGGGCTCCCGGTGGACGGCCGCGCCGGCGCGCGCGTGCTGAAGGCGCTGAAGGACGCGGCGACGCCCCGGTAAGTGAGGATCGCGCAACGCGCCTGGCTCTTGACCTGCGCGCGATCGGTGATACATTCCCGCATTCCTGCCAACCAAGGGAGAACCCCATGATTGAACTGCACTCGTCACCCACGCCCAACGGCCAGAAAGTCATGATCATGCTCGAGGAGACCGGCCTCGCATGGAAGCACTTCGACATCAACATCCGCCTCGGGGAGCAATTCACGCCGGAGTACCTGAAATTGAGCCCGAACAACAAGATCCCGGCCATCGTCGACACCGAAGGCCCGGGCGGGGGCCGCTACAGCATGATGGAATCGGGCGCAATTCTCTTCTATCTCGCCGAGAAAACCGGGAAGTTCCTGCCCAAGGACGCGCGCAAGCGTTACGACGCGATGCAGTGGCTGTTCTTCCAGATGGGGCATATCGGCCCGATGTTCGGCCAGGCGAACCACTTCAACAACTACGCGAAGGACAACATCCAGTACGCGAAGGACCGCTACAACAATGAAGCGGTGCGCCTCTACCGGGTGCTCGACAACCGGCTGCGCGCGAGCCCGTGGATCGGCTGCGACGAATACTCGATCGCCGACATGGCGATCTACCCGTGGACCAAGGGTCACAAGGACCGCGGCATCGACAAGGCCGGATATCCGAGTTTCATGCGCTGGTTCGAGGCGATGGAAGCGCGGCCCGCCGTGCAGCGGAACAACCAGATGGCGACCGACATCCGCGCGCGCATGACCAAGACGGCCGAGGGCAAGACGGCCATCAACATGTTCGACACCAAGGACAACGCCGAGCGGCTCGCAGCCGCAACGAGAGCTTGAGGGGCGGCGCGGGCAACGAGGGGTTGAAAGTATCTTGCGAATGACTCGCTTTCCCTCACCCCTAACCCCTCTCCCCGAGGGCGAGGGGGACCTCACTGCGCTGATACGCGAGAAGAGCGCATCGCGAAAGGGCCTGTCTTCCCTCTCCCTCCGGGAGAGGGACCGAGGGTGAGGGAGAACGGGGCTGCGCCGGAGATTCATTTTCCTATTGATCTCCGGAGCCCGGCGACAATTCGGTCAATGAGATTCCGCGGGAGCGGGCGATGGGTCAACTCGACGGCAAGGCCGCTCTGATCACCGGAGCGTCGCGCGGCATCGGCCGGGCGGTCGCCCTGCGGCTTGCTGCGGGAGGGGCCGCGATCTACCTGGCGGCCGACGGCACCGCGGCAGAACTCGAGGAAGCGGCTGCGGCCTGCCGCAAGGCCGGCGCGCCGGATGCGGCCTGGGGCCTGCACGATCTGGTGCGCCCGGACGCGCCCGAGGCGATGGTGGCCGCGGCTCACCAGCGCATGGGCCGCATCGACATCCTGGTGAACAACGCCGGCATCCGCGTGCGCAAGCCGTTCGGCGGGTTCTCGCACGAGGAGTTCGAGCGCGTGGTGGCGATCAACCTGCGCGCGCCGTTTTTCGCGAGCCAGGCGGTGGTGCCCATCATGCGCGCGCAGGGCGGCGGGCACGTGATCCACATGGCGAGCCAGCTCGGGCTGGTCGCCTCGCGCTACGGTTCCGTCTACAACGTCACCAAAGGGGGGCTCATCCAGCTCACGCGTTCCATGGCGCTGGAGCTCTCGAAGGACGGCATTTCGGTCAATGCCGTCTGTCCCGGACCCGTCTCAACCGAGGGCTTCCTCGCGGGCCGCAATCCGGGCGAGCTGGAGCAGCGCGCGCGCGACGTTCCGCTCGGGCGCTTCGGCACCGTCGAGGAAGTCGCCGGCGTGGTTGCGTTTCTGGTGTCGAAGGACGCGGGCTACGTCGTGGGCCACGCGCTCGTCATGGACGGCGGCTACATCGTCCATTAGCCAATCGCGCCCGCCGCGGCATCGCTCCGTCAATTGATCGTTGGGGTTCGCGTGGCTCACCCCAACCTGCAGCCACGACAATTTCGTAGGTTGGGATAAGCGCAGCGCCGCATCCCAACGGTCACGGCTTCTCGCGCATCGCGCGCGCCCTCTTCGCGGGCGGACGCTCCCAGCAGCGGGTGAGCCACGCCTCGAGCTTCGGCCATTTCGCGAGATCGAGCGTGAGCGCGCGCAGGAGCGCCGCGGCGACGTTGAGATCGCCCACCGAGAAAGACGGGCCGGCGAGCCACTCGGATTTCGCGAGCGCGGTCTCCAGCACGTCGAACGAGGCCGTGACCTCATTCCACATCTCCGCGGCGATCTCCGGCTTGCGTTGGGCTTCGGGATATTCTTTCGTGTGCCGCATGTAGTTGACGAGCTGGCGGTCGAGGCGGTCCGTCTCCCACAGGCTCCACTGCCAGGCGAGCGCCTCGTGCCTGGGGTCCGGGGGATAAAGCGGGCTCTTGTGCTTCTTCGAAAGATACAGATTGATCGCCATCGACTCCGTGAGGATGAAGCCGTCGTCGTCGATCGTGGGCACGCGGCCGTTGGGATTGAGCGCGCGGTATTCCGGCGTCTTCGTTTCAGGCGCGCGCGGCAGCCAGTCCTTGTGATCGTAGGAAATTCCGAGTTCGCCCACCATCCACAGTACGCGCACGGTACGGGATTTGGCGGAGCCGTAAATGCGAAGCATGGTGTCCTCCGGACGTTACGGGATCAGTCGGTCGAACGGCTTTTCGCCTGCGTATACGCTTTTGATTTCCTGCCGGGCGCGGCAGGCGGAATATATCCCGATATGCGGCAGAGCATCCCGTCGACCTCCTTGCCGTCCTTGTAGCGAATCGACCGGCACACCATGATTTCGCCCCGCGCCTTGAGGTCGGTCACGCCCAGGCGCACGTTCGCAAGCGAGAGGCCTGTCGCGGCGGCGATCTCCGAATCGAGCTGCTCGCCGGTATTTTTCAGGTAGTCCAGGATTGCTTGCATGGCAGATGCTCCTCATCACAGTCGGTGGGGCGGCGCAGGCGTAGACAGCCGTCGCGTCGGGGGCCGAATGATACAGTAATTCGGAGATCCTCACCTGAACCGGGAGAAAACCGTGATGAAACTACGCGTTGCAACGCTCAACATGGAGCAGGATCACAAGCGCTGGGAGAAGAGGCGCGAACTGATCATCGAACAGCTTGCCGCCATCGATCCCGATCTCTTCGCGATGAACGAAGTCTGCATCCCGTTGCAGACGGCGCGCTGGATACAGAAGGCGATGCGGGAGCGCTGCGGGCGGGATTACGCGCTGGTGCAGCAGACGCGCGTCAGCGGGCTTTCCGCCGTGGAAGGCGAAGCGCTGCTCACCCGGCTGCCCATTGCGGAAACCGGCAACCTTGATTATCGAACGCGCGACATGGTAGCGCTGGTGGCGCGCGTCAAGGCAGGAGAGCACGCCGTGGATGTCTATGTCACGCACCAGTACATGTCGCGCGGGGACGAATCGCTGCGGCTTTTCCAGGCGCAGCAGTTGCTTGCGTGGATCGAGAGCCGCAGCGATGCTGTGGGCCGGATCGTCTGCGGGGATTTCAATGCCACGCTCGACAAACCGTCGGCCGCATTGATGGCGACGCGCTTCCGTCCCACGCAAACCGCGCCGACGGCCTTCACCCCGCTCGCGGACGACGCGGGCAACGTCACGCATCCCTACTGGCCGCGCATGGACCGCTGCATCGACTTCGTCTGGATCGACGGGCCGCTTGAGGTGGTGGCGAGCGAGGTGTGCTTCAACAAGGGCAGCGCCGCGGATCCGTCACTCTACCCTTCGGACCACGCGGGGGTGTGGGCCGATCTGCGGCTAAGCACTTAGCCGAAATCCGGCGAAATTGGATTACAGCGCGCCGGCATACACCCCGAGTAGCCAGCGCCTCGGGATCAGTCGGCCGAAGCCGCCTTCGCGGGGGCGTGCGCTTTGGATTTCCTGCCGGGGGCGGCAGGCGGAATGTATCCCGCGACACGACAGAGCACCGCATCGATCTCCTTGCCGTCCTTGTACCGGATCGACCGGCACACCATCACGGCCCCCCGCGCCTGCAGGTCTTTCACGCGCCTGCGCACTTTCGCAAGCGAGAGGCCGGTTGCCGCGGCGATCTCCGAATCGAGCCGCTCGCCGCCGCCTTTCAGGTAGTCCAGGATCTCCTGCATGTCAGATGTTCCTCGTCACATCGGGTGGTATCGGCCCGGGCGCGGACAGCCGTCGCCTCGGGGGGCGAATGATGAATGTGTTCAGAGTCCCGGCCTGAAAGTAGGTTCCCCAGACCTTTGAGAATCAAAAGTATCAAGGAAAAAGGGGTCAGCTCAGACCCCTTTAGACCGAAAAAAGTGCCGGACACCTTCTCCGCTTGGGAAAAGATTCCCGTCTTAGGAAAAGACTCCCGACCCCTTTTCCAGTTCGCGGCGCTTTTGGTCGCGCCACTGCGCGAACGGAACCGTGCTCGGATCACCGGCGATTCTGTTGTGCGTCGCCTCCTCGATCTCCTTGTCGGAGAGCGAGAAGTCCAGCGCCACGCGGTGTGGCTGTGCGGTATACCACGGCGTGTCGCAGAAGAACTCGATGCGGTTGCCCTCGGGATCCATGAAGTAGACCGACCACGCGTTGCCGTGGTCCACGGGATCGACGCCGTCCACTTGGTTGGCAACCACCAGATCGTGCATTGCCCTCACTTCCTTGATCGAGGCGACGCGGAACGTGATCTGGTTGACGGTGGAGCGCGCGCCCTTCTCGCGCCCGGTGACGAGCACGATTTGATGGTGGTCCTTCGGGTCCTTGCTGAGGAACGTGAGGCGAAGGCCGTTCTTCAACTCACCCGCATCCATCACCTTGAAACCGAGGAGCCGGGTGTAGAAATCGCGCATCCGGTCCATGTCGGTCACAAAGAGGCCGATATGGCTCAGTTCGAACTTTGGCAGCTCGGGCATGGCTTCCTCCGTGCGTTGTGGCGGGGTGGGCTGGCAGTATACATCCGAGGCAGACCGAACTGAGCCGGTCGCGCGAACGCCCTGTCACTGCGCGCGGATTCCGATAAAGACTCCCGACCCCTTTTTAGTTGCGGATGTTGGCGACTTTTGCGACGTTCTTCCACTTCGCGATCTCGACCGGCACCATCTTGTGCACTTCGGCGGGCGTGCGGATCTCCGCCTCGACGCCTTCCGCCTGGAAGCGCTTCATGGTTTCAGGCAGCTTGAGGTAGCGCGTCAGCTCGGCGCTCAACTTCCCGATCGCTGCGGAGGGCGTGCCGGCGGGCGCGGCGATAGCCCACCAATTATTGGCTTCGAAGCCCGTCACGCCGGATTCGGCGATGGTCGGAAGATCGGGCGCGGCGCCGGCGCGTTTCGATCCGCTGGTGGCAAGCGCTTTGAGCCTGCCGCCCTGGAGGTGCGGCAGCGTCTGAATCAGCGAGCCGAGGTTGACGTGCGCCTGCCCGCCCATCACGTCCACCAGCGCGGGAAATCCGCCCTTGTAGATCACGACCAGCATTTTCATTCCGGAGAGATGGTTGAAGAGTTCGCTCGCGAAATGCGCGTAGCCGCCCGAGGTGGCCATCGTCAGCTTGCCGGGGTTGGCCCGGCCGTGGGCGATCAGCTCTTTTGCCGAACCAATCTTGAGCGCCGGGCCGACCGTGAGCACGCTCGGGCCGAACCCGAGCGTCCCGACCCAGGAAAACGACTTGAGCGGATCGTAGGCCACCTTCCGGGTTGCGCCATTCACGGCGAACGCGGCCGACGCGAAGAGCAGCGTGTAGCCATCGGGCTGCGAGCGCGCCGCGAGCTCGGTGCCGATGATGCCGTCGGCGCCGGCGCGGTTGTCGACGATCACCTGCCGGCCCAGGCGCTCCGTGAGGTACTGGGCGAAGTAGCGGGACAGGATGTCGTTGCTGCCGCCGGGCGGGAACGGCACGATGAGCCGGATCGGCCGCGCGGGATAGCCCGCCGGATCGTTCGCCGCAGCGCCCTGCGCCGCATGCCCGCCGCCCGCAGCCGCGAGCAGTGCAGCAAAACCCAATGCGATGACTGTTTTCATGTCCTTCTCCCTATTTGCCCGCTCCTCCCCACGCGCCCGGCACATGCACGCCGTTCGCCCCGTGGCCCGCGGCGAATGAGCACCCGAAACCGCAGGCACGAAAAGACTCCCGACCCCTTTTCTCGCTAAAGCGGGGTGATGCGCTCGTGGCGGATGAGCGCCCGGTAGCGCAGGTACTCTTTTTGCATCAGCCGCATGAAGCCGTCGGGCGTGGTTTCCGGCATCGACTCGGCCCCCTGGCGCATGAACAAGTCCCGCATCCGCGCCTTGCGCAGCGTGCGCACGATGTCCCCGTGCAGTTGGTCGACGATGCGCCGCGGCGTACCCTTGGGCACGACGATGCCCGACCAACTGTCGAACTGCGCCTCGGGCAGGCCGAATTCGGCGATCGCGGGCACGCCCGGCAGCGCCGAGCTGCGGTGCGGCGTCATCACCGCGAGCGCGCGCAGCTTCCCATCCCGAACCGGCCCCAGCACCGCCGGCAGCGTCTGGATGGCGTAATGCACACGCCCGAGCACCATCTCGATGAAAGTGTCGGAAAGATTCCTGAACGGCACGTGCACCGCTTCGATGCCGACCGCGCGCGTGAAGACTTCGCCGGCGAGATGCGATGCCGAGCCGAAGCCGAGCGAGGCATAGTTGAGCTCGCCGAAGCGTGGGCGCGCGTAGGCGACGAACTGGGATGCCGTGCGCACCGGGACCGAAGTCGCCACCGCCAGCACGTTGGTGATGGAGGCGACGTGCGCGACGCCGACGACGTCGGCGAGCGCGCGATACGGCGGCTGCTCGTGCATGAGTTCCCGGATGATGCGGCTCACGCTGACCATGCCGAGCGTGTAGCCGTCGGCGTTCGCCCTCGACACCAGCTCGTTGCCGATCAGCCCCCCTGCCCCCGAGCGGTTCACTATGACGACGCCCTGCCCGTAGAACGCGCTCAACTCCGCGCCGATCGTGCGCGCGAAGAAGTCCTCCGCCGCGCCCGGCGAGGACGCCGTGATGATGCGAATGGACTTGACGGGATAGACGGCGAACGCCGCCGATTCCCGCGCGAGGCACGGGATCGCGACCAGGCATGCGGCGGCTGCGCCCAGCGCGACCCACAGGGCGTTGGCCGATCCGAACCGCAAGATTGAGGTTCCCGTCATCACTCCCTCAAGCGGGCCACGATAGCGCGCATGGCGCCCGGGGACAAGCGCCCGTCGCACATAGTCCCCGGGAGTGCAAATCAAGATGAACCGCGTCCCTCATCGTTCCCCTCTCCCTCCGGGAGAGGGGCCAGGGGTGAGGGAAGCAACGGCACCATGCTGCCCCGGAAGAGGGGCTCGGGGGGAGGGAAGCAACGGCACCATGCTGCTCCGGCAGAGGGGCTGGGGGTGAGGGCCGGGAATTTACGCGCCTTTCGCCTTTAACTCCGGCAGCGGCGGCTTCGCCCCGCCCGGCAGCTCCGTCCGGTTGACGTTGAGCGTCATCGACACCAGCACGTAGTAGCCGTTGACGGCGATGAGATCGACGACGCCTTGCTCGCCGAAGCGGTCCAGCGCGCGCTGGTAGATGGCGTCGCTCACCCCGTGCGTCTCGTGCAACTCGCGCGAGAAGTCGTGCACGATCGCCTCGTCGTCCGACATCTTCGCCGGCCGGCGGCCCTGCGCGATGTCTTCGGCAACGGCCGGGTCGAGGCCGGCCTCGAGCGCGAGGCGCTTATGGGCCATCCACTCGTACTGCGCGGTCCACTGGCGGGCCGTGATGATGATCGCCAGCTCGTTCAGCTTCGGCGG
>Ga0209108_10000810_pt1 | contig 17656 bp, 21 predicted proteins | sample Rifsed10ft1_FD_184003 | JGI IMG/M metagenome (GOLD analysis project Ga0209108, IMG submission 184003) | Soil microbial communities from Rifle, Colorado, USA - sediment 10ft 1 (version 2) | ecosystem: Environmental > Terrestrial > Deep subsurface > Rock core/Sediment | place: Rifle, Colorado...
GTTGGGCCTCGAGCAGAACCCCAACTCGCCGGGCGACGACTGGATCGAGTACGAGGTCGGCAACGTCACGCTCGCGGTCATGACGCCACACACGCACGACTCCGAGTTCACGCCGTTGCCGCCCGCGACGATCGCACTGCGCGTCCCCGACGTTGCGGCGGCGAAGTCGAAGCTCGAGTCCGCAGGTCTCCAGGTCGGCGAGATGTGGGACTCGGGCGTCTGCCACGGCGCGGGAGTGAGCGATCCCGCCGGCAATCGCATCCTCCTCCACCACCGCTACACCCCGTACCGCGACGGCTCGCTGCCCTGATGCACGTCGAGAAGGTCGACTTCATCGGCGTCCCGTCTCGGGACGCGGAGCGCTCGCGAGAGTTCTACGGCGAGGTGCTCGGGCTACGGCCCGACCCGCACTCGAAGTACGAGTTCTGGGCGGGAGATACGTGCTTCGGGATCTGGGAGCCGGAGAAGTTCGGCATGGAGTTTGCCCCGCAGAAGAATGCGCATCCTGCGCTTCATGTCGCCGACGTCGAGGCCGCCCGCACGGAGCTCGAAGCCAGGGGCGTCAAGTTCAACGGCGAGACGTTCGACACGGGCGTGTGCCACATGGCGCTGTTCGAGGATCCGTACGGCAACGACCTCATGCTGCACTGCCGGTACAAGCCGTATGACGAGAGCTGACGCGCTCGACCGCTACCGGGCGCTCGCGCTGCCCACGACGAAGGACGAGCACTGGCGGTTCACGGACCTCGCCGGGTTCGATCCGGACGCCTGGACCGCAAACGGCACCACCGAGATCGCGACCCCCCCGTCGCTGCTCGACCTCGACGTCGCCGGCGTCGCTCACGCGGGCGAGAGCGGGATCCGGGTCGAAGGCGCACCGGAAGGGGTCCGCTTCGAGCCCCTCCCGGAGGACCACGAGCTCCTCTACTCGCTCGTGGGCTGGGACGAGAAGTTCGCGGCGCACAACGCGGCGCTGTGGAAGCACGGGCTGCTCGTGCAGGTCCCCCGGGGCGTGGTGCTCGACAAGCCGCTCTACGTCCGCATCGCCAACTCCACCGAGGGCGGGTCGCTCTTCTGGCGCCTGCTCGTCGTCGCCGAGCCCGAGAGCCGCTTCGCGCTGATCGAGGAGTACGCGTCCGCGTCTGAGGAGCTCGGCTCGTACTCGAACGCGGCGGTCGAAATCGTGGTCCAGCCCGGGGCGAAGGTCGAGTATGTGTCCGTGCAGAACCTCTCGCGCGGAACCTGGCACTTTGCGTCGCACCACGCGCGCGTCGAGCGCGACGCAGAGCTCGACTGGGTCGCGGCCGGCTTCGGATCGGCGAAGGGCAAGGTGCGGATCCAGAACGACCTGGCCGGACCAGGCGCAACCTCACGCGTTACGGGCGCGTACTTCGCCGACGGCACGCAGCACCTCGACTACGACACGTTCCAGGAGCACATCGCGCCGGACACGACATCGGACTTCGCGTTCAAGGGCGCGCTGCGCGACAAGGCGCGAGCGGTCTGGAGGGGAATGATCCGCGTCGAGGAAGGCGCGCAGAAGACGAACGCGTACCAGGAGAACCGCAACCTGCTGCTCTCCAAGACGGCGCACGCCGACTCGATCCCGGGTCTCGAGATCCTGGCGAACGACGTTCGCTGCACGCACGGGGCGACGCTGGGGCAGGTCGATCGCGAGCAGCTCTTCTACCTCATGACGCGCGGCCTCAGTCGGCCGGAGGCGGAGCGGTTGATCGTCCGCGGCTTCTTCCAGGAAGTGCTCGACCGCGTCGAGCTCGAGCCGGTGCGTGACGCGCTCGCGAACGCTCTCGAAGCCCGGATCCCGCAGGCGTAGCGGACTCGCGGCACAATCTCCCGATGACGGCACCGCGCACGCCGCGCTTACGAGGCGTCTTCCATCAGTACGCGTTCTTCGCGGCTCTCGTCGCAGGCGCCGTGCTCGCAGTGCTCGCGGACGGTTTCCTCGAGGTGTTTGCCGTCTGGGTGTATGTGGCCGCACTCGCCGCGATGTTCGGTGCCAGCGCCCTGTACCACCGCTTCCCGTGGCGCAGCGCCGCCTCGCGGCTGCGTGCCCGGCGGCTCGACCACGCGATGATCTTCGTCTTCATCGCGGGGACGTACACGCCCTTCGCGCTCCTCGAGTTCGAAGGATGGACTCAGGCCGTCGTGCTGGCGACGGTCTGGGCAGGAGCGGTCCTCGGACTCGCGATCAACCTCGCGTGGATCGAGGGGCCACGCTGGCTGTCGGCTGTTGCCTACCTCGTCGTCGGCTGGGTCGGCGTGATTGCGTTGCCTCAGCTCTTTTCCGCGCTTGGCATCGCCCCCGCGGCGCTCGTGATCGTCGGCGCCGCCCTCTACAGCCTCGGCGCCCTGGCGTACGCGACGACGTGGCCGAACCCGCTCCCTGGGATCATCGGCTTCCACGAGGTGTTCCACCTGCTCGTCGTGGCTGCTGCGGCGACGCAGTTCGTCGCCGTGTCGCTCGTCGTGCTCTAACCTCGAGGCATGAAGACGGAGGAAGGGCTGACCGGCGAGGAGTGGCGGGCGCGGCTGACGCCCGAGCAGTACGAGATCCTGCGCCGGAAGGGCACCGAGCGGGCGTTCACGGGCGCCTACTGGGACGAGCACTCCCCGGGCGTCTATCGCTGCGCGGGCTGCGGCGCCGAGGTCTTCCGCTCGGAGGCGAAGTTCGACTCCGGCAGCGGCTGGCCGAGCTTCGTCGAGCCCGCGTCGCTCAGCAGCGTGGTCACCGAGACGGATCTGAGCCACGGCATGGTGCGCACCGAGGTCATGTGCGCGTCGTGCGGGGGGCATATGGGCCACGTCTTCGACGACGGCCCGACACCCACCGGCCTGCGGTACTGCATCAACTCCTGTGCGCTCGACCTCGAACGGTCGTCCTGAGGCAGCGATGCCGAGCTGCTGCCGCGGAGCGCCGTGTGAGGAGATGTTCAACCCGCGCCAGGCGCGTCGCAGCCTGAACCGCTACCGGCGGAAAGGACTCGGCGACCTCGAGCGGCAGATGCTTCAGGCTGCCGCCAGCGGTGGCCTGGACGGCGCACGCGTGCTGGAGATCGGAGGCGGGATCGGAGCACTGCAGATCGAGCTGCTCGAGGCCGGTGCAGGGCAGGGGGAGGTCGTCGAGCTCGCCTCCGCGTACGAGCCGTACGCGCTCGAGCTCGCACGAGAGCGGGGACTCGGGGATCGCGTCTCGTTTCGGGTCGAGGACGTGCTGGACAGCCCTGACTCGGTCGACCAGGCCGACGTCGTCGTGCTGAACCGTGTCGTCTGCTGCTCGCCCGACGGGATCCGGCTGGCCGGCGTGGCTGCGCGTCTCGCGACCCGGACCCTCGTCTTCTCGTTCCCTCGCGACCGGCTCCTGGTGAAGGCCGGTCTCGCGCTCGTCAACGGCTCGCTGCGTCTCCTGGGGCGATCCTTTCGCGTCTTCGTCCACGCGCCGTCGTCGCTGGTCGCGGCTGCCGAGGCCGAGGGGCTGCGGCCGCTCGAGAGCGGTCGCGGCTTCCTCTGGGAGTTCGTCGCGCTGCAGCGCCCGGCGTAGGCTTCGGGCGATGGCGGAGCTCGGGCTCTTCCCGCTGCCCATCGTGCTCCTTCCGACGGAGCAGGTCCCGCTTCACATCTTCGAGGACCGCTACAAGGAGCTGATCGTCGAGTGCCTGGCCGACAGCCGCCCGTTCGGCGTGCTGTTCGCGGAAGGAGACGGGATCCGCGACATCGGTACGCAGGCGGTCGTCGTCGAGGTGTTGACGCGGTTCGAGGACGGTCGCATGAACGTCCTGGTCGAGGGCGGCGAGCGCTTCCGCGTGGACGAGCTCACGCGAGGCAGGAGCTTCCAGACCGGGAGGACGTCGCCGCTCGGGGACGACGACGATTCCGCGGACCCGGAGACGATTGCCCGTGCGCTCGAGCTCTTCGAGCGCCTCCGCGAGCTGACGGGGAGCGAGGTGGAGGCTCCGGCCGAGGATTCGCCCCAGCTCTCCTACGCGCTCGCAGCCCGCGTCGAGCTGGAGCCGGAGGTCAAGCAGGACCTGCTCCAGGCGACCTCCGAGCGCGTACGGCTGGACAGCGTCTGCGAGCTCCTCGTCGACGCGGCGAGGACGGTCGAGCTCCACCGGCGGGCGGCGGAGCGCGCCGCGACGAACGGCAAGGTGGACCTCAGCTAAGTGTGTGAGAGAGCCGCGACAAGGCCGCGAAGCGGCCGTCTGTAGGGATTTCACGCGCAAGGCGACGGCTACGATGCGAACGTGGCGGTGACGACGACCCCGGCTCTCGATGCCCAGCGGTTGCGGGCCGACTTCCCCATCTTCGAGCAGACGTTCCACGGGAAGCCTCTCGCCTTCCTCGACTCCGCGGCGAGCTCGCAGAAGCCGAGGCAGATGCTCGATGCGATGCAGCACTTCTACGAGACCTCGTACGCGAACGTGCATCGCGGGGTCTACGCGCTCGCCGAGCGCGCGACGGAGGGTCTCGAGCTGGCGAGGGAGAAGGTCCGCGCGCTCCTCAACGCGCCCTCGGCGCGCGAGGTCATCTTCGTACGGAACGCGACCGAGGGCATCAACCTGGTCGCGTACGCGTGGGGTCTCAGCAACCTCGGGCCGGGTGACCTCGTCGTCGTCACCGAGCTCGAGCACCACTCGAACTTCGTGCCCTGGCAGTACATCGCCCGGCGCACGGGCGCCGGCTTCCGGATGATCCCGCTCGACGACCATGGCGAGCTCCGGCTCGACGAGCTGGACGCGATCGGTCGGGACGGGTCGGTGAAGGTCGTTGCGACCGGCGTGGTCTCGAACTCGCTCGGAACCGTCAACCCGGTCGAGCAGCTCGCGGCGTGGGCGCACGACCACGGTGCGGTCATGGTCGCGGACGCGGCTCAGGCCGCGCCGCACCGCAAGGTGGACGTCCAGGCGCTGGGCTGCGACTTCCTCGCCGTCTCGGCGCACAAGATGTGCGGGCCGAGCGGCGTCGGCGCTCTCTGGGGCCGCGCCGAGCTCCTCGAGGCGATGGAGCCGTTCCTCACCGGTGGGCACATGATCCGGGCGGTCGGGCCGGACGAGACCTCCTGGGGTGAGCTTCCGCACAAGTTCGAGGCAGGTACGGCGCCGATGGCGGAGGCAGTCGGCTTCGGCGCTGCGATCGACTACTTGAACGCCATCGGCTTCGACCGCATCGAGCAGTACGAGCACGAGCTCGCCGCGTACGCGCTCGAGCGGCTGGCGGAGCTGCCGTGGGTGACGTCCTACGGGCCGCCGGCGGATCGCCGTGCCGGAATCGTCTCCTTCAACGTCGACGGCGTCCATCCGCACGACGTCGCGCAGGTCCTGGACTTCGAGGGAGTCGCGATCCGCGCAGGCCACCACTGCTGCCAGCCGCTCATGCGGAAGCTCGGCGTGGCGGCCACGAATCGGGCCAGCTTCTACGTGTACACGATCCCGGAGGAGATCGACCGCCTCGTCGGCGGACTCCACCTGGTCAGAAAGGCCTTCTCCTGAGCGGGGAATTCGATCAGCTCTACCGCGAAGTCATCCTGGATCACTACAAGAGCCCGCGGAACCACGGGCTGCTTCCGGACGCGGACGCAGCTGCCGAGGGACAGAACCCGTTGTGCGGGGACGAGGTCGCGGTCTCGGTCCGGCTCGGCGAGGGCGACGTGATCGAGAGCGTCGGCTTCGAGGGGCGCGGCTGCGCGATCAGCCAGGCCGCGACCTCGATGCTGACCGACCTCGTGCAGGGTCGCACGGCACAGGACGTCGCGGCGATGCCGAAAGAGGAGCTCCTCGACGAGCTCGGCATTCCGCTGACCCCGGTCCGTCTCAAGTGCGCGATTCTCGGCCTGGGCGTTCTCAAGCTGGCGCTGCACAAGGCGCGGGGGACGCCGCTGCCCGAGGAGTGGGGCACGTCGGCTCGCGATCTCGTGCTGGAGTAGCCTCCTCGTCCTTGGCCGAGTTCGAGGTCTGCCCGCTCGACGAGCTGCCGCCCGGGACGATGCGTCTCGTGCCTGCAGGAACGCTCACGGTCGGGGTCTTCAACTGCGGCGGCTCGTTGCTGGCGATCGAGGACCGGTGCTCCCACGACGACGGCCCGCTCGCGGAGGGCGACTGGGATCCCGAGGCGTGCGTCGTGGTCTGTCCACGACACGGCTCGCGCTTCGACCTCGAGACGGGCATACCGATGACGCTGCCTGCCTTCGAGCCGGTTGCGACCTTTCCAGTCACCGTCCGCGACGGCGTGGTGTTCGTCGAGGTCGAGGCGTAGAGGGCGGCGCCGAGTGCTCGACGACCGGGTCCGGGCGGTCCTCGGCCGCCTCGAGGAGGAGGACCGAGCCGAGCGAGAGGCCGGGCTGCTGCCGTCGCGGCGGTCACGCCAGGTCGCGCCGGCGACAGGGCGCTTCCTCTTCGCCCTGACGGCTGCACAGGCCGGAGTCGAGGTGTTGGAGATCGGCGGCTCGCGCGGCTACTCGACGATCTGGCTCGCTGCCGGCGCCCGTCTTCTGGGCGGGCGGGTCGTCTCGCTCGAGCACGATCCCGAGCGGTGTGCGCTGTGGCGGGCGAACATCGCCGCGGCCGGACTCGAGGAGTGGGCCGAGCTCGTCGAGGGTGACGCCTCGGACACCCTGCGCGCGACGCAGGACGTCTTCGATCTCGTCTTCCTCGACGCGGAGAAGGAGGACTACGAGGCGCTCTTCGGCCTCGTCCGGCCTCTCCTCGAGCCGGGCGCGCTCGTCGTCGCGGACAACGTCGTCTCGCACGCCGATCCTTTGGCGGAGTACTCGGCGGCCCGCCAGAGCGACCCGTCGCTCGTCTCGGTCACCGTCCCGCTGGACCGCGGGCTCGAGCTCAGCGTGGTGCTCGCGGAGTCGTAGAGCGCTGGTCTGAACGCGATGCGCCAAGGCCGCGAAGCGGCCGTCCTTCAGGGACTTTCGCGCGACCGGAATCCGCGAGAGCGGATTTCGGTCTTGCGCAAACTAGAGCGTGGCCTCGCTCATCAGCCCGAGCAGGTTGCGGTCGGGGTCGCGGAAGAACGTCATCCAGAGCTCGTGGTCCGGCATCCGCGCGATCAGGTGCGGCTCGTCGTCGAACGGCACGCCGCGATCGACGAGCTCCGCGCGTGCGGCGTGGATGTCGGGTACCCGGAAGTAGATGATCGAGCTCGGATGGTCGACCTCCGCGTTCTCCGGCACGGCGAGCATGATCCTGACGTCCCCGCACATGAAGAAAGCGAGCGGGCCGGCCTCGAAGAGGTACTCGAGACCGAGTGCGTCGCGGTAGAAGGCGACCGCGTGCTCGAGGTCGTGCGTCGCGATCGCGATCTGACCGATGTTCTGGATGGGTGTGGACATGCGGTCTCCCGTCCTCGATATTCTTAGCAGAGCTAACTAAATAGTTAGCATCGCTAAGAACCCAGTGTCAAGAGACTAGTGTCAAGTGAGCCGCTCGACATCCGCGAGGTTGCCGACTCCCTGCATTCGGCTGCCATCCATCTCCTGCGGAGCGTTCGGCGGGTGGACGTTGCGAGCGGTCTGACTGCGGCGCGTCTCTCTGCTCTCTCCGTGCTCGTCTTCGGAGGCCCGACGACGATCGGCAGGCTCGCTCGCGCCGAGCAGGTCTCTGCGCCGACGATGACCCGCCTCGTGCAGGCGCTCGAGCGCGAAGGCCTCGTGACCCGCGAGGCCGAGGAAGGCGACGCGCGAGCCGTGCGCGTCCGCGCCACGGCGAAGGGTCGGAGGATCCTCGTGCGGGGACGCGAGCGACGTGTCGCGGAGCTCGTTCGCCTGCTCGAGCAGCTGCCGGGCGAGGACCTCGATGCGGTCCGGCACGCGGCTGCGACCATCGAGGGCCTTCTCCGCTTCCCGCCGTCCGGCTCCTGAGCGTATGCTGCGCATACCGCGGAAAGGAGGTGGTCCGGCTTGAGTGATGACAGTTCGGGCAGTGGAGGTACCAGCGGGTAGAGGCGTGCCCCCGGGACCACCGGGAATCGCCTAGCCAGCGTAGGGGGCTCGCGACTCGCGCCGTGCACTCGTCCTCGGCTCAGCACAAGATGGCTGTGGCTGTGGCTGGGGCGGGCGTGCCGGAAGCGCCTCTACTACTTCAACGCTGGTATCCAGGTAAAAAGGGGTCGCAACAGCGACCCCTTTTCCTTTCCGGGCCGCTCGCGCGGTCCCTCGCCTTCAGTGGGAGGCGATCCCTACGCCGCGACGGGAACCGGCGCCGCCTCGTGCATGAGGCTCTCGAGATGCGCTCGTAGGCGCTCTGCCAGCAGGGGGTCGCGGAGACGACCCGCCTCGTCGAACGCATTCTGCGCGCGCGCCACCGGCAGCTCGCCTTCGACCACTCGCGCACCCGCGATCCCGAGGATGCGGCGGAGATCCTGCTGCGCCCAGATCGCCCCGTACTGCCCCGTAGTGGCTCCGGCGACCGCAGCCGTCTTCCCCCACAGCGCGGCGCCGCCCCCGGGGGGCCGTGAGGCCCAGTCGATCGCGTTCTTGAGGACGCCCGAGACCGAGCCGTTGTACTCGGGAGTGACGAAGAGGAGGGCGTCGGCCGCGGCGATGCGGTCGCGGAAGTCCTGGACTGCGCCCGGCGCCTCCTCGCCGTCCACGTCGAGGTCTGCGTCGTAGTACGGGATCTCGCCGAGCCGGTCGTACAGATCCACCTCCACGCCTGCGGGCGCAAGCTCCGCCGCGGCTCGCGCGAGCGCCGAGTTGTACGACTGGTCGCGGAGGCTTCCGGAGACGGCGAGGATGCGCATGCTCAGGCAGCCTTGACCGCGGCGAAGTACGCCTTGAGGACGACCTCGTTCGGAAGGAGGAAGCCGCCGCCCGGAAGGGGCGCGTTCCACTCGAGCCCGAAGTCGGTTCGATCGATCGTGCCCTGGAGCTCGGTCCCGACCCGCTCGTTGCCCCAGGGATCGTTGGCAGAGCCGACGTACTGCCCTCGCAGCTCGACCGGCTTGGTGATCCCCTTGATCGTGAGATCGCCCTGGACGACGAGCTCGTCGCCGCGGCTCTCGACCGAGTTCGACTCGAAGCGCAGCTCTGGGTATCTCTGCGTGTCGAAGAACTCCGGCGACTGCAGGTGCGCGTCGCGGTCGGCATCGAAGGTGGTGATGCTCGAGGCCTCGACGGTTCCCTCGATAGACGGGGTCTCGCCGCCTCGAAGGGTTCCGGAGAATCCGAGCGCGCGCCCCTTCACGGTCATGAGCCCGAGCTTCTTCACCTCGAACTCGAGCGACGACCAGATTGGGTCGATCGCCCACTCGCCGGCCGGGATGGTTGAGGCTGGTAGGAGTGGGGCCGGTGTGTCTGTAAGGATGGACATGGACAACTCCTTTGCGTTCGCTATCATTGAGTACGCAAGCAACTCTACACTGAGATAGCTGATGAGTCAAGTATTGAGCGATCAATCGATTGGGGTACGCGCATTCGCTGCGCTCGTCAAGGCGCACGCCTCGACGACGAGGCGGCTCAACGCGCAGCTCGTGGTCGAGCACGGCCTGACGATCAACGACTACGAAGTTCTCCTGCGGCTCGCGCGCTCACCGGACCGCCGCCTCCGGCGGGTGGATCTGGCCGAGCAGGTGCTCCTCACGGCATCGGGGATCACGCGCCTTCTCGACGGGCTCGAGCAGGCTGGGTACGTCGAGCGGGGCTCGTGTGACTCGGACCGGCGCGTCGTCTACGCGGTTCTGACGGATGCCGGGCTCGACAAGCTGAACGAGGCGGCACGCAGCCATCTCGTCCAGGTCGAGACGCTCTTCGCCGAGCGACTCGTCGACGACGAGCAGAAGCGCATCGCCGACCTCCTCGTGAAGCTCGGCGACGGCGGCTCCGGCGAGAGCTGCGACCCGAGCGCCTAGCGGAGGCGCCTACTCGTCCGCGAAGTTCTGCCAGTAGCGGCTCGGCGTCGGGCCGCGCTGGCCCTGGTACTTCGACCCGATCCCTTCCGATCCGTAGGGGCGCTCTGCGGGCTCCGAGAGCTGGACGAACGAGATCTGCCCGATCTTCATCCCGGGGTAGATCGTGATCGGGAGGTTGGCGACGTTCGAGAGCTCGAGCGTCACATGCCCGTCCCAGCCCGGGTCGATGAAGCCGGCCGTCGAGTGGATCAGCAGTCCCAGTCTGCCGAGCGAGCTCTTCCCCTCTAATCGGGCTACGAGGTCGTCGGGCAGCGTGACGCGCTCGAGCGTCGAGCCGAGGACGAACTCGCCGGGGTGGAGGATGAACGGCTCGTCGCCGGCCTCGACGAGCTCCGTCAGGTCCTCCTGCTCCGTCTTGACGTCGATGAAGGGGTAGCGCGAGTTGCGGAAGACGCGGAAGTAGCGGTCGACGCGTACGTCGAGGCTCGAGGGCTGCATCAGGCTCGGATCGAACGGCTCGATGCCGATCCGTCCTTCGGCGATGAGTCGTCGGATCGTGCCGTCTGACAGGACCACCCGCCGATTCTACGAGCCGCGTCCGGTTGCCAGGGAGAGGCGAGCTTGTAACAGTCTGTTACTTGGGAGGCGCTCGATCGGGTTGCCGGTGGCGGCGACTGCGATAAGGTCCTGGACCCGGTGTCGGTGCTGTTCCCACCCATCGACCCGAACGAACGGTTTCGGGCGCGCCGGGCTGCTGTGCGGCGCAGAAGGCGACTCCGCCGAGCCGCCCTCATCGGGACGCTGCTCGCAGGGGTCGTGCTCCTCGGCGCCGGAGCCCAGCTCGTCGGCGGCACCGGATCGCCGGCAGCCGAGCCCGAGCTCGGAACGGAGGCGACCCTTCTCCGCGGCTCGGGGCCGCGTCCTCTGCCGCTCGAGCTGCGCGGAGTCCACGTCACCGTCGGTCTCGCGTCGCTCCCGGGGAAGCTCGAGGAGTACATCGACCTGGAGCGGGAGGGCATGACGGCTCTCGGGCTCGACGTCAAGGACGAGAACGGCCAGGTCGGCTTCGCGCGGCCGCGGATTCCGCTCGCGGAGGCGGCCGGCGCCTCGCGCGAGTTCTACGACGCGCGCCGGGCAGCCCGTCTCGCGCACGAGCGCGGGCTCTATCTCGTCGGACGCGTCGTCGTCTTCCAGGACCCGGTGCTCTCCGATGCCAGACCTGACCTGGCTGTCCGGCGCAGCGGCGGCTCTCGCTGGCTCGACCGCACGGGTCTCGGCTGGACGAACCCCTACGACCGGCGCGTCTGGAAGTACAACGTCGACGTCGCGGCGGCGGCCGCGAGGGCCGGGTTCGACGAGATCCTCTTCGACTATGTGCGGTTCCCGTCCGACGGCGACGTCGCTTCGGCCGTGTATGCGAACCCGCGCAAGCTCGCGATGCGCGACGCGGTCGAGGGCTTCCTCCGGTACGCGAACGGGCGGCTCGAGCCCCTGGGCGTCCGGGTCTCCGCGGCGGTCTTCGGGCTGTCAGCGGTGCGGGATCTCGGGATCGGCCAGATTCCACGCCGTATGGCGCCCTATCTGGACGCGCTCTACCCGATGACGTACCCGTCGCTGTTCGGCCCCGGTGAGCTGTCGCTCGCCGATCCGAGCGCCGCCCCGGGCGCGACCGTCTCGGCAGCGCTCCGGCACTTCCGGCGCGCAGTTCGCACGCGCGAGACACTCCTCGTGCCCTGGGTGCAGGACTTCAGCTTCGAGCGCCAGTTCGGGCTCGACGAGGTGCGCGCCCAGATCGACGCTGCACGGCTCGCCGGCGCGAAGGGCTACATGCTCTGGAACGCCGAGGGCGTGTACACCGACGGCGCACTCGCGGCCCCGTAGCCCTCAGGGCGCCAGGCGCTCTCTCAGCCAGCCCGAGTGGCTTCTCCGGTAGCGGACCCGGTCGTGCAGGCGGTCGTCGCGGTGCAGCCAGAACTCGATCGAGTCCGGTACCACGCGGTAGCCACCCCAGAAGGGCGGGAGCGTAACCGGCGCAGCGCCGAATTTCCCTTCGGCTTCGGCGTAGAGCCGGTCGAGCTCGCCTCGATCGGCGATCGGGTGGGACTGCGGCGATGCCCACGCGGCGAGCCGGCTCGCCCGTGGCCTCGTGCTCCAGTACACGTCTGACTCCGCGGAGCCCACCTCTTCCACGCTGCCTTCGACCCGAACCTGGCGCCCGAGCTCCCACCAGTGGAAGACGAGCGCGGCGCGGGGGTTCCCGGCGAGCTCCTCTGCCTTCCGGGACGTGCGATTCGTGAAGAAGACGAGGCCTCGGGCGTCGAGTCCGCGCAGAAGCACCTGACGCGCCGACGGGCGGCCCTGCAGATCGGCCGTGGCGAGCGTCATCGCGTCCGCCTGCGGGCAGGCCGCCCGCGCCTCGGCGAGCCAGGCTTCGAGCTGCACGATCGGGTCGTCGGCGAGGTCGTGCTCGTCCACGGCCCCGCAGCATGCCAGCGCAGCCGCGCTCCTCGAATCACCCTTGACTATCCGGGTTTCGCGGGACACTTTGGGAGCATGAGCCTTCCTCTCCTCGCAGCGCTCGCCGTGCCGCGGCTCATCCTCGGTGCGATGTGGTTCTTCGGCGATCGCGTCCAGGAAGTGTTCGGGGACAACTGGCTCTGGCCGGCGGTCGGGGTCGCGCTCTTCCCGTGGGCGACGATCATGTACGTCGTCGCGTACCTCGACGGAGAAGGCCTCACGAGCGGCAAGTGGATCCTTGTCGGGCTCGCTGCCTTCGCGGACGTGGTCACCTGGTTCGCACGCCTTCCCGAGCGGCAGCATCGCTACCCGTAGCCGGCACCCGAGCCACTGGACGACGGTGCGTCCTCACCAGCTCCATGATTGAGCTGGCTGGATAGGCTGGGCACGTGGCGGCCACAAGAGCAATCGAGCTGCGGACCGAGATCCCCGGGCCCCGCGCGCGCGAGATCCTGGAGCGTGAGCAGCATGCAGTCGCGCACCCGCTGATCGTCCACGGCCCCGTCGTCGCGGCCGAGGCGAGCGGCGCGACGATCACCGACGTCGACGGGAACACCTTCCTCGACTTCGTGGGCGGCGTGGGTGTCGCGAACGTCGGTCACAACCACCCGCGAGTCGTCGAGGCGATAACCGCGCAGGCCGAGCGCTTCCTCCATACCGACTTCACCGTCGTTCCCTACGAGTCGTACGTCGAGCTCGCGGAGCGGCTGAGCGCCCACGTGCCCATCTCGGGAGAGAAGAGGGCCGCATTCTTCAACGCCGGTACCGAGGCGGTGGAGAACGCGGTGAAGCTCGCTCGGCTCTACACCCGCAGGCAGGCCGTGATCGCCTTCGACGGCGCGTTTCACGGGCGCACGCTGCTCGCGCTCACGATGACCTCCAAGACCCATCCCTACAAGAAGGGCCTCGGCCCGTTCGCGCCGGAGGTCTACCGGGCGCCGTTCCCCAACCGCTACCGGGGGCCGGACGCCGAGGCGGCGCTCGCCGCGCTCGAGCGAATGCTCTCGACGCACGTCTCGGCCGACCACGTCGCCGCGATCGTGTTCGAGCCCGAGCAGGGCGAAGGCGGGTTCATCCCGGCTCCGCCGGCGTTCGTGGAGGGCCTGCGGAGAATCTGCGACGAGAACGGCATCGTCCTCGTCGCCGACGAGGTCCAGACCGGCTTTGGCCGTACGGGCCGGATGTTCGCCATGGAGCACTTCGACGTCGAGGCCGATCTCGTGATCGTCGCGAAGTCGATCGCGGGCGGGCTGCCGCTGTCCGGCGTCGTCGGCCGGGCGGAGATCATGGACGATCCGCACGACGGAGCGATCGGCGGCACGTTCATCGGGAACCCGGTCGCGCTCGCGGCGGCACTGGCCGTGCTGGACGTGTTCGAAGAGGAGGATGTCGTCGCGCGGGCGGTGACGGTGGGGAACACCATCCGGGAGCGGATGCTCGCGTGGCAGGCACGCTGGCGCGAGATCGGCGACGTGCGGGGTCTCGGCGCGATGCTCGCGGTCGAACTGGTACGGGACGCGGAGTCGATGAAGCCGGCTCCGGAGCTCACGACTGCGGTGATCGACGAGGCGCTCCGGCGCGGGCTCATCCTGCTCAAGGCCGGCGTCTACGGGAACTGCATCCGCGTGTTGTGTCCGCTCACGATCTCCGACGGCGAGCTCGACGAGGGGCTCGCGGTCTGGGAAGGCGCTCTCGGCGCCGTCTTCGGGTAGCGCCGGGCGTCGCCACTCGCAAGACTTCGCCCGTGAGCACGTGCGGCTCGTGTGGGGCCACGCTGCCTGCGGACGCGCGCTTTTGCCCGTCGTGCGGAGCCGAGCAGGAGCCGTCCGCCGGCGTGGCCGAGGAACGGAAGCTCGCGACCGTGCTCTTCGCCGACCTCGTCAGCTCGACGGCCAGGGCGGACGGCGAGGATCCCGAGCGCGTTCGTGCGAGGCTCGACCGCTTCTACGACGCCATGGCGGAGGAGATCGAGCGGACGGGCGGCACCCTCGAGAAGTTCGCCGGTGATGCCGTCATGGCAGCTTTCGGGGCGCCGGCGGCGCTCGAGGACCACGCCGAGCGCGCGCTCCACGCCGCTCTCGCGATGCAACGGCGGCTGGCGGAGCTCTTCGGGGACGAGCTTCAGCTGCGCATCGGGGTCAACACAGGCGAGGTCATCGTCGGGCAAGCGCGCGAGGCGAGCTCGTTCGTCACCGGAGACGCGGTCAATGTCGCCGCCCGCCTGGAGCAGGCCGCCGCCCCCGGCGAGGTGCTCGCCGGAGAGCGGACCGTCGCGGCCGCGGGCGGAGCGTTCGAGTTCGGCGACTCACGCGTGCTCGAAGCGAAGGGCAAGCCGGGCGGCGTGCGGGCACACGCGGTGATTCGGGCCCTGACCCTTGCTCGTCCGCGCGGGGTCGCCGGTTTCCCCCACGTCTTCGTCGGTCGCGACAGCGAGCTCGACCTTCTGCGTGCGACGTTCCGGCGAGCCGTCGCGCAGCGTGAACCGCACCTCGTCACCATCGTCGGCGCGCCCGGCGTCGGAAAGACGACGCTCGTGCGCGAGCTCTGGGAGATGCTCGCAGACGAGGAGCGCGCACCGCTGCGCCGGACCGGGCGCTGCCTTCCCTACGGCGACGGCATCACGTACTGGCCCGTGGGAGAAGTGCTACGCGAGCACTACGGGCTGCTCGAGAGCGATTCACCCGACGACGTTCGCCGCAGGCTGGCTGGACGGGAGATCCTCGGTCTCGCACTGGGACTCGACGTGGCGGGCGACCTGCATCCACTCGACGCGCGCGAGAGGCTGCACGACGCGGTCGTCGCGTTCGTCGAGGAGATCGCGTCAGAGCGGCCAGTCGTCAATCTCGTCGAGGACATTCACTGGGCCGACGACGACTTGCTCGATCTGCTCGAGCGCGTCGTCCGCGAGGCACGTGTCCCGGTCGTCCTCGTCGCGACTTCACGACCCGAGCTCTTCGACCGCCGTCCTACGTGGAGCGGCGGCTGGCGGAATGCGACGACGATCTGGCTCGAGCCGCTGCCCACCGAGGTCGCGTCGCGCATGCTGGACGAGCTGCTCGATCTCGAGCTTCCTCCTGAGCTGCGCGAGCTCGTCGTCGAGCGCGCAGAGGGGAACCCGTTCTTCGTCGAGGAGCTCGTGGGCGCGCTCGTCGACGCCGGCGTTCTCGGGCGCCGGAACGGCGCGTGGGTCGTCGGCGAGCTTCCGGAGGGCTTCTCGGTCCCGGACAGCGTGCATGCCGTGCTCGCCGCCCGCATGGACCGGCTGCCGCCTTCAGAGAAGGCAGGGCTACAGGCGGCGTCGGTCGTCGGGCGGGTCTTCTGGCCTGCCCCCGTCGTGCACCTGCTGGAAGGCGAGGAGCCGAGCTTCGACCTGCTCGAGGAGCGAGACTTCATACGACGCCGCGCCGGGTCGACAGTCGCGGGCGGGCGTGAATACGCGATCAAGCACGCGCTGACCCGAGAGGTCGCGTATGCGGGAATTCCAAAAGCGAGGCGTGGGCGCCTGCACGCGGCCCTCGCAGAGTGGCTCGAGAGCTCCGAGATGGCGAGGGACGAGCACGCGTCTCTTCTCGCGTATCACTACTCGCAGGCCGTCGATCCGGACGACGCCGATCTCGTCTGGGGTGATGACGTGGAGGAGCTCGCGCGGCTCCGCCGGTATGCGGTCGCATGGCTCGGCCGCGCGGGCAGGCTGGCCCTGGGCCGCTACGAGATCGACGAAGCCGTGGAGCTCCTCACGCGCGCAGCCGAGCTGGCCGACGAGCCGCGGGATCGAGCCGAGCTCTGGTGCGAGGTCGGCCTGGCCAACGCGCTGCGCTACGACGGGGAGGCGTTCTGGGGAGCGATGCAACGTGGGCTCGAGCTGCATGCGCTCGATCCGGAGGCCGAAGCCGAGGCGCACTCCCATCTGGCCTTTCAGACCGCCATCAGGTCGGGGATGTGGCTGACCAAGCCGGATCTGGCTCCTCTCTCCGGCTGGATCGAGCGTGCGCTCGAGCTGGCGGGACCCGAGTCGGCAGCCCGGGCTCGCGCGCTGCTCGCACGTGCGCACACCCAACCGTCGGCGTCGGATGCCTCGGAGGCGTCTGCGCTTGCCGAGCGTCTCGGCGATACCGAGCTCCGATCGTACGCGCTCGGTGCCCGTGCGAATGCAGCGGGGTTCGAGGGTCGGTATCACGATGCGTCGACGCTGTCGGAGCATCGCCTGGAGCTCGCCGCGGACATCGGGGACCCCGACCATCTCTGTGAGGTCTACGAATCCGCCGTGCCACTCGCCGTGTCCGTCGGCCGCTTTCGAGAGGCGCGCAGGCTGGCAGCCCTGCACGCGGAGGCATCCGCTCGGCTGTCGCCGCACCACCGCATGCACTCCGCGTCTCTGAGAGTCGAGATCGACGAGAACGTCGCCGACTGGGAGGACGCCCGCAGGCATACGGACGCGGTCGTCGAGGCCGCGGAAGCGAATGCCGGGACGCCATGTGTCCGCAACGCGCGTGCGCTCATAGCGTGCGCCCTCTCGCACGCGGTCTCCGGAGACGATGCCGGCGCGGCTGACCTCCTCGCCCACGCGGCTCAGTTCGAGGGCGAGGGATGGGACACGTACGTCGATCCCCTTTGGCTTCGTCTCGCGCTGCATCGGGGCGACCGTGCGGAAGCGGAGCGGCTCTTGGAGCTCGAATTCGAACGCGAGTTCGTCTTCGGCCCCTCGATTCGAGCAGCGCGCCTCGACGCTCTCGTGGCGCTCGGACGGTCGGAGGCAATCGAGGAAGAGGCTCCGCGGCTGCTGATCTCGCAGACCTACATCGAGCCGTTCGCGCTCCGCGCGCTGGGGATCGCGAGGCGGGACGACGAGCTCCTCGCGCGTGCGGACGAGCGTTTCCGAGTGCTTCGCCTCGACTGGCACGCGGCCCAGACCGAGCGGCTGCGCGCCGGGATCTAGTAGACGAGTCGCGCGCGCCGCTCGTGGCGCTCGAGGGCGAGCTCGATCAGGCGGTCGAGGAGCTCGACGTACGAGATGCCCGACTCCTCGAAGAGCTTCGCGTACACGCTCGTCGCGGTGAATCCCGGGATCGTGTTGATCTCGTTCACGACCACCTCCCCATCCGGCCGGACGAAGAAGTCGATCCGCGCCATGCCCTCGCACTCGGTGGCGACGAACGACTGGACCGCGAGGCGCCGCACCTCCTCCGTGGCCTCGGGAGTGATGCGCGCAGGCACGATCAGCTCCATCCCCCCCTCGTCGTACTTCGCCGAGTAGTCGTACCACTCCGCG
>Ga0209108_10000813_pt1 | contig 17642 bp, 15 predicted proteins | sample Rifsed10ft1_FD_184003 | JGI IMG/M metagenome (GOLD analysis project Ga0209108, IMG submission 184003) | Soil microbial communities from Rifle, Colorado, USA - sediment 10ft 1 (version 2) | ecosystem: Environmental > Terrestrial > Deep subsurface > Rock core/Sediment | place: Rifle, Colorado...
CAGGACCCATCCGTCCGGATGAGGATGATGTCCGATCGATTGAGGTCGTCCTTGGGGAGAAAGGTGGCCACGACCCTGCCATCGTCGACGAGTCGGGGGTCGAGGATGTCACCTTGGACCGGACCGACCGGCCGGGGCTGGGGGTCGTCGATGTCAACGGCAGCCAGCCAGGAGTGCTCATTGTGCTCGACGATGACCACGAGGCTCTTCTCGTCGAGCCACACGCCGGCCGATCCCTCGATCACCTGCCGCTTGAGACCGGAGACGGCGCTGACCACGTACACCCAACCGCCGCTGTTGTATGCGAGATGGTCGTTGTCCGGAGACCACACCGGAGTCGCATCCTCCCAATAGGCGGTGAGAGCCCGGTCCGTGGTCAGGCGGGAGAGCTTCCCATCGAGGTCCACCGCCCACAGATCCGTGGTCCCCTCGTGATCGAGGATGAAAGCCACTGTTGCGCCGTTCGGGGAGACCGTGGGGTGATGGGGCCTCGCCGTTGCCCACACGTCTTCGAGACGCCATCGGGTGGACTCAGGTCGATCGGGGAGCTCCTCGCTTGGAGCGCCTCCATGGACGTCCTTTCCCACCCACATCCCGTCAGTCGCCTTTGGGTCGCTGGAAGGCGGCCAAGATAGCCATGGCGTCCGGTCCCAGTGATTCAAGGTGATACCCGCCCTCCTGGATCAGCACCGTCGGCAACCCGAGGGCGGCGATCCTCTGACCGGCGGCGGCGAACCCGTCGTTGGTCACTTGGAGCGGGCTTTCGTGGTCCGCGGCCCCGGCGTCGACGCCCATGGACACGACGACAGCGTCTGCGTTGAAGCGAGCGGTCTCCTCACAACAACGTTCGAGAGCGGCAAGGAACTCCGAGTCTCCACTTCCGGGTTGCAGGGGGAGATTCAGGTTCGACCCGCGCCCCGGGCCCGCCCCCGTCTCTTGCTCGAAACCGCAGAAATGAGGAAACCAACCCGCGTCCGGATCGACGTGCACCGAGGCATAGAGCACATCGTTGCGTTCGTAGAAGATCTCCTGGGTTCCGTTGCCGTGATGGGCGTCCACGTCGATGATGGCGACCCGACCAGTGTCGTTTCTCACCAGCCATTCTGTGGCGACCGCCGCATTGTTCAGATAGCAAGAACCGCCGAAGTACGACGTCCCGGCGTGGTGCCCAGGAGGGCGGACTGGCGCGTATGCCGCTCTGGCCCCCTCGCGCACGAGGCCGGCAGCGGTGAGGGCCCCGTCGATCGCGGCGCGTGCCCCGCGATATGTCCCGGGCCCGATCACCGTCGCGGTGTCCATGCAATAGACCCCAGCCATCGCCGCCCGGCTGGTTGGCAAGATCTCTGATTGGTATCGAACCGCAGCAGGGAGAGGAAAGACGTAGGGAACAACCCTGTCCACGCCCGGCTCCTCCGGGTAACCCGCTTCAACCCATAGGTCATGGGCTGTCTCCAGGTAATCGATCATCCCCGGGTCGTGCACGGCCTCGATGTGGCTCCGATCATGCTCCACGGCCTGGATGATCGGGACTCCCGCCTGTTCGAGAGCTTCCTTGAGGATCAGGGCGCGATCCGCCTCCTCGTCACCCGGAAGCCTGACACCGACCCAGACCAGCCAGTTGGCGTCATGGGCCAGATACCCGTCGGACCAGACTGCCGTGAGACTCATTCGAGCGCACCGAGGGTGGTGGACAGCCGATCGATGATCAGGTCGACCTCGTCATCGGTCACTGTCAGCGGGGGGCCGATGAGGAGATAGTCGCCGTTGGTGCCATCGACGTTGCCCGTGGACGGATAGAGGAGGAGCCCGCTCTCGCGGGCCCGTAGGAGCATGCTCTCCGTGACCTGGGCCGACCGGGGAAACGGCTCTCGGGTGTCCCGGTCTGCCACCAGTTCCACGCATACCAGGAGGCCGATCCCTCGCACGTCACCCACCCGGGGATGCTCGGCAAGTGCCGAGTGGAGGCCGCCGAGCAGCCGCTCACCCTGGGTTCGGGCCCGGTCGATCAGACGCAATCTGCGGATGCGGTCCAGGACCGCCAACCCCACCGACGCTCCAACCGGGTGATGAGACCAGGTGAACCCGTGCACCAGGCCGCCGGCTCCGACGATCGCGTCATGGACCTCTCCGGAGCTGATGGCCAAACCAAGGGGCCAATAGCCGCTCGAAGCTCCCTTGGCCGCCACCAGGATGTCGGGCCGGAGCCCGAAATGATCGCTTGCGAACCACTCCCCGGTTCTCCCGAACCCGGTCATGACCTCGTCGGCAATGATCAAGATGTCGTTTCGCCGGCATATCTCGGCGATCGCATCCCAGTAGCCCCCGGGTGGCATTGCGGCGCCGCTGGCTGCACCGCCGATCGGCTCGGCAACGAAGGCCACCACCCGCTCGGGGCCTTCCTCGTCGATCGCCATTTCGAGGTTGCGGGCATGCCATTGGGTGCAACCCGACGGGTGTTCGGGGTTGGGGCATCTGTACTCGGTGACCCCGGGGACCCGACGGGTCTGGCCCAACCAGGGCTCGTATGGCCGGCGGAGCGGCTCACGCCCGGAGACATCGAGAGCGCCACGGGTATTCCCGTGGTAGGACGCCCCTCGGGCAATGATCACCGTTCGCTCCGGCCGGTCCTTGGCGAGGTGATAGGCGCGGGCCATCTTCAATGCGGTTTCCATTGCCTCCGAGCCCCCGGAGACCGGGAACACCCGAGCTCCGTCAACCGGGACCACCTTTGCCAGCTGGGAGGCGTAGGCCTCCAGCGGCTCGGTGGTGAAGGTGGAGCCATGGACGTAGGCAAGAGTGGCCGTCTGCGCCGCGATCGTCTCCGCGATCTCGACGACCCCGTGGCCGATCCCGACCACGATCGCACCTCCTGCGGCGTCGAGATACTGCTTTCCGTCGACGTCGGTGATCCATGACCCGGTCGCCGATAAGGCCGTCGGAAGGTGCCCGCCGGCCCGGTAGAAGACAGAGCTCATCTGATGGCGACCCGAATCATGGATAACAGGACGTTAGGCCCACAGGTAGCGTCCGATTTGAAAGGGGTGTCTTGAAGGCCAGATTGCGCGACATCAGTTCCGGGATAGGGCGTTTGCCCGCGGGTTTGTGCAACGCCATCACGGATGTCCCCGATGTCCTGGTCGGACATGCGACTGTGGTCCGGGACGAACCACATGTGATCAGAAGCGGCGTCACGATGGTGGTCCCCCGCGAGGGAGGGATCTGGACCGACTATGCCTATGCCGGCTCCCATGTGCTCAACGGCAACGGTGAGATGACCGGGTTGGCCTGGGTCGAGGAGTCAGGGATGCTCGGCTCACCGATCGGGATCACCAACACCCACCAGGTTGGCCTGGTGCGGGACTTCCTGGCCAAGGAGTCGGTTCGTGCTGGGGTTACCGAGGATTTCCTCCTTCCCGTCGTTGGTGAGACTGATGACGGATGGCTGAGTGACGCCGAGGCGCACGCTTTGACGGAAGAAGACGCCAGGACCGCCCTCTCCGCGGCAAAGGGAGGGATGGTGGCTGAAGGCTGTGTGGGTGGCGGGACCGGGATGATCTGTCATGAGCTCAAGAGCGGGATCGGCACCTCCTCGAGAGTGGTCGATATCGACGACATGAGCTACGTGCTCGGTGTGCTGGTTCAGGCGAACTATGGCGCCAGAGAGGACTTCCGGATCGACGGTGTGCCGGTCGGCGCCCTGATCGACAGCGGGCAGGTGCCGTCACCCTGGGACGAGGCCCCCAATGGCGGCTCGATCATCGTCATCATCGCTACCGACGCTCCACTGCTCCCCGGGCAATGCAGGCGTTTGGCGCAACGGGGGACGGTTGGTGTGGGCCGGGTCGGTGGTTACGGGCACGACTCGAGTGGTGATCTCTTTTTCGCCTTCGCCACCGCGAATCATCTCGAGCAGCGACCGGGCAAGGTGCGGATGGTGGCGACTCTTCCCAACGAGGCGATGGACCCGCTGTTCCATGCTGTTGTCGACGCCACCGAGGAGTCGATCGTGAACGCCCTGTTCGCCGCCGAGACGACAACGGGAAGGTTTGACAGGATCGCCCATGCCCTCCCTCACGAGGCGACGGCAGCGATTCTCGAGCGCTATCGCGTCAAGACCCCGTGACGGGTCTTCGGTTCAACCCGGTTCCGGCGCCCCGTCCGAGCCCTGGGCGGCGCTTGGCAGTTTGGGCAGGAGCCGGGCCCGGAACGTAGTCCCGTCGGAGCCGGTGACGAAGTCGAGCTTCCCGCCATGCCGGGCGACGATCGAATGCACCGTGGCCAGGCCCAGCCCGGTCCCTTGGCCGGGCTCCTTGGTTGTGAAGAAGGGGTCGAAAACCCTGGATGCCACATCGTCTGGGATACCGCTGCCCGTGTCCCCGATCGTCACCAGCACCCCCTCCCCGTCTTGTTTGGCGGTGATGGTCAACACCCCCTCCCCGTGCATGGCGTAGATGGCGTTGTCGATCAAGTTGATCCAGACTTGGCTCAGCTCCGCTCCGAATGCCTCGATCTCGGGCAGATCCGGGTCGTACTCCTTGATCACCTTGACCCCGGTTTTCAACCTGTGTTTGAGCAGGACCAGGGAGTTGTCGATCGAGGCGCGGAGATCGACGGTCTGTATCGAGCCCTGGTCCAGATAGGAGAACTCCTTGACCGCCTGTATCAGCTCGGAGACACGATCGGCGCCGATCTTCACCTCGGAAGAGACCTGGATCCCGAGAAGGCGGAGACCGAGCCAGCGCAGGACATCCGCCCGCGTCTCAGGTTCGTCGGGACCGAGCTGTTCGAGGTTTGCTTCCCGCCAGCCGGCATCGATCAGGGCGGGTGCCAGCTCCCAACCATCGGCGACCCCGAGCCCGGAAAGCCATTCCCCGAGGGAGTCTTCGGCGTCTGCCCTGGCCAAGGCGCTCATCTCCTCATGAACCGGGTCCGATGGCGTCTCCTCAGGTAGGACCACTCCCTTTGTCGAAAGACGACGGGCGGTGTCACCCAGATCCTCGATGATGGCGCGACCGGAATTGGTCCCGTGCCGGATCGCAGCCATCGGGTTGTTGAGCTCGTGCATCAAGCCGGCCGCCATCCGGCCCAGCCCGGCCATCCGCTCCTCACTCCGCACCAGGCCCTCGGTTTCCCGGAGACGGGAGGTGACGGTGCGCAACATCCTCAAGACCATCTTCGGGTCATCCAGCAGCTCGATGAAAGTGTCGGAGGGCACCTTGATGCACTCCACATCGGTGATGGCGGTGACGGTGGCGATCCTGGGGACGTCATCCAGAAGCGAGATCTCACCGAGCACCTCCCCGGCGCCTACCCGGGCCAGCGAGATCGAGCGGCCGCCGCTGACCTTGGTCACCTCGAGCTCGCCCTCGGTCACGACGTAGAGACCGTCGCTCTTCGAGCCCTCTTCGATGATGACCTCGCCGGGAGCCGCATGGAGTTGTTCGGATGCGATGCACACTCGCAGCAACAGACGTTCGGGGAGGTCTGCGAAGTAGGGGAGCTTCTTGAGTTGCTCGAAGATGGTGTTCACAGGTCGGCCAGGTGCTCATGGATGAAGCGAACCGCCATCGCCCCCTCCCCCGTCGACGAAGCGACCCGTTTCACCGAGCCGTGACGGACGTCGCCCGCGACGAAAATGCCGGGGACCGAAGTCTCGAACGGCAGAGGCGACCTTTGCAGGTTCCACCCCTTGGGATGCGGGCCGCACTCGGCGCCGGACAGGATGAACCCTCGTTCGTCACGATCCACGTCGTCGCCGAGCCAGTCGGTTCGCGCCGATTGGCCGATGAAGATGAACAGTGCTCCGGCCGGGACCACTTCGGTCTCCTCGGTGTCGCGGTCCTTCAACACCAGCTGTTCGAGATGGCTGTCGCCGCGTGCCTCGACCAGCTGGGCCCGGTAGCGAACGAAGAGGTTGTCCTCCGCCGAGATGGCGTCGATCAGGTACTGAGACATGGACTCTTGAAGGCTCTCGCCACGGACCAGCAGCGTCACGCTCGAGCCAAAACGGGAAAGGAACATCGCAGCCTGACCGGCGGAGTTCCCCGCCCCGATGATGAACATCGGCTCGCCGCGATGGGCAACGCCTTCGATGCGCGAGGTCCCGTAATAGACACCGGCCCCGGTCAGGCCCTCGATCCCGGGTGAGTCGAGTTTGGTGTAGGAGACGCCGGTGGTGATGAGGAGGGCCTTGGTGCTCACCTCGGTGCCGTCGTTGAGCCCGACGGTGCGGAACGGGTCGTTTCGGGTGACTGACACCGCCTCGGCAGGGGTGAGGATCTCGGCTCCGAAGCGGGTGGCCTGGGTTACTGCTCTTCTGGAAAGATCACTTCCGCTGAGTCCCTTGGGGAACCCGAGGTAATTCTCGATTCGGGCACTCTGGCCCGCCTGGCCCCCGGGCGCCTCGCTTTCCACCAAAAGGGTGGCGAGGCCTTCCGAGGCCCCGTAAACGGCAGCAGCGAGACCGGCGGGCCCGGCGCCCACGATCACAAGGTCGTACGACTTTTCGGTGGGGTGGGTCTTGAGGCCGATCTGGTTGGCGACGTCTGCCGTGCTCGGTTGGACCAGAACCGTCCCGTCCGGCATCAGCACCACGGGGAGCAGGGTGGGGTCCCCGCCGATGTCGCTGAGGAGACCTTCGGCCTCTTCGTCGGTCCCGAGATCGAGGGAGCGATAGGGGATCTGGTTGCGGGCCAGGAAGGCTCTCACCTCATGGGTGGCACGTCCCCATCTGTGCCCGATCACGCTGATTCCCTCGAAACGCGGTGTGAAGTGATCCCACCAGTCCTCGAGCAGGTCGTCGAGAACCGGATAGAGCTTTTCCTCGGGTGGGTCCCACGGCTTCATGATGTAGTGGTCGAGGGAAACCTCGTTGATGGCGGAGATGGCAGCCTCGGTGTCGGCATAGGCGGTCAACAACGCCCTCTTGGCGTCGGGGAGGCGCTCGAGGGTCTGGGCCAGGAATTGGACCCCGGTCATCTCCGGCATGCGCTGGTCGACCAAGAGCAGGGCGACGGGCTCATTTCGGAGGTTGAGCTCCCTGAGAGCCTCCAGCGCCTCCGCCCCGGAATCGGCGGCAACCACGCGGAACTCCTCGCCATAGTGGCGTCGCAGGTCGCGTTGCACGGCGCGGAGCACCTCCGGGTCGTCGTCGACGGTGAGAATCACCGGTTTCGGCATAGGACGATCTCATCGGATGCGGATCGGGTCAGGGGAGCCGACGCAGGCGACATCTCAGACAAACCGAGAATCGGGGTAGCACCAGCGCCAGGCTTCACCGGCCTCGAAAGAGCGCACGATCGGATGTTCGGCGGCGCCGGCGTGCTTACGGGCGTGTGTGTTCTTCGACTGATCACAACACCCAACGTTGCCACAGCTGAGACAGAGGCGGAGATGGACCCAGGTGTCCCCGACGGCCAGGCACTCGCCGCAACCGGTGCCACCAGGCTCCACCTCCCGGACCGTTTCGAGGTGTTCGCACGGTGGTAACTCGCGAGTCCATGCCATGTCGTCCTCCCTGCGTCTCCGAAACCGGTTTGCGAAATCTAGGCGTTTGGTCGTAGCTCTGCGTAACCGACCTAGTGTGGGCGGCCATGGCAGAGCTCCTGGGTTTCGGGGGGTATGTCCCGGAACGGGTGATGACCAACCAGGACTGGGCCGCCCTGGTCGACACCACCGATGAGTGGATCACCCAGCGCACCGGGATCAAGAGACGGAGGGTGGCGGCCGACGACGAGACCACGCTCACCCTCGCTGCCAATGCCGCAGAGGTAGCCATCAAAGACGCCGGTCTGATCCCGGCCGACATCGGGGAGATCATCATTGCCACCGACACCCCAGAGCTCTACACCCCCGACACCGCCGCCTTGCTCCAGCATCGTCTCGGTTGCGACCACATTCCCGCCTATGACCTGGGGGGCAGCGGTTGTGCCGGTTTCGTCCAGGCGCTGGACATCGCCCGGGCCCGCATCGCCTTCTCGCCCCACAAGGTCCTGGTCGTCGGTGTCGAGTTGATCACGAGGTTGTTCGATTGGACCGATCGTGCGACGGCGGTCCTCTTCGGTGATGCGGCCGGGGCGGTGGTCCTGGGCCCGGATGGCGGCCGAGCGAGGCTTCTCGATGTCGTGTCGGGCACCGACGGCTCGCAGGCCGAGATCCTCACCCTGGCCACCGGGGGCACCAGAAACCCCTTCAACGCGGCCAGCCTCGCCGCCGGTGATCACAACCGCCTGGTCATGGATGGCCCCAAGGTCTTCACCGAGGCAGTCCGGCGGATGAGTGCTTCGGTCGAGGAGCTCTTGGCCCGGGTCGGGAAGCGCGCCGCCGAGGTGAGCCTGGTCATACCCCATCAGGCGAATCTGAGGATCATCGATGCGATCCGCCGCAGACTGGGGCTGAGCGAGGAACAGGTCTACGTCAACATCCAGGAATACGGGAACACCGGCTCGGCGACGGTGCCCTTCGCCCTCTGGGAGGCGGTCGAGACCCACAGGATCAAAGAAGGTGACCTGGTGGTTTTGACCGCGTTCGGGGCCGGGCTGCACTGGGCCTCGGCCGCGGTTCAGTTCTGAGCGGCGGCGTTCTCCCGTTTTGGCGCGGACATCTGGGTGTATAGGCCGTTATCTCCGCGCGAGAACGGGGGGGCCAAGTCGGCCCCGAGTCAATCAGTGGTCGTCGGGCCGCACGTAGCCCTCTTCATAGGCCAGGGCGGTCAGCTCGTGACGGCTGGCGACGCTGAGCTTGTCGAAGATGTGAGCCATGTGATTCTCCAGGGTCTTGACCCTGATTCCCATGCGTGAGGCGGTCTCGCGATAGGTGTAACCCCGGGCGATGAGGTTGACCACCTCTCGTTCTCTCGGGGTGAGTCTGGAAATCGAGGACTCGGCCACGATGTCCTCGTCGATGTCGAGCAGATAGCCCGCAACATCGGGTGACACCGGGCGTGCCCCGGCATAGGTCTGATGGATCAGGTCGGGGAGATCGGCGCCGAGAGTCGTCTTGGTTATGTAACCGTCCACACCGGCCTCCATGAGCCGAGCGACGTCCTCGCGTGACGTGGAGACGGTGAGCGCCATGAACCGGACATCCGGCTGGTGTGGTCGTATGGCGTCGATCACCGATGCCCCGCCGCCCCCCGGGAGCTTGACATCGAGCACCACCAGTTGTGGATTGCGCTCCCTGGTCAACTCGATGGCGCTGTCGACGTTGTCCGCCTCGCCGACGATGTCGAACGAGTGATCGAGGATCGCACGCATCCCGGCGCGCACTACGTCGTGGTCGTCGACGAGCAGGATCCGCAGCCTGTCAGCCATCTCAAACCTCGACGGTGATCTTGATCTCGGTGCCGGATTCCCGCCCGGAGTCGATGTCGACCACGCCACCGACGGCCTCGACTCGCTTGGCGAGGCGCTCGTGGACCCGGATTCGTGCCCTGTCATCGAGAAAGCCCGTGCCCCGATCCCGGACGTGGATATGGGCGTCTCCGTTGCTGAACTCGGCGTAGAGAGCGATGTTGGGCGAGCCCGAATGCTTGGCGGCGTTGGCCAACGCCTCCCTGGCAGCCTCGATCGCGGCGGCGAGGCTGGCGCTGAGCTGGGCGTCGTCGCGGATCACGGCCTCGATCTCCACACGATGGGTGTCCTCTATCTCGTCGCGTACCGCGAGCAGGGAGGCGCGGAAGCTGTTGGGATACTCGGAGCGCCATTCCTCGATGTTGCGACGCAGCTCCCGTTCCTGACGACGGGCGAGATAGCGCGACTGGGCGGGGTCGTCAGCTCCCATCCGGATGGCGTGCAGGGTCTGCAGCACCGAATCGTGAAGGCGTTCGGCGAGCAGTGCCCTTTGCTCGTGGAGCAGCACGACGGCCTCCTCCTCGGCCAGCCGTTCCTGTGCTTCCTGGCGAGCGATGTCGTAGTCGCGCAGCTTGTCGAAGGTCCAGCCGACGATGGCGCCGACCACGAAGAAGATGACACTCCCCGCTGCTCGTACCGCCCCGAGGTCGGCGATTATGTGAACCAAGAATTGCTCGGCGCCGAGGGCCATCGCGGCCAGCAGGGAGCCGGGTAGACCGCCGACCAGAGCGCCGGTGAAGACGAGTGAGAGGGGGAGGCCGCCATGGAACAGCTCCTCGGCACCTGAGGCGACCGAGGCGGCCCCGATGGCCAGCATGGCGATCGTATCGAGGACCAGCCACCCGATCGACGACATCGCGCTGGGGTGAGACCGCGACATGTACCAGGTGAGCGAGGTCCAAACGACGGCCAGAGCAAGGGAAGCCCAAACGATCCAGAGTGTCGGCGGCGGGTCAACCGCAAGGGTGATCGCCACCAGGATGGCCATCCAGACCAGTCCCAGGAAGCGGAAGATGACCACCATCCGGCGAAGGGTCGCCTCGAGCTCTGGGCTGCCCCGGTGGCTGAAACGTGTCGTCATCCCAGGCGAAGCTACCCCTTTGTCAGGGTTCGAATCCCGGATCTCGACATTGAAGTCCATTCAAAGGAGGGTTGAGCATGGGGGAATCACTGTGGCGATTCCCCCATGCCGGTCCCCATTGTCGCTTCGAGGGACGTGGTTTCCCTGAAGTCCCCAGCCGCGATCATGACCCGTACTGTCCAATCTGCCTATGGGGGATATCCCCCATGTGGAAGGTGCAATCCGTGCGGACACAAAACACGGCCACCGTTAGCCGGTGGCCGTGTGGGTCAGCGTCGGGTCGTTGGGACCCGTGCGCGGAAACTTCACATGATTTGTCCGGCGATGGGGACCGCCATCAACACCACGGCGAGCGTGGTGAGCCTGATGGCATTCGGCTCCATCGCCGCACGGATCGACGTGGCGGCAAGGGCGATGCCGATCAGGACGAGAATCCAGACATTCTGGGCTCCAAGCGTGGCGAGGAGCAGGACCAGGGTGGCCACGATGACACCGACCACGGCGATGAGGGCCCTCGTCACCTTGCCGATGGGATGGGCGGCCCAGTCAATGAAGAAATCGGCTGTTGATGCGGTCATAGGCCCTATTTCGGCAATTAGAGCCCCTGGCTTTAGCGCACGAGATGGGTCGAGCGCCTCAGCCGGTTTCGATCAGCCGGCGAGTGCGGCTTTGGCGGCGTAGAACCCGCACATTCCGTGGACTCCGGCCCCGGGCGGTGTGGCCGAGGAACAGAGGTAGAGCCCTTCTCCCATGCGATAGGGCCCGGTCGAACCGAACTGGAATACCTTCCTTGGCCCGAAACCCCCGCCGGCTATATCCCCACCGATGTAGTTGGGATTGTGGTCCTCGAATTGGGCTGCGTTCATGGTGTGACGCTCCAGGATCAAATCCCTGAATCCGGGGGCGAACCGCTCGATCTGCGCCTCGATAGCTGCGGTCATGTCAAGGTCGGATCCATTCGGGACGTGGCAGTAGCCCCATGCCGTTTGCTTGCCGTGGGGAGCACGGCTCGGATCGAACAACGACTGCTGTGCCACCAGCACAAAGGGCGCTTCGGGGTGACTCCCGCCGTGCACCAGATCCTCGGCGGCCGCCACTTCCTCCCACATCCCACCGACATGAACAGTCCCGGCCCGAGGGCTCCAGTCGTCGAGCCAAGGGATGGGCCCGTCGAGGGCCCAGTCCATCTTGAAAACCCCAGGACCGGTTTTCCAAGCAGCAAATCTCCTGCGATGCCGCAAGTCGACTCTGTCGCCTCCGATCCGGATTGCGGCCCGGGGCATCACGTCGAGGATGATCACCGGCACAACGGGCAACTCGTCCAGGGATGCAATCGACCTGCCGGTCTCGATGGTCCCGCCTCCGTCGGTGACGATCTTGGCGAGGGCACCGGCGATTCGCTGCGATCCACTTGCGACCAGAGGCCAGCCGTACGCGTCCCCCGTGACCCCGAAGAGGAGGGCGACACCGCTGGTCAGGCGTGAGGTGAAGGGTGCAATGGCATGAGTGGCGAGACCGGCGAAGACTCCTCTCGCTTCCGGGGAGGAGAAGCCCGAGGCAAGGGTGGAAGCCGGGAGCGCACCACGGGTGGCGAGTCGGATGAAGCTCGACGGGTTCTTGGGGATTGGAGACAAGGGGCCCAGGAAGTCTTCGATGACTTCGTCTGCCGACTCCACCAATGGGCGCATGATCCGCAGATAGCGGCCTTCGTCCGCACCAAACCGAACGGCGGTTTCCTCCAGATCACGAAACAAAGCGCCGGCCTTCCTCCCGCCGAGAGGGTGGGACAGGGGAATGTCGGGCTGGATCCACTCGACATCGAGTTCCAGCTCTTTGAAGAACGGTGAGGCGATCCCAAGAGGATGGATGGCAGAGCAGATGTCGTGGAGATATCCGGGAAGGGTGAGCTCTTCGGTTCGGGTGCCCCCGCCGATGACATCTGCCTGCTCTACGACGAGGACACCTCTCCCGGCGCGGGTCATCTCAGCCGCGGCCGCCAGGCCATTGGGGCCGGCTCCCACCACCACCGCGTCGTATTCGGCCATCGCCCCGCATTGTGGCGCCGTCCCGTTACGGGAATGGCGACCCAGGATCTCCTTCTCCGGTCGCCGGCCCGTAGTCGCCCTTGAAGTCAGGCGGTCTCTTCTCGACGAAGGCCGCCAGAGCCTCCATGAGATCGCCGGAGATCAGGTGGGCGGCATTCCAACGCGCCACAAACTCCAGGGCGTCTGCCGTCGATCTGTTGCTGCCGGCCGCGAGAACGGCCTTGATCCCCCGCACCACCAGTGGTGAGTTGGAGGCAATCTCACTCGCCAACTCCAACGCCGCCGCTTGGGTGGTTGCTGCGTCGGGCAACACCCGGTTGAGCAAGCCGATCTCTGCAGCCCGGGTCCCGTCGATGTCAGAGCCGGTGAACGCCAACTCCGCGGTGTGACCCGATCCGACGATGGCGGGAAGCCGTTGCAGGGTCCCCACGTCGGCGACGATGGCCATCCGCGTCTCCCGAATCGAGAACACCGAGTCGGCGGACCCGTAACGGATGTCACAGGCGGTGATCAGGTCCATTCCCGCCCCGAGACAGTGCCCGTGCACCGCAGCAATCACCGGTTTCGGGGAGTCGGCGAGGCAACTTGCGGTGAGTTGGAGCTGTCTGATCTGGGTGTAGAGACGGTGATTGGCCTGCGCCTTGGAGAGCCCGGACGGCTGGAGCGAGGAAAGCATCCCGATATCGATCCCCACGGTGAACGAAGGCCCGCGTCCGGCCAGGATCACCGCCCGGACCAAGTCGTCGGCGTCGAGATCGGCCATCGCGGTGGGAAGATCGATCCACATGTCCTCGGACATGGCATTGAGCTTCTCGGGCCGGTTGAGCCAGACGGTGGCTACCTGCCCGGTGTGCTCGATCTCGAGGTGGTCGTAGCCCATGCGTGGAGGTTACGCCCTCGTAATTGGGACCCACAGGGCCATATATGACCCCTCTTGCTCCCAATTACGGAGGGGTACCCAGCGTGGAGAATCCATTCCGGCTACTCCGCTGCCGAGCGCCAGGCCTCACGGACCTTGACCCGGCCCCCATAACGGAGCAGCCCGCCGGCGTAGATCCGGCCGGCGACGAAGACGAGGCCGATGATGGTCCCGACGGTGAGGATCAGAGCAGCCGCGTACTGCCACCAGGGAATGGCGTCGAGGGCGGCCCTGACCGGCACCACGAACGGGGCTGTCAAGGGGACGAACGTTCCAACGACCGCGGCCACACCGTCAGGGTCGGACAGGGTCGCCAGCGCCACGAAGAACCCGGCTACCGCGGTCATCGACATCGGGAGCGCCACGTTCTGGGCGTCTTCCATCCGGCTCACCAGTGACCCGCCAGCTCCGAACATCACTGCGAACAGCAGGAACCCGAGGATGAACCAAACGATCAGATTCACCACCGCGAAGGTGTTGAGACTGGGCAACTCGAAGATCCCGGCGAGCTGAATCGTGGTGACCGCAATGAGGATGGTCCCCGCAAACTGTCCGATGCCCAAGATCCCGATACCGAGGATCTTCCCGGCCAGGAGTTGCCAGGGTTTGATGCTCGAAAGCAAGACTTCAACCACCCGATTGGTCTTCTCCTCGGTGACCCCGGAGAGGATCCACGTCCCGTACAACAACACGGCCCCGTATAGAAGGAGGAGCCCGGCGTAGGCGATCGCCCCTCTCGATTCGTCGCCGGCTTCCTGCCCGCTCAGCGTGCTGGTCTCCAAGGGATCGGAGGTCATGACCTCGATCACGTCGGCGGCGACATCTCCCTCGGCGGCGACGATGGCCTCCAACTCGACGGAGGCCGCCCCCCGCTGGAGATAGCTCAGAATCTGGGACTCGCCGAAGCCGCCGACGCTCTCGACGATCACCTCAGACCCGTCGATCAAGATGGCGTCGAGCTCGCGCTCCTCCAATGCTGCCTCGGCCTGCCCTCGGTCGGAGAAGCCCACTGTGGCGATCGCAATCGACGGCTCGGCGTCGGGCTCGTCGTTGGCGTTTACCAGGAGCTCGGCGGCTTCGATGATCGCCTCGTTGCTCGATCCGATCGAACCCACCTCGTACTGGTCGGTGCCGCCATCGAGGAGCCTCGGAACCAGGATCAATCCCACCACGAGAATGGCGGTCACGACGCTGGTGATCAGATAGGCCTTGGAGCGGCCCCTCTCTCTCAGCTCCCGGCGCGCGATCTGCCAGACGATTCCGAGGTCGCTCATCTCACTGCCTCCCGGAACAGGTCTGACAGCGAGGGGGCGGTGTAACTGAAATGGCGGATGCGGCCGGCGTCCTGGGCTCTCACCAGAAGGCCGCGGACGTCGGTGCCGGCTTCGATGACCAGATGATGCCGGGCGCCGTCGGATTCGATGCTTCGAATCCCGTCCAGTGACTCCAGGAGGGCGGTGGCATCGCCGTCGACCTCCAACTCAAGGTGTCGGATCGGGGCGGCATCCTTCAGGTCGCGCACCGTGCCCTCGACCACGATCACGCCCTTGTTGATGATCGCAACCTCCTCGCACAGGTCCTCGACGAGGTCGAGTTGGTGCGAGGAGAAGACCACGGCCTTTCCCGAAGCCGCTTGCTCACGCAGGATGTCCGACATCGTCTCGGAGGCGATCGGGTCGAGCCCGCTGAAAGGCTCATCGAGGACCAGCAACTCCGGGTCGTGGATCAGAGCTGCCGCCAGCTGCACTCGCTGCTGGTTGCCGTGAGAAAGGGCTTCGAGGGGGTCGGTGGCTCGATCACTTAGCCCGAACCGCTCCAGCCAATGGTCGGCCGCGGCGACGGCGGCCTTGGTGCTCATGCCTCGCAATCGACCCAGGTAGGTCAGCTGGTCGTGGACCTTCATCTTCGGGTAGAGGCCCCGCTGCTCCGGCATGTAGCCGAAGTGCCTTCGCTGGTCGAGACCGATCGGTTGGCCGTCCCAGGTGACTTCGCCGGAGTCGGGCCGCATCAGCCCGAAGATCGAGCGCATGGCGGTGGTCTTGCCTGCACCGTTGGGACCGAGGAACCCGAGCATGCTGCCCCGCTCCACGCCGAAGGTGCAGCCATCGAGAGCGACGACGTCACCGAAGCTCTTGTGCATGTCCTGGATCGAGAGCACGGCTGGGGAGGTTAAACCCGCTTCAGTCGAGCAATGTTGGCCGGAACAAACGGTCGTGGGTGCTGAGGGCGAATCGGTCGGTCATCCCCGCCACGTAGTCGATGGCCCGATGCAAAGCGTCGGCGGTGGGGGTAGTGAATGAATCGGGGACTTCTTCGGGGTGATTCGAGAAGTGCACCACCAGGTCCTCGATGACGCTGATCGCCTTCTGCTTCTGGCCCTCCGACTCCGGTCTCAGGTAGACCCGCTCGAACATGAAGTCCCGGAGCTCGTCCATCACCTCGAGAAGCTGTGGGTCCATGGCCACTTCTCCGGAGGCATAGCTGGATTCGATCACCGAGGTGACCATGGTGTCGATCCATTCTCTCGAGGTGGCGCCGAGATGGACCAACGCCATCGTCGGGAGATCGTGATATTCGAGGATCCCGGCGCGGAGGGCGTCCGCAACATCATGGGTGAGGTAGGCGATCCGGTCGGCGTAACGGCAGAGCCACCCTTCAGGCGTGGCGGGGGGTGGGTCGACCTTCCAGGAGTGGGCCCGAACGCCGTCGAGAACCTCGTAGGTGAGGTTCTGGGGCTCGAGCAGCTCGAGCGTGCGCACACCATGCTCGGAGTGGAGCCATCGACCGTCGACGAAAGGGCTGAGCGCCTCTTCGCCGGTATGGCCGAACGGGGAGTGCCCGACGTCGTGGGCCAGGCAGATCGCCTCGGTCAGGTCTTCGTTGAGACCCAAGGCCCGGGCCATGGCGCGGCCCACCTGGTTCACCTGGATGGTGTGGGTCATCCTGGTCACGAAATGGTCGCCATCGGGGTTGAGGAAGACCTGTGTCTTGTGCTTGAGCCGGCGGAAGGCCTTGGTGTGGACAACGCGGTCGCGGTCGCGCTCGAACGCGGTCCGGAACTCGTCGTCCTCTTCGGGCTCGGTACGCCCCCGTGACTCCGAAGACCGGGTGGCAGCTTTCGCCAGCAGCTCGCGCTCGAGTTGCTCACGATCGATGCGGGTCCGTCGCAGCAGAGTGCCCATCGACCTCAGGCTACGTCAGAGTCAGGTGAAGCGCTCCCGGAGCCGGCTGGAGGCGTAGTCCATGCTGGCAACAACAATCGCGATGGCCAGCATTTGCACGGCCGCCGACTGGTACTCGCCGAGTTGGATGTTCTGATTGAGCAGGAATCCGATCCCGCCACCACCGGCAAAGCCGAGAATCGTCGACATCCGAACGTTGATGTCCCAGCGATACATCGTGAACGAGATGTAGGGGGGAACGATCTGGGGGACCACTGCGTAGACGATCGTTTGGAGTCGGGTGGCGCCCGTTGCCCTCACCGCTTCCAGAGGGCCGGTAGCGATCGATTCAACCTGTTCTGAATAGAGCTTGGCCAAGGCCGCGGCCGTGTGAAGGGCCAGGGCCAACGACCCCGCAAACTCGCCGAAACCGACCCAGACCACGAAAACGATGACCATCACCAACGGCTCGATGGAACGCAGCGTGTTGAAGATGGTGCGCGTGATGTAGTAGATGGTGAGGCCGATTCGGACCTCGCCACCGCGTCGACCCCTGTCTGCCATCCAGAGACCCCAGCTCGCGCCGACTAGTGCGGGCAAGCCAACTGTGACCGTCGGGTTGGCAAGCTGATAGAGCCAATCGACAACGGCTCCCAACAGGAGGCCGATTGAGGCCCCGGCGAGGGCTAGAGCCAAGTACCCGGTGAGGTGCCTCATTCCGCTGCCGAGGTGGGTGTTGAGCCAGTAGGCAGCCTTGTTGGCCAGGCTGACTGCTACTGCGATGCCTCCGAGGCCAATCACGAATGGGAGTGTCACCGCACCCACCTCACCGATGGTCACGAACAGGCCAGGAACAAAACCGAGAACACCAAATGGGTCGCGCAACGCCTCGCCCCCGACGACAAGCACCCCGTATAGACCTTCGAGGAACGCGGCAGAGGCCACCACCGCGCCGAGCATGAGCGCGGTTCGGATCAATGGGGAGCGACGGTCTCGTCCGAAGAGCAGCCTCGCCAGACCCCAAAGGGCCGTTCCACCCGCGACGAGCATCAGAACCAAGAACATCGTCTCGCGGCCAGCCTCACC
>Ga0209108_10000814_pt1 | contig 17640 bp, 17 predicted proteins | sample Rifsed10ft1_FD_184003 | JGI IMG/M metagenome (GOLD analysis project Ga0209108, IMG submission 184003) | Soil microbial communities from Rifle, Colorado, USA - sediment 10ft 1 (version 2) | ecosystem: Environmental > Terrestrial > Deep subsurface > Rock core/Sediment | place: Rifle, Colorado...
CAACCGCGCCCCGTCGCGGCCTGATGAGACATCGGTAGGGAGGTCCTGGAAATGCGGCGCCGTGACTGTGGGATGCTCGTAACCCTGTTGATCGCAGGGCTGCTCCTGGCGGCCTGTTCGCGGTCACCGTCACAAGAGGTCCTTGGGGCCCAGGTCCCACCGGTGACGGTCGAGGCCATCGACGGGACGGACCTCAAACGGGTCACGTTGATACCCCGCTCGGCCGAGCGGCTCGGCATCGAGACCGCCGCTGTCAGCCGCGAGGTCGTTGGGGGCACATCGCGAACGGTCATGCCATACGCGGCGCTGCTCTACGACGAGCGGGGCGACACATGGACGTACACGAACCCTAAAGGGCTGGCGTACGTCCGCCACGGGGTCACCGTCGACTTCATCGAGGGCGACCTGGCCATCCTGTCGGATGGTCCGCCGGTCGGCACCCTGGTCGTCACCGTTGGAGCGGCCGAGCTGTACGGAGCCGAGTCAGGGGTCGGCGGACACTGATTCGAGATGCGACGGTGACCGTGGCGCGGGACACCCAGCTATGATGCGCCGCCTCATCAGCGCGAGCCTGCGTTTCCGATTCCTCGTGATCGCCCTAGCCTCGGCGATGATGATTGTCGGCATCGCGCTGATTCCCGCCATGCCGGTGGACGCGTTTCCCGAGTTCGCACCGCCGCGCGTGGAGATCCAGGTTGAAGCCCCGGGCATGTCCACGGTGGAGGTGGAGGAGCTCATCACCGTGCCGCTGGAGGAGGCTCTCAACGGCACGCAGGGGCTTGTGGTCATGCGCTCCAAGTCGGTCCCCGGACTGGCGTCCATCAATCTGCTCTTCGAGCCCGGAAGCGATATCTGGCGGGCACGGCAGCTGGTGAGCGAGCGCCTGGCGACCGCGATCCCGAACCTGCCATCCGTGATCACCGTCCCGATCATCCTGCCGCCGCTCTCGTCGACCAGCCGGGCGATGTTCGTCGGTCTCTCCTCGGACGAGATGTCACTGCTGGACCTGTCGACGATCGCCTTCTGGGACGTCAGGGCCGCCCTGCTGGCCGTACCCGGCGTGGCGAACGTGGCCATCTGGGGCGAGCGACTGCAGCAGATCCACGTCCAGGTCGATCCGGCACGGATGCGAGCGCACGGCGTTTCGGTCGACCAGGTGGCGGAGATCACGGCTGACGCCCTGGAAGTCGGCCTGTTCACGTACACGGCCGCGGCGCATCCAGGCATCGGTGGCTGGATCGAAACCCCGCAGCAGCGGCTCGCGATCCGGCATGTCCTGCCGATCTCAACGCCGGAGGAGCTGGCCCAGGTCGTCGTCAAGATCGAGGATGGCGTACCGCTGCGCCTGGGTGATCTGGGCAGGGTCGTGGAGGATCATCCGCCGCTCATCGGGGATGCGGTCATCAATGACGGCCCGGGTCTCCTGCTCGTGGTCGAGAAGTTCCCGTGGGGCAACACGCTCGAGTTGACGCGTGGTGTGGAGGCGGCCCTGGCGGACCTGCAGCAGGGTCTACCCGGCGTGGAGATGGACACGACCATCTTCCGGCCGGCGACCTTCATCGAGCTGGCGATCGGGAACCTGAGCTGGGCGCTGCTGATCGGCGCGCTGCTCGTCATGGTGATCCTCCTCTTCTTCCTGTGGGAGTGGCGCGTCGCGCTGATCAGCATGGTCGCGATCCCGCTGTCGCTGATGGCGGGAGCGCTGGTGCTCCATCAGCTTGGGGCGACGATCAACGTGATGGTGCTGGCGGGGTTCGTGATCGCCATCGGAGTGGTGGTCGACGACGCCATCATCGACGTCGAGAACATCACGCGGCGTCTTCGTCAAAATCGTCTGGAGGGGAGCACCGAGTCCACCGCGTCGATCGTGCTCCACTCGTCGCTCGAGGTGCGCAGCGCCATCATCTACGCGACGCTGATCGACGTCGTGGCGATCGCGCCGGTCTTTTTCCTCGAGGGCCTGACCGGCGCCTTCTTCGGGCCGCTGGCCATCGCCTATGGGCTGTCGGTGCTGGCATCCATGGCCGTCGCGCTGACCGTCACCCCCGCGCTCGCCCTGATCCTCCTGCGGAATGCGCCGATCGAGCGTCGTGATTCCCCGCTCGCGCGGTGGCTGAAGAGCGGCTACGAGCGGGGGCTTTCGCGGATCATCCACACGGCGCGACCGGCGTTCGCGGCCGTCGCCATCATCGCGGTGCTCGGCGTCATCGTGACGCCGCAGCTCGGCCAGTCGCTGCTCCCCGACTTCAAGGAGCGGGACTTCCTGATGCACTGGCTGACCAAGCCCGGCACGTCCCATCCGGAAATGACCCGGATCACGACGGCGGCCAGTCAAGAGCTGCGATCCATCCCGGGCGTGCGCAACTTCGGGGCCCACATCGGGCGGGCCATCGCATCGGATGAAGTCGTCGGCATCTACTTCACCGAGAACTGGGTCAGTGTCGACCCTTCGGCCGACTACGACGCGACACGTGCCGCCATTCAGCAGACCGTCGACGGCTACCCGGGGATCGTTCGCGATGTGCAGACCTATCTGAAGGAGAGGACCAAGGAGGTCCTGACGGGCACGAGCGAGGCGATCGTGGTGCGCATCTACGGCCCTGAATTGGCGGTCCTGCGCGGCCTGGCTGAGGAGGTCAGGCAGAAGATCTCGGAGATCGAGGGCGTCGACGATCTGCACACCGAGCTTCAGGTTGACATCCCCCAGGTCGAAGTCGAGGTCGACCTCGCGAAGGCGGATCGCTATGGCATCAAGCCGGGCGACGTTCGGCGTGCAGCCGGTGCGCTGGTGGCGGGTATCGAGGTCGGTGACATCTACCGGGACGGGAAGGCGTTTGACGTGGCGCTCTGGTCAACGCCGGAGACCCGGACGAGCCTGACCTCCCTTCGCGAGCTCCTGATCGACACCCCGAGCGGCGGCCAGGTGCGCCTGGCGGATGTGGCCAAGGTGGAGATCGTCCCAACCCCGAACGAGGTCAAGCACGAGGGCGTCTTCCGTCGCATCGACGTCGGCCTCAACGTGGCCGGACGTGATCTCGGCTCAGTCGCGCGCGACGTCGAAGAGGCCCTCCGACAGGTCGACTTCCCTCTCGAGTACCACCCCGAACTGCTCGGCGAGTACGCCGAGCGGCAGGCTGCCCAGGGTCGTCTGCTGCTCCTCGGGATCGCCGCTCTGATCGGTGTCTTCCTCCTCCTGCACACGTCCTTCGGGAGCGCGCGGCTCGCGACGCTGTCGTTCCTCACGCTGCCGTCGGCCCTGGTGGGCGGCGTGCTGGCGGCCTACCTGACGGGCGGCATCCTCTCGCTCGGTTCGCTGATCGGCTTCTTCACCGTGCTGGGGATCGCCGCCCGCAACGGCATCATGATGATCAACCACTTCCAGCATCTCGAGCACTCCGAAGGCGAGCCATTCGGTTTCGGGCTTGTGCTGCGCGGCGCGCGGGAGCGGCTCTCGCCGATCCTGATGACGGCCCTGGCAACAGGACTCGCCCTGGTGCCGCTCGCGATCGCCGGCGATCTGCCGGGTCACGAGATCGAGCATCCGATGGCGATCGTCATCCTGGGCGGCCTCGTCACGTCGACGCTGTTGAACCTGTTCATCGTGCCGTCCCTGTACCTGCGCTTCGGGCGGCATCGGCCGCGGAAGGTGATCGAAGCACAGGCGGACAGCTGAGCCGCGGCTGGCCAGGAGACCCTGTGCTGACGCAGACTTCGGCACGATCAGTCGAGACCCTCATGGCCGCGATTGTTTCGGCGCTCCCTGCTGACGAACCAGGCAACGGCACGGGCTCCGCCCGGATGGAGGCGAAACCCGCGAACGGCGCCGCCTAGCCGATAGTGAAGGGGACTTCGGTCAGCGTCTGATTGCCACTCTGCTCGATGGCCAGCACCTCGATCTTGTAAGCCCCATCCGTCGCCAGGAATTCCGGCGGAATGGCGATGCTCGTCGCATCGCCAGGGAGGATGACCGAGAAGGAGTGAACCGGGTCGCGCTCGGAGATTACCAGCACCTGGTAGCGAACGATCTGAATGCCCGCCGGCTCGGTGACCGGCTCCCAGCTGACCACTACCTCGTCGGCGGCGACGGTTGAATCCTCCTCGGGCGAGATGACCACCGGCCCCCCAGGGAGGTCGTGGGTGAGCGTAACCGAGCTTCGCATCCGGGTGCCGTCGGTCTGTAGTCCCTCGAACACGTACTCGCCCTCGGGAAACAGCTTCTTGAACTCGCTGAGCGGGAACTCCGTGAACGGCGGCTCGCTTGACTCCGAGAACAGCTCAGTCAGGCCATAGTCCTTGAGTACCCCCTGGTTCTTGATGTCGAGGATAGTTCGCCCATCCGGCGCCTTGAGGGTGATCGACTCCCAGGGGTCATGGTCGAAATCGATCTGGAGGCCGGCGTCGCCATCGGTGGCGTTGACCTCCACTCGCAGGCTCGCCCGCTTGAACTCCACCGTCGCGGCGCCAGTCGCAGTGCTTGAAACTGCGCACCCCGTGAACGTGACCGCCGCAATCATCGCCGCGGCTATGACGTACCAAACCGGTCGCTCCAAGGGTAGTCTCCTCGGCTGCGGGTAGTGGCTCAATTGAGCCACAATCTAGCTGCGTCGTCGAGAAGTTCCCGTGGGCGAACACGCTCGACGCTGACCAACGCGCTGCTGTTGGGCTCGCTGCTCGTCTTCGTCGTGCTGATCCTCTTCCTCTTCGACTCGCGCACGGCGCTGAATCAGCCTGGTGGCCATCCCACTCTCGCTGATGGCCGCCGCCGTGGTGCTCGACGCGCGCCGCGCGCCGATCAACGTGATGATCCTGGCCGGCTTCGTGATATCCGTCGGCGTGGTAGTCGACGACGCGATCATCGACATCGAGAACATCGTGCGCTGCCTTCGTCAGCTCCGGCGGGAAGGCAGCACGATGTCAACGGCGCGGGTCATCGTGGAGGCCTCGATCGGCGTCTTCCTCCTGCTGTAGGCGTCGTTCGGGAGCACCCGTCTGGCCGACCCAGCGGATCCGCCTCAAGACGCCGGTATCCTCCGTCCGATTCGGGCAGCGTCGCCTCCCTTTGCCCGGTACCTCTGGCGGCTTGACCATCGCCATCCGGATGCTATGATGGCCGTGACCCCACGAACCACGCCCGAGCCGCGGCCTACCCGGCCATCCGGCGCCAGGGTTTCCCATTCCTCTACATGGCGCCGCGACGGCCGTACCTATCAGGGCCGAGCTCGACGGGTCCCCAGCCTCTGCTGACCGGGGCCCCACGCCACGTCGCAGCGCCGTCCCACCCCGCGCGAAGGATGCCCAGATCACACCCATGAACATCAACGAACTCAAAGAGAAGAACCTGCGCGAGCTCGTCGAGATCGGCGGAGACCTCGACGTCGCGGACGCCCGCGACATGCGCAAGGACGACCTCGTCGAGCGCATCCTCCAGCGCCAGGTCGAGCGCGGTGGACAGGTCTACGCGACCGGCATCCTCGACATCGTGGACGAGGGCTTCGGCTTCATGCGCCGCCACGGCCTGATGCCCAGCCAGGATGACGTCTACGTCAGCTCCAGCCAGGTCCGCCGCTTCGGCCTGCGCCCCGGCGACCGTGTCGGCGGCGTCATCCGGGCGCCCAAGGACGGCGAGAAGTACTGGGGCCTGCTGCGCGTCGAGTCGGTCAACGGCGTCGATCCGGAGACCGCCAAGCGTCGCCCGCACTTCGACGTCCTGACCCCCATCCACCCCATCGAGCTGATCAACCTCGAGACGGACTCGAAGAACCTGAGCCAGCGGCTGATCAACCTGGTCAACCCGCTGGGCAAGGGCCAGCGGGCGCTCATCGTCAGCCCGCCCAAGGCGGGCAAGACGATGCTGCTCAAGCAGATCGCCAACGGCATCACGGCCAACTACCCGGAGATCCTGCTCATGGTCGCGCTCATCGGCGAGCGGCCGGAAGAGGTCACCGACATGCGCCGCAGCGTCAAGGGCGAGGTCATCTCCTCGACCTTCGACGAGCCGACCGAGAACCACACCCACGTGGCCGAGATGGCCCTCGAGATCGCCAAGCGCCAGGTCGAGACCGGCCGCGACGTGGTCATCCTGCTCGACTCGATCACGCGCCTCGCGCGCGCCTACAACCTGGCCCTGCCGCCGAGCGGGCGCACGCTCTCCGGCGGCATCGACCCCATCGCCCTCTACCCGCCCAAGCGTTTCTTCGGCGCCGCGCGGAAGATCGAGGAGGGCGGCTCGCTCACGATCATCGGCACCTGCCTGGTCGACACCGGCTCACGCATGGACGACGTCATCTACGAGGAGTTCAAGGGCACCGGCAACTCGGAGCTGATCCTCGACCGCAAGCTGGCCGAGAAGCGCATCTTCCCGGCCATCGACGTGCAGCGCTCGGGCACCCGCCGCGAGGAGCTCCTCCTCGAGGAGGGTACGCTCAAGATGGTCTGGACGATGCGCCGGATGCTGTCGGCCGTGGGCACGAACGAGGGCATCGAGCTGCTCCTCAACCGCCTCGCCAAGACCGAGTCGAACGCAGCCTTCCTGGCCAGCCTCACGAAGGGCGCGGCCGCGGCCGAGGCTTGACCGAGAGCTGACCGTGGGCGGAGCGATTGACGGTCCGCGGGCGCCTCTGGTAAGGTCCGCCGGAAACGGAACGTTCGCCGGAGACCACTAGGAGGGTCGGCGGGCGCAACCAGCGGCAGTGTGAGGCCCCCAGCTCCATACCGCTCCCACGGACGGCTCGCGCACCACATCCCCGCCCGCGCGTCCCCACCGCCGTCCCTGATCCGAGGAGACCGTATTGCACCAAGCGACGGTCCTCGTGCTTCGCGCCCTCCGGCGCCTCGCGCGGGACCAGCGCCGGACTGTTGCCCGGCTCACCCAGCTCCGGCGCCCTGCCGGCCCGACCGAGTCTTCGGTCCGGGTCGCGGGCGCTCGCCGTGCGCCAGTCGCGCGGCCCGCGGCGTCGAGTAGCCGATTCGCCGGCATGGCGAACCGCCTCCGCCGACCCCGGCTCGCTGATCTCGCGGCGGATCGCCGCGGCTCTCCCGTCCTCGTCCTCTGCCTCGTCCTCGTCGCCTCGCTGCTCGCGGCGGTGCCGGACCAGGGCGTGGCCGTCGGTGGCACGGACGGTGCCGGCGAGGCCGCGCAGCCGCGCATCGCGGCGCTCGCGGGTGGCGCCGTCAACGGCGCGCCGCGCACGGCCTCCGACCTCGACGGCCGCATCTTCCAGCCCTTCGACCTGCCCGCCACCGGGACCGGGGACGCGACCGGCACCGGGGACGAGATCGTCGACCCGGCCGCGCAGTTCCAGAACGGCGTCGCCTACACCATCGACGGCACGCTCCTGAAGCCGCTCACGGTCGAGATCGACCTCGGGGGTATCGAGGACCAGGTACGCACCTACCGCGTCGAGGCGGGCGACACGCTCGTGGGCATCGCCGACAAGTTCGGCCTCAAGATGATGACCCTGTGGTGGGCGAACAAGCTGGCCGCCAAAGACGAGCTCCGCATCGGCCAGCTGCTCGTCATCCCACCGGTGGACGGCGTCCTCTACACGGTCAAGGAGGGCGACACGCTCGATGGCATCGCCGATGCCTACAGTGCGAACATCGAGGAGATCATCGCCTTCAACGACCTCGAGGGCGACACCATCGTCATCGGGCAGCAGCTCATGGTGCCGGACGGCCGCGGCAAGGCCATCCCCACGCCGAAGCCGGAGGCCCGGCCGCGGTCGGGCTCCGGTGGCAGCGGTGGCGGTGGCGGCTCGTGCGACAACTGCTCGTTCGGTGGCGGGATGCGCTGGCCCGTCGGGGGCAGCAACTACATCAGCCGCGGCTTCCGCTACGGCCACTACGGCGTCGACATCGCCGCCGACTACGGCACGTCGGTCCTCGCGGCCGTGGCCGGCAAGGTGACCTTCACCGGCTGGCGCAGCGGTGGCGGCGGGTACCAGATCTGGATCAGCCACGGCAACGGCGTCTACACCACGTACAACCACCTGTCGTCGATCACGGCGAGCACCGGTGCCTATGTTGCGAAGGGGGAGCGCATCGGGCGGGTTGGCTCGAGCGGCAACTCGACCGGCCCGCACCTGCACTTCGAGGTGTGGCGAGGATCGATCTGGGACGGCGGCTACCGCGTCAACCCGCTGAAGTACTTCTAGTCGCGCCGTTCGCGTGCGCCGCGCCCGGCCCTCCGCGGGTCGGGCGTTCCCATGCCCCCTGCTAGGATTTTGCCGATGTTCCTCGACCGCGCGAAGATCTGGGTGCGCGCCGGCGACGGCGGTGACGGAGCCGCGACCTTCCGCCGCGAGGCCCATGTCCCGCGCGGTGGCCCCGACGGCGGCGACGGGGGCCGCGGCGGCTCGGTCTACATGCGCGTCGATCCCGGCCAGACCACGCTCGCCGACTTCCGCTTCAAGCACCACTTCAAGGCCCCAGCCGGCGGCAAGGGCAGCGGCTCGAAGCGCCACGGCAAGGCCGGCGGAGACCTCGAGCTGGCCGTCCCGCCCGGCACCGGCGTCATCGACGAGACGAGCGGCGACCTGCTGGCGGACCTGGTGGCCACCGGCCAGCGCGTGATGATCGCGCGCGGCGGCCGCGGCGGGTTGGGCAACGTCCACTTCGCGACGGCCACCCACCGCACCCCGCTGCACGCCCAGAAGGGTGAGCCTGCCGAGGAGCGCTGGATCCGCCTCGAGCTGCGGCTCATCGCCGACGTCGGGCTGGTCGGCCTGCCCAATGCGGGCAAGTCCACGCTGCTGGCCGCGCTGACCGCGGCGACCCCGAAGATCGCCCCGTACCCCTTCACGACCCTCGAGCCGAACCTCGGCATCCTCGACCTCGAGGCCATCGATCCCACCGACCCGAGACGCCCGACGATCGCGGACGTGCCGGGCCTCATCGAGGGTGCCAGCTCAGGGGCAGGGCTCGGTCATGCCTTCCTGCGGCACGTCGAACGGACGCGGGTCCTGGTGCACGTCGTGGACATCGCCGCGCGCGACCCTGAAGCCGACCATGCCATCATCCGGGACGAGCTGCGCCTGCACGACCCGCGGCTGCTCGAGAAGCCGTTCCTCGTCGTCGCCAACAAGACGGACCTGACCGACGCGGCAGACAACCTCAAGGCCTTCCTGGCCGCGCGGCGGCGCGAGGGGCTGGCGGCTGTCGCGGTCTCGGCGCTCACGGGGAAGGGGCTCCCGGAGCTGATCGGCGCGCTCGGCCGACTGCTGCCCGATGCGGCGGCGATGGCCGAGCCGCCCGAGCCCACCGGCGTCGTCGTCCACCGTTTCGAAACGACGAGCGAGGGCTTCGCCGTGGAGCGCGAGGGCGAGGCCTTCCGCGTCCGTGGTAAGCGCATCGAGCGCCTCGCGGCGCAAACGGACTTTGGCAACGACGAGTCGGCCGAGCGCTTCCAGCGCGACCTGGTGCGCTGGGGCATCGAGCGCGAGCTGCGCCGCGCCGGTGTCGAGCCGGGCGACATGGTGCGCATCGGTGCCGTCGAGCTCGAATGGGGGGCGGAGCCGTGGGCCTGACGGCGGGGACGGGCGGCAAGCCCGGTGCCTGGGGCATCCTGGGCGGCACCTTCGATCCCGTCCACTACGGGCATCTCGCGCTCGCCGAGGGCGCGCGCCAGACGCTCGGGCTCGAGGGTGTCCTGTTCCTGCCGGCCGGCATCCCGCCCCACAAGCCGGATCGCATCGTCACCGCGCCGAGCCATCGCGCGGCCATGGTCGAGCTGGCCATCGCCGACAACCCCGCCTTCCGCCTCTGCCGCGCCGAGCTCGACCGGCCGGGGCCGAGCTACGCGGTGGACACGGCCGCCGCGCTCGTTGCGGCGCCGCCCGTGGAGGGTGCCGATCCCCGCGGGTACGTGTGGCTCCTCTCGGTCGAGGCGCTCGTCGAGCTGCACACCTGGCGCGAGCCCCAGCGGCTGCTCGAGCTGGTTCGCATCGGCGCCGTGCCACGTCCCGGGTTCCGGACCCCCGGCCGTGCCTGGCTGAGCGAGCACTTCCCCGGCCAGGAGGAGCGCATCCTCTTCCTCGATGGCCCGGAGCTGGGCCACTCGGCCTCGCGCATCCGCCGGCTGGTCGGGGAGGGGCGCTCCATCCGCTACCTTGTGCCCCCGGCCGTCGAGGCCTACATCCACGACCACGACCTTTACTTGCCCGAGCTGTGGAGCAAGGACTGATGACCAGCGAGACGACCCCCGAGCGCGCACCCACGGGCCGGCGGCCCGGCCTGCCCGCCCGTGAGACGCCGGCGCGAGAGGTCGGCCCGGCGCTGGACGACCGCGCCGTGCTCGCCCTGGCGCGGCGTGTCGTGGACCTTGCCGCGGACAAGAAGGCCTCGGACATCGTGCTCATCGGCGTCGCCGAGCTGACCACCCTCGCCGACTACCTCGTCATCTGCTCGGGCGGCTCGGAGCGCCAGCTGGGCGCCATCGCCGACGGCATCGTCGAGGGCCTCAAGGACGACGGCTTCCCGCCCATCGGCCGTGAGGGGCTGCCGGGCGCTCATTGGGTGCTGCTCGACTTCGGCGCGGTCATCGTGCACGTCTTCGCGCCACCGGAGCGTGACTACTACCAGCTCGAGAAGCTCTGGTCCGACGCACCCACCCTGCTGCGCGTCCAGTAGGCGCGCGGGGCGTGCAGGTACCAGTACCGACCGGTACCTCCGTGTGATGTGGCCTGCGGTCAACGCTGCCTAGTCTGACCTCACCAGCGATCGGTATGGTCCGGTCGGGTCAGGTGAGGTCGTCGCAGATGTCGCGTCTACGAGAGCGGTGCCCCCAGTGCGGGCGACAGCTCATCAACACGCGCTTCGACACGACCTTCCGCCTCGACGACGGCGCGGAGCGGCTCTGCTTCGGCATCCCCGGCGGCCTGTGTGAGGACTGCCACCAGCTGTACATCGATCCCGAGCTGATCGAGCTCCTCGACCTGGGCGACGCCCGCTGCGTCTTCGCCATCGAGTCGGACCGCGTCCTGCAGGAAGAGGCCTGGTCGTCGACCGGGTGACGGCCGCGCTGCCCGCCTGACGCCCGGGCGCGCCGAACGCGCCCCACCCTCACCGCTCGCGGACCACCGAGCCCGCCATCCACGCCTGGAGTGCCAGCGCCGCGCGCTCGTCCGAGTACGCCCGCGTCTCGCCGTCGAGGGCGATGCCCTTGCTCGCCAGGTCCAGCTCCAGCAGTCCTTCGAGCGCCGCGTCCAGCTCGGCGGCGGCCCAGGCGCCGGCCTGCTCGACGAGCTTCTCGGCCCGGAACGGCTGCAGCTTCAGCACCCGCACCAGCTCCGCCGGACGCGTCCCCGCCGCGAGGTGGTCGCGCACGACGACCAGCTCCCGCAACCGGCGATGGAGTTGCGAGACGAGGACCTGGAGGACGCTGCCCTCCGCCAGGAGCCGTTCCGCCAGTCGTGACGCCTCGCCGGCGCGCCGCAGCGCGACCGCATCGAGGAAGGCCCACGTCGAGCCCGGCACGGCCTCGGACACCAGCTCCGCGACGTCCTCGCGCGTGGCACTGCCGTCCGGCCGGTAGAGGGCGAGCTTCTCCAGCTCCCCGTTCGCCAGCTCCGACTGCCGGCGCCGATCCACGTCGCCCTCGCGCACGAAGGCGCCCACGCGCTCGGCGAGGAGCCGTGCGGCCCCTGGCCCGAGCCGGAGCCCCAGCTCACCCGCCCGCTCGACCACCCAGCGCTCCATCCCCTCGCGCTTGAGGGCCGGGTACTCGCGTACCAGTCCCCCCGCGGCGGCCACCGCGTCGCGCAGCCCATCGGACGCCTTCGAGCGTCGCGCTGAGCCGTCGGTCAGCTCGGTGAAGGCGAGACCGTTGCCGGGCGGGACCTCGGTGAGCAGGCGCAGGAGCCGCTCCCGAGTCGTCTTCTCGCGCAGGAGCGGCCCCGGCTGGCGCACCACCACGAGCGTGCCCCCGCCGAAGAGCGGCGCCGTCCCGACGCGCTCGGCGATCCGCTCCAGGAGCCGAGCCGCGCGTCGCTCACCGGCCGCGCCGGCCTCCTCCTGGCCGTCCACGCGCCACGTCTCGAGCGGAACGTCCGGCTCACCGAGCGAGCTGGCCAGGCCGGCCAGCGCCCGCTCGATGGCGAAGGCGTCCTCGCCCCAGAGGTAGGCTAGGCCGGCCGTCACGCGACGCGCTCGGAGGGCACGGGCCAGGCCGCCGCCACCCAGCGCAGGCGACGGACCTCGTCCGGCCGGACGCCGGCAGCGGTGCACACTTCGCGCTCCAGCCGGGCGGCCCGCGACCGCGCCACGGCCAGCTCGGTAGCATGCTCGGGGTGGCGCCGGGCCCAGTCGGCGAAACGGCTCGCCAGCGGCTCCACGCGCTGGCCGCAGCGCTTGTCGGCGTAGGCGACGATCTTCTCCTCCCACGTGGCGTGGCCCGCCCAGCGGTGGAAGCGCACCTCATCGCTGAGACGGGTCACCGGGTGCGCCGCGACCGCGCGCGCCAGCTCGCGATGTCCGCGCTCGGTCAGCCAGCGAGCGCCCGCGTCCCCGTGCGGGAGCTTGCGGAGCGGGTCGTCGGGGGCGAGGAGCCGGTCCACGTCGTGGAGGAGCGCCGCCGCCTCGACCAGGCGACGATCGAGCCCGACACCGCGCGCTGCGAGGCGATCGGCCAGGAAGGCGGCGACCTCGGCCACGCCCGTGACGTGACGGAGATGCCAGGCGGGGGGCCGGAGGTCGGCGAGGAGCGCGGCGGACTGACGCCGGTCGGGGATGGCCACCCGGCGATTCTAGGCGCACCGCAGCGGAAGAGGGCCAGCGGCTGCGGGGCCCCGGCGGCGCCCGACTCACGACCACCGGAGGCATGGACGCGCAGGTCGTGGCCGTCGGTCTCGACGGTCACGCTGCCGTCCCGATCGGTGCGGTAGGTTCGCGCGCCGGCCGCGCGCAGCCGGTCGAGCGCCTGCGCCGTGGGGTGGCCGTACGGGTTGCCGGCACCGGCGCTGACGATGGCCACGCGCGGTCGCAGCGCGTCGAGGAAGGCCTCCGTCGAGGAGGTGCGGCTGCCGTGGTGGGCGACCTTGAGCACGTCGAGGCGCCGCCCGTCGGCGACGCCGTCCGCGATAAGCCGCGGGTCGATCTCCTCCTCGACGTCCCCGGTGAGCAGGAGACGGCGCGCCCCGAAGCGGACGTCGAGGACGAGCGACACGTTGTTGATGCCCGTGCCCGAATCTGGTGGTTCAGCGGGCACGCTGTCGCGGGGCGGCCAGCGCACATCGATCGTCGCGCCGTCGAGCGCGAGGTGGTCGCCCGCCGCCAGGCGCCGGCTGACCCACCCCAGCGAAGCCAGTGCGGCGCGGTAGGCGGCGTATCCGGGGCCGGGACCGCGCATCCCGGGCTCGGCGACGGCATCGACCCGATAGCGCGCCAGGAGCAGCGCCAGGCCGGCTGCATGGTCCTCGTGGGGATGGGTGAGCACGACCAGGTCGATGCGCCGGTCCCACGGCGGCAGGCGGGCATCGAGCAGGGCCAGCAGCCGGTCGGGATCGGGGCCCGAGTCCACCAGGAGGCGCGAGCCGCGGTCGCCCTCCAGGAGGATCGCATCACCCTGCCCGATGTCGAGGACGGTGAGTCGGAGGCGACCGTCCGGCCTGGCCGCGGCGCCGAGCGCGACCGCGGCGACGAGCGCGGCGAGCCCGATCAGGGCCGCGCGCGGGACGACGCTCGCCGTTAGATGCCCCGACTGCTCCCGGGAGGCTGCAGGTCGACGGGCGGCTGCGCGCCGACCGCGATCCCGGGAGCGCAGCGTGCCAAGGGCAGCCCGGCCCCGACTCGTCCCCGCCACGAGGAGGGCGCCGGCGGCGAGCAGCCCGGCCAGCGGGGCGGTCTGCTCGTCGAGTGTCAGGCTGGCGAAGGGCAGGGCGGCCGTGGCGTGTCCGACGGCGACGATGCCGCCGAGAGTGATGCGGCCGGCGACCGCGACCGGCACGCCGAGCGCCGCGGGCGCGCCGGCCGCCACCAGGCCGCCCACGGCGACGGCGGCCGCTCCCACGGCCATGGCCGGTGCGACGAGCGGCGCCACGAGGAGGTTCGCGAGCGGGGCCACGAACGAGACGCGCCCGAAGGCGAAGAGGACGATCGGCAGGGTCGCGGCCTGCGCCGCGAGCGAGACGCCCAGCGACTCGCACAGCCAGGCCGGCACCCGGGCCGGGAGACGCTGCCGGAGGGCCTCGGTCAGCGGCCCGCCCCAGGCCAGCAGCCCCGCCGTGGCCGTGACCGACAGCGCGAATCCCGGGTCCGTGACCGTCTCGGGATCGACCAGCAGGAGTGCCCAGACGGCCACGCCGAGCGCGGCCGCAGCGCGGCCCGGACGCCCGGTCTCCCGGGTGGCGAGGACGACGGCGGCCATCAGCGCCGCCCGCAGGACGCTGGCGCCGCCGCCCGCCAGGACCGTGTACCCGGCGATGACGGCGATCGTGGCCAGCGTTCGTCGCCGGCGTGACCAGCGCCGCAGCGCGGCGCCCACGAGGGCGCCGACGAGGGCGATGTTCCAGCCGCTGATGGCGACCACGTGGCTGAGGCCGGCCGTGGTCAGGTCGTCGGCCACGGACCGGTCCACGCGGTCGCGAAGTCCGATCACGATGCCGGCCGCCAACCCGGCCTCGGGCTCAGGGAGGACCGCGGCGGCGGCGTCACCGGCGGCGCGTCGGGATCGCTCGACGGCCGAGCCGGTCTCGGTGCCCGACGACACCTCGAGGGCGCGAACCTCGACCGTGGCGGCGACGCCGATCCGTGCCAGGTATGCCGCGAACCCCCCGTCGACGGGGAGCGGCTCAAGCGCGGCGCGGAAGCGGATCCGGTCGCCAGGGATGACGGCGGGGTAGCGTGGCAGGCGCGCCCAGGCGCGGCTCTGGAACGGCGACAGCAACTGGAGGACCGCCCGCTGCTCCCCCTCGGCCGGCGCTCCGATCGAGACGACGCTCGCGGTCCAGTCGGCCGCGGCGCCGAGAGGTGGTCGGGGCGCCTCGCCACCGCCCAAGGTGCCGAGTACAACCCGGACCAGGACGAGCAACGCGCCTGCGGCCAGGCCCATCGCGCGGCGCCGCCGCAGCGTGGCCGCCCCGACGAGGACGCCGGCGACGACCACGGACGCTGCGACCGCGGGGCGTGCCTCGCCCCCCGCCGCGATGAGGGCCGCGAGGATGCCGCCGAGTGCGACCCAGCCCACGCGGGGCATCGCCTATCCCCCGACGCGCACGAGGTCGCGGATCCGCTCGTAGGTGGTCGGGCCGACGAGTTTGCGCGTGCGGAGGTCGTCTACGCTCGTGAAGGCCGCCTCGCCGCGTGCGGCCACGATCTTCGCGGCGGTGACGGGACCGATGCCGGGCAACGTTTCGAGCTCTGCTTCGGACGCCGTGTTGAGGTCGAGCGGCCGGCTGCCGCGGGTCTGCGAGTCCACGGTGGCGGTACCGGCGCCCGATGTCGCGCCCGCGCCTCGCTCCGGTACGACGACCTGGGCGCCGTCCGCGAGGAGCGCCGCGAGGTTCAGCGAGGTGGCCGCTCGGACGTCGACGCCCGGCCCGAAGCCGCCAGCCGCGGCGATCGCGTCACCGACGCGGCTGCCGGCGGGCAGCGTGACGACTCCCGGCCGCCCCACGGCACCGCTGACGTCCACGACCACCTGCCCTCCGGTCGGCCCGTCGACGGGGTCGCCCGTGGACATCGCGGCCGCATCGATGACGACCGATGGGTCCGGCGCCGTGGCCGCGAGGTAGGCGCCCGCGGCGAGGACCGCGAGCGCGACGCCGATCGCCGCGCCGGCCAGGGCGCGCCGCGAGGGGACCGTTGGCGTCGGGCCGGCGGCCGGGGATGGCTGCGGCGGCGCGTCGAGCCGCCGCCAGTCGAAGGTCGTCTCGGGCATGCTGGCCTCGTTGCGGCGGGCCGATCCGGCGGCCGCGCGCGGGCGGCACGAAGCGGAGGTTCGGCGGGCCGTTCGGCGGCCGGCGAGGGCGGGTGGCGGGCGACTCGGCGGGCGGTCTTCGAACGGGAGAGCGGACGTCCGACGGCACCCAGGGCACTCGGGTGTCGGCGGACGTCTGGCCGGAATCTAGGTCCCGGTGCTTATCGGCCGCTTAGCTGCGACGGCGCCCGGCGACGGTCCCCTCAGGCGTCTCGCTCGAGCAGCGCGCGCACGTCGATCTGGAAGCGCGTCATCGACTCCTCGTCGTACGGCGCGGGGAAGCCGGCGATGAGGTGGTGGTAACCCAGATCGCGGTAGGGGGCCAGCTTCTCGGCCACCTGCTCCGGCGTGCCGACCGGCTGGTCGTGCCACAGGCGAGCCCGCCCGTTGTGCTCGAAGATGGCCTCGAAGACACGCCGGGCCTCCGCCTCCGAGTCGCGGATGATGACCACGCCGACGTTCGTGGTGCGCTCGATCTCACGGTCGTCCCGTCCGACGGCATCGCAATGCCGACGCAGGATCGCCTCCTTGCGGGTCACGGCGGCCAGGCCACCCCCGATATTGCACGCGTCGGCGTAGCGCGCAACGAGCTTGAGCGTGACCTTCTCGCCGCCCCCGCCGACGACGATGGGCAGGCGCTCCTGGATCGGCGGCGGGTCGTTGCGAACGTTCTTCATGGCGTAGTGCGGCCCGGTCGCGCTGGGTGTCTCGCCCCGGAGCATGCCGCGCAGGACCGGCAACGCCTCGGCCAGCCAGCGCAGCCGCTCCGGGGCGCCCTCGCCGAAGGGCAGCCCGAAGGCCACGTGCTCGGTCTCGAACCAGGCCGCGCCGATGCCGAGGATGGCTCGCCCACCGCTCTGGTGGTCGAGGGTGGTGACCATCTTGGCCACGACGGCCGGGTTGCGGAAGGTGTTGGCCCCGACCATCAGGCCGATGCGGATGCGTTCCGTGCGCTGGGCCCAGGCCGCGAGGGTGAGCCAGGCCTCGAACATCGGGCCCTCGTGCGAGCCGACGATGGGATAGAGGTGGTCCCACGTCCAGAGCGTGTCGTAGCCCAGCCGGTCGGCACGCATGCCGGCCCCGAGGAGCTGCTCCCAGGTCGCGTACTGGTTCCAGTTCAGCGCGCCCAGGCGCAGCGGGGCAGACGGCAACGGAACTCCTCCGGGAATCGAAACGGCGGGCCCTCAGGATACCCGAGCGCCCGCCGGGGAGCGGCCTGGTCAGCGGTCGGCGTGGTCGCCGGTCGGTCGGCGGGTCGTGCGCTGCGGACCTTGGGAGAGTGCACGCCGCAGCTCGCGCAGCCGGCTCTCGCGCTCGGCCTCGCGCACCCGCTCGGCCGCGATGTCCCTGGCCCGCAGGAGGTACGTCTGCCACATCTTCAGATCCCTCCCGGTAGTCGTCGCTGATGGTCGTCCTGCATCTGATCGCGGGAGTCGGCGCCGAAGGCCACGACCGCGATGTTCATCAGGAGCAGGATCCCGAGCGAGGCGATGAGGACCAGTCCGTCCATCTCGCCACCTCCCTTCTGATAACCGCTCAACTTGGTCTCAACGGTTACTGCGAGTCTAGCCGCTTGCGGATAACCTGTCAACACCTTTAGAATGGTTAGTGATGCTCCACACGGCCCACCACGAGACCCCGATCGACCCGCACGCCGTGCCCCACGGTCACCACGTGAGCCTCGACACCGGCCTCGACTTCATCAACACGTTCGAGCTCGAGAAGGGTTC
>Ga0209108_10000815_pt1 | contig 17637 bp, 13 predicted proteins | sample Rifsed10ft1_FD_184003 | JGI IMG/M metagenome (GOLD analysis project Ga0209108, IMG submission 184003) | Soil microbial communities from Rifle, Colorado, USA - sediment 10ft 1 (version 2) | ecosystem: Environmental > Terrestrial > Deep subsurface > Rock core/Sediment | place: Rifle, Colorado...
CCCACTCGGACCCTTGGCCCTGGTACTCCAGCACAACGACCACCGCGATGTCCGGCCGGTCGGAACGCTCTTCGAAGGTGTACCCCGCAAACCAGGCATGGGTATCGCTGAATTCCCCGGTCTCGGCGGTGCCGGTCTTGCCCGCAATGTTGATGTCGGGTATTCCGAGGAACGGCCGGTAGGCCGTGGCCCGCGGATCCCGGATCACTCCGACCATCGCGTGCTGGATGGCAGCCAGGTTCTCCGGGCTGACCGGCAGGCTACTTTGAACCACCGGGGAGAACTCGCTCAGCACCTCTCCCTCAGCATTCTGGATGCTGGCCACGATTTGCGGCCGATAGAGGGTGCCCCCGTTGCCGATCGCGGCTACAAACCGGGCCACCTGAAGTGGGGTGGCTTGCAGGTAGCTCTGTCCGATCGAGAGCATCACGTTGTCAGTCCGGTTCCAAGGGTCACCATAGAGGGTGAGCTTGTTTTCCGGATCCGGCAGCAACCCGCTGGCCTCTCCGATCTCAATTCCGGTGGGCTGACCGAGTCCGAAGCCCCTGGCCATATCCGGGAGGGCGCTCTCCAGGCCGCGGTTGAAGAGGTCGAGCCCGATGTGGAAGAAGTACGTATTGCAGGATCGCTCCAGGGCCTGACTCAGCGTGATCTCCCCGGCGGACGGCAACTCCTGCTCGAAGCGCCAGTCGTACAGCGTGACTCCGGTCAGCTCCCTGAACTCCAAGCCGCAGTTGTATATGGTCTCAGGTGTATAGAACCCGGATTCAAGCGCGGCTGCCATCGTAATCATCTTAAACACCGAACCGGTCGGATACGCCCCGAGGGTTGCCCGGTTGAGCAGCGGATTGTTGGCTGTCTGGGCCAACTCGCTCAAACCGATGGCGCTGTTCGGGTTGTCGGTGTCGAACAGATTGGGATCGAATCCGGGCGAAGAGGCCAACGCCAGGACCGCGCCCGTATCCCGCTGGAGCACAACCACAGCACCGGTCAGACCGCTATCCAGGATCGCCTGCTGGGCGTAGCGCTGGAGATCCCGGTCCAGGGTTGTGTAGATTGCGTAGGGCGGTTCCGATTCCTGGGAGGCGATCGGCTGCTGGGGCCGACCCAGCGGATCGGTCGTGTAGAGCGTGCCACCCGGGCGGCCGCGCAATTCCGGTTCGAACCATGACTCCAGCCCGATCTGGCCAACGTACTCGTCGACCCGATATCCAAGCGCGACGTAGTCCTGTAGGTGCTCCTGCTGAATCCAGCTGATGTACCCGATGGAGTGCGGCGCCAGGCCGCCCTCGAAATACAGCCGGGTGTCGTAGGTGCTCCACTGAACGCCCCCAACCGCGGCCAGGGTATCCTGCACCGCCTGAAAGCTGTCCAAAGGAACCTCGCCTAGATTCACCCGAAAGTCGGTGTCGCGGATCGGATCGTACAAAGCCTGGATCGCCTCGTCGGAGGGATAGTCGAGCAGCCGGCGCAGCGTGCTCAGCATGGTCGCTTCCGCATCCTCGTCTCCAATTTGGTTTGGCACCAACCACAAGGCGACTGCCTCGGCTTGGGCCGCCAGGGCCAAGCCGTTACGGTCATAGATGTTGGCCCGGGTGGGGGTGATGACGTCCAAGTACAGACCCTGACCTTCATCCAGTTCAGGCAAGATCAGTCCGTCTTGCCAGGCGACGGTCCAGGCACCATCCCGCAGGGTAAGGTCCATCGACAGATCCCGATCGATGTTGCCCGCGGCCGAACTGTGCAGCTCCGAGCGGAAGCGGACCTGGGCCTGCCGCGGGTTCACCACGAAGGCCGACAGGATTTCATAGTCAAGGCCGGTGAGGGCCGCGGCGCTCCAGATTTCTTCGTAGCGCTCGATGAAGGCCTGCTCGGTAACGCTATCTCGGGTCAGTGGGCTGAGCATTCCATACATTGCGGCGTAGTCCTGAGCCTGCCAGGACTCGAGAAAGCTCCGCGCCGTGATTTCGGGGTCCGGAGCGGAGTTGGTCAGGATCAACGGATCCGGAAGGACTTGAGTAGCGCTCGGCCCTTGGGTATTCCCCGTACAGGAGGCCAGCCCGACCGCCAGGACTGTGATCGCCAGGCGCTTCACTGCTCTCCCCGCAAGATAGCCGGGTAGACCGGGCAATCGTAGCCGGTATAGGCTTGGCAGGCCTCAGGAACGTCGGCCGGCGGTTCGTGGCCGAGCCTGCGCATGTTGCGAACCAGGTGGCAGAGCGGCAAGCCCATCACATTGGCAAAGCAATCGTGCATCTGATCCATGTTTACCGGATTGAACTCCCCGTCCTGGATCCCGTACCCGCCGGCTTTGTCGAGCGGACTTCCGGAGCGCAGGTACTGGTCGACGTCGGCCTCGGAGTATTCCCGCATCGGGACCTCGCTCACGCAAGTGTCGAGGGCAACCGTGCGGCCTGCCCGGTCAACCAGCGCGATCGAGCTGATCACTCGGTGGGTTCGGCCACGCAGGGCCTGCAGCATATCCCTGGCTGCAACGCTTCCGGCCGGTTTGCCAAGCATGTCATTCTCGAGCACGACCACAGTATCCGCGCCCAGCACCAGCTCGCCTGCGGCTGTTCTGGCCTTGCCGATCGCCAGGCGCTGGGTCAGTTGCTCCGGACTCTCCCCCGGTTCGGGTCGCTCGTCGACCTCCGCGGGCCGGCTGACGAGCTCCCACCCGGTCAGCCGGAGCAAGGCTTGCCTGCGAGGCGAAGCGGAGGCGAGAGTGAGCATCGGTTCAAGGGTCCGGAGAAAACTTCGGAATTCTACCATCCGACCCTGTGGGAGGCCTTCGCGAACCCGAATGGTAGAATCCGCGCGATGCAGCCGCTCGACCTGTTTGACCACGCCTTGGCGGAGCGTTTGTCCCACGAGGCCCCGCTTGCGGCCCGAATGCGGCCGCGCAGCCTGGCGGAGTTCATCGGTCAGGACCCTATTATCGGAGAGGACCGATTGCTGCGGCGGGCCATCGAGGCCGATCGGCTCTTTTCCTCGATCATCTTGTGGGGCCCTCCCGGTTCCGGCAAGACCACCTTGGCGATGATCATCGCCAATACCACCCGCTCGCACTTCGAGACCATCTCGGCGGTTCTCGCCGGCAAGGCCGAGCTTCGCCAGGTCATCGCCCAGGCTCAGGAGCGCCGCAAACTGAATCAGCTGCGCACGATCCTGTTCGTCGATGAAGTGCATCGGTGGAACAAGGCGCAGCAAGACGCCTTGCTCCCGCACGTGGAACAGGGCGCGATCACTCTGATTGGCGCCACAACCGAAAACCCCTACTTCGAAGTCATCGGGGCCCTGGTCTCCCGCTCCCGAATATTCCAGCTGCGCCCACTGCTCGATCAGGATGTCGAGGCGATTGTGCAAGCTGCCCTGCACGATGCACAGCGCGGCTACGGCACCCGCTCGATCCAACTTGAATCCGACGCGCTGGCCCATCTGGTGCGGGTGGCGGGTGGAGACGCCCGCAACGCTTTGAACGCCCTCGAACTGGCAGTCGAAAGCTCCCAACCGGACCCGGATGGCGTGCTTCGGATCACGCTGCAAGTTGCCCAGGAATCGATCCAGCGGCGGGCCGTGCTCTATGACAAGGACGGCGACGTCCACTACGACACGATCTCGGCCTTCATCAAATCGGTGCGCGGCTCCGACCCGGATGCTGCCCTGTACTGGCTGGCCAAGATGCTGTATGCCGGGGAGGATCCGCGATTCATCCTGCGCCGGCTGCTGATCCTGGCCTCGGAGGACATCGGGCTGGCGGATCCAGTTGGCCTGCTGGTCGCCTCCGCCGCCATGCAGTCGTTCGAATTCGTCGGCCTGCCCGAAGGGGTCTACCCGCTGGTGGAGGCCACCCTGTACCTGGCCAACGCTCCAAAATCAAACACCGCCGGCGCGTATTTCAAGGCCTTCGGTCTGATCGAGCAGGAAGGGGTGGTCGAAGTGCCGGACCATCTCAAGGACCCAAACCGAGATGCGGCCGCCCTTGGCCACGGGGCCGACTACAACTACCCGCACGATTTTCCGGATCACTTCGTCGGCCAAGGATATCTTCCGCAATCGCTGCTGGGCACCTACTTCTACCGTCCGTCCGACCAGGGATACGAGGCCGAGGTCGCCGGCCGACTGGAGCGCTGGCGAGTGGCTCAGCGCCAGGCGCTCTCCATCGAGCAGATCCGTGAATTGCCCGACCTCGAGCAGCCCGCCATCGAGGCTATCAAGCGTCAGCACGGCCGCACCCGCGTTTCCGACTCCGCCTGAGCGGGCATGACGGCGATCTACCTGATCCGTCACGGGCAGACCGACTTCAACCGCAAAGGCAAGCTCCCCGGGTGGCTCCCGGGGATTCACCTGAATGAGACCGGGCGCCAGCAGGCCGATAGGCTGGCGGAGAGTTTCCAGGGTATTCCGCTGCAAGCCATCTACTCCAGCCCGCTCGAGCGGGCGATGGAGACTGCCGCTCGGCTGGCCCAGGCCAAGCGGCTGAAGGTCGAAATCCGTGAAGGGTTGGGCGAAGTCAGGGTCGGAACCTGGGAAGGGCTCAGCCTTCGGGCGGCCCGCCGCCGGAAGCTCTGGCCGACCATTCGCTGCGCGCCATCGCTGGCGCGTTTCCCGCAAGGTGAGTCCTTTGTCGAGGCCCAGGCCCGGGTGGTGGGCGAGTTGGAATCCTTACGGGCCGCCCATAAGGGAGCGATTGCCTGTGTCTCGCACGCCGATCCGATCAAGCTGGCCGTCGCCCACTATCTTGGATTGCCGCTCGATCAGTTCCAACGGCTTACCATCGAACCGGCCTCGATCAGTCTGCTGGAGGTACACAACCGCTCGGCACGGCTGATCCGACTCAACGATTCGCACGCGGCCGGATCCGCGCCGACCGGGTGATATACTTCCGCCTGCTTCCCCGACCCGCCCCTCCTGTATCCGGCCTACATGGAACTGGACCTCAACCCAGTCAACCGCATTACCTTTGGGGCTATTGGGCCTCCGGGGAAACGGGTCTTCTATCTGCAGGCGCGTAAAGACGACCAGCTGGTCACGTTGATCGTCGAGAAACAGCAAGTTCTATCGCTGCCGATTGGGCTGGAACGCTTCCTTGGCGACCTGGCCCAGCGCAACCCGGACTTGCCTTCCGCCTCGGCAGACTACCAGCGGGAGGATATGGGTCTTGAGGAACCGATCGAGCCTAAGTTTCGGGTCGGGCAGATCGGACTGGGCTACGATGAAGCCAGCGACCGGGTGGTGCTCGTGGCCCGCGAGCTGGCGGACGAAACTCAGGAGTCGGAAGTCATCCGTTTCTGGTGCAGCCGCTCGCAGCTGCGGGCCATGTGCCAGTGGGGACTGGAGGTCGCCGGCCAAGGGCGACCCATCTGCGGCAATTGCGGTGAACCGAAAGACCCGGAGGGACACTTTTGCCCCAAGAGCAACGGCCACAAGATCTGAACCCTGCCACTCGCCGGCATGGAGCTTGAGCTTCCACTGGAAGCCGTTCTCGAGACTCTCTCCACCGGCGAGATCGGTGTCTCGGGCCAGTTCGTCTGGGGATCCAATCACACTTTCCTGGTAGAAGTCGGCTCCACCCTCGGCCGGCTGCAGGCGGTCTACAAGCCAGCGGAGGGCGAACAGCCTTTGTGGGATTTCCCAGCACACTCGCTTGCCCGCCGAGAAGTGGCGGCCTATCTCGTCAGCGAGGCTCTCGGATGGGAATTGGTGCCGCCGACGGTCCTGCGCTCAGACGGGCCGGGCGGAGGCGGCTCACTGCAGCTGTACCTGCCCGCCGATCCAGAGCGCCACTACTTCACCTTCGAGCCGGCCGAAAAACAGCGGTTGCGCCCGGCCGCGCTGCTCGACATCTTGATCAACAACGCCGATCGGAAGGCCGGTCACATTCTCCTGTCCCCCGATGGGCAGCTCTGGCTGATCGACCATGGGGTGTGCTTCCACGAAGACTACAAGCTGCGGACTGTCATCTGGGATTTTGCCGGCGAACCCATCCCGGCTGCTCTGCTGGCGGCCGTCGAGCAATTCCGGTCGAGGCTCGATGCGGGCCGGGGGCTTCAGGCTCAGTTGGCTCCGCTGCTGAGCAAGGCCGAGATCGGCGCACTCAAAGTCCGCACCGATCGGCTGCTGGCGGAGCGCCAGTTCCCACATCCGGGTTCTGACCGCCCGTTCCCGTGGCCGCTGGTCTAGCCCGGCGATGAAGACGGCGCGACTGCTGCTGATCGGGTTCGGGAATGTCGGCCAAGCCGTAGTCGAGCTGCTGTTGTCCAAAGAGGCCGAGATCCGGTCGCTTTACGGGCTGGGTCTACAGGTGGTGGGAATCGGGACTGCCAGCCATGGGCTCGCACTGGATCCCCAGGGGTTGAGCCTCCCCCGGGCCCTCGAGCTGATCCGAAGCGGTGGTGATCTCGGTCAGCTCGCGCGCCCTTCGGTCCCCTCAACCATCCAAGAGCTGATACAGCAGTCCCGGGCCGAGGCGTTGCTCGAGTCGATTCCGGTCAACTACGAGTCCGGCCAGCCGGCGATCGGCTACCTTTCGAGCGCGCTGGAGCGCGGGATGCACGCGATCACGGCCAACAAGGGTCCAGTGATCCATGCCTTCGCTCCACTGGCAGCGCTCGCCGCCAGCCACGCTCGGCAGTTTCGTTTCGAGGCGTCCGTGATGGACGGGGCGCCGGTGTTTTCGCTCTGGCGCGAGTGTTTGCCGGCCGCCCGACTCGACTCGTTTCGGGGCATCTTGAATTCGACCACCAACCTGATCCTGAGCTTGATGGAGCAGGGCAAGTCATTCGAGGCCGCCGTGGCGGAGGCGCAGCGGCTCGGAATTGTAGAGCGCGATCCATCGGGTGACACAGAAGGCTGGGATGCGGCGATCAAGGTGGCGATCCTGGTCACAGTTCTCATGGGTGTCCCCATGGGTCTCGGGCAGGTTCAGCGCCGCGGGATCGATGGGCTGACCGACCTAGAAGTCCGGCAGGCGTCCCAGGCCGGCCGCCGCTGGAAGCTGGTGTGCAGCGCCAAGCGGATCGGCGAGCGGGTCGAGGCCCGGGTTGGACCGGAGCAGCTGGATCCCGGCGACCCGCTCTTCGACCTGATGGGGACCTCCTCCGCAGTGACCTTCGTGAGCGACGTGCTTGGTGAGCTCACGGTCAGCGAAAGAGCGCCTGGCCCTCGCACCACCGCTTACGGCATGCTGGCAGACCTGCTGAATTGCGTGGGCCTCAAGTGATCTAAGTGGGACGCTACTTGCTCAACCGCGGCCTGGCCGGTCTGGTCACGTTGCTCTTGTTCGCCAGCGTGGCGTTCTTCCTGGTCCAGATCATCGTGCCGGCCGACTTCACCGTGCAGTTCTCGATTGGCATGAACCGGGCCGAGCGGGAGGCCATGCAGGATGAGCTCGGACTCAATCTTCCGCTCTGGCAGCAGTACCTGAACTGGATGCGAGATTTCTTCAGTGGAAAGCTGGGGACCTCGTTCTACGGATATCCGGTGCTCGACGTGCTGCAGGCGGCGCTGCCGCTCAGCCTGCTCATCTTCCTTCCCGGGACCGCGCTGGCCTATTGGATCGGGATGCAGCTCGGCAAGTTCGCCGGCTGGAGCAGCCATCAAGTCCGTGCCAGCGCGGCTACCCTGGGTGGTCTGGCCCTCTTCACCACGTTCCCACCCTGGCTGGCCTGGCTGGTCGCCTATTTTTTGGGCCGCCAGCTCGGGATGCTCCGCGGCGGCTTTTTCTTCAGCCCCGGCCTCGACGACCTCAACCGCCGGCTTTGGGCAACGATTGAGCTCAGGCCCGATCAGATCGCCGCTCGAATGCTGCTGACCCTGGCCGTCGTTTCCGCGATCCTGGTGGCGACTCACGGAGTCCTGCGCCGCCGTCAACGCCGCCTTCCACCGGTGGTTTTTGCGCTGGTACTCGCCGCGCTGTGCTACCCGATCTGGCAGGCATGGGGGTTTGCTCCGCAGGCGCTCGATCTGCTGACCCTGGCGGCGTTGCCGATGCTCACTTACACCCTGCTCTCCTTTGGAGAAACTCTGCTGATCATGCGCACCGGCATGCAGGAAAGCCGCACCCAGGAGTACATCACCGTCGCCCGGGCCAAGGGCTTGCCGGAAAATCAGATTCGCGATCGACATGCGGCCCGCAACGCCATCCTCCCGGTGGTCAGTCGCCTGATCATCTCTCTCCCCTATCTGCTGACCGGAATCGTCATCATCGAAGATGTGCTCGAATGGCCGGGGCTCGGCACCTCCCTGTTCAACTCGCTGTATCAACAGGACATGCCGATGGTGATGGCCATGTTCTTGATGGTGGGTGGTTTCTCACTGGCGGCCCGGCTGCTGCTCGAAGCGCTGCTTGTGGTGCTCGATCCGCGGCTGCGGGTATCCGGGCAGGCGGAGTACCTGGCCTAATGCACTCCCTGGAGAGACAGGCGAACGGGGCGACCGCAGGCATCCGCTCTCGCCGGCTTGCCCGCCTCCGGACCCGGCTCGCGCTGGCCCGGTCTCGCTTGAAGGGAGCCTGGCAGATCTACAGTCAGAGCCGGTTGGGTCAGGTCGGCCTGCTGTTGATCGGAATCTTTGGGTTGCTGGCTTTGATCCACCCGATCCTGATGGAGACCGTTTGGCCCAGGGGGATCTACGATCCGGAAGTTGGTTTTGACCCGCGCACCTTACATCCCGCCCTTCCATCCTCGGCCCATCTACTTGGGACCGACGCCCTCGGCCGAGACGTGCTCAGCATGCTGTTGGCGGCGACCACCCCCACTTTCGTGCTCGGACTGACCGCCGCGTTCACCACTTCGGTTGTTGGGACCCTGCTTGGGGGCTTCTCCGGCTACTTTCGGGGTCTCCCGGATGCCGTGCTCTCCCGGGTGTCGGATGTGTTCCTGCTGCTGCCCGCCCCCATCTTGATGGTTATCGTGGGAACCCGGTTTCGGGATCTAGGGCCTTTTTCGCTTGGCCTGATCTACGGTTTGTTCGCGGGGGCCGGCAGCACGGCCATCGTGCTCCGCTCGGTTTCATTGCGAATCCGAGAGCTCCCCTATGTCGAGGCCAGCAAGACTTCCGGAGGCAGTGCCGGTTACATTCTCGTCCGCCACGTGATCCCGGCGATGCTGCCGATGGCCGCCCTGCAGATGATGATCGCGGTTACCGGGGCGGTCGTAGCGGACGGATTCATCTCATTCTTTGGTTTCACCCGGTCGATTCACAACTGGGGCACCATGGTCTACAATGCTCTGACCTACGGGGTCGCCCTGGGGGCAATCGATACCCAATGGCACGCGCTCATTCCACCCTCGCTGGCGCTTTCGCTCTTCGCTCTGGCCTTCTACCTGACCTCCCAGGGCCTGCATCGCGTAGCCGACCCGCGACAGCGGTAAGTCCTCGAGCCGATCGGCCCTTCTGCAAGCCAAACCAAGACCTAGGTTGACCGCGGCATGAGCTACATCCAAGCCGTATTCTGGGATCTCGGTGGAGTCATCATCCGCACCGAGGACCGCACCCGGCGGGCGGTTTGGGAAGCGCGCCTGGGGCTGCCGCCGCGCGAGCTCGATCAGATCGTCTTTGCCGGCGAGATGGGTCGCAAGGCAGCCGTGGGTCAGGCCGGCACCGAGGACGTCTGGAACTGGGTTGGCGAAAAGCTCGGGCTCGACCCGGAGCAGCGGGAGAGCCTCCGGCAGGACTTCTGGCGGGGTGAGGACCTGGATCTCGAGCTGGTCGAATTCATCCGCCGGCTGAGGCCGAACTACCGCACCGGTCTGATTTCAAACGCCTGGCCGGAGATCCGCGAGCAGATCGAGCACGAGTGGCAGATCGCCGACGCCTTTGACCAGCTGACCATCTCGGCCGAGGTCGGGCTGGCCAAACCTGACCCACGCATCTACGAGTTGGCACTCGAGAGACTGGGGGTGGAGGGCCCGCGGGCGATCTTTGTCGATGACTTCATCGAGAACCTGGAGGCCGCCTCTGCACTAGGAATGCACCCCGTGCATTTCAAGAATCGAACCCAGGCCCAGCAACAGGTCGAGTCGCTGCTCGCGTGACATCCAACCCAAAACCCATCCTGATCAACCGGCGCACGCTGGTCTTCCTCTTCGGAATGGCGCTGACCCAATTCTCGATTGCCATGCCGATGGTGCAAATCCCGGTCTACGTCCGGGAGCTCGGCGCCAGCATCTCCCAGATCGGGCTGTTCTTCACGATCTCAATGGTTTTCCCGCTCGTGGTGAAAGTGCTCGGCGGTTGGCTGTCCGATTCGCTCGGGCGATTGCGGGTGATCTTTATCGGCAGCCTGACCGGGATCTTGACCTTTGCCGCCTATGCCGTGGCTCCCAGCTGGCAGGCCGCGCTGCTGGGTCCGGCATTCATGGCGATGACCTCTGCCCTCACCCTTCCCGCCTATTTCGCCTTCATCGCCGACATCACGCCGGAAGGCTCGCGGGGCAGGATGTACGGGATTTCCCAGACGATCTACCACGCGGCGGCTGTGATCGCCCCACCGATTGGCGGGCTGCTGGCCCAGACCTACGGCTACCGGATCCTGTTCGGAGTGTCGAGCGTGGTGTTCGGCCTGGCAGCCCTCATCTTCATCTACTTGCTGAGGTTTTCGCAGTTCATGACCATCCGACAACAGGAGGTCTCGCTGCGGTCGCTGCGCAACTCCCTCAGTCAGATGGCGGGCGCCTTCATGGCCGGAGGGGTAGTTGCCTGGATTCTGATCATCGATGGCTTCCGCGACATTGCTTTCAAGCTCTCGGCCGACCTAGAACCGGTGTACCTGACCGATATCGCCGGGATCAGCAAGCAAGGGATCGGCCTGCTCGATGGGATTTTTGGGGTCGCCCTCCTGATCGGCCTGGTTCCGGCGGGGTGGCTGGTTGACCGGACCAGCGAGCGGTTGGGTATAGTGCTGGCCCTTATCGCAGCCGTCTTCTCCCGCCTGGTCTTTGGAATTGCCACGGGTTTCTGGGGCTTCGCGCTCTCCTGGTCGTTGGCGGGAATAGGAGTGAGCCTGTTTGAGCCCGCAGGGAGCAAGTTGATCACCAAGGCAGTCCCAAAGCACTTGCGGGGAACGGCCTTTGGATTGCTCGCCTCGACCTTGAGCCTCTTCTCACTGCCGGCGCCGTGGATCGGCAGCCAGATTTGGAATCTCTTTGGCCCGCGCTCGCCTTTCCTGGCCACGGCCGCCCTAGGCAGCCTGACCATCCTGCCGGCCTGGTTCAAATTGGGTCTGCCGGCGGTGCCGCGGGCTGCAAGTCGCGCGGCGGAAGCCGCCACTCTGCCGACCATCGGGCACTCCGAGGTCGCAACCGTGTTGTTCGCCAGGTTCCCGCCGAATACTCAGAGCTCGGTCCATGACCAGGGGAAGCAGATCCTCCTGGAGCATGGTGGGGTGTTGGATACCTCCAAGGAGACCCTATTGGTCGCCTGCTTCGGGATCTCCCCCCACCGGTCCCCGCCCCAAGTGAGCGCGCTACTGGCTACCCACGCCGGGCTCTCGCTCGTCGACGCGGTTGCCGCGATCAATCCGGACCGGGCCGCGGCGGGTTTGGCCGAGCTCAGCATCGACATTGGGATCGCCACCGGCGATCTGACGACCAGCCCGGCCCCGCCAGAACACCAGCACGATCCAGGGGTTCGTTCCGGGGAGGAGGTGATCGTGATGGGCGACCTGCTGCGGGCGGCTGAGCGGCTGCAGTCGTACGGGCCGCATTCAGGAGGCGTGCTGATCAGCGAGCGCACCTATCTCGCGCTCGGTCCCGCGCTGCACCAGTTTGTGTTCGGTCGGAGTGGCCCGGTCCGGATGCCGGGCGAAGCTGAAGATTCGCGAGCCTACGAGGTGCTCAGCCGGGCCCGCCCGCTCGGACCGGCCGCCCAGCCCGCGATCGCGGAATAGGTTAGCTTCTCAACCCGCGAATTCCTTAAAACGAAGAGCCCCCTGCCATTCGCTGGACGGCCGGCACTGCCGCTCTTGCCGGAAGGCCCCACATCTGTACGCCGCAGGGAAGGGCGGGACTCCGACCGACCGGCGTATTGCTTTTCCCGTTGCCACCCACTGAATGGCTTGGGCTGATTGGTCGGAGAGCGCCACGGCCGACGCGGGGTGGTTGCAGTCCTTTGGTGGCCTGAGGCTCCTACCCACTCACTGTAGCAGGCTTGGGGAGAGAGTCAATGATCGCAACGCTTAAAAAAGGTACTAGTGCGAGGCGTGGACTATAATCCGACTCAGGCTTCTCCGCTAAACCCCGCGCAGTGAAGGTCAACATGGAGCGTCGCGTCAAACTGATCTTCAATCCCCATGCCGATGGCGGTCGGGGCTGGCGGGTGGCGGCCTCGCTGCAGGCCACCATCGAGCACTTTGGCAGCGCCGAATGGACCGGCACCGAGTATCCAACCCATGCCAGCCAGCTCGCCGCCCAGGCGGCCCGGGAGGGGTTCGACGTGGTTGTTGCGGTGGGAGGAGATGGCACAGTCCACGAGGTGGTCAACGGATTGATGCAGGTGGCTGCCGCCGAACGACCGATGCTGGCCGCGGTCCCCATCGGCTCGGGGAACGACTTCTGCTACAACGTTGGCTTTCCCGCCGATCCGAGTCAGGCGATCCACTCGGCCTTCTCGGGCTCGGCCAAGTCGGTGGATCTCGGTCGAGTGCAGGATGCGAGCGGACGAGTCGAGTATTGGGACAACACCCTGGGGATCGGGTTCGATGCGGCCACGGTCATCAACTCGCACGCGATCACTCGGGTGCAGGGGCTGGCCATGTATTTGTTGGCGGTCATCCGGACCATCCTGCGCGATCATCAGGCTCCCCGGATGCAGATCTCGACCGACCGAGAGCAGATCGACCGCGAGCTGCTGATGCTCACCTTGTGCAACGGGGGCCGGGAAGGCGGAGGATTCATGATCGCACCCGAGGCCAAGCCCGACGATGGCATCTTTGAGTACGTTATGGTCGATTACGTCTCCCGGCCCATGATGTTTCGCCTGATTCCGGAATTCATGCGCGGGACCCACACCCGCTTCAAGCAAGTGCATCAGGGATCCTTTCGACAGCTCAAGCTGACCGCCGATCGGCCGCTGTTGATCCACACCGACGGCGAGATCTTCGCCAATGCCACGACCAACGTTCAAGAGCTGACGGTCGAAGTCATCCCCCAGGCGCTGACAGTCATCATCTGAGGCCCCCCGATCGCCAGCGATCGGGCTCCATCCAAATGAGGACCTTAGCTCAGAGCCTGCAGGATCATGATCGCGGCTATCTGCGCATCGTAGCCGAGCTGTGGGGCTTCGATCTGCCGGCCGGGTCCGGACCGGCTGCCGCCCAGCAGCTCTCCGAGGCAATGCTCGCCCAGGCTTCCGAAATGGCCGCCTCCCTTCCCGCGGAGGCGGCCGTGGTGCTGGAGCTGCTCACCCGCCACGGTGGGCGCCTTCCGCTGGAGGAACTTGGACTCCGGTTTGGTCCGCTGCGCGAAATGGGACCCGGCCGGCGCGATCGCGAGAAGCCGTGGGCCTCCCCGGCCTCACCGCTCGAGGTGCTCTGGTATCGGGGGTGGTTGGCCCGGGCCTTCGCCGACTCGCCGGCCGGTCCGCAGGAGTACGGGTTCATCCCGCATGACCTGGCCAGCCGGCTCCCGGAACCGGTTCCGATTCCCCGAGCGCCGATTGGACGCTCGGCGCCCAAGCCCCGCCGGTTTGCAGCCTCCGACAGCTTCTCGGTTGATGATGCCACCACGATCCTGGCCGCTTGCCGCCGTGGAGGCTGGACGGTCTCCGACCTCTCCGCGGAACGCCGGGAGTGGCTGCTCAGACACCTGCTCCGGCCCAACTCGCTGGATTTGCTGCTGATCCTGCTGCAGGAGGGTGGTCTGCTGGCTCCCGATCCACAGCCAGAACCGATCCGGGAGTTCCTGGCGAGCGGCCGGGAGGCGGCCCTATCCAGCTTGCAGCGGCTCTACCTGCACTCTGCCGGCTGGAACGATCTTGCGCAGGTGGCCTCGCTCCGCTCCGCCGGCCCACAGTGGCCCAATGATCCGGTCCTCGGCCGGGGAGCGGCGATTGAGCTCTTGGCCACCGTCCCGGTTGGGACCTGGTGGTCCATCCCCGATATGGTCGCGGCCGCTCGGCACGAAGATCCTCACTTTCTGCGTCCTCCCGGCGGCTTTGACTCCTGGTACCTGCAGCGTGCAACGGATGGCGCCTTCTTGCAGGGCTTCGAATCCTGGGACTCGGTAGAGGGAGAGCTGCTCCGCTCCCTCGTCTCCGGCTCGCTGCACTGGATGGGCGCGGTCGACCTGAGTTCGGATGGGGCTGCCTTCCGTTGGAGCCCGCTCGGAGCGCCGCTGCGCGAAGCTCAGACTCACCTGAAGCCGACTGCGGCCAGCGGGCGGTCGTCCGTTCGGCCCGATGGCAGAATTCAGATCGCCCGCTTGGCCGATAGGGCACTCCGGTATCAAGTCGCCCGAATCTGCCAATGGGAGAGCGCCGATCGGGGCGGTTATGGCTACCGGCTCGCCGCCGGTCCGCTCCGCAGAGCTCTCGCGGAAGGACTGACCGTCTCCCAGGCTCAGCGCATTCTCAGCGAAGCTGCGGGCGGGAAACCGCACAAGGGAATCCTGCGGGCCCTCGAGCGGTGGGCAGAGCACGGGCAGGAAGCGGAGCTTCGCCCGCGGCTTATCCTCGAGGTTCGGGATCCGTCGGTGCTGGACCTGCTGAAAGCCGACGCCTCGACCGGGCGATTCTTAAGAGAGCGGCTTGGCCCGACCAGCGTGGCCGTTGAGCCAACCGACTGGGAGGCGCTGAGCAAGGCCGCCTTGAAGCTGGGGCTGCTAATCGCCGAACCCGAGGAGGGGTCGCCTCCTTAATACAAGGAGCGAGGGCTGGCTGGTGCGGCTCCCGGTCACCTATCCACGCGATTCGGTAGGCAAAGCGGAAACTTTTCCCCATAATACAGCCGGGGGGACAAATCCCGGAATAACTTCCCAGAAAAACCCCCTGCACGGTGGATATGGGGAACTGTTTCCGCATAATCACTAGTTAGCTGGCGGTCTCTCTGTCTCATATGAGCGATGCGATCAGCACGGTCAATGTCGAAGCCCTGCACCGATAGGGTACGATTGCGTAGAGATCCAGAATTCAAGGGAGGCAAAGGATGACGAACATCCAAAGAATTGGCGGTGTCGCTGCGCTGATCGATGCGGCGACATTCGCGGTCGGTATCATGATGGCTGTGACTGTGCTCTCCCCATACGCTCTTGAGGACCTTCGTCCGGGCCAGATTGTCCCCTTCCTTGCTGCGAACCAATTGACACTTCAAGTATGGAACGCAGTCATTTACCTGGTATTCGGCGTTTTTCTGGTGCTTCTTGCTGTGGCCCTGTACGAGCGGCTCAAGTCCGGCTCGACGGCAATGGTGAAGACAGCGACGATTTTTGGGATCATCTGGGCGGCTCTGGTCATGGGCAGCGGAATGATATTCAGCGTTGGGCTGAAAACGGTCGTCGATCTCACCGGAACAGATCCCGCCCAAGCGGCGTCTGCCTGGGTCGCGATTGGCGCCGTCCAAGAAGGCTTGGGCGGAGGCATTGAGATCATCGGGGCCATATGGATATTGCTCCTAAGTTGGGCGGCCTTGCGGGACGGAGCGCTGCCCAAGGGACTGAACTACTTGGGAGTCGTCATCAGTATGCCAGGCATCCTAACGATCATACCGTCTCTTGGTGACCTTGGCGCGCTGTTCGGACTAGGTTCAATCGTCTGGTTCACTTGGCTAGGTGTCGTGATGCTGCGCGGGAATCCGAGGTCGACCCTTTGAGGGTTCGACTCTTTCCCTTTCAAGAACTGTGAGATTTCAACTCGCTTCTGACACGCCGCCAGCTAACCCCTCGCTGGAGCGGACGCCGCCACGGGGCGAGTGCATGATCGGAGTAGCTCACCGGCGCCGCTCAGCTCGCGACCGTTAGGCCGCACGTCGCTAGGAAGCTAGAATGACGAATAACGCTTTCGACCCCCGGGTGCGTGGCTTCATCTACCAGGCAGCGCTGGGCCGAGGCTTTCCACCGCTGATGACCGAAGTTGCCGACCACCTCGGACTCCCTCAGGAAGAAGTCCGCGGCGCCTTCAAGCGCTTGGCTGGCGGACGTGTGATCGTGCTCCAGGGAGATAATGACGAGATCCTGATGGCGAATCCGTTCTCGGCGGTACCCACTCCTTTCCTGGTTCAAGCCGAGCCATACAGTTGCTACGGAAACTGTATCTGGGATGCAATGGGCATCCCAGCGATGCTGAACCAAGACGCAACAATTAGGGCCGGCTGCGGAGACTGTGGCACAGCGATGGAGGTCCACATTCAGGGCGGCCAAGTGCATGGGGATCAGGGTGTGCTGCACTTCGCGGTCCCCGCCTTGCACTGGTGGGATGACATCGTTTTCAGCTGAAAGACCATGCTTCTCTTCCGGTCGGAAGAACACGTTGACAATTGGTGTCGGCAGTGGAGCATAGAGCGAGGGGCGATCCTGTCTCTCGAGCAAGGTTGGCGGCTGGCCCAGGCGTGGTACGGACCGGATCGCCGCCAGCCTGAATGGCACCGTAAGTCCGTCGACGAAGCCGAGGCCGTCTTTAGGGAGCTTGGCCTGTTGTCCAGTTTCTGGAGTTTGCGATCATCAGGTGCGGGCTAACCCCTCGCTGGAGCGGACGCCGCCACGGCGCGATTTCATGTTCGGAGTAATCGAGCGGCGCCGCTCAGCTCGAGGCCGTTAGGCGACGCAGTCAGCTCTCGTCGCAATTACCAACGGTCGAATGATTCATCCTCGCGTTCGGCAGCAACCTTCTCTGCTCCGCGAAGCGACATCCGAAGCAGCCTCTCAACGAGCTCGCCAGGCTCGGGTACCGTCCCCGGTCTCGCATCATCCAGGCTCTGCTCGGCTCTGGCCCATTGCGCCAGATCTTGAGGGTTCGAAAGGCCACCCGAGACGGACACCGGAGACGAACGATCGTTCCGTCGTCCCAAAAGCACGGCGAGCGGCTGGTATCGCGGTCCAGACCGGAGCCCGGGAGGCCCAGAGAGCGCCGGCGTGATGCCCTAGACGGTGCGGGGTCGCCACGGCTCGTGCTCGTGCGCGAGCCAGACCAACTCGGGGTCGAGCGCGCGCACCCGCAGCTGGCCTTCGGTGCGCGGCTCATCGAGCTCGCCAAACCAAACCGCCACGTCGCCGCCAACGACGGCCGGGTGCCCGCCAGTCTCGACGACGACCACCTGCATGCCGTCTGTGTGGCCCGGTGCCGGGACGAGCCGGAGCCCGGGACGCAGCTCGAGCTCGCCGTCGACCGGCACGTACTGCACGCCGGGCGCATCGACCCACTCGCGAATAGTGTAGTCGTCCTTGCTGCGCGCGTCGTCGAGCTCCCGACGCTGGACGTAGATCGGCCTGCCGGCGAAGAGGTGGTTGCCACCACAGTGGTCGAAGTGCAGGTGTGTGTTGACGACGATGTCAATGCCGGCGAGGTCGATGTCCTGCTTGCTCAGTGGACGGAGGCGGGGATCAAGGTCGGCCGCCGCCGGGTGCAGCTCCGTCATGCCAGTGTCGACCAGCACACGCGCATCCGGATGGTCGATGACGTGCACGTAGACCGGCATCCGCTCGCCCT
>Ga0209108_10000817_pt1 | contig 17629 bp, 17 predicted proteins | sample Rifsed10ft1_FD_184003 | JGI IMG/M metagenome (GOLD analysis project Ga0209108, IMG submission 184003) | Soil microbial communities from Rifle, Colorado, USA - sediment 10ft 1 (version 2) | ecosystem: Environmental > Terrestrial > Deep subsurface > Rock core/Sediment | place: Rifle, Colorado...
TTGGAGACAATAGTCTTGACGGATCAAAATTCCCTTGCAACGTGATGTTTCCACCCGAAAGGTATCTTGCGTTTCTTGGAGAACAAGTCCAGTCTACCCCTAAAGCGGAAGCCCTACTTTTTCCCATTTCGCCAAGAGCGAACCAACATCCTTTTCCGAACACGATAACCGGAGCATCATCTGCCAATGCTTCTACGATCTGGTTGATGTATTTCCATGAGAATTCTTGATAGTCAGTTGGAGATAACATTCCGCCCCAAGAGTCAAAAATTTGAACGGCATCTACTCCTGATTTTACCTTTTCTTTCAAGTATAAAATAGTGGTATCAGTGATTTTTTGCAATAAAACATGCGCCGCTTCTGGGTGTGAGAAACAAAACCCTTTTGCTTTATCAAAGCTTTTAGATCCTTGCCCTTCTACTGCATAACACATAATCGTCCATGGCGAACCTGCGAAACCGATCAACGGCACCTCATCATTCAACATTTCTTTTGTCAATTTGATAGCGTCAAAAACATACCCCAAAGTTTCATGAACATCAGGAACAATTACATTTTCCACATCCTGAATCGTACGGATAGGATTTGGCAAAAACGGTCCGAAATTTGGTTTCATCAACACTTCAATTCCCATGGCTTGCGGAATCACCAAAATATCCGAGAATAAAATGGCAGCATCCGGAGCGATTCTACGAATAGGTTGCACGGTAATTTCGGCAGCTAATTCCGGAGTTTGACAACGAGTGAAAAAATCATATTTATCACGCAAAGCGATAAATTCAGGCAAATATCTACCCGCTTGACGCATCATCCATACTGGTGGACGTTGTACTGTTTCTCCTTTTAATGCTCTTAAAAATAAGTCGTTTTTGATCATGTTTTAAATTTTAGCTGATTGCTACTCGCTATCAGTTTTATAATATTCTATAACTTCCTCAATCACCTCTTCTATTGTTGGTGTTTGGGCAATTACAATGTTTTTAACTTTATTTGTTTCTAATGTTTTTGCAGTGGTATTGCCTACGCAAAAACAAATTTCATTTTTGATTTTGTTGTTTGTCAAATAACTTTCAACGGCAGATGGGCTAAAAAACATAATTCCGTCAAATTTCTCTTGATCTGATATTTTGAAAGGCGCCAACTTGGTTTCGTAAACTTCTATTTCATTAAATGTTATCCCTGCGCTCTTCAATGCTGCAGGCAAGGTTTCTTTGCGCAAATTTCCGCTTAAAAAAGTATAGCTTTCCTCGTTGTAAATTAAAGTGATTATTTCAGCTAATTCAGATGCGTAATCCAAATAAACATCAACTGTAAAACCGTTAACTTCAAGTAATTCTTTGGTTTTAATCCCTACACAAAAAACAGGTTTAGACTTTAGAACTTCCCAACCGTTTTGTTCCACCAAACTTAAAACAGCATTTTGGCTACTAAAAATCAAGTTGTTGTTGATTGTATTCAGTTCAAAAAGGTTGTTCTTTATTTCGATAAAATCTTGTTCTAAAAGATCAAAATCAGCGTCAAGAAATACTTGCCTTTGTTCTGCTGACAATGTTTTGGTGGATAAAATGCTTGTTTGGCTCATTACTTCTTCAAATTATTTTTAATTTCCGTCATCAATTTTGTTCCGCCATTATTTAAGATTTCCTGAGCAGAATAAAACCCTAATTTCTTCCACTCTTCGATAGGAACAATTTTGTCGATTTCAATCTTTTCTTTTCCGTCCAATGAAAACAAAACCCCTTGAAAATGAATGCTGTCTTCTTCTTCATTATAAATTGCTAAAGCTCCGATTGGCGCCGTACAACCCCCTTCTAGGGTTTTAAGAAACTGGCGTTCGATATAAGTGACGATTTCCGTTTCGATATCATTCAATTGTGATAAAGCATCTAGAGTAAAAGCATCATTTTGCATTGCAACTACAACCATAGCTCCTTGGGCTGGAGCAGGTATCATCCAATCTAAATCAATGAAATTGTCTGGTGTCAGCTTAATCCTTTCTAAGCCTGCTTTCGCAAAAACAGCTCCATCCCAGTCGCTTTCATCAAGTTTTTTCATGCGTGAATTTATGTTTCCACGTAAATTGACTACGGTATGTTTTGGGTATTTGTTCAGCCATTGCGCCTGACGACGTAAACTGCCTGTAGCGATAGTTCCTTCCCCGTTTAGAAAATCAAGATTACCTTTGTGCACTAAAATATCCAATGTGGTGGCTCTTTCCAAAACTGCTGCCTGAACAATCCCTTTAGGCAATGCCGTCGGAACATCTTTCATGGAATGCACTGCAATATCAACATCACCATTAATCATGGCAATATCTAGTGTTTTAGTAAAAATTCCTGTGATTCCGAGCTCGTAAAGTGGTTTGTCGAGAATAATGTCTCCAGTTGATTTTACGGCGACAATTTTAGTTTTGTAGCCTAAATCATTTAGTTTTTTCTCAACAGTATGTGCTTGCCAAAGTGCGAGTTCGCTGTCGCGAGTTCCTATTCGTATCGTTTTCTCCATTATTTGACGGCAGCGCTAATTTTGAATACTTTTTCAATCCATTCGATGCTCTCGTCCACCATGGTGTCGTCATCTTTCAAATGGTTGGCAAAGTGAGTGGTTATTTTTTGTATGATTCTTGCGCTGATAATTTCAGCTTGCTCGAGATTAAAATCGGATATTTTCCGACTTTGGAAATCCAGTTCTGAAGTCTTTATGGCATTCAGCTTTTCCTTTAAAGCGGTAATTGTTGGCGCAAACTTTCTCCCTTTTGTCCAAATATTAAATTCCTCTTTGATCTCTTCAATTATAGCTTCGGCTGCAGGAATGTGCATTTTTCTGTTTTCTAAGGTTTCGTCCGTTAGTTGCGACAAATAATCCATGTGAATCAAGGTAACGCCTTCTAACTCCTCAACGTCTTTATTTACATTTTTAGGAATGGATAAATCCAAAATCAACAATGGTTTCTTAAGGTTCAAAATTGCTTTGTCAACCGTGGGGTTTTGAGCCCCCGTAGCTACCACGACAACATCAGCTTTTTGCAACTCCAAATGCAGTTCAGAATAATCCTTAACGATTAGGTTCAGTTTTCCCGCCAATTTCTCGGCCTTATCTTTGGTTCTGTTGATGAGCGTTATGTGCTCATTTTTGGTGTGCTTTACCAAATTTTCACAGGTATTCCTTCCTATTTTCCCTGTCCCGAACAGTAGGATGTTTTTGTTACCAATGTCTTCAACGTTCTTGATAATATATTGTACAGAAGCAAAAGAAACCGAAGTGGCTCCCGAACTGATCTCTGTATCTGTTTTTATTTTTTTGCTCGCTTGAATCACGGCGTTAACCAACCTTTCCATAAAAGTATTGGCAAGGCCCAACTCTTTTGATTGCACAAAGCTTGATCTTATTTGAGAAATGATCTCGAAATCACCGAGTATTTGGCTGTCTAAACCCGTCCCAACGCGGAACATATGACTGATGGCCTCTTGATTTTTATATACGAAACCTACTTTTTGGAACTCCTCGACACTTCCTTGGCTGTTTTCGCAAATCAATTTTATCAGTTGAAAAGGGTGTTCCGCAAATCCGTAAATTTCCGTTCTGTTGCAGGTAGAAGTAACGATTAGACTTTCAATCCCTTCGCTTTTGGCTTGTTCCAGTAAACGTGATTTAGCAGCAGCATCTAGGCTAAATTTTCCTCTGATTTCGGCATCCGCTTTTTTATAGCTTAAACCAACCGCGTAAAAATACTGATGCTTTGATAAGTTGTTATTTTCCATATAAATACTTTTCCAGAAAGTGAAACAAAATTAGAGCTATACTATTTATAAAAGTAACGCTAGAAGTACTTTTTGTGTCGCTTCATGTTTTTTTGTTTCTAATCGTCTCTTTTATTATAAAAAAGGCTATTTTTGTACTGATAATGGGTAATTATCTATTGTTTGTTTAGAGTGGTTCTAAATAAAATTATATGATAATTATCATTTTTACAATTAAAAAATGTCGCTATGAGTTCTCAAGAAATAATTAAAATCGAAGATGATTTTACGTTGATTCGCTTTCAAAACGATAGTACTGAAGTTTTTAATGCACAGCGCGAAGTCAGTAGCGGCCTAATCCAATTCCACTTTGGATTAAAAGGAAGCGCCAAGTTTATCTTCAATCAGGGGAATTATGCTTTGGATATGAAAGAGGAAAAATCCTTGCTTCTATATAATCCCCAAAAAGAATTGCCATTAAATTTAGAACTGGCCCCAAATTCCTGGGTAATTTCCGTCATAATTTCGATCAAAAAATTTCATGCGTTGTTTTCTTCCGAAGCGGATTACATCACTTTTTTGAGCGGAGACAATAAAGACAAAAAATATTATAACGAAGGAAAGATCAGCCCATCGATGGCAATTGTCTTGAGTCAATTGTTTCATTACAACTTGCATCCTTCCATTAAAAACCTATACTATAAAGGAAAAGGATACGAATTGTTAAGCTTGTATTTCAACCGAACCGAAGATCCAAATGCAGAACAATGCCCATTTTTGATAGACGAAGACAACGTCTTGAAAATTAAAAAAGCCAAAGAAATCATTATTGCCAACATGGCAGAACCGCCGGGTTTGCAGGAACTGGCTGATGAAATAGGCTTGAATTTGAAAAAACTAAAAATGGGTTTCAAGCAGATTTATGGCGATACCGTTTATGGCTTTCTGTTTGATTACAAAATGGATTTTGCCCGAAAACTTCTCGACAGCGGATCTTACAACGTAAATGAGGTAGGATTAAAAATAGGATATAGCACCGGAAGCCATTTCATTGCCGCATTCAAGAAGAAATTTGCCACCACGCCAAAGAAATATTTGATGTCAATCAATCCAAATACTTAATGGAGTATTGATTTTACATATTAAACAATAAATAAAAAATAGTTAATTCGAATTTATCAAAAAATAAGTTTGTCTACTTTTATCGAACAATTTCTCGTTTTGCAGAACGAGACTTAATGAAAACAAAAATAAAATGAAAGGTGTATTATTAGTCAATTTAGGTTCCCCAGAAAGTCCAACAGCAAAAGATGTAAAGCCCTATTTAGATGAGTTTTTAATGGATAAATACGTTATCGACGTTCCTTTTCTTCTACGAGCATTACTTGTCCGAGGAATCATTCTTCAAACAAGGCCCAAAAAATCGGCTGCCGCTTACGCAAAAATTTGGTGGGATGAAGGTTCACCTCTTGTGGTTATTTCCAAAAGAATGCATAAAAAGGTAGAAAAAATGGTTGATGTTCCCGTTTCCCTAGCTATGCGTTATGGAAACCCATCGCTGCTGTCCGGGCTTCAAGAATTGCACGATAAAGGGGTGAACGAGGCGCTTCTATTTCCTTTGTACCCTCAGCATGCAATGGCTTCCACAACCACCATTTTAGAATTGGCCGAAGAATTGCGCAAAAAGCACTTCCCGGAAATGAAATTTACAATCGTTCCTGCATTTTACAACAAGCCCGATTACTTAAAAAATCTGGCCGATTCGATTAAAGGACATTTAGAGGGTTACGATTACGATCATTTGCTGTTCTCGTATCACGGGATTCCAGAGCGTCACATCCGTAAGACTGACATAACCAAATCACATTGCAAAATTGATGGCTCCTGCTGCAATACACCATCGCCAGCACATGAATTTTGCTACCGCCACCAGTGCTATGAAACAACCAAACAAGTAGTTAAACTTTTAGGGATTCCCGAAGGAAAATACAGCCAGACCTTTCAATCGCGACTGGCGGGCGACAAATGGTTGACGCCCTATACGGATGTCGAGGTGAACAAAATGCCTGAAAAAGGAATAAAAAAACTAGCTGTTGTAACTCCAGCATTCGTTTCTGATTGCTTGGAAACATTAGAGGAAATCGCAATGGAGGCCAATCACGAATTCAAAAAGAACGGAGGCGAAGAATTTTTGGCCATCCCGTGTCTGAACGACAGCGACGATTGGTGTAAAACCGTAAGCAATTGGATAAGTGAATGGGCAATTGTTGAAAAAAGGAATGCATAAATGGCAGTTTCAGCCGAGGAACTAGGGACACAAGACATTAAAAAACTCTTGATAAAACAAGCAGTTCCAGCATCTATAGGGATTTTATTCATGTCGGTCAATATTTTAATCGATACTATTTTTGTTGGGCAATGGATTGGTTCACTCGCTATTGCGGCTGTCACCGTAGTCCTGCCAATAACCTTCCTGATTTCATCATTAGGTATGGCAATTGGAGTCGGCGGAGGTTCCGTTCTTTCCAGAGCTTTGGGCGCTAATAAAAAAGAGAAAGCACTATCTACCTTCGCTAACCAAATCATGATGACTTTCCTATTGGCATCTGTATTTGCATTATTGGGTATTTTTTTCAGTAGCGAAATGCTATTGCTTTTTGGCGCAAAAGGCGCTATCATGGAACCAGCAGCAGAATTCTTCTTTCCTATCATACTTTCTGTGCCTTTTTTGGCATTATGCATGATGGGAAATAATATCATAAGAGCCGAGGGCAAAGCCAAATTCGCTATGTTTGCCATGATTATTCCCGCTTTTGTCAACATTGCACTTGATATCGTTTTCATAAAAATAATGAACTTGGGGATGTTCGGTGCGGCTTTGGCCTCGGCAATTTCCTATTTCATGTGTTTCTTGTTTGTGCTTTGGTTTTTTATGTTTAAAAGCGAATTAAAACTAAAGGCAAGCCATTTTAAATTCCATTTTCCTATTATAAAAGAAATTACTGAATTGAGTTTTGTCACTTTTTCAAGACAAGGCGTGGTTAGTATTTTAGCCATAATTCTCAACCACACCTTATATACTTATGGTGGGGAACATTCTATCGCCGTGTATGGGATAATCAGCAGAATGCTGATGTTTGCCTTGTTCCCGATATTAGGTATCACTCAAGGGTTTCTTCCCATTGCAGGTTTCAATTATGGAGCTGAAAAGTATGAAAGAGTAAAGGAAAGCATACAGGTTTCCATCAAATATGCTGCACTTATAGCGGCTACCATTTTTGTATTTATCCTGCTGTTTGCCACTCCCATAGTCTCCATCTTTACCACTGATCCCACGGTGATTGCCGAAACTCCAGATGCCTTGCGTTGGGTATTTGCCGCATCGCCCATAATTGCAATCCAGCTAATCGGCGCGGCCTATTTTCAGGCGGCCGGAAAAGCTAAAAAGGCATTGTTTCTGACCTTGAGCAAACAAGGATTTTTCTTAATTCCCTTAGTGCTCATTCTACCGAATTTTTTCGGTATTTTTGGGGTGTGGGTTGCCTTCCCTATTGCTGATGTCGCATCAACAATACTGACTGGTTATTTCCTACGAAAAGAAATGAAAACAAAATTGATTAAAACTGCCGATGGACTATTATAACTATCTAAAATCCCTACACCTCATCTTCGTGATCACCTGGTTTGCAGGTCTTTTTTACATCGTTCGGTTATTTGTTTACCAAATTGAAGCTGCACAGAAACCATCCCCAGAAAAGGAGATATTGCAAAAACAATACAAAATAATGAGCTACCGTTTGTGGTATATCATCACTTGGCCATCAGCGATATTGGCTAGTTTTTTTGCCTTTTGGATGTTGTTTTTTACGGATCTGGGAGCTGCTTGGTTAAAAATGCCGTGGATGCAGGTAAAACTTGGCTTCGTATTTGTGTTGTATTTGTATCACGGCAAATGCCATCAAATATTCAAACAATTGCAGAACAACGAAATAAAATATACGACGAACTTCATGCGTCTGTGGAATGAGGGAGCTACCATAATACTTTTCTCAGTGGTTTTCTTAGTAGTGTTAAAAAATGCCGTAAACTGGATTTATGGCGTTATCGGAATTATCAGTTTTTCGGTTTTGATTATGCTTGGATTTAAATTCTACAAAAAAATTCGAGAAAAAAATCAATCTTAATTATGTTAAAAGGCTTTAAAATATCGATGTTGTCATTGCGAATTCGGATCTTTCTTTCGATGATCGTATTGATAATTGTAGCCTCTGTCCTGCTCGCTTCCATTTCAATCATCCAATTCAAAAACGAAGCAAAAGAGTACCACCAGGAACGGTTAGAACGCAAAGAAAACGCGGTCCGCGAACATATTAACTATGTGCTTTCAACAACTACCTATCCGCTGACAACCGAAAATTTGGATCTGATTTTCAAGGACAAAATTCACGAATTGGCGCACATACATAACATTGAAATAAATATTTACGACTTGGACGGAAAATTATTAAAGTCCTCCAAAGAGTCTTTTTCCGTCGATAAGGTTTCGCCTCCGATTCCCAAATATATTTTAAAACTGGTCCGTTCCTCAATTGAGAAAAGATATGTAGACATCAAGACCATAAATGGTGTTAAAAACAGATCTTCTTTTACACAAATAAAAGACGATAAATTTAAACCTCTGGGTGTTTTGAACTTACCGTACCTGGAAGATGATGGTTTCTATGACAAGGAATTAAACAGTTTTCTGATCCGTTTAGGACAGGTCTATTCCTTTATGCTGATCGTGGCTTTTGCGTTAGCCTATTTTCTCGCCACTTACATAACAAAGTCCCTAAAGACCATTTCTGACCGGTTAAACGAGACCAGTTTGAAGCAAAAAAACAAAAAAATCGTGTTAGAGGCAAGCAGCAAAGAAATCAATTTATTGATCAGCGCCTACAACCGAATGGTGGACCAGCTCGAAATCAGCGCCGTAAAACTAGCGCAAAGCGAAAGAGAAGAGGCTTGGCGCGAAATGGCAAAGCAAGTGGCCCATGAAATTAAAAACCCACTGACCCCAATGCGCCTAACCGTTCAGAGTTTTCAGAGAAAATTTGATCCAAACGATGCGGAGATAAAACAAAAAATGCACGACTACTCCGAAACCTTGATTCAGCAAATAGACACCATGAATTCCGTTGCGTCTGCTTTTTCAAATTTCGCTTCCATGCCTGCCCAACAAAACGAAACCTTAAACGTGGTGGAGGTAGTGGAATTGGCGCTGGATATTTTCAACGAGGAATCGATTGCTTTTGAAAGCGAATCTTCGGAGATTATTTCAAAAATAGACCGTACACAACTCATTCGTATTATCACCAATTTGGTCAAAAACGCCATCCAATCCATTCCGGAACAACAGGAAGATAAAAAAATCCTTGTTAACGTAAAAAAGGAATTGAATAATGTGCTGATCAGCGTTGCCGATAACGGAACGGGAATCAGCCCCGAAGATATTGATCGTATATTCGAATTTAAATTCACCACCAAAAACAGCGGAATGGGTCTGGGTTTGGGTATTATCAAAAACATCATCGAAAATTATAAAGGAACAATTACCTTTGAAACAGAATTTGGAAAAGGAACCCAATTTACGGTTTCACTTCCTATAATCAACTCCTAAATCATCACAATGAGCTACAAAAACATTTTAATCGCAAAAGAAAACAGCATTGCAACCATAACTATAAACCGTCCTACAAAACTTAATGCGCTAAACAAAGAGACCATTCAGGAATTGCACCAAGCTTTCCAAGAGTTGGAAAAGAACTATGATACCCGAGTGATCATTTTGACCGGTAGCGGCGAAAAAGCATTCGTGGCCGGAGCTGATATTGCTGAATTTTCTGGGTTTTCGGTCGAAGAAGGTGTACAATTAGCAGCACAAGGACAGGACATCTTATTTAATTTTGTTGAAAACCTAAAGATACCAGTGATTGCTGCCGTAAACGGATTTGCACTTGGCGGTGGACTGGAATTGGCGATGGCCTGCCATTTTAGAATCGCCTCTGACAATGCCAAAATGGGCTTGCCAGAAGTGTCTTTAGGAGTTATTCCCGGTTATGGCGGAACACAACGTTTGCCGCAATTAATTGGAAAAGGACGCGCTATGGAGATGATAATGACCGCAGGAATGGTTGCTTCAGATGATGCCTACAGAATGGGGTTGGTGAATCATGTCGTTCCTCAAGAAGAACTGCTCGCTTACTGCAACGGAATTGCCCAAAAAATAATGAGAAACTCCCCATTGGCCATAAGTAGTGCCATAAAGTCAATCAACGCTAACTATAAAGATGGTGAAAATGGTTTTGAGACCGAAATAAAATCCTTTGGTAAATGTTTTGGTACCGAAGACTTCAAGGAGGGAACAACTGCCTTTTTGGAAAAAAGAAAAGCCGTCTTTACAGGAGAATAGAACATTTAATTTCTTACATAACTGCAGATTCCACGATTACAAAATCAAGGAATCTGCAGTTGTTTTTTTAAAAAAACCCAAAGATTATTCATCAGGTAAATTTTTTATTTATAAGTCGGCTATTTTGACTTACAAAACCTAATTTTGCAAACTCCTGCTAGGGAATAATTCAACCATTAAAAATTATGATTATGTCTTTTCAACCTGTATTCGTTCAATTTTGGGAAAGAGTGAAAGAAAGTATCAAAAAAGGCACTTACGCTAAATTGACCCTGGCCAAAACCATTGGTGATACTGAATTGAAAAACATCTACGTACGTCCCATTCTACTGGAGAACGATGTTTTTAGTCTTTCCCTTACAGCTCGTTACAAAACAGAAGAAATTGAGAGTTTCCACTCCTTGGACGAGGCCTTTTTAGTTCTGACTCCATATTTGAACAATCCTTTTTTGACAGCCTTGTTGTTTACGACAGAAAATGACATCACTTTCAAACTCAATAAAAAAAGGGTAGCAAGCATTATTGAGCAAGCTCCTACTTTTAAACATGCATCGGATGTCATCATTGAAATGAAAGAAAAGGGTATTATTTAAAATCCAATTGATTCTCGTTTGTAGAGACGCACTGCAGCGCGTCTCTACTACAAAAACGTTCTATTTTTCCCCGTCCCATTCCGCATAAAACTGACACAAGAAACCTTCCATATAGCGGTGTCTTTCCTTCGCAATCAGTTTTCCTGATTCGGTATTCATTTTATCTTTCAGCAGCAATAACTTCTCATAAAAATGATTCAGCGTGGGCGCCTCATTATTTTTATACTCTTCCTTGGTCATCTTAGTGTTTGGCGCGATTTTAGGGTCGTAGAGCGCTCTGTTCTTAAAACCCCCATAATTGAACGTCCTTGCGATTCCGATGGCTCCCAATGCATCTAAACGATCCGCGTCCTGGACAATATCCAATTCTAATGAGCTGAAAGTTCTTTCGACCTTGCCTCCCTTATAGGAAATATTTTCAATGATTTTTACCACATGGTCAATCGTTGCCTGCTCGACATTCTCCAACTCGAGAAATGTTCTGGCGGTTCTAGGCCCCACTGATTCGTCTCCACCATTAAATTTGCTGTCGGCAATATCATGGAGTAAAGCCCCTAATTTTACAATTGTTAAGTCACAAACCTCGTTTTGGGCAATCAGCATCGCATTTTTATAGACTCTTTCGATATGAAACCAGTCATGCCCGCCTTCGGCATCATCCAATTTATTTTTCACGAAAGTGATCGTCTTACTGATTATGTCTGTGTTGTTCATTTCCTATAATTTAAAAAAAATGTTGATTTTCGAAGATTTTAAACCCCAAAAACCAACACTTGATATTGTTTACTATTATTTTAATCCTTGAATGACTAAAGTCTTGCCGGCTCCACCCATTTAAAAATATGAGATTCTTGAGGAATCACCATTCTTTCAGATATTCTAGCCATTCTTCCCGGTAATTTCATAAGGTAATCTCTGGCTTTTTCCGCTTCGTCCGTCAAGCCGGTAATCTTATCAATTTGCCATTTGTCCATCAATTTTTGCATGATGTCTATATAGTCAGCTGCCGTGTAAACTCCGATTCGTTGCGCAGAATCAGAAAACTGTTCGAACGCGGTACTTATCTTTTGCCCCGATTCTCTCAAGAAATGAGCTGGCATAACGATTTTTTGCTTCATCATGTATTGAAAAGCAAGCATCATTTCGCTAGGGTCGACCTGAAAAATTCTGTTCACAAATTCACTGTAAGCATGATGATGGCGCATTTCGTCACCGGCAATCATCTTGCACATTTTAGACAATTTGTTGTCTCCGTATTTCTTGGCCATTTGAGCTACTCTATTGTGAGAAACGTAAGTGGCTAACTCCTGAAAACTGGTGTACACGAAATTTTTATATGGATCTCTTCCTGTACCGATATCAAATCCGTCATTGATGAGATGTTGTGTGGTCATTTCAATTTCACGCATGTTAACACGTCCGGACAAATACAAGTATTTATTCAATAAATCCCCATGACGATTTTCCTCCCCAGTCCATTGTCTGATCCATTTAGACCAGCCGTTTCTTTCCACGTTATCAACACCATCCACGTCCATTAACCATGATTCATAGGTAGGCAAGGCTTCTTCGGTGATCGTGTCACCCACTAGAGTCACCCAGAAATCATAAGGCAAATCTTTCGCAATTTCGCGCAATTCCTTAACCTCATCAAAAAAACTATCACTTTCTGAATTGGGTAAAAAATCGGTTGGTTGCCAAATTTTTTCAACTGGTATTAAAAACTGATCAACATAGTTATCAACGTCTTTTTCCAAAAACTGCATAACCTCTAATCGAATATTTTTTATTGACATTTTATATAAATTAAAATTTTATTCCTTTTACTACTTCACTTTCTGCCTTCTGGATCAACTCCTCAAAATCAAATTCGCTAACCGCTAATGGCTTATGTATTACAAAGGTAAGGCGATTTCCCAAACCTAGCGGAAAAAATCCATGTTTAACCATTTTCCAAGAATTGTTTATGCTTATTGGGACCACATAAGCTGACGGCGCATGCTTACATAATATCTTCAATCCGCTTTGTGCAAATGTCTTTGGCTTACCCGTTTTACTTCGAGTCCCTTCAGGGAAAATGACTGCCGAACGTTTATTTTTCTCGATGTATTCCGCCAATTTTTTAATCTCCGGAATGGCCTGTTTAGGATCTTTCCTGTCAATCAATGCTGATCCGCCGTGACGCAAATTAAAGGAAACGCTTGGGATTCCCTTTCCGAGTTCCTTTTTACTCACAAATTTACAATGAAACTTGCGCAAAAACCAAATCATTGCTATGATATCATACAGACTTTGATGATTGGACACGAATATTATGGGAACGTCTTTTGGTATGCTGTCTATATTTTCAAATTTGTAGGTTGTTCCTAAGAGATTCGTGCATTTCAACAAAAAAAAGTTAAGATAGTCAACGCTCACTTTATGAGCATTATACCCAAAAAATCTGAGACAAACCCACTGAATCGGATGGAAAACGACCAACGTAAGACCAAAACATAAATAATACACTACAGATATGGGATACGAAATCAGTTTTTCCATGCTTAAAAAATTAGTCACAAAAGTAAGGAATATATTTTTTAGGGCTAATTAAATCCCAAACAATAATAGGTTTGGCGTTTAATTGTACCTTTGCTCACTAAAATCTTTGCACTGCACATATAGAAATGAACTTCACTTATCCAAAAAACGAAAAACTGAAAAGTAAAATTACCATCGGATCGTTATTTACCGATGGAAAATCGGTGTCTAAATATCCGCTGCGATTGGTTTACCATTTCGGTTCGTTAAGTGACGGTCAAAAAATAAAAATGGGGGTTTCCGTTTCCAAGAAAAACTTCAAAAAAGCGGTGGACCGCAATTACTTTAAACGAATTCTTCGCGAAACATACAGGCTTAACAAACACATTCTTATTGACAATCTGGAGGAGCCTTGTGCCTTAATGCTGTTTTACCAAACTAAAGACCGTTTGTCTTACGACGAGATCAATACCAAAACAATCCAATTGTTCGAGAAATTCGTTGCTCAGAACCTGAAAAAAGACCAATCCGAGACTCCTACCATTTCGGAGACGGAATAGTTTCTCGCGCTAAAAGGGCTAAATTAAGATTAATGCCATAATGCTCTCATAATTGCTGATTTATTCCTAATTTAGTAGCCTATTATTTAAGAATAAAACACTATGATACCCTTTTTGAAAAAAAAATATATCATCCCCATTATTGCTTCGTTATTTCTGTTTGTAGGCGCCAGTTTCAAAAACGACTTTTTTGAAATTGCCAAACAAATAGAAATTTTCACCACCCTATTCAAGGAATTAAACACCAATTACGTCGACGAGACAAATCCCGGAGAATTAATGGACAAGGCCATTAGTGGCATGTTGGGCAGTCTGGATCCATATACCGTCTATTTTAACGAACAGGAAGTGGTGAATTACAAAATAAACAATACTGGGGAGTACACCGGTATAGGCGCCTTGATTACCCGAAAAGAAGACAAATTAATCATACGAGAAGTCTATAAGGCTTTCCCAGCGGATAAGGCTGGGCTTAAGGCCGGGGATGAAATTGTGCAAATTGGTGATGTTATTTTGGCCGACTTTAAAGATGATGCTTCCCAATTAATGAAAGGGGCAAAAAACACCAAAATAGAAGTTAGGTACATCCGTCAGAATAAAAAAAATACCGCCGAAATAGTCCTCAATGAAGTCGCAATAAAATCGGTTCCATTTTTCTCCAAAATAGATGACAAAACGGGCTATATCGTATTGTCACATTTCAACATGAAGGCATCCCTTGAAACCAAGCAGGCATTAGAGGAACTTAAACGACAAGGTGCCGAAAGAATTATTTTGGATTTAAGGGGAAACCCTGGAGGCTTACTCAATGAAGCCATAAATATCTGCAACCTTTTCGTACCAAAAAACGAGGTTATTGTAACCACGAAATCGAAAATTGAAAAACACAACAGTACCTATAAGACAAATTTTGAGCCTGTTGACACTGAAATTCCATTGGTTATCCTAATAGATGGCAAAAGTGCTTCGGCATCAGAAATAGTTTCGGGAGCCTTGCAAGATTTGGATAGAGCGGTCATTGTTGGCAGCAGAAGCTTCGGGAAAGGCTTGGTGCAAAAACCGATTGACATGTCTTACAATACGCAACTGAAAGTCACCATTTCCCGCTATTACACCCCCTCAGGAAGGTGCATACAAGCATTGGACTATGCCCACAAAGACAGGAACGGCGTTGCGGTCAGAACGGAAGAAAAAAACTACAATACTTTCAAAACTCGCAAAGGTAGAACCGTTTACGATGGTGGCGGCATATTGCCTGACTTACAGTTTGACGAGTCAAAATTAAGCCCCATAGCCTCCGCTTTGTTGAAAAATGACGGAATATTCAATTATGCAACCAATTATTATTTTAAAAATCCAAATTTGGGTAATCAAATCCCCAACTTCTCTACTGCCGATTATCAAAACTTCAAACAGTTTTTGAAAACCCAGAATATCTCTTTCGACACCGAAACGGAATTGGCACTAAAAAACACTTTGGCTGTGGCCAAAAAAGAAAAAATAGAAGCCACAATTATCACAGAATACCAACAATTACTTTCTGCCTTACAAAAAAGCGAGGAAACGTTATTGGATACAAATCAAGAAGAAATCAAAAATTTAATTGTTGATGAAATCATCAAACGATACCAATATCAAGAAGGCTTGTACCAATATTATGTAAAAAACAATTCGGAGATTAAAAAATCGATCACTCTTTTAAATAATACCACGGAATACAAAAACATATTGAAGATTTAATCCAATGCTAAACTATTTTAAGTTAATCGCCTTAATATCATTCGGGTGTCTTTCTGCCCAAAGCAAAAAAGTTGAAACGGTTTATTTCGACTTTGACAAATACACTTTGGAAGCTCAGCAGGAACAAATAATTCTTGACTTTATAATTCAGGCGGACACTTCCAAAATTGAATCTGTGCAGATTTATGGCTATTGCGACGATAGGGGAAATTATGATTACAATTACAAACTTTCCGAAGACAGGGTCAAAACCGTTCGAAACATCCTAACTTCTCACGGATTCAATAAAAACAAGATAGTGATTATTGAGGGCAAAGGACGTGTAATACTGACCGATGACCATCTAGATAATTTAGCAGAAATACGCTCAAAAAACAGACGGGTGGATTTGCTTATCGTTAAAAAAAATAGTTTTAGAAATGGAATTTACAATTCCATTCAGGAGAAACACGTTGTGGGTGATCGCATTTATTTTGAAAATATCCTATTCCCATTAGGAAGCAGTGAACTAAGCTTTAACTCAAAAGAAGAGTTGGATAAAATTGCCTTACTGCTTCAAAAGAATAAAAACATTGAATTTGAAATTAGAGGTCATGTTTGCTGTACCCCGAGCAATTTTAATGACGCTATCGATAATGCAACAAAAGAACGAAAACTGTCTTTTAATCGCGCCAAAACAGTGTTCTGGTACCTAATTTCCCAAAACGTAAATAGTCTGAGAATGACCTATAAAGGATGCGGAAATAAATTCCCCTTAGAGAAAGGGGATGAGTTTGATAGAAGAGTTGAGTTTCTGATCACTAAAATTTAGTTAGCCCCGTACCATATCGATATGTGGGATATCGTCCTCTAAATACATTTCGCTGATTTGTACAAAACCATGGCTTTCATAAAATTTTTTCAAGTATAACTGCGCGCCAATGGTAATTTTGCTCTCGTTATAATGGAGTTTAATTCCCGCAATGGCTTCTTGCATTAAATCGTGTCCCCATTTTCTGTCCCGATAATTCGCATCCACTACGACACGCCCTATTGAAGCGTTATCGAAACTTATACCTGCTTTAAAAAGTCGCGCATGGGCAACGATGCTGCCTTCAAACTCACCGTAAAGGTGCAATGCGACCTTGTCTTTACCGTCCAGATCAAGATAAACGCAATTTTGCTCCACTACAAAAATCTCGCTTCGCAGTTTGAGCAAATCATACAGTTCGTTAACCGATAATGCCTCAAAAGGCTTTATTTTCCATTGTATTGCCATGGATTACTATTTTTTAATTTAAATATCGTGTGTTATTTTTTCCCAACTGCAACCGACTTTACAATGGCTTCCAATTCAAGCATCATATCCCTTTTTTCTTTTGATGGTGAATAGCAGAATCCCTCTAAAACAAGGACTCTGTCATTTATTTCATCGATAATGGCATAATTGATGAAAGGCCCCGACATGAAATCATTCTTTAGTTCCCAAGTTCCTTTCATTTCATAGGCAACTTTTTCATCCAGTTTAATCTTGAAAAAATAAGGAGAATATGCCTCTTCGGTGATCATATCCGTGTCGGGTTCTTTTCCATGAATATAAAGCCTGCCGATGGAATCTCGCATTTTTATAATGTTTGAAACCAGATTGTCTTTGTTTTTAATCGACTCAATCGGAACCTGATAAATCAACAAACTCGTGTTCCCGCTTACTATTTCTTTTTTTAGCCAAATGAAATTATCTCCCTGAACCATGTATTCGTAACTCGAGGGGATATCTACGGATATATGAAATTTATTGTTGACTGTTTTAGGGTCGAGTAGCGATTTTTTATTTAGCCTTTGGATCTCATCAATCTCTGTTTGACGAATTATTTTAATTATCTCGGGAGTGTTATTTTGTATAATGGTTAATATGGCGTCCGCGGTCTTTCCCGTAATATGAAATACGTTTTGGGGAGCCGCATATTGGTCTTTCTTTATGACAAATTTGTTTTTACCTCCTTTTTTGACCACAATGATATTTCTGCTGTCAGTCATGAATCCTTC
>Ga0209108_10000819_pt1 | contig 17605 bp, 17 predicted proteins | sample Rifsed10ft1_FD_184003 | JGI IMG/M metagenome (GOLD analysis project Ga0209108, IMG submission 184003) | Soil microbial communities from Rifle, Colorado, USA - sediment 10ft 1 (version 2) | ecosystem: Environmental > Terrestrial > Deep subsurface > Rock core/Sediment | place: Rifle, Colorado...
CTACCCGAAGTCTTGAAGGCTTATCGGTCGGCGATGCTTTTGGCGAGTTGTTCTTTCGACTTTCACCCTATCAAACTTCACCTGCTGACTAACCTTCAGGAACTTGGCGGTGGACTGACGATACCCACATAGCCTTGTCGATTGTGGAAATTCTCAAGACACATGGGTATATAGACCAAGATGCTTTAGCCCAAGCATTCGCCCGACGATTTGCCCAAGAGCCTTATCGTGGATATGCGGGTGGTTATTTGTTGCTATCGTGACATGCCCCGGCTCGTCACCGCCGCCGCGCGGCACGCGCGCCGCCTCATGGCCTTGAGTTTCCCGACCGGCGCGTGGTACATGCGCGCGGGCGAGAAGGTGATGAACTTTGTCATGTGGCTCACCCGCTCCGGCTTCCGCTTCTACGTGCATTCCCCGCAAGCCATCCTCGCCACCGCCGCGTCGGCGGGCCTGCGCCCGATTCAGCAGAAATCTTCCTGGCCGTGGCAGATTGTGGTGTTCGAGCGGGCGTAAAGACGCTATCGCGCAGTTCGCGATAGGCATGGACACCCGATCCTTTGTTCCCTGTTACGGACAGGAGTTACGCATTAATGCTCATGTCAATCCGCGGGCGCCCGCTCGTCGGGCTCATAACCCGGAGGTCGTGCGTTCGAATCGCGTCCCCGCTATACAAAACAGGATTGGAACTCATGGCCTGCGGGTCTGTGGTTCCAATCCTGTTTTTGCATATGATGCGGAAGCGCAGCCTCAAGCACTCTCAGGCAAGGGTCTGCAAAACCCTCATTCGGCGGTTCAAATCCGCCCGTCGCCTCTAAGTGAAATGCATGGTTCATTAAGAGTCATGGAAAGCCCGGAAATTCCGGGCTTTTTCGTTTATCTTTTAGATGCTACAGCACTTCCGGGGGAAAGTTCCAAGCAGACTTGGCATACGGTCACGAGACCCTAAGTCGACAGCCGGTTTCTTTCCGACCCTGTTTTGAATAAGGGTCTTCGCCCTCCGGCGACTGAGTTCCCTACACAGAAGAAGGTACCCTCAGTCACCTCCACATATAACGACTGAGGGGATATATCCAACCGGAACGCGCAAGGGTCTTAGGGCCCTCTCATGCACCTTAATGAACCGCAAAAGGAATACCAGGGAATAGCCGGAAACAGACTTCACACTATCCGCGAGCAGTCGGCGCGTTGCAACTGACCTCTGACCACTGGCTGCTGATTAATGTCTCCGACCCCGGCCCCTGTATCCCGCAAGAAGATTTGCCGCGCATCTTCGAGCGGTTCTATCGCACGGACAAATCGCGCCAGCGCGACGGCAGCGGCTTCGGTCTGAGGCTGGCGATTGCCAAATCCATTGTCGAGGCGCACGGCAGGCGCAGGTGGGTGGAGAGCAAAGCCGGGGAGGGGCGTGGCTCTTCGTCGAACTGCCGATATAATCTGGCCTATGCCTGCCGAGGTTTCTTCCGCCGCACTGATTGAGCAACTGCGCCCCATCGCCGTCTTCATAAGGGATGGAGCAACGTTAACTGATCTTGCCCGCCACGCCTGCTGGCTCGAGTAAGCGGCGGGCGAGGTTGTTTTTCTGGAGGGGCAGCTTTGACCAGCAAACCGTCTCCTTCATAGGTTAGGTTTAAACACGCGAATGTTACGAATTAGGTATAGAGGGCAGCTCCCCATTCAACCGTGGAGTCTGCGTTCGTGGGCCTCGCCGCCACCATATCTTGGATGTGCGCCCAAGATACAGGCACAGAAACGGGCGTTCACGCTGCTCCACGATTAAGTGTGGTGCTATCCAACCCGCCTCTGGGGGCCGGTTTGCCTCAGACCTGAATAACGAATCCGCTCCGCAATCGATCGCCTGTCAATAGTCACATCAACTGGGTCTCCCGCAGAGTTCGGGAAAAAGGGGGTAGCCCGCAACAGCCCACTGAGGCAATGACTCTGCCGGAATATCCAAACACGGTCGGTATAGTCAGGAATACTCGGTTGTAGCTCTTTTCCGCACTCGGCCACCTCATCGCCGCCTCCGACACCGTCCCAGCTACAAATTGGCAATTGGGTCTTGACAAACTCAACACCTGTGATATTTTCTTATAGAAAACGTTTTCCGGTAAACGCTTTCCTTCCCGGACTTACTTGTGATTGAAGTCACACAATGGCATTAATTACCGATGTCGCCAAAATGGCGAATGTATCAATCGCCACTGTCTCTCGCGTGTTGAGCGGGAGTTCTCACCCTGTCAATGAGGAGACCCGCGTGCGCGTCTTAGAGGCCGCCCGGACACTCAATTACTCCCCCAGCGCCCTGGCCCAGGCCATGGTGACCCGCGATACACACATTGTCGGAGTCATCATTGGCGACGCAATGGATCCATACTTTGCCGCGATCGTCCGTGGTGTGGAGGATGTAGCCCGCAAGCACGGCTATCTGGTCATCGTCTGTAATTCCGATCGCGTCCCGGCTATTGAACTCCAGTACCTAAACACGCTGAATGATTACCGCGTGGATGGTGTCATCTTCGCTGGCGGCGGCCTGGTAGACAAAGACTACCTCCGGCAGATCAGCCTGGCCCTCGAGGTCTTTCATGAGAGAGAAGCCGTGTGCGTATCGCTCGGCAAGCACTTGTTCCCCTCGCTCCCCATTCTGATTGACAATGAGCAAGCAGTGGAGGATGCGGTGAATCATCTGGTGACCCTGAGCCACACACAGATCGCATACATCTCCGGCCCCAGCCTTCTCACTACAGCCGAACTGCGTCTGAACGGATATAAGGCCGCCCTGGCGAGGCATGGGCTCAATCTCAACCCCGAGTTCGTCCTGAGCGGCGACTACACCTACGAAGCCGGCTTGAAGGCCGCCCGGGCGATAGACGCCTTGGTGGACAAACCTACCGCAGTGACCGCTTCCAATGACCTGATGGCGATTGGCTGCATCGTCGGGCTGAAGGAATTCGGCTATGAGGTGCCCAAGGACTTCAGCGTGATTGGCCTGGACGACATTGCCATCGCTCAAGTTGTGGATCCGCCGCTGACCACGGTTAGCCTGCCGCTGTATGACCTGGGAGCCATGGGTATGGAGAGCCTGATCAGACTCCGAAACGGCGAGATGTCCATCAACGACGCCGTCACTTTGCCCCATCATCTGGTGGTGCGCAAATCTACGGCCTCGGCGAGAGACACGGCTCGCCTTTAGCCTATCCACACAAAAAGGAGAGCGAACCAAAATGAACCTCTCACAGGCCATGAAGATCATCCACGAGAATGGAATCGGGTTCATTCGATTCGAAGCGGTCGATATCAACGGCATCTCGCGCGGCAAGTTGGTCGCGCTGGACGATTTTGAGCGCTCGGTCGAGAAGGGGCTGGCGATGGTCAGCGACTTGCTGACCTGGGATCCACAGGCGGATGTCGCTTGGCTCGGTACCGGCTATGCCGAAGACCTCACCTTTGCCGACCTCGTCTTTCGTCCTGACCTGACCACTTTCACGATTGTTCCTTGGTGCGATAAGACGGCCCGCGTGCTGGGCGACCTATACTTCTACGATGGCCGCCCGGCCATGGGATCGCCGCGCCACGTCTTCCGCCATGTGCTCGAGGCGGCCGGAGCGGCGGGCTACACCGTCCGAACAGGCCACGAATATGAGTTTTACATACTCAATCCCGAAACCCGGGAACCGATCTTCGGCGGACACCAGATCATGACCACGCTGAAGCATGAAAAGCACCCCGTTCTACGCGACATCATGCGTTACATGACGCAGATGGGAATCCACCTCACCACTTGTAATACCGAATGGGGGCCGGCGCAGTACGAGATCAATTTCAACCCAGCCGACGGCATGGAGGCCGCCGACCAGGCCTTCACTTGGAAGAATGGCTTGAAAGAAATCGGCGAGCGGCATGGACTGCTCATAACCATGATGACCAAGCCCTGGATTGACAAGAGCGCCAACGGCAGTCACTTTCACCTCAGCCTGCTCGCAGCCCACACTGGCGAGAATGTTTTTTACGATCCCAGTCAGCCGGACGGCCTATCGGACGTCTGCCGCTGGTTCATTGGCGGGCAATTGAAACACGCCAGCGCCATGGCGGCCTTCCTGGCACCAACCGTCAACTGCTGCAAACGCTACCAACCCAATAGTTACGCGCCCGATAGCATTTCCTGGGGACACGAGAATCGTAGTGTCGGCATCCGGGTGAAAGCCTGGCGCGGCAAGGGGACGCACATCGAGAACCGCATGGCATGCGGCAGCAGCAATCCCTATCTGGTCGCGGCGGCTAGCCTGGCTGCCGGTCTGGACGGCATCCGCAACCGGATCGAGCCGCCCAAGCCGATTCAGACGAATGCCTACAAACTGACAGACCTTCCCCGAATTCCTACGAAGCTCGCAGAGACGCTAGAGGCGCTTCAAGCCGACGATGCCTTGCTCGACATCCTGCCGCGCGACGGCGTGAAGACTTTTGTGGCGGATAAGCAGTATGAAATCCAGAAGGCCAAAGCCGCCGTGCCGGACTATGGATCGGCGGCATGGCACAGCCGTGTAGATTCGTGGGAACGCAACGAGTTTATGGATCTTCTGTAAATGAACGACACACACGAAACGGTTGATGTTTGCATCGTGGGCGTCGGCGCCTGCGGTGGATTGATGGCCAAGGAACTGGCCGAGGCCGGCTTGTCTGTAGTGGGCCTCGACGCCGGGCCGCGCTACGACCCCAAAACGGACTTTGAGAACGACGAAGCCGAGATGCTCAAACTGCTGTGGAGCGGCCCGCGCGTCACCAGCGGCCAGGACCCCATCCATCCCTGGTCGGGTACCGGAGTGGGCGGCGGCACGCTGGTGTGGTGCGGCGTGACCCCGCGGTTCCACCTCAACGACTTCCGAACCGCTTCGGTGGATGGCGTGGGAGTGGATTGGCCGCTGACCTATCAGGACCTCACGCCGTATTACGACCGCGTCGAACGCGATTTCGGCGTGTCCGGCCAGGCCGGTGAGAATCCGTGGGAGGCGCCACGCGGGTCGTTTCCCATGCCGCCTCTGCCGTTCAGCCGCCAGGCGCAGGTGCTGGCACAGGGTGTAAAAAAGTTGGGCGGTCATCCATTGCACGGGCCGCTGGCAATTGCCTCGGTGCCCTACCTGGGCCGCGAAGCCTGCAACTACTGCGGATTCTGTATGCAAGGTTGTCGTAGTACCGCCAAGTCCACCACTCTCTTCACACACGTGCCCATGGCCGAGGCGCAGGGCGCACGCATTCTCTCCGACGCCTTCGCCTTCCGAGTCGAGTACGACGCGAGCCGCAACCGCATCGCGGGCGTTTCCTATTTCGACGCCGCAGGCAAGATCCACCAGGTCAAAGCGCGCATCGTGGTCCTTGCGGCGCACGCCTTCGAGACACCGCGCCTGCTCTTGCTCTCGGCGAATAACACATTCCCCCACGGGCTGGCGAACTCCAGCGGGCTCGTCGGCAGGAACTTCATGGCTCATTCCACCAGCACCGTGACCGGCCTCTTCCACGATCCGCTCAACGGCTTCAAAGGCCCGGTCATGGGAGATCTGCTGGTGCAGGACTGGTATGAGACGGACGGCCAGCGTGGGTTCGCCCGGGGTTACACGCTGGAAAAGTTCGTGCCCGGCCCCTTCTTTTACGCTTCAAACATGGGGAATTTGTGGGGTCGGGAGCTTAAAGAAATGCTTCGCTACTACTCCTATGCCGGCGGCTACTGGGTTCTTGGTGAGGGGCTACCCAACGACGACAACTCGCTCACGCTCGACCCGGAAGTGAAGGACGGCCGTGGCCTGCCGGTGGCACACCTCAAGCACAGTTGGCTGGACAATGACCGTCAGCTGATCAGGCACGGCATCCAAAAAGCCACTGAGGCGCTGGAAGCGGCCGGCGCGTGGCGGGTGCAGGCCGGGCCCGTCTCGTCGGCCCACCCGATGGGCACGGTCCGGATGGGCAAGGATCCGCAGAAATCCGTGGTGAATTCCTATTGCCAGTCGCACGACATCCCCAACCTCTTCGTCACCGACACCAGCGTCTTCCCGACTGGCGGCGGTGCGAATGTCACGCTGACCGCCATGGCTATCTCCCTGCGTGCAGCCGGGTACCTTATCGAACAGGCAAGAGCCGGTCATTTGAATTAGCAGTTCTCCAGTGAGTACCGCAGATGTCTACGTGGAAAATCCAGGGCAACAAGTTTGATTTCTCAATCGCTCATAGCATCAACGCGCCAAGAGATGTTGTCTACAGTGTGCTAGCCAACCTCGAGGCCTACCCGGAGTTTGTGAACGACATCATCTCGGCCAAGCGGGAAGGCGAGCTGTACAAGTTCGTTGCTCGCGCCGCTATTCTGACGATCCCGGCCACGGTCAGGGCGACGAAGACGCCGGGGCGGTCGGTGGCCTTTGAACTCGTCGAAGGTCCGGTAGATGTTTTGACCGGCAAGTGGCTGATAGAAGACGGCGACACGCCCGACCAGACACGAGTCACCCTTATCATCCATGTCGAGGCGCCAGCCGAGGGCGAATGGCTCTTGCGGATGACCGGCAAGTACGTCGAAAGCAAGACCGGCAAATTGATCGCCGCCTTCAGCAAGCGGGTGGCTGAGATCCAACACCGGGGCGTTGTGCCGGTTTCCGCGCCAGAAGCCGGGTTGTGGGCGCGCCTCAAAAAGTGGTGGCGGGCGCTCTTCGGCAAGCGGGCTGGGACGAAGGCAGAATCTGACACTGCTTCAGCGCCCGTTTCAACGACCTTCAGAGACGAACACCGCCGCCGGATGCTTGAGGCGCTGGCCGCAACCCTCATCCCCACGGATGATTTCGATGACGGTGTGCAGAGCATGGGCTTTGCCGGCGTGGCCGAAGTGCGAGCCCGCTACGAAGCCGGGCGGGAGCAACTCTATGCCACTGCCCTGACCGCGGTGGACCAGATGGCTCAGTCCATGTTTGGCCAGCCCTCATTCCTCGATTTGCCACAGCCAGATCGCACTACGTTATTGGACGCGATCCGGCAGAACCAGCCGAGCGGCGGCGCGTGGGGCAGTGTCAAACCGTCATCATTCTTCGGGGCACTGTGGGAGGATGTCGTCTTTCTCTACTGCACCCACCCGGACACGTGGAAACGAATCGGTTTCCCCGGCCCAGCCTTCGAAACCGGCGGCTATCGCGATTTCGATCAGCCGGAGAGCTCTAAAGGATAGACACATGCCAAGTAGCTACCAACTTCTTATCGGCGGCGAATGGACACCGGCCGAGGCCGGTGAGACCTATGAACGCCTCAGTCCGGCCACGGGCGAAATCGTGGCGACATTCGCCCGGGGTAGCGCCAACGATGCCGAGCGCGCGATCCACGCCGCTCGCCAAGCATTCGACAGCGGGCCGTGGCCGGAGATGAACGGCGCGGAACGGGCTGCGGTACTCCACAAAGTGGCTGACATCTTGCGCGCTCACGCAGAGGAGACCGCCCGGCAGGAAGCCGCTCAGGTCGGCATCCCTTACCGCACCATCACCTGGCTGAACTGGTACGTCTCCGATGTCTTCGACTATTATGCCGGCATGGCCCGGAACGTCCATGGCCGCAGTGTGCTGAGTTCGAAAACCTCTCTCAGTATGACCTTGCGCCAGCCACTGGGCGTGGTCGGCGTGATCAGCCCGTGGAACTTCCCGCTCGTGCTCTCAGCGTGGAAGATCGCCGCTGCGCTGGCCGCCGGTTGCACCGTGGTGGTCAAGCCGGCCAGTTACACGCCCATCACCTGCCTCGAACTGGGAAGGATGCTGGCCGAGGCGGGATTGCCGAAAGGAGTCTACAACGTCATCACCGGGCCCGGGCCGGTCGTGGGCGACGCGCTGGTGAAGAGCCCGTGGGTCAACGCGATTGCCTTCACTGGCGAAACCGTTACCGGCAAACGTCTGATAGCCGAGGCCGCCCAAACGCTGAAGAAAGTCTCGCTGGAATTGGGCGGCAAGTCTCCGATGATCGTCCATGCCGATGCCAACCTGGATCGAGCGCTGGACGGCGCGATGGAAGTGTTCTACAACGCTGGCCAGGTTTGCAACGCGCCCTCCCGGCTGATTCTGCACGACCAGATCTACGACGAGTTCCTGCGGCGCTTCGTCGAACGGGCGCGTTCGCTCAAGGTGGGCGCAACCTTCGACCCCGCCGCTGACATGGGGCCGGTGGTTTCTGAGTCGCAATTGGAAACCGTTATGGGATACATTGAATCGGGCAAAAAGGATGGCGCTCGCTTGGAAGCGGGTGGAATGCGCCTGGAGGGAGGCATCTACGACAAGGGCTATTACGTGGCCCCCACGGTGTTCAGCGAGGTGCGGCCTGGTATGAAGATCGTGGACGAAGAAATATTCGGGCCGGTCGCTGTTACTTTTCGTTACAGGGATCTGGACGAGGCCATCGAAGTCGCCAACAACTCGCCATATGGGCTGACCGCGGGTATCTGGACGAACAACCTTGATGCCGCGCACGCCTGCGCCCGCCGCCTGAACGCCGGGACAGTTTGGATCAACGTCTGGAACAAATCCTTCCCTGAAATCCCGGTGGGCGGAAACAAAGAGAGCGGCGTGGGCCGTGAACTTGGGCTGGAGGGCCTGGAAGAGTTCACGGTCGTCAAAGGTGTGCACATCTTTCGGGGTGGATAACGCTGCCAATGGAGGGAACTGAAATGAGCACGTCCAGGCGCTATGGTGTTAGCATTCTCGGGAATTGTTGTACGCACATTCGTGGGTGAAAGTTGCTTCGAGAAGACGGGCTACTTCGCATTAAACGAGAGTTCGGTGTCTAAATGTTTCCCAGTGGCCAGCGTGCGTTGGAGGTGAGAAATTAGCGGCAAGCATTCACCTCACATCCTAATATTGGACAACAGCCCTCGCCACCTTGGCACGGCTTGGTTTGGCAAGTGGTTCCAGCAGTTTGGCTGTAAGGCGAGTGCTTTTCACGCTTGGCGCGGCAGCCTGCCCTCGTCGCTCGAGCCGTTCGACGCGGTAGTGATTTCAGGCTCGCCGGCCTCGGCAACACAAGACGACCCGTGGGTGCTGAGTGAACTGAAAGTGATCGAACAGGCTGACCATCGAGGACTGCCTGTGATGGGGGTGTGCTTTGGTTCTCAATTGCTGGCCCGCGCTTTCTACGGAAAGAGCGCGGTCCGCCTAAGCTCGCAGGCAGAGTTCGGCTGGAGCAACGTGACGCGCGAGAGAGACGACCCGTTGTTTGACGGCGTCCCACGGCAGTTCACATCCTTTCAATATCACGCGGAGGAGGTTCTGCCTCAGCCGGACATGCACGTGCTGGCCTCCTCTCCGGCCTCGGCCGTGCAAGCCTTTCGCGTTGGCCGTAAGCTGATCTGGGGCATTCAGTTTCACTTGGAAGTGACGCCTCGCGCCGGACGCGATCTTCTGCGCAAGACCGAACGTGTGTATGCACCCTACGGCCTGCGTTTCGACGATCTGGCGGCGGAGGCTCAGCCCTGCCAGGCGACCGAAAAAGTGTTCGGCAATTTTTTGGAGATGTGGCGGGGCTAGACCCCTCGGGAGGGTGTCTATGAGATAACCAGAGAGAATACCGGCATCCGACAGACCATTATCACACCGTCCGTTCACCATCTTAGGAAGAGATACAAAAAATGAACCGCTATCAGAAAGATTCACGCATTCAAGAACTCACTGACCAGTTGCAGAGAGGCCAGTTGTCACGCCGAAATTTCCTGAAGATCGCTGGCGGGTTCATCGGCGCGGCCGCCGCCAGTTCGGCTCTGGCCGCCTGTGGTCAACCGGCCACTGCCACCACCCCAGCAGGAGAAGGCGGGGCCGACCGCGTTCGGCTGGGCATGATGACCACGCTGTCAGGCATCGGTAGCATCCACGCCCCGCCGACAATCAACGCGGCCAACCTGGCGCTTGACGAGATCAACGCTGCCGGCGGCCTGCTGGGCAAGCAGGTTGACCTGCTGATCGAAGACAACCACACGGATGTAGATATTGCGGTCCAGAAGGGCCTGAAGTTGGTGCAGGAGAAGAAGGTGGCCGCCTTCATTGACTTCGGCTTTTCCAACAGCCGCTTCGCCGTGGCCGAGAAGGTGGCACTGGCGAACAAGACCGTGATGCTCTCGCCGATCTTCTACGAGGGCGGCATCTGCAACCGCTACTTCTTTAATATCTCGGCTTTGCCCAACCAGGGCATCAACCCGTTCATGCCCTGGCTGATGAAGGAGAAGGCCGCAAAGAGTTTCTATGGCATCGGCTCGGCCTACGCCTGGGGCATTGGCTCGATTGACGCTGTCGAGAAGGCTGCCGCCGCGAATGGCGTCAAGTTCCTGGGCCGCGAGGAAGCGCCGTTTGGCATGACCGACTGGAGCGCCATCATCCAGCGCTTGGAGGCGGCGGCGCCGGATGTTTGCTTCGTCTTCGTCGCCGGCAATGACCTGGTCACCTTCCTGAAGCAGTTCTTCGACTTCGGGTTGAACGGCAAGGTGCAGTTGGCCTTCACCTACTTCCAGGAAGAGGTGACGCCGACCATCGCGCCGGAGTTCCGCGCGGGGCATCTCTCGACCAATACCTGGTTTCTCTCCTATGACTCGCTGGAGAGCAAGAAGTTCCTGGAGGGCTACTACCGGGTGGCCGGCCAGGGCACGCTGGTCACCATGTTCGGCGAGGGCACCTATGACGCCATCTGGATGTGGGCCAAGGCCGTCGAAAAGGCGGGCACCTTCGAAACCGAAAAGGTGGTGGATGCGTTGGAGGGCCTGGCCTTCAAAGGCCCCCAAGGCGAGGTGACGATTGATCCGAAGACACACCACGCAACGGTGCGTTGCCTGATCGCAGAGTCCACTGAAGACTCCAATAACTTCAAGATTCTGGCCGACTTGGGCATGATCCCGCCGGATCCGCCGCAGGCCTGCGACGCCAATTCCGTGCGCTAGACCCCGGGTTGACCGAACGACACATAGAGGCGGTTGGCCCCAGGGAGCCTGCTCCTCGGGGCCAACCTGAAATCATCGATGTTGAATTTCGTTCTCACTTCTGTGCTTAACGGCGTGAGCCTTGCGGCGGTTCTGATCCTTATCTCGCTCGGGCTGGCGATCATTTTCGGCCTCCGCGGCGTGATCAACCTGGCGCACGGCGAGTTCTTCATGCTGGGGGCTTACACGGTATGGGTGACCGAAAACGCCGGATTGCCGCCATTTTGGGCAGGTTTTGTGCTCGCGCCGTTGGTCACAGCCCTGGCTGGCTGGATTATCGAGCGCAGTTTCATCCAGTTTCTTTATCGGCGGCCGATCGAGACTCTGCTGGGCACCTGGGGGGTGAGTATCGTTCTGCGCGAATTGGTGCGGATTGTCATCGGCCCAGAACACCACTACGCCACTCAGCCGATCACCGGCCAGTTTGAACTGCTCGGTTTCTCCTACCCGCTCTACCGGATCGCGATTATTCTCTTCACGGCCGCGGTGGTGGCGCTTATGGTCTATCTGTTCGCCCACACCGACTTCGGTCTGCGCGTTAAGGCAACCATCAGCGATCGGGGCATGGCCGAGGCGGTGGGCATCAACACCTCGCGCGTGGATCAGATGGTGTTTGTGCTGGGGGCCGGCCTGGCCGGGCTGGCCGGCGCGGTCATGAGTCCGGTCGTCGCCATCAACCCCAACATGGGATTGGATTACTTCGCGCGCACGTTCCTGGTGGTGATCATCGGCGGTATTGGCAGCATGCTGGGCGTGCTGGGTGGGGGAAGCCTGATCGGCATGCTGGAGGCCGGCCTATCTGCCTTTCTGAAACCGATCGTGGCTCAAGTGATCGTGCTGGTCATGGCTATCTTGGTCATCCGCCTGCGCCCGCAAGGCATTTTTGGAAAGGCCAAATGAGTAGGACATCACCGAATATTGAGCCGGAGGTCGCGCGGCGGGCGTCGCCTGCCCGGGCCGGCCGGGTGGGCAGGCAGTGGCGAACCGTATTGGCCCACTTACTGCCGCTGGCGCTGTTGTGCCTCTTTCCGCTGATCTCCAGCGAATACCAGGTCAACCTTCTCGCTAAGTTTCTCGTTTACGCCATGCTGGCGTTGAGCCTTGATTTGCTCTGGGGCTATGCCGGCATCCTGAGCTTCGCTCATGCGGTGTTCTTTGGGCTAGGAGCCTACAGCCTGGCGCTGGTCATGCAATACTGGGGCGAGCTGCCCGGCGCGACCTACCTGGGCATCTTGCTGGCGGTGGCTCTGCCCTCCCTGCTGGCCTTGTTCATCGGCTACGCGATGTTCTTCCGACGCGTAGGCGGGGTGTATTTCGCCATCGTCACCTTCGCCGTCGGCGCGATCTTTCAATCGGTGACCATCGTCTGGATTGAGTTTACCGGCGGCCTGAACGGCCTGTATGGCTTCCCCAACCCCAAACTGGGCATCCCCGGCGTATGGGAGGCCGAGCTCGTCGGGGGCCCGCTCACCTATTACCTCATCGTCGCGGTATTGTTTCTCAGTCTCCTGTTTGCGCGCCAACTGGTCAACTCGTCCTTTGGCCGGGCGCTGCGCGCCATCCGGACCAACGAGGAACGGGTTGAATTCCTGGGCTATAACGTCCCCGCTATCAAACTCGTCATCTTCGTCATCTCATGCGCTCTGGCCGGCCTGAGCGGGGCGTTATACGTCCCCGTGGGATTCGTCTCGGCGGAGATCATGGGAATCCTCTTCTCGACCGCTGCAATCGTCTGGGTGGCGGTGGGCGGGCGCGGCACGCTGTACGGCGCGATCCTCGGCGCGCTGGTGGTAAACTACTTGCAAGCCTTCATGAGCGATGTGCTCGTTTTCTACTGGTTCCTGATCATCGGGGTGTTCTTTATCCTGGTCGTCCTCATTCTGCCAGATGGGGTTATCGGAATCGCCCAGCGTCTGTATCGCCAGATGCGGCGTGGTTGAATAGAACACTCTATGGCAATCCTTGAAATGCACAGCTTGAGAAAGTCGTTTGGCGGCTTGACCGCCATTGACGGTCTCTCGCTGAACGTGGACGAGGGTGAGTTGCGCTGTGTCATCGGGCCGAATGGCGCGGGGAAGACCACCCTGTTCGGGCTGATCTGCGGCTACGTTCAGCCTGACAGCGGCCGCATTGTCTTTGACGGCCAGACGCTCAGCGGCCTATCGGTCCAACAGATTAGCCGCCGGGGGATCGGGCGCAAGTTCCAATCGCCAACCGTCTTCGGTGATCTTTCAGCGGTGGAAAATCTTCAGGTTGCCGCCCGGGGCGGGTTCTCCTTGCGAGAACTGGCCTTTTCGCAGGCGGACCCGCCTGGCGAGATGGTCGAAGAAGTTCTGGAGACTATCGAGCTCGGCGAGAAGCGAAACCTGCCCGCCCAGTCCCTCTCGCACGGCGAAAAACAATGGCTGGAAATCGGCATGGTGCTGGCCAGTCGGCCCCGCCTGTTGTTGCTCGACGAGCCGACGGCGGGCATGACGCCCATGGAAACTCACAAAACCGCCGAACTCATTCGGCGCGTTACCCGCCAGATGACCACGGTTGTCATCGAACACGATCTGAAGTTCATCCGGGAGATTGGCACGACTGTGACGGTGCTCTATTACGGCGCCGTCCTAGCGGAAGGGCCGATAGATGCCATCGCGCAGGATCAGAAGGTGCGTCAGGCTTATCTGGGGACGAAGGTGCTGTAATGCTGACTTTGGAGAATGCCAGTTTCGGCTACGGAACAATCAAAATCTGCCATGACATCAGCCTGAACGTCCAGGCCGGTGAAGTGGTGTGTTTGTTGGGCCGCAACGGCATGGGCAAGACAACGCTGCTCGAGGGTCTGGTGGGCCTCAACAAGCAATTCGGAGGGCGGATTGTGTGCAGCGGGATAGACCTGTTAGGCAAGCCCGCCCATGCGCGTGCGAGGCAAGGCATTGGCCTGGTGCCGCAGGGCCGGCGAATCTTCCCCGACATTTCGGTGCGGGACAATCTGCGCCTGGGGACGTTGGCTCACTACGCTCAATGCCAGCCTGTTCCGGAAACCGTTTTCGAGTGCTTTCCGATCCTGGCCGATCACCTCAACCAGAAAGGCAACACGTTGAGCGGAGGTGAACAGCAAATGCTGGCGATAGGCCGTGCTCTGGCTGGGAGCCCGAAAGTGCTCTTGATGGATGAACCTTCCGAGGGGCTGGCTCCGCTGATCGTGGATACGATCGGCGAACTCATCGTGCGTTTGAAAGACCGGGGCCTGGCGATCCTGTTGGCCGAGCAGAACCTTTCGTTCGCTCTAGCAATGGCCAGCCGGGGCTACGTTCTGGAAAAAGGCCAAATCGTGGACTCAGGCGATGTGACCTCCCTGCAGAGCCATCAGGTTGTCCGTGATTACCTGATGGTCTAATACTAACGAAAGGCAACCATGAGATGAAATTCGGTTTCATTCCCACCGAGGGCGGCGCGTACTATCGCGAGTTCTTAGAGGAAGTTCTGCTCGGCGAATCGCTTGGATTCGACTCTGTGTGGTTGGAAGAGCATCACGGCGTCAAGAATCACTATTGGCCTTCGCCTTTGGTCGCGTTGGCCGGCATTGCCACTCGCACCGAGCGCATTCTGTTCGGCACGGATGTCATGGTCTTGCCGTTCTACCACCCTGTGCGCGTGGCCGAGGATTCGGCCATGCTGGACGTCATGTCACAGGGCCGCTTCATCTTGGGGGCCGCTATTGGCTATAAGCCCGACGAATTTGCGTTGTACCAGCTGCCGATGGAAAAGCGCGGCGGGCGCTTCGAGGAGGCCATTCGCCTGATCAAGCAGTTGTGGACGCAGGAGGAAGTCAACTTCGAAGGCAAGCATTATCAGGTGAAAGGGCTGAAGATCGAGCCTCGGCCCGTGAGCAGGCCGCACCCGCCCCTATGGCTTGGGGGGTGGGGTGATTTATCGCTGTCCCGCGCCGCCGAGATCGGAGATGCCTGGATTCCGGGGCCGACGGCCAACTTGAGCAAACTGCTGGACGCCAAACGCATCTATCACAAGAATCTGAAAGAGGCGGGGGTGGACCCCGCGATCAAGCCCACTCCCCTGACTCGAGAAGTCATCATAGCCGACACAGACGAAAAGGCGCGCGAGATGGCCGAGCGGCACCTGTTGATCAACTATCGTGACGAATATGGCGGCGGCGAGTGGAAACATCCCCTGATCGGCGCAGAAGACACTGCTCGGGTGGATCAACTCGACGCCATCAGCCACGATCGTTTCCTGGTGGGTAGCCCGGACACGGTCATCCAACAACTGCAGAAATTCAAAGATGCTTTCGGCGTTGACCATCTGATCTGCCGGTTGTACTTCCCGGGCATTCCTCACGAGTTCATCATGAATGAACTAAGACTTCTAGCCAGCGAAGTCATGCCCGCATTCCGTGCAGAGAAACGATGAAGATCAGCATCATCACCGATGAGGTCAGTGCCGACCCGGAGACCGCCATCGAATTGGGAGTCGAGTGGGGCGTCCGCGACTTTGAACTGCGGGGCTTTTTCACCGATCGCGCCCCACGCCTCTCGGCTTATCAAAAACAGCATCTGCGGGATGTGCTGGAGGAGCATCAAGCCCGCATCGTCGCTCTGGCGCCCGGCCTATTCAAGGTCGCGTCCCCGCCGCCGAAGCCGCCGCTCGCCACATTGGGCTGGATGGAGCGGGCCGGCTACGAGGCATGGAGCGAGGCCCACCAAGCGATGCGCGATCATCTCGATGAGCTTCTGCCGGCCTCGCTCGATTACGCCAACGAACTGGGCGCGAGGATGGTGGTGATTTTCGGTTTTAATCGCGCGGGCACCCCGCCCGGCGACCCTCCCGACGCGGTGCTCAATTGTCTGCGGCTGGCGGCCGAGCGGGCGGGTGCAGCCAGGTTGACACTCGCCGTCGAGACCGAGGGCGGCTTTTGGGCCGACACTGGCGCGCGCACGGCGCAAATGGTTCGGGTCGTTAACCACCCGGCCCTGCGTGTCAACTGGGATGCCGCGAATGCTTTCTTCGCTGGCGATGACCAGCCGTATCCAACGGGTTATGAGGCCGTGCGCGGCCTGGTCAGCCATGTCCATTTCAAGGATGTGCCGTATTTTCTCGAGGGCACACCGCGTTACGTGGGCGAAGGGACGATCAACTGGGCCGGCCAGATTCGCGCGCTGGCGGCTGACGGCTACGATGGATTTATCTCGGTTGAAACACACGCCCGCCCTAAGGTGGCGGAGGCACGTGCCTCACTAAATCGTCTGCGGCAGTTCATGGCCGCCGTACCGGGGGCCGATGAAGTCTAAAATCTACAGCAAGGAGAATCTCAATATGAAAAGCGTCAATTTAGAAGGCATGATCCCGGCCGTCGTAGTCCCCATGCGCCAGGATTATTCGCTTGACCTCGAAGCCTTCAAGCCCTATCTGGAGTGGCTTGTCTCATTGGGCTCGGTCGGACTGGCGATCAACGCGGACACAGGCGAAGGGCCGTATCTGACCCCGGACGAGCGCAGCACGGTAATTCGAACAGCGCGCGAGGTCGCCGCCGGAAGATGTGCGATCGTAGCTGGCGTGGGCGGCCCCAGCACCTTGACCGCTGCCGCTAATGCCAAAGCCGCCCGCGAAGCAGGGGCGGATGCCTTACTGGTTTTCCCCACCCCGGCCTTTCTTAATGACCCGTTGGATGCGCGAATCGCCTACGAGTATCACAAGGCGATTGCCGACGCTTCCGGCCTGCCCCTGGTCGTTTTTCAACTTGGGCCGATATTTGGCGGCGTCAACTATCCTGCCGAGGCTCTGGCCAAGGTGCTCGAACTTCCCCAAGTGGTCGGCATGAAAGATGCCTCTTTTGACGCCCAGCGTTTCTCCCTGACGCGTGACGTCGTGCGGGCGGCCGATCATCCGATCACGTTGTTGAGCGGGAATGACAACTTCCTGCTGGAGAGTTTCCTCTTAGGAGCCACCGGCGGGTTGTTGGGTTACGGCGCGGTGGGGGCTGGCTTGCTGATCGATATGCTCAACGCGGTGAAGCACAAGGAATTTGACAAGGCGGCCGCGATGCAGGCCGGTGTTCAGGGCTTTTGCGACTACATCTACGACAGGCCGATCGGCGACTACCGGGCGAGGTGCAAGGTCGCGCTGGTGCACATGGGCTTCTTCACCCCGGAGCAAACCTACGTCCGCCCGCCATTCCTCTCGCTGTGGGAGACTGAGAAGGACAAGGCGCGGCGAGCTGTGGAGCAGGCGGGACTGCTGGGAGTCGCAAGTCGGTAGCGTTTTCAAGGATTCAAAGTTGGTTGGCCTGGGCCGGTTGCCGCCGGTCGCACGCTTCAAGACGGTGGACAATTTAGCATAGTCTGCGGACCGGCGACAGCGGCCGCCTGTGGGCTGGCGGCTGGCCAGCCGAGGCCGCGTAAGCATGCTTTCCCCTTGTCTGATCGTCTGATTTCGTCGTCTATCCAACCTTCAACGGCGGTGCAGGATAAGCGATTAGCATCCGCACCGTCCAGCGACAATCGGTCAACCCAGCCGCCTGGGCTGGAGTGCGTTGATGGTAACGGGGTCGTCCGGGTGGCGAATTCGACCCACCGAGCACTTGTCATAGACTGGCGTGCGGCCGCGCGTAGTGGTAATACCCGCGCCACCCCTCAA
>Ga0209108_10000820_pt1 | contig 17602 bp, 11 predicted proteins | sample Rifsed10ft1_FD_184003 | JGI IMG/M metagenome (GOLD analysis project Ga0209108, IMG submission 184003) | Soil microbial communities from Rifle, Colorado, USA - sediment 10ft 1 (version 2) | ecosystem: Environmental > Terrestrial > Deep subsurface > Rock core/Sediment | place: Rifle, Colorado...
GGGCGAGGAAGCCGCGCAGTAGAGGGAGATGGGTGAGCGACTGGCGAAGGGCGACAAGTTCGCGCGGGGTGGCAAGGGCAAGAGTGACGCGAGAGGCGAGACGCTCGAGGTCGAGTACGCCGGCGAGGTCGTTGCGAATTTCTTCGCGGAGAACGGTGTTGGCGCGCAGCTCGGCGACGGCGTCGAGGCGGGCTTCGATTTCAGCGCGGTCGAGCGAAGGACGAAGGATCCAGGAGCGGAGGAGACGCGCGCCCATGCTGGTGGAGGTTTCGTCGAGAGCGGCGAGGAGGGTGGCGGGGGCGCTGCGGGCGGATTCGTCGGGGAAAAGCGGAGCGACCAGCTCGAGATTGCGGACGGAAACGTTGTCGAGGGCGAGCGAATCCTGCTGCTCGAAGTAGCGGACGCGGTCGAGGTGGGAAAGCTGGGCTGAGCTGCCATTGCCGCAGGCGGAGGTCTCGCGCAGGTAATGGATGATGGCGCCGGCGGCGGAGGCGGCCTGGGGGTGGTCGGCGAGGCCAAAGCCTTCGAGGCCAACGACGCCGAACTGCTCGGTGAGAAGCCGCTCGGCGTGGCTGTGTTCGAACACCCATTCCTCGAGGCGAGTCTCAACGCCCCCGCTGCCGTCGAGGTCAGTGGGAGTGGTGGAAGGGAAGAGCGTGGCTGGGCGGGGAAGAAGAATCTCGCGCGGGCGGAGGAGGGCCAGAGCGTCGCGGAGTTTTTCTTCGGCTTCGGGCGCGGCGAATTCGGTGGCGCGGAACTCGCCGGTGGAGATGTCCACGTAGGCGAGGCCGAGAGGAGAACCTGACGGAGGGCGGACGAGTGCGGCGAGGAAATTGTTTTCGCGGGGCTCGAGGAGGTGAAGGTCGGTGGCGGTGCCGGGGGTGATGACGCGGACGACTTCGCGGCGGACGAGTTTCTTGCCGGGGCTGGGCTGCTCCATCTGGTCGCAGACGGCGATTTTGTAGCCGGCGCGGAGGAGGCGAGCGATGTAGGACTCAGCGGCATGGTAGGGGACGCCGCACATGGGCACGGGCTGGCCCTTTTCCTTGTTGCGGGCGGTAAGCGTGATTTGCAGCTCGCGGGAGGCGACAATGGCGTCTTCGAAGAAAAGCTCGTAGAAATCGCCCAACCGGAAGAGAAGAAGTGCCTGCGGATAACGCGATTTGATCGCGTGGTACTGGCGCATCAGAGGTGTGGAGGGTTCGGACATCGGAAAGAAGGGTTATAGCACAGGAAGAGGGGCGGGGGAGAGAGAGGGAGTAGGGAGTCGGGAGTCGGGAGTGGGGAGGAGGGTTTAGAGTTTTGGGTGTGAAGACAGGGAGAAAGGACGCGGGCAGGGGTGTCCGCGCCACCGATGCACAGGCAAGAGTGCCTGTGACACCCGGAGAAGAGGACAGGCAGGAATGCCTGTCCTACTTGGTGAGGCCGAACTGAGAGAGGAGGAAGGAGTAGTCGAAGGCGACTTCACGGAGGTAGTCGTAGCGGCCGGAGGAGCCGCCGTGGCCAGCGGCCATGTTGGTTTTGAAGAGGAGCGGATTGGTGTCGGTCTTGAGGGAGCGGAGTTTGGCGACGTACTTGGCAGGCTCCCAGTACATCACCTGGCTGTCGTTGAGCGAGGTGCGGACGAGGATGGCCGGGTAGGGTTTCTTTTCGAGGTTGGTATAGGGGCAGTAGGTCTTCATGTAGTCGTACTCGGCTTTGTTGGCCGAGTTGCCCCATTCCTCGAACTCGGCGACGGTGAGGGGGAGAGAGGAATCGGCCATGGTGTTGAGGACGTCGACGAAGGGGACCAGGGAGACGACGGCTTTGAAGAGGTCGGGGCGCATGTTGGTGACGGCGCCCATGAGCAGGCCGCCGGCCGAGCCGCCCATGATGGCCAGGCGGTCTTTGGCGGTGAATTTTTGGGCGATGAGGAATTCGGCTGAAGCGATGAAGTCGGTGAAGGTGTTGCGCTTGTGCATCATGCGACCCTGGTCGTGCCAGGGCTTGCCGAGCTCGCCGCCGCCGCGGATGTGGGCGATGGCAAAGGTGACGCCACGGTCGAGGAGGGAGAGGCGATTGGAAGAAAAAGTGGCCGACATGGAGGCACCGTAGGAGCCGTAGCCGTAGAGGAGAAGCGGCGCCGAGCCGTCGCGCTTGAGGCCCTTGCGATAGACGATGGAGATGGGGATGCGGGCGCCGTCCGAGGCGGTGGCCCAGAGACGCTCGGACTGATACTGCGAGGGATCGTAGCCGCCGAGGACTTCCGTCTGTTTGAGCAGGGTGCGGGTGCGCTTGTCCATGTCGTAGTCGAAGACGGAGCTGGGGGTGATGAAGGACTGGTAGTTGAAGCGGAACGTTTTTGTGTCGTACTCAGGATTCTGGCCGGGTGAAGCGGAGTAGGTGGGCTCGGGGAATTCAATGCGGTGGGATTGGGTGTCGCGGAAGCTGGTGATGCGAAGGCGAGGCAGGCCGTCTTCGCGCTCGAACAGGGCGTAGAAGTCGGCAAAGAAGTCCATGCCGGCAAGCATGACGTTGGGCCGATGGGGGATGACTTCCTGCCAATTTTCGCGGCGGGGATCGGCGGCTGGGGCGGAGACCAGGCGGAAGTTGCGTCCGCCGGAATTGGTGCGGATGAAGAAGCGGTCGCCGCGGTGGTCGACCTCGTATTCGTGATCTTTTTCGCGCGGGGCGATGAGTTTCCAGGCGGCGTCGGGAGTGGCGGCGGGGAGAAAGCGGACTTCGGAGGCGGTGAGGCTTTCGGAGGCGAGGAAGAGATAAGCGCGGCTGCGGGAGCGCTCGACGTCGAGGCTGAACTTCTCGTCCTTTTCCTCATAGATGAGAGGGTCGGGGTCGGTGGAGCCGAGAGCGTGGCGGTAGAGGCGGTAGGGGCGCTTGGCGTGGTCTTCGACGATGTAGAAGAGCGTTTTGTTGTCGGCGGCCCAGGCCACGGAGACGGTCTTTTCGATGCGGTCGGGGAGGAGCTGGTCGGTGCGCAGGTCTTTGACGCGGAGAGTGTACTGGCGGAAGCCGGTGTTGTCGGTGGAGTAGGCCAGCAGATTGCCGTCGCTGCTAACGGTGTAGGAGCCGAGGTCCATGAACTTCTGGCCGGTGGCGAGGTCGTTGAGGTCGAGGAGGATTTGCTCGGGGGCGTCGGGGGCGAGGGTCTTGCGGCAGTAGATGGGGTACTGCTTGCCCTCAACGGTGCGGGAGTAGTAGAGGAAGCCGTGGTCGCGGACGGGGACGGAGAGATCGGTCTGCTTAATGCGGGCGAGCATTTCCTTGTAGAGAGATTCCTGGAAGGCCTCGGTGGGCTTCAAGACCGCGGCGGTGAAAGCGTTTTCGGCCTCGAGGTAGGAGATGACTTCAGGGTTGGACTTTTCGCGGAGCCAGTAGTAGTCGTCCACGCGGCGGTCGCCGTGGAGGACGTCCACCTTGGGGAGTTTCTTTGCGACGGGAGGCTGCGGGAGAGCGGCGTCGCCAGCGGCTTGCGGCACCGCAAAGGGCGCGTCGGTGATCATGAGCAGAAAGGAAAGTGTAACAAGTAGGGGCAGCTTCTTCATGCGTTCCTCCCCGGGTGTTTCCAGAATCAGGCGGCGACAGGCCGTGCCGTGCGTGGGCTATACTAGCAAATCGTGAAGCAATGAGCATCCACAGAGAAGTCGAGGTCAAGCTGCGCGTGGCGGATGCGGCGCTGCGGAGGAAGCTGGCAAAGCTCGGGGCGAAGGCGGGGGCCAGCGGGCGCGTCCATGAGATGAATACGGTGTTTGATACGCCGCAGGGCGGGCTGGCGAAGCATGGGCAGTTGCTGAGGATTCGGGTGGTCAAAGGAGGTAAAGGAAGCAAAGGAGGTAGAGGAGGTAGAGGAAAAGAAGGGCCGAGGGCGGTGCTGACGTTTAAGGGGCCGGCGGAGGGAATTGTACCCGGCGCGATTTCGGGAGCGAATGAGCGGTACAAGATCCGTGAGGAACGCGAGGTGGAGTTGAGCGACCCGGAGGGACTGAAACAGATCCTGGAGGCGCTGGGGCTGCGGGGGTGGTTCCGGTATGAGAAATACCGGACGACGTACGCTTTCCCGAAGAGCCAGCGATGGGCGGCAGGGCTCCAGGTGATGCTGGATGAGACGCCGATTGGGAGTTTTTTGGAGCTGGAGGGGCCGCGGGAAGCGATTGACCGGGCGGCGGAGGTTCTGGGCTTTGACCGCGGGGACTACATTACGAAGAGCTACCTGGCGCTGTATTTGGATGATTGCCGGTGGCACGGGGTGGAGCCGAAGGACATGGTGTTTGGGGCGGGGAGGAGGGGAAGGGTGTAGGGGGTAGGGTTTAGGGTGTAGGGTTCAGAGTTCAGAGGGAAGAGAAGCGGGCACCTCATCGAGAGGGGTAAGGATCAAGCATGAGGGGAACCGGCGGGAGTTACTACGTAACGTGCGGTGAAAAAAAGTTGAGCGATGGGCTGCTATTTCCTTGACAAAGCTGCGCACTGCGATTAACTACTAAAATAGAAGGGAAAAGTTTTTTTGTGAGTGATTCAGCGGAAGGAGAGCCTCGTTCCAGAATGGTTCGCCCGGCGACTGGCGTCGCGGGGCGGGGAAGCGTGGTGAGACCTGACCAGGGCTAGGAGTCAAGGCGAGAGAGAGTCGCCCGTGGTCGGGGAGAGCCCTCGGCCACGGGCGTTTTGTTTTTTTAGGAGGAGGCAGAAGAAATAGAGAACGCCTGGAAGCAGAAAAGCAAAGAGACAGGCAAGCAGGGAGGATGAGATGTTGCATGCGACGGAATTGCTGGGTGCGGAGGCGTACGACGCGCAGGGGATATTCGTTGGCCGGGTGACGGAGCTTTTCATCGAGCCGGCCGATCAGCCCAACCGCGTGGCGCGGCTACTGCTGGGACGGGAGAAGTACCAGCCGCTGGTGGTGAGGTACGACCAGGTGGGATTCGTTGCGCCGGGAACGGTGCGGCTGATCGTGGAGGAGGGGCAGCTCGAACACTACCGTCCGAATGAGGCCTGGCTGGCGGTGCAGAAGGATTTGCTCGACCAGCAGATCATTGACACGAACGGGCGAAAAGTCGTGCGGGTGAACGACATTGATTTGGCCGAGCAGCGGACCAACGGGACGGTGGAGCTGCGAGTGACGCTGGTGGATGTGGGGCTGACCGGGGCGGTGCGGCGGCTGCTGCAGGGACTGGCGCCGCCGTCGGTGATCCGACGGATCCAGCAGAAGCTGCCGACGAAACAGATCCAATGGGAGTTTGTGAACCTGATCGAGCCGGACCCGCTGCGGCGTGTGAAGCTGCGCATCACCCACCAGAAGCTCGAGCGTCTGCACCCGGCCGACCTGGCCGACATCATGGAAGAGCTTTCGCCGGCCGAGCGGGAGTCGATTATTGCGTCGGTGGACGATGAGACGGCGGCCGAGGCGCTGGCTGAGCTGGACGCGCGGCTGACGGCGCAAATCGTGGAGAAGATGGACCCGGAGAAGGCGGCCGACATCATCGAGGAAATGGAACCGGATGCGGCGGCGGACGTGCTGGCGGGGTTGACGCCGGAGGCGTCGCAGGAAGTGCTTTCGGAAATGCCGCGAGAAGAAGCGCAGGAGGTGAGGGAGCTGCTGGAGTTTGATGAGAGCACGGCGGGCGGGATGATGAACTCGGATTTCGTGTTGGTGGGAGAGGCGGCGACACGGGACGAGGTGGTGGAATGGATCCGCGGCAAGGACGTGAATTTGGAGCAGGTCGATACGGTGATTGTGATTGATGGGCAGGCGAGGCTTTCGGGCGTGGTGGCGGTGGCGCGGCTACTGCTGGCGGGGGGAGAGCAAGCGCTGGCCGAGCTGAAGTCGGAGCCGCTGGTCTCGGTGCGCGCGGAGGCGGAGGAGAAGGAAGTGTTTGAGCTGTTCGACAAGTACAACCTGCGCAGCCTGAGCGTAGTGGATGAAGATGGGCGGCCGATGGGGTCGATCACGGTGGACGACGTGGTAACGAGGCTGTGCAAGAGGAATTGAAGATGGATTCATTGAGTCATTGCGGGATTGAATGCGAACAAGGGCTGAGATCGTAATCTCGAAAAGACATGGACTGATGAGTTCCTGAGGCGGGATGAACTGGACGACGATAGCGGCGCGGATGCAGCGGATCAGCGACCACAGCAATGCATGGCGGCAGCGCGTGCGGCGCGTGCGGCGGCGGCTGGTGCTGTTCCTGGCAGTGGTGGGGCCGGGGGTGATCACGTCGAACGCGAACAACGAGTCGGGCGGGATTTACACGTACTCGCTGGCCGGGGCGCAGTTCGGCTACGCCGTGCTGTGGATCCTGGTCCCAATGGGGATTGCGCTGTACGTGACCGAAGAGATGTGCGCGCGGATGGGGACGGTGACGGGAAAAGGGCTCTCGGACCTGATCCGCGAGGAGTTCGGCTTTCGCGTGACGTTTTTCCTGATGGCGGCGCTGCTGGTGGTGAACTTCGGGAACGTGCTGGCGGAGTTTGCCGGAGTGGCGTCGGCGATGGAGCTGTGGGGGGTGAGCAAGTACATTTCGGTGCCGGTGGCGGCGGTGCTGGTGTGGGTGCTGGTGCTGCAGGGGACGTCGCGATGGCTGGAGAAGATCTTCATGGCCGTCTGCCTGGTGTACCTGACCTACATCGCGTCGGCGGTGCTGGCCAAGCCGCAGTGGCTGGTGGCAGTGCTGAACCTGCTGCCGACGCCGGCGCTGCACTGGATCCCGCAACTGAAGCCGTGGGTGAAGGCGCCGGAATTTTCCACGGCGTACCTGCTGATCGTCGCCGGGCTGCTGGGTGCGACGATTGCGCCGTGGCAGCATTTTTATTTGCAGGCGGCGGTGGTGGAGAAGCGCGTGGGGCCGCGACAGTGGAGGAAGACGCGCACCGACGTGATGGTGGGGAGCATCACGGCGTCGGTGATCGTCTTTTTCATTATTGTTTGCACGGCAGCGACGTTACATGTGGCCGGGCAGCGGAACATCGCCGATGCAGGCGATGCGGCCAAGGCGCTCGAGCCGCTGGCGGGGCGCTGGGCGAGTCTGCTGTTCGGGCTGGGGCTGCTGAATGCGTCGCTGTTTGCGGCGTCGATCCTGCCGCTTTCGACGTGCTATGCGATTTGCGAGGGGCTGGGGTTTGAGTCCGGCGTGGACCGAAAGTTTCGCGAGGCGCCGATTTTTTACTGGCTGTACACCGGGCTGATCGTGGTGGGGGCGTTGACGATCTTGATTCCGGGAGCGCCGCTGGTGCGGATTGCGGTGCTCTCGCAGGTGGCCAACGGGATCCTGCTGCCGTTTGTGCTGATCTTCGTGCTGATGCTGGCCAACCGGCGAGACTTAATGGGGGAGCAGGTGAACAGCCGGACGTTCAATGCGGTGGCGTGGGTGACCAGCGTGGCGCTGATCGCGCTGACCCTGGTGCTGGTGTATGCGGCGATCCGGGGGTGAATTGGAGTTTGAGGGAAGGGCGCGCGTGTGTTAACTTTGCCCGGTAAAGATACCCGCCGAAGGAATCCGGCAGCGAGGCGCGAGGCGTTCGGAAGGCGATGAAGTTCCCTGACCTGCTGAAAACGGCAAACCGCGAGGAGGCGAGCCTGCTCGAGCAGCTCGACCCGCGACGTCTGCCGAAACATATCGCCATCATCATGGACGGGAACGGGCGCTGGGCCGAGCGTCGGCACTTGCCGCGCGTGGCCGGGCATCGAGCCGGAGTAAAGTCGGCGCGGGAGGTGATTGAAACCTGCGCGCGGCTGAAGGTCCAGGCGCTGACGCTGTATGCGTTTTCGCTGGAGAACTGGCGGCGGCCGAAGGCGGAGATTGACTTCCTGATGCGGCTGCTGCGGGACTACCTGCGGAAAGAGCTACCGGTGATCCACCGGAACAATATTCGCCTGCTGGTGATCGGGCGGCCGGAGCAGTTGCCGTCGGAGGTGCAGCGGGACGTTGCGCGGGCGATGCAGCAGACGGCCGAGAACTCGGGAATGAAATTGGCGGTGGCGTTGAACTACGGCGGGCGGGCCGAACTGGTGGACGCGTTCAAGGCGATCCTCGAGAGGTACAAGAAGCAGGTGCAGGGGAACGGGGCGGGGCCGGGGTTCCGCGTGGATGAAGAGACGATCGCGGAGCATCTGTACACGGCCGGTCTTCCGGACCCGGACCTGCTGATCCGCACCAGCGGAGAGATGCGGGTGAGCAATTTCCTGCTGTGGCAGATCGCCTACGCCGAGATTTATGTGACCGAGACGCTGTGGCCGGACTTTACCCGGGCGCACCTGCTGGAAGCGTTGATTGATTTTGAGAAGCGCGAGCGGCGGTACGGCGGGTTGAGTAGGCGGGAGGCGGAGAAGAGCGCGGCGGCGGCAAGGGGCGGAAGAGGATAGAAGAGAAGAGTTAAAGAGTTGAAGAGTTCAAGGGTCGAAGCCGGCAGTGAGATGGCCGGCTGAAGCTGGCCGCTACATGAAGAGAAATCCTTCCATTCCCAACAGACACGTTGAACAAGAAGTTGTTTTCTCCCTGAGCGCACAGCCAGGAGTGGCAGTGCCACCGAGTGCGAAATGACGTGGAAGCGGGTGTTGACGGCGGCGGTGCTGATCCCGGTGGTGGTAGGGGTGGTGTGGCTGGGGTCAACCGGGCTGGTGGCGGCGCTGACGGGGTTGGTAATGCTGCTGGCGCTGGTGGAGTTTTTCGAACTGGGCGAGCGGATGGGGATGCGGGCGTACCGGATATGGACAGGATTGTGCGCGATTGGAGTGTTGTTTGCGCAGTGGACCGTGGTGGGGTTTGAAAGTTGGACCCTTGGCGGCGGGGTGGGATTCTTCCTGACGGGTGGCTCGGGCGTGAGGACGCCATTTTACGTGCCGGTAGAGTTGGTGCTGAGCGTCTTTGTAGTGGGTGTGGCGGTAGTGGCGCTGGCGAGTCGAAGGCCGCTGGGCGAGGTGCTGCCGTCAGTGGGGATGAGCGCGGCGGGGCTGTTGGCGGTGGCGCTGCCGCTGACGTACCTGGTGCTGATCTACGGAGTGGAGGGTTTTGGGCGGGTGCTGCTGCTGTTTGTGTTGGTGATGACGTGGGTGGGAGACACGCTGGCGTATTTTGTGGGGCGGATGATGGGGCGAACGCCGATGGCGGCGGCGATTAGCCCGAAGAAAACTTGGGAGGGAGCAGCGGCGAACCTGCTGGGGGCGATGCTGGTGGGGTGGCTCTTTACGCGATGGCTGCCGATCGAGCCGCGGCACGTGCTGGCGATGGCGGTGCTGGGGAATATCGCCGGGCAGGCGGGGGATTTGCTGGAGTCGGCGTATAAGAGGTCGGCGGGAGTGAAAGATTCGGGCGGGGTGCTGCCGGGGCATGGAGGCGTCTTGGACCGGATTGATGCGCTGATTCTGACGGCGCCGGTGGTCTGGTACTATTTTAGTCTGGTGGTGAAGTGAAGAGGATTGCGATACTGGGGAGTACGGGGTCGATTGGGCGGCAGAGCCTGCAAGTGGTGGAGTCGCTGCCGGAGAGGTTTCGTGTGGTGGCGCTGGCGGCGGGCGGGAACCTGGAGGAGCTGGTCGGACAGGTGGAGCGGCACAGGCCGCAGTTGGTGTCTGTGGGGGATGAGAAGCTGGCGGACGAGTTGGCCGGACGGTTGCGGGAGAAGGGGGTTGCGCCACTGCCGGAGATACAGTGGGGCGCGGCGGGACTGAAGGCGGTGGCGACGCACGCAGAGGCAGACATGGTAGTGTCGGCGGCGGTGGGCGTGGTGGGGCTGGAGGCAACGTACGCGGCGGTGAGCGCGGGGAAGCAGGTGGCGCTGTCGAACAAAGAAGTGCTGGTGGCGGCGGGCGAACTGGTGATGGAGGCGGCGAAGAAGTCGGGCGTGGAGCTGCTGCCGGTGGATAGCGAACACAACGCAATCCACCAGTGTTTGCGCGCGGGAGAGCGGCGAGAGGTGAAGAAGCTAGTGTTGACGGCATCGGGCGGGCCGTTCCGGAAGACGCCGCTGGCGGAGTTGGAGAAGGTGACGCCGGAGCAGGCGCTGAATCATCCCAACTGGAAGATGGGCCAGCGGATTACGGTGGATTCGGCGACGCTGGTGAACAAGGGGTTCGAGGTGATCGAGGCGCACTGGCTGTTCGGGTTTGGCCTCGAGCAGATTGAGGTGGTGATTCACCCGCAGTCCACCGTACATTCGATGGTGGAGTATGTGGATGGTTCGGTTTTGGCACAACTGGGGCCGACGGATATGCGCATGCCCATCCAATATGCGCTAACCTATCCGGAGCGGGTGGCATCGAACGAGTGTCGGCTGGACTGGAAGGCGCTGCGGCGGCTGGATTTTGAAAAGGTGTCCACGCGGCGATTCCCGTGCTTGACGCTGGCGCGGGAGGCGCTGCGACGGGGCGGGGCGCTGCCGTGCGCGTTCAATGCGGCGGATGAAGTGGCGGTGGGGGCGTTTCTTGAAGGGCGGCTGGCGTTCACCGGAATTGCGCGGGTGATCGAAGAGGTGCTGTGGCGGATGCCGAGGAAGCGTCCGGGGTCGATTGATGAGGTGCTGGCGGCGGATGCCGAGGCGCGACGGCTGGCGCGGGAGGAAGTGGAGAAACTGGCGGGGAAGGCGGAGAGCCAAAAGGCAGGGCGGTAGGGAGCAGGGGGAAAATTGAGTCATTGGATCATTGAATCATTGAAGATGGGAAGAAGGATGACGACGCAGAAGGCCAAAGGGGAAGGGAAGGAAAGAGACGGGCGATGACAATGGCCATATTGACCAGCTTGATTGCGGTGGTGATCGTGCTCGGGATTATGATCCTGGTGCACGAGTGGGGACACTTTATTGTGGCCCGGCTGTGCGGCGTGCGGGTGGAGATTTTTTCGTTCGGGTTCGGTCCGCGGCTGTGGGGTAGGAAGCGCGGGGCGACCGATTACCGGTTGAGCGCGCTGCCGCTGGGCGGGTACGTCAAGATGGCCGGGGACAATCCGTCGGAGGAACGTGCCGGGGAACCGGATGAGTTCCTGTCGAGGCCACGGTGGCAGCGGGCGTTGATCGTGCTGGCCGGGCCGACGATGAACCTGCTGACGACGGTGCTTTTGTATGCGGGGATTTTCTACTTCGCCGGGCTGCCGATGGATGCGTACATGCTGCGTCCGGTGGAGCTGGCCGGCGTGCTGAAGAATTCGCCCGCCGCCGCGGCCGGGTTGCAGGTGGGGGACCGGATTGTGGGGCTCAACGAGCTGCAGAACCCGACCTGGGAGCAAGCGCAGACGGCGGTGGTGCGGTTGCAGCCGGGAAGCGAGCTGCGCTTGCAGGTGGAACGGGGCGGGGAAAGTTTGGCGGTAAACGTCCCGGTGAATGACCCGCGGCAAATTGAAGGTGTGCTGGGGTACCCGAAAATGCCGGCGATCGTGGACCAGGTACAACTGGGAATGCCGGCCGAGCGAGCGGGCTTGCAGGCGGGCGACCAGATCCTCGAATTGAACGGGCAGATGGTGCAGACGTGGTACCAGGTGTCTGAGGCGATTCGCGGGTCGAACGGGAAGCCGCTGCAGATTGTGGTGCAGCGGGGCGACCGACAACTGCATCTGCAAGTGAAGGCCGTGCAAGTGCAGGGCCGCGGCGGGGAGATGGTCTGGCAGATCGGGATGCTGAACCGTGGAGAGAGAATCTACCGGCGGCTGGGTGTAGTGGACTCGGTGGAGTATGGCGCGCTGAACAGTTGGGGACTGGGACGGCAAATTGTGGGGATTGTGGGACAGCTGTTCACCGGCACCGTATCAATAAGGCAATTGCAGGGCGTGATCGGGATCACGCGAGAGGCCGGGCAGGCGGTGAAGCGCGGGCCGGTGGACTTTGTGAACCTGATGGCGGTGATCAGTCTGAACCTGGGGATCCTGAACCTGCTGCCCATCCCGATTCTGGACGGCGGGCACATCCTGATGCTGTCGGTTGAAGGGGTGATCCGGCGGGACCTGAGCGTGACGGTGAAGGAGCGGTTCGTGCAGGTGGGGATGGTGTTCCTTTTGATCATCTTGGCGATCGTGATGTACAATGACGTACTGCGATTTTTCCCCGGCCGGTAACGATTGAGGACGGAATGCCCACGACAGCAGCCGCACGGCGAGTCTCCACAGGCGAAAGGATCAATGCGAACGAACGGCCAGGCCGACTCGAGGGCGAACTGCTGCAGCGCGGCATCCGGCTGACCCGGCAGCGGCGCGTGATCCTGCAGGTGATGGAAAGCGCGCAGCGGCACCTGGACGTGGCGCAGATCCTGCGGCGGGCGAAAAAGATCGACCCAGGCGTGCACCGGGTGACGATTTATCGCACGATTGACCTGCTGAAACGGCACGGCCTGATCGACGAGCTGGACCTGCTGCACATCCGCGGAGAGGGTCACTACTACGAAAGCCACGGCCCGCGCGACCACATCCACATTGCCTGCCTGCGCTGCGGCAAGGTGCGCGAGTTTGAAAGCCACCTGTTCGAGCAGCTCAAACGCCAGATCGAGCAGGACCTGCACATTAAGATCACCGTGACGCGAACCGAGGTCGGCGGGTACTGCGAGCATTGCCGGCAGTAGGGCGTCGTCCGTAATTCGTTATTCGCTCTCCGTCGTTGGGCCTTTCTGACCTATTAAACCCGAAAAGATTTCCTGCGAGAGACAGCCAGAAGGCGGACCGTTCGGTCGTGGAAGGGATGTTTCGCGGGCGGATAACGGTTGGGGAAGGGGAGTGTCTACCTGAATGAGGTGAGCAAGAAAGCATCTGGGGCAGGAGGAGCGTGCGTAGAAAAGAGCGGGGGCTGCACCAGGCGGGACAAGGCAAGGTTCCCCATCAATCGGGACCGGGCAGAAATCAAGTGCAGGTGGCGGGTCAGGGAGGAGGAAGGGTGTGTTGCAAATTAGTTGCAACAGAAAATGCGGAGAGGGGTTGACGGAGGCGGGGAGGGGAGGATAGGGTTAGGCCGTAGTTGCAAATGGTTTGCAGGAAGCGCGGCCCGCCCCGGGCCGTCTTTGAGGGGCGGTTAATGCAACTTAGACCGATGGTACAGGTGCTTCAATGCACACCGAACAGGTTGTTTCTCCCGCGTCGCTGACTTAGCATGGATTGAGGAGCCCGCTGATGAAGGCTTTTTCACGCGCTCTGGTTGTTGCGCTGGCCCTGCTCGTCTCGGCCGGCCTGCTCGTCGCGCAATGTGTGGGCGTTCTCAGGGGAAAGGCATACAGGGCGGTAATGCTGGCCGCGAGGCTGGCGATGCTGCTGACGATTGTGTTTGCGGCGGGAGCGGCGGCAGAGCCGACGGGGACGGTGAGGGGGAGAGTGGTGGATGAGTCGGGCGCGGCGGTGGCGAAAGCAACGGTGACGCTGTACCGGCCCGGGGGTGCGCCGGTGGCGTGGGCGACGGCGGATGCGGAGGGAGCGTTTGCGCTGAGCGGGGTGGCGCGGGGCCGGTACGAATTGACTGCGAGCGGGGAGGGTTTTCTATCGAGCTCGACGACGGTGGAGGCGACGGAGGGAGATGCCAAGGAGGTGAAGCTGGTGCTGCGGATCGGGCCGGCGTCGAGCGCGGTGACGGTGACGGCGTGGCGCGGGCTGCCGGAAGACGTGGCGGCGGTGCCGAACGGCATCAGCGTGGTGACACCGGCGGAGATGCTGACGCGGCCGGGAGTGATCCTGCCGCAACTGCTGCGGGAAGAGCCGGGGGTGCAGTTGCAGCAGACGAGCGGGCACCAGGGCGCGGTACTTGTGCGCGGGCTGACAGGTCAGCAGGTGCTACACCTGATTGACGGGGTGCGCTACAACAATTCGACGTTTCGTCCCGGGCCGAACCAGTATTTGGCGACGGTGGACACGAGCTTTATCGAACAGATGGAGGTGTCGCGGGGGCCGAGCTCGACGCAGTACGGCAGCGACAGCCTGGGTGGGACGCTGAACCTGCTGCCGGCGCGGCCGCTGGCGGGGCCGGGGCCGCAGAAGTTCCACGGGGAGTTGGCGCCGGTGTTCCGGAGCGCGGACCTGGCGGGCGGGTCATCGCTGAAACTTTCGTACGGGACGGACAGATGGAATTTGCTGGGCGGGGGATCGTTTCGCCGCGCGCAGGACCTGCAGGCAGGACAGGGCGGGGATTCGCACGCGGCGGTAACGCGGTTTCTCGGGCTGCCGTCGAGTGTGCTGGGCGAACGCTTGCAGGATACGGCGTACAGCCAGTGGGGAAGCTACGCGCGGTTTTTTGCCAATGTGCGGCCGGACCAGACGCTGAGCCTGACCTACCACCACGGCGAACAGCGGGGCGGGAGTCGGTATGACCAATTGAACGGCGGGAACGGGAACCTGATCAATGCGTTTGACCCGCAGCGGTTGGATTTTTTCTATGCGCGGTACGAGAAGCAGCGGCTGGGGTGGCTGGATTCGGTGTCAGGCGTGTTTTCGGTGAACCGGCAGAGGGACGACCGGAGGTTTCAGGGCGGGAGCGGGAACCCGCTGGCGACAATCACGAGTGAAGGAAACGTGGCCACGGTGTACGGCTACCAGGGGCAGGCGGCAACGCACATCGGGGCGCGGCAGGTGATTTTGTTTGGCGGCGAATTGTATGACGAATTCATCGGCTCGTCGGCGCAGAACCTGAACCCGGCAACGGGCGCGACGACGGCGGTGCGGGGACGGTATCCGGATGGGACGCGGTATCGGAGCTACGGCTTCTTCGGGCAGCACAGCTCGGAGTGGTTGGCCGGGCGGCTGCGGACGCAGGCGGGAGTGCGGGTGAGCGGGATCCACTTCGAAACGTTTGGGGCGAAGAACCTAGCGGGCACCGTCCCCAATTTTTCGGCGAACTTCCGTGACGTGACGCTGCAGGGCGGGTTTACGCTACGTCTGGTGGGCGGGCTGAGCGCGTTCGCGTCGGTGGCGCAGGGCTTCCGCGCGCCGAACACGACGGATTTTTCAGCCGTGGGGCTGACGTCGAATGGATTTGAGGTGTCGCCGGAGGTGGCGGCGCGCGCGGGCGGGTTCATCGGGACGACAGCTTCGAATACGGCGGTCTCGACGGGCCGGTCGGCGGGGCAACTGGAGCCGGAGAAGCTGCTCGACTATGAAGGCGGGCTGCGGCTGAACGCGGGGAGAGTTTCGGGGTCGGTGAGCCTGTTCCAGTACAACCTGACGGACTTCATCACCAAGCGGACGCTGATCCTGCCGGCGGGCGCGGTGGGGCAGACGATTGGAGGCGCGACGATTACGCAGCAACTGGCGTCGGGCGCGGTGGTTACCGCGGTGGATCCGCGGGCGGTGATCACGCGGGCAAATGTGGGGCGGGTGCGGCTGCGGGGATTTGAGGGTGAGGCGCGGGTGAGGTTGACGACGGCGTGGTCGGTGCGGGGCAATGTGTCGTACCTGCGCGGGCGGGACATGGAGACGGGCGGCGTTCCGGACATTGAAGGCGGGCTGCCGCCGGTGCACGGGATGGCGGCGGTGCGCTGGCAGCCGAGCGGGCGGGCGTGGTGGGTGGAGAGCTATACGCTGTGGTCGGACAAGCAGGACCGGTTGTCGTCGCTGGAGCTGGCGGACCAGAGGATTGGCGCGGTGCGGACGAGGAGTTCGATTGCGTCGTTCTTCAACAACGGAGCGGTGGCGCGCGGGCTGGTGGCAGGCGGCGTTCTGTTGGCGACGGGAGAGACGCTGGCGCAGGTGCAGAACCGGGTGCTGGGAATTGGAGTGAATAGTTCGGCGCTGTTCAGCGGGACGGCGGGGTTTGCGACACTGAATTTGCGCGGCGGGTATCGCGTGGGAGAGAGGTCGGAGTTGATTTGGATTTTTGAGAACGTGCTGGACAAGAACTACCGGCTACATGGGTCGGGCGTGGATACACCAGGGCGGGGAGTGCAGGTGAGCTATGTGTATCGGTTCTAGTGCGCGATGGCCTGAAGAGGGATTCTTCGCTTCGGTCTGCGCCAGTCGGCGCAGACCTCCGCTCAGAATGACAGCGCCTCGTTGCATGCAGTGTGCAAGGGCCTGCGCCCCCGGCTAGGGGAGAGAAAAGCAGATCCCTTCCGGCAAGGCCGGAATCTTCGGTCCCGACCGGGTCGGGATCTTCGATCGCTGCGCTCGGAATAACATCCATACATAAGTTGTGCATGAGTCTTGCGTTGGGGCGGCGGACAACGTAAAGATAGCAGCCCATGTGGACTGAGATGTGGGCTGAGCTGAGAAGATATCTGCTGTCGCGGTGGCTGAACCTGCTACTGGTGTTCCTGCCTGTGGTATTGATCCTCGAAGTGGTGCATGTAGGAGGGGTGTGGCTGTTTGCGTGCGCGGCGATGGCGATTGTGCCGCTGGCGGGCGTGCTGGGAGATGCGACCGAAGAAATGGCCGGACGAATGGGTCCAGCGGCGGGCGGTCTGCTGAGCGGGACGCTGGGGAACGCCACCGAGCTAATCATCGCATTGCTGGCGGTGCGGGCGGGCGAGATTGAGGTGGTGAAGGCGTCGATCACCGGCAGCATACTGGGGAACCTGCTGCTGATCTTCGGGCTGTCGGTGCTGGCGGGAGGATGGGGGCGGGAAAAGCAGGTGTTTGAGCGGACGCACCAGAGCGCCAACACGTCGATGCTGATGCTGGCGGTGTGCGGGCTGGTGATGCCGGCAGTGTTTGATTTGGTGGTGTACGGGTCGCTTGAGCGGGACACGCCGGTGCTGCAACAATTGAGCCTGTGGACGGCGGCGGTGCTGCTGGCGACGTACCTAGCCAGCTTTGTGTTTTCGTTCAAGACGCACAAGCACCTGTTCACGGCGGAAGAACGTCACCACGCCGGGATGAGCCGGCGGACGGCGATTACGTTGCTGGTAGTGGCGACGGGGCTGATCGTGTGGGCGAGCGAGGTGCTGGTGGCGCAGATCGAAGCGGCGACGCAGGCGCTGGGGATGACGAAGTTTTTTGTGGGCGTGATTGTGGTGGCGGTGGTGGGCAACGCGGCGGAACATTCGGCGGCGGTGGTGGCGGCGCGGCGGAACAAGATGGACCTGTCACTGACGATTGCGGTGGGGTCGAGTGTGCAGATTGCGCTGCTGGTGGCCCCGGTGCTGGTGTTTGCGAGCCACCTGGCCGGGCACCCGATGTCGCTGGTGTTTAATGGGTTTGAGATTGCGGCGCTGATTCTATCGGTGCTGGTAGTGGCGCTGGTGTCGCTGGACGGAGAGACGAACTGGTTTGAGGGCGTGCAGTTGATTGCGGTGTATTTGATCCTGGGGATTGCGTTTTATTTTGTGCCGGGGAAATAGCTTTCAGCCGTCAGCCATCAGCGAGAAGACTTTCGTTGTGCGTTATCTGTTTTCCGTTGAGAGGCAAGATCAATGGTTGAAAGTCGAGAGTCAAAAGTACTCGGACAGAGGGTTGCTAGAAGCGGAGGACAGGCTGAAGCCTGTCCTACCGATGTGCGGGGGCAAGGCGGGAGAAGAAGCGGCGGGCGCGGGAGAGGTCGCGGGAGATTTGGGAGCGGAGGGCGTCGGGCGATGGGAATTTGCGTTCGTCGCGGAGACGCTCCCAGAAGTGAACCTGCATTGGTCCGGACGTAACAATCTCTGAAAAATCGAAGAGGTGGGATTCGACGCCGAGGGAGTGTCCGTCGAAGGTGGGGCGGACACCGACGTTGGTGGCGGAACGATAGG
>Ga0209108_10000825_pt1 | contig 17550 bp, 18 predicted proteins | sample Rifsed10ft1_FD_184003 | JGI IMG/M metagenome (GOLD analysis project Ga0209108, IMG submission 184003) | Soil microbial communities from Rifle, Colorado, USA - sediment 10ft 1 (version 2) | ecosystem: Environmental > Terrestrial > Deep subsurface > Rock core/Sediment | place: Rifle, Colorado...
CTCTACGCCCTTCGGCGCACACCCATGGTGCACCCGCAGGGGTGCCGGAAGCGGTGCAGGGCGCCAAGGGCGCGAAGCGAAGCGGGGGGGCTCCATCGAGTTGTTAGGCCGCTCGCAATATGGGTCCATCGCCAGACTATGTTATCTGTCTGCCTCGAACTCTAACTTCAGTGGAATCGCACGTGTCAATGAGTCACCCACAGGTGATGACCGCTCACAACGATCGCGTAAGAGAGCAATCTGCTCTGGCGTTACACCCGGAGCAGAGAGACGAACGGTGTAGGCAATCGCGTCGTATCCAGACCCTGGCGCGTTGTCCAAACCTAAATATGACTGCACGTTGAAATGCCCGGTTGCTTCCACTGTCAGGCTCTCGAGCTTGAGGCCGAGGAAAGAGGCGTGCATTGCCACCAGATCCACGTCGCACGCGGCCAGCGTTGCGAGGAACATCTGCATCGGGTTGAGTTCGTCATCGCCACCGATGTGGACGACCTTGTCTTTGAACTCAACCCGTGAACGTGAGCCTCCGACCCAATGTGCGATCAGCATAGGATTGCGGTCCGCTTTGGTGGAGTCTTGCGCGACCCTATCTTTGAATTCGAGCAGTTCGGTCACATTGACGCCGTTGATTCCGGTATCTTTGTTCATGTCTGCTCCTTCAGTGACTTGTAGTGTCTGTTGCCATCGCTGGCTCTACGGCAGTGAACTCATCAACTGCCTAATGGCCTCGAGGTTTGGGGAGCACCCCTGTGTGGGAGCCGCCCGGCCAGCCGAAGACTAGTATCGCGCCGAAGCCAAACACTCGGCTGGCCGGGATCGGTCGGAGATCTCCGGCCCTTTCAGGCCGTTCGCCCCGACGGGCTGCGCCCGTGGGGCGGCGGCCCGGACGGGGGTGCTTCGCCCTCTACGCCCTTCGGCGCACACCCATGGTGCACCCGCAGGGGTGCCGGAAGCGGTGCAGGGCGCCAAGGGCGCGGAGCGAAGCGGAGGGGGGCTCCATCGAGTTGTTAGGCGCACGAGGTCCTATGCGTGCTGGCTCATTGCGCGGGTCTCATTCGAGGCTCGTTTCTGTTAGGAGGGGTCCTGGGCGACTTCTGGGCGAAACCCGGAACATAGTAGGTCCAACTTCTCGATCCGTCCCTCACGGATCGTACAGTAAGCCTGTTGCTCGACAAGGTACCACTGATCCTCGTGCTCGCGGATTCGGTAGGCGATGTGCACTCTGTCATGCATGAGTGAGACTTGTGAGGATTGCAGAATCAGTTCGTCGGCGTCCCCGAACCACTTCTGAATGTAGTTGGCGGCAGCGGCGCGATCATCCGCATTCCGGAAACCACGCGGGGTCAGAGCGCGGAATTGGACCGCAGGGTCGAGAAACGCGGCGAGTTCTCCCCAGGCTTGACGCTGAAGGGCCGAGACGAAACCCCTCCCTGTTGCGAGCGGGTCATCGGGGGACGAGTTCGCCATTGCTCGATCTCCTTGTCCCAGCGCGTGGTCACCAAGGATACCGATGTACGGCCTAGGGGCCTCGAGAGTCGCGGAGCACTTCTGTGGGGGAGCCGCCCGGCCAGCCAATGACTAGTATCGCGCCAAAGCCAAACGCCGGGCTGGCCGGGATCGGTCGCAGATCCCTGGAGCGACCGCGAAGCGTCCCGTAGAGAAGCGGAGGGGGCTCCATCGAGTTTTTGTTGATCCGCTCAAAGCCAAACGCTACCACTGCGTGGAACGGATAGCCGTGATCTCATTGTCCCAGAATTCCTTCTCGCGGGTGGGTGACGCATTGTGCTCGAGCCTCCCTAGGCTCTTGGCAAGCCCGAAGAAGCCGGCCCCAGGCAACCGTGTGTCCTTGTTGACGACGAGCGCGCTGAGCATTGGCTCTCCCTGAAGGTGCGTCCTCTCGCTGATTTCGCCGAGGAGGTGCCCAGCCTCGCCAGCCGCGAAGTTGCCGCCCTTGAGCCGCATCAACTTGAAGACGACGTCGTAGTTAATGGGGGGCTCCTTTACGCGAGCGACGGCCAGCAGTTTCTCGAGGACAGCTCGGTACTCGCTGGTGCCGAAGTACTTCTGGGTGACGATCATCGCTTCCCCCCAACGCTGCAAGAGTGCGCCGGCTGGCGAGGACGAGCGGCCTAACTCTGATTCTAGTCCCAAGTGTCTTCGCGGATCTATCCCGTCGCCCGAAACCGCCCGGCGCCGTGCAACCCCTCCCGCTATAATTCCCCCCATGCCGGGTTTCTTCACGGGCGACGGCGACGACGGCTCGACGGGCCTGCTCGGACCGGGGCGCATCCCCAAGCATCACCCGCGCGCCGAGGCCCTCGGTTCGCTCGACGAAGCCGCGGCCGCCCTGGGGCTGGCCCGCTCCCTGGTCGACGACCCATCCCTGAAGTCGATCCTCCAGACGATGCAGCGCCATCTCTACCAGGTCATGGGCGAAGTCGCCGCACCGGGAGAGAACGCCTCGCGCTTCCGCGCCGTCGGGGAGGTTCAGGTGGCATGGCTCGAATCCGAGATCGACCGGCTGTCGCGGGAGGTCGAAATGCCCTCCGGCTTCGTGCTCGGCGGCGAATCCGTCGCCGGGGGGGCCCTCGACCTGGCGCGCACCATTGTCCGCCGCGCCGAACGCCGCGTGGCCCTGCTAATCGACCAGGGCGACGTCGAGAACCGGCAGCTCCTGCGCTACCTGAACCGCGCCTCCTCCATATGTTTCCTCTTGATCCTGGTGTCGTACCGCCGCAGCGGAACCACTCCCACGATGGCCAAAGAGGGCTGAGGTCGCCATGACCGGCACGCTGCTGAACGCCGCGGCCGTCCTGATCGGCGGTCTGGCCGGCCTGGCGTTCGGCTCCCGCTTCTCCGACCGGGCGCGGCAGACCGTTCTGGCCGGGCTGGGGCTGTTCACCGCCGCCATCGGGCTGCGCATGTTCCTCGAGACCCAGAATCCCCTCTACCCCCTTGGCGGGATCGTGCTCGGGGCGTTGATCGGCGAGGGCTTGCGCATCGAAGATGGCCTGGCCCGATTCGGCGCCTGGCTCGAGAATCGCTTCGCCGGGGGCTCCGGCGAGACGACCTCGACCTTCGTGCGCGGCTTCCTGACGGCCAGCATCCTGTTCTGCGTCGGCCCCCTCACGATCCTAGGATCGATCCAGGACGGTCTGAGCGGAGACTATCAACTGCTGGCGATCAAGTCGGTGCTGGACGGTTTCGCCGCACTGGCCCTGGCCTCGGCGCTGGGCGTGGGCGTGCTCTTCTCGATCGTCGTGATCCTGGTCTACCAGGGGGGGCTGACGCTGCTGGCGGCGCAGGCCCAGGCGGTGCTGACCGAGCCGATGACGGCCGAGATGACGGCTGTGGGCGGCATCCTGCTCGTCGGAATCGCCGTCGGGTCGCTGCTCCAACTGCGGCCCATTCGAACGGGAAACATGCTCCCGGCTCTGTTCGTGACGCCGTTGTTAGTGGCGTTGGTCGCCTGGATCGCCTCGGCGCTCCCCTGAGTTGCCCCGACCGCCAGGAATGAAAAGCGCCCCGGGAGGGGCGCCATTCCTTAAGCTTCCCGCGAGCTTCAAGCTCGCGGGGAGCTCGCGGGAAGCTCGATCTCAACTCCCGGTGAGTTCGGCCTCGATCGCCTCCCGGAACGCTTCGTACGGCTGGGCGCCCAGGAACACCTTGCCGTTGATCAGAAAACTGGGCGTGGAGCTCAGGCCGCTCTGGCTCGCGAAGAGGGCGTCGGCCGCCACGGCCGCCCGCGCGTCCTGCGACCCGTAGCAGGTATCGAACGCCTGCATGTCGAGGTCGACGGTCTCGGCCATCGCCTGCAGCCGGCGCTCGGTGTAATCCCCGATGTTCTCGCCGTTCTGGTTGGCGAACAGAACGTCCTGGTATTCCCAGAAGCGGTTCTGGCGTCCGGCGCAGATGGCCGCCGCCGCCGCCGTGTGCGATTCCTGAGCCGGGTCGTTGCGATCGACGATGGGGAAGTGGCGGTAGACGAAATAGACCTTCCCCGTGCGAACGTACTCTTCGACGATCTGGGGGAACGTCTCGTCGTGGAATCGCCGGCAGAAAGGACACTGGAAGTCGGAGAATTCCTCGACGACCACCGGGGCATCCGGGTCGCCCAGCGCGTGATCGTCCGGGGATGGATAATCGAAGGTCTCCGGCGTGGTGATATCGCCGACGGGAGCAAGCGACGGTAGCAAGACAACGAAGGCGACCAACAGAAGGATCCCGCCGATGATCAACGCGTACGTCAAGCGCTCGCGTCGCCTGCGCTGGGCCCTTCGCTCTCGGAAATCGGCACGTGTGGGCATACCCTCTCCGTTCGACAGGCTAACTTCCGGCGTGGGCGCGCGCCCAGCCGGTCGATACCGCCACGACCTTCTTCCATTCGGCTTCGTTGTGGGTCTCGTGGAACAGCCCCGGCCAGATTCGCACCGTCTTGTCGTCCGAGCCCGCCCGGTCGAAAAACAACTGGGTGGCCCGGGGGTCGATGATGCGGTCGGCCGAGCCGTGCATCAGCAGGACCGGGAGGCGGAACGCCCCGGCCTGAACCAGCGCCCGATTTCCCCCGTCGAGCAGATCGATCCCCAGGCGGAAGGAAATTCGGTCGTGCACAAGGGGATCGGCGGCGTACGCGGCGACGACGGCCGGGTCGTGCGACAGCGCCGCCAGTTCGATGCCGGTCGGGAGAGTCTTGGCCGGCACGACGGCGTACAAGGTTCTCCCCAGCAACACCTTGACCGCCGGCGCCGGAAAGGCGAGGCGCAGCCAGGGGCTGGTGGCGATGACGGCATCGATCCCGGCGGGGTCCGTCAGGACCCGGCTGAGGACCAGCTGGCCCCCCATGCTGTGCCCGTAGGCGATGGACGGGCGAGCCGGGGCCATCCGCAGGAGGAGCCCGATGTCATCCAGGGCCCGGGCGTAGCTGGGCGAATGGCCTCGGGGTCCTCCCGAACGGCCGTGGCCTCGCTGGTCGAAGGCGAGGAAGACGAAACCGGCCGCGGTGAAGGCGGCGGCGACATGGTGATAGCGCCCCGTATGCTCCCCATGTCCGTGAACCAGACAGATCGTGCCGCGCGCCGGTCCGGCAGGATCCCAGCGAACCCACGCGAGCTGGACGCCGTCGCCGGCGGCCAGGCGGCCTTCCTCGCTGGGCGGGTTGCTCGAAGGGGCGGGGACGGGTGACATGACTGCGGTACGGGTCGGCGGGGATCAGCCGCCGCGGCCTCGACTGTTGGGAAGCTGCAAGGCTCAGGCAGGCGACGGCATTATAACATCCAAGGTGCCAGCATCATCGGCTGGCGCGCAATCATCGGAAGCGGCGGTCCCACGGTCAGCCCGTCGGGCCGCCAGGAAGGCGGGCCTTCATGGCGGTGGCACCGAAGTTGAGACAGCCTATCCTGCGCGTCCCCTCGTCCTCCAACGGGAAACTACGCGTCCTGGTCGTCGACGACGAAGTCGCCTTCGGCAACGTCATGCGAGAAGTGCTCGACTCCTTCGGCATGGACGTCCGCCTGGCCTTCGGGGCGAAACAGGCCTTGGACGAAATGCGGCGCGAAGCCCCCGACCTGCTGATGGTCGACGTGATGATGCCCGAGGTCGACGGGTTGTCGCTCATTCGCCTGGTCCAAAAGGAGCCCGCCTGGCTCGGCATCCCGACCATCGTCGTGAGCGCCCGCACCGGGCAGGCCGACCAGCACGAGGCGCTCTTCGCCGGAGCGGATGCGTTCCTGGCCAAGCCTTTCACTGCGGACGAGCTCCGCAAGGCGCTGCGTCCCTTCCTCCCCAGTGGCACGGATCTGTAGCCCTCCTCCATAAGGAATGTCCGTCCAGCCGGGCGTTCGCCGGAGCGCCGCGGCAATGAACTTGCACCCTGCGCCAGGCCGGTAGATCTCCCAAACCGAAGCCGGCGGCAGGCGCTTGATGCATTCCAATGCTCCGGACACACACCGCTCCGAAGACGGCGTCCTCCACGGCCCGCTGGCGCTGTCCCAGCCGGCCATCCTGGTGGTCGACGACGACCCGACCTTCTGCGACATCATGGCCGAGATCTTGCGCATGTACCGGGCCCGCGTCTACACGGCCTTCAGCGCCGAGGAAGCCATGGCCGTCCTCGAGCAGGTGACTCCCGATCTGATCCTGACCGACGTGATGATGCCCGAGGTCGACGGCCTGACGTTCGTGCGCCGAGTCCGTTCGGGAGCGGCGCAGGGGCGCATCCCGATCATCATCGTCAGCGCCGGCGTCACGCATCGCGAGCAGGAGGCGGCGATGCAGGCCGGGGCCGACCAATTCCTGCCCAAACCGTTTTCGATCGGGGATTTGCGCGCCGCCGTCGGGAGCCTGCTGCCGAACTGAGGACGGCTTCAGGGCCGGCGCCGCTCCTTCCGAATCACGAAGCGCGTCCCGTAATTGGTCGCCGAGATCGTGGCGACCTTGTTGTGGACCAGTTCCCCGAGCAACCCCTCCGCCTGCATTTCCTCCCAGCTGAAGGCCACGCCGCGCCCCGCCGCAAAGGCCTTCTTCGGCATGACGGCCCAGATGGCGCCATCGGGTACGAGGGATTTCTGCAACCGGGCGAAGACACGACTCAGCCCGGCCGTCTTGGCCGGCCAGAAGAAGATCAGGTCGAAGCGGGTCTTCCCCAGGCTGCGCTTCCAAACGACGCCGGCCGGGGCGCCGGCGCGGATCGCGGTGGCGGCCTGCGCCGGAGGGTCGAGCAGGATCACCCGCATTCCCGGTTTGATCCCCAGTTTTCGGGCGAGTTCAGTCGGCGCCGCCGGCATCCGTCAACCGGCCTCGGACGCCGGCGATGTCCCCTCCGGGACGCTAAGCGCGGTCCCCTGCGGGACGCCGTCTTCAGGGTCCCCTCCGGGATGCCCCTCCGGGGTGCGAGGACGCGACGAAGCGCGATCCCCTCCGGGATGCCCCTCCGGGACGCTAAGCGCGGTCCCCTCCGGGACGCTAAGCGCGGTCCCCTCCGGGACGCTAAGCGCGGTCTCGAAGACGGGATAGCGCTGTCCCGTTTCGCGAAACCCGAGACCCCGGTAGAGGTCCTGGCTGCGCAAGTTGTCGGCCTGCGTGTTCAACGTCACGCTGTCGAATCCCCGCCGGCCGAGATGGTGGATGAGGTCTACGACCAGTCCCGTTGCCAGGCCCTTTCGCTGGAAGGCGGGGTCGACCGCCAGGCGGGCGAGGTGAGCGCCGAAAGGGGAGGCGGTCGTCAGCTGATAGGCCACCAGCCGGCCGTCGGCTTCGACGCCGGTGGCGACGATGGCCTGGCTCATGGCGGCCGAGAGGCTCTCCAGACTGTTGCGCCACAACGGCGCGAACGCCCGCTCGTCGACGCCGGCGACGGCCGGCAAATCGGTCTGACGCAGGGGTCGGACCTGGCCGAGGGTGGAGGGAGGCAGGTCGGGCGCACTGCCGCGCCATTCGAAAAAGATCACGGCGTTCGACTCGCGGAACCCCGCCTCGATCAGCAGCGGCCGCATCCATTCTCCCGAGAGCAGCGAAGCGACGCGTCCGACCTGTAGGGCGAGGCAGGCGGCGGCGGCCTCGGCCCACAGGGGTCGCCAGACGGCTAGCGGGGCCTGACTCGCATCGACGCAGAAGCTGCGAATCCAGGCCGTCCGATCGGGATCCGGCGGTGAGGCGAAGTGAGCCACCAGGCGGTCGCCGTGATAGGCCAGCAGATTGGGTTCCTGCGAGAGCACGTCGAGGGGGTCGCGCCAGTCGAGGTGGAAGTGGCGCCAATGCGCCCGGCTCAGGAGTCCGGCCACCTGCGAGCGGTCGCCCGGCCGGGCCCTGCGCAGGACCAGATCCACATTGGACCGCATCGGCCTCAGATCCTGGGAGGGCGAAGAGCCTTTGCCGTGATGTGGCGCAGCAGACGGCGAAACGGACCGGGCCTGGGGCTGGAGTCGAGGGCCGCCTGGGCCGAGGCGGCGGCGCCAAAGGCGTCGCCGCGGCGGAGCTGCAAGCGCGACAGAGCCTGCCACGTCTCCGACTCGCTCGCCCGGTCCCCGGCTGCGCGGAATCCGTCGAGCGCCCGCTCGTAGGCGTTCCCCGCCTCCTCGAGCCTCCCGACCGACTCGAGCGCCGCCGCCAGATTGCCGGTGGCCTTGGCCGCCATGACCTGATCGCCGCTCGCGGCGAAGACGGCGGCCGTGCCTTCGACGACTCGGACGGCTTCCTCGCCGCGCCCCAGCCCGACCAGGGCCACGCCGCGGTTGTTGGCCATCTCGGCCGCCTTGCGATCGTCACCCTGGCTTTGATAGTCGGATTGCGCCGCAGCGAAACCGCTTTCGGCGGCCGACAGATCGCCGCCGCGGTAGGCGGTCATGGCCTGACGCTCGAGCTCGGATGGTTGGGAGGTCAAGGGTCAAGGCCTCCGGCGACCTTCGGGGATGTCATCCGATGAACCCCGAGCGCGCCGAGGGATGCCAATCTGGGACGTCATGGCAAGGAGCCCCGAGCGGAGGCGCGCTTCGACTCTTCGCTGAGGGCAGGAATGCTCAGCGCGCCCGTCCTTGGAGTCGAGCCACCCTGTGCCTGTCGAAGGGTGCCTCAGCCGCGGTCTCACAGAGAGATTTCGAGGAAACCCTCGCCGAGCGACCGCACCTTTTCGACCGGGATGTCGCTCAGGCGCTGCGCCATCCGCAGGTAGGGCTCGTTCTCGGGCGAGCCGACGAAATCGCGCAGGTCGGCCGGCAGCTTGAGGAAGGCCTCGTAGGCCTCCTGCATCGCCTGCCATTCCCCGACGGTGCCGCGGGCGTCCTGGAAGAAGCGCAGGTCGCGGTTGAGGGCGTTGGAAATCGCCTCGAGTTCGGCGATCGGGATCGGCCGCTCGCCCTGCTCATAGCTCGACAGGCGGGCGGCGGAGATGCCGGTGAACTTGGCCAGGTCGCGCAGGCTCATCTCGACTTCGGTCCGCCGCGAGCGGATCATGGCCCCAATGTAATGCTGGCGCAGCGAGATCAGCACGGCCGGGTTGACCTCCGCTTTCTTGACCGTCTCATTGCGCGACGGGCGCAGAAAGCGGTGCAGCGGAGCCTGAAGCGCATACCCGAGCAGCTCCAACTCCGGGAGGGAGATGCCGCGGCTGCCGCGTTCGTAGGAGGCCAACACGGCGCTGGAAACGCCGATCATGGCAGCCGTCTCCTTCAGCGTCCGTCCGGCGGTGGTGCGCGCCTGTCGTAAGACGGCGCCGAGCATCTTGGTGCGGAGCTGAATCGTCTGACGATCCGCCATGCCTCTCCCTCCAGGGAAAAGTGACGGGATTATAGCATCGCCCTTGCCGCACGCTCGCCTCGCCCGGGCCGGACGACGCCCCGCGCGGCGTCTGGCGGTGGGCGGCTAGCCGGGGGGTGCCGGCGCTTCCTCGGACGGCATGTAGTAGCCGAGGCCCTGTCGAGTCAGAATGTGGATCGGGTTCTTCGGATCCGGCTCGATCTTCTGGCGGAGCCGGCTCAGGCAGACCCACAGGATCTCCTTGTCGTCGCGGTACTCGGGTCCCCAGACCGTCGTCAGCAAGTCTTCGGGGGTCAGCATCCGGCCCACCGAGCCGGCCAGGGTCTGCAGCAGTCGGTATTCGGTGGCGGTCAGCATCACCGGCTTGCCGTCGCTCAGCACCTCGGCCTTGGCCAGGTCGAGGCGCAGTTCGTGGTGCTGGAAAACCGGCTGGTGAAACGTGCCCATGTCCTGCCGTTCGGCGCGGCGCAGCACGGCCCGCACCCGTGCCAGGAGCTCCTGGGCGCTGAAGGGCTTGACGATGTAGTCGTCGGCGCCGGCATCCAGCCCGCGCACCCGATCTCGTTCTTCGCCCTTGGCGGTGACCATGATGATCGGCACCGTCGAGAACTCGCGGATCCGCCCGCAGGCGGTGAACCCGTCCATCACCGGCATCATCACGTCGAGCAGGATCAAATCGGGTTGGGTGGCAGCGACGCTCTCGACGGCTTGTTGGCCGTCGGCCGCCGTGACAACGCCGTAGCCTTCGGTCTTCAGGTTGACTTCCATCAGACGCAGGTAGCGCGGCTCATCGTCGACCAGCAGGATGGTCTTGGGATCACTCATCTCAGTCCTCCGTGGCCTCCAGGGTCGCCAGGGGCAGCGTGAAGAAGAAGCGCGTCCCCCGCCCAGGCTGGCTGTCGACGCCGATCTGGCCGCCGTGACTCTCCACGATCTTACGACAGATGTAGAGCCCCAGGCCGGTCCCGCGCACGGTGCGCTGGGTCTCGGGGACGCGGTAGAAACGCTGGAACATCTGCGACAGATGCTCGGCGGGGATCCCTGGGCCCCGGTCGTCGACTTCGATCATCACCGCTTCGTCCTGGCGCCCGGCGCGCAGCTCTACCGCCGCCCCCGGGGCGTACTTGGCGGCGTTCGACAGCAGGTTGTCGAGCACCTGGGCGATACGCGTCGAATCGATCTCGAGGATCGGCAGGCCGTCCGGCGCCTCGACCCGCAGCGCCATCTCGGGGTAGGCCGCCTGCGCGCGCTCGGCCACGCTGCGCAGGAGCGGGGCGATGCGCGTCGGCTCGCGGGTCATGCCGATGGCGCCCGACTCCAGGCGAGACGAATCGAGCAGGTTGTCGATCAGCTCCCGCAGCCGGTCGGCTTCCTCGTCGATGATGCGCAGGAACTCGATGCGGGTGGTCGCATCCCATTCGGCATCCTGCCGCAGCAAGGTGGTGGTATAGCCCTTGATGAAACCCAACGGCGTGCGCAGCTCGTGCGACACGGTCGAGACGAATTCGTCCTGCATGCGGGCCAGCTGGCGCGCCGCTTCGAGCGAGGCGATCCGGCGCGCCATGCGCCGGTTCTCCAGCAGCTGCCCCACGTGCCAGGCGATGAACTCGGCCAGGCGAATGTGCTCGGCCGGAAAGACCGGCCCGCCGAAGCGGCCGAACACCAGCCCGCCGACGCAGCGGCCGCCGACCATCATCGGCAGGCCGAGGTAATCGCGGCGCCGATCCCGGCCCTCCGCCGTCGAGCCGCTCTCCTCCTGACGCAGCACCGTCTGGCCGGTGCGGAAGGCCTCGACTGCCGCCTGTTCGCCCCAGGTCAGTTCGGCCTCGCGGTCGCGCCCGCGGCCGAGTGCCAGCGCGTAAGACGGCTCGAGCTGGCCGGTCTCCTCGTCCTCGAGGAACAGCGAGATCACATCGAAGATGAAGATCGTGCGCGACAGGCGGAAGATGGTGTCGAGGCCGGTCTCGGTGTCGAAGGTCTCCGCCACCACACGGGCGATGGCGTAGACGGCGTTGAGCTCGGTGCCGTAGGTCAGCGGTTCGACGGGGACGAGCGGACCGGTCATCCGACCCGGGCCTCGACCGGCAGGGTGAAGGTGATGCGCGTGCCTTCGCCGACGCGGCTATCGACGTTCAGCGGCGCGCCGTGCGCGTCGAGGATCAGCCGGACGAGCGCCAGCCCCAACCCGGTGCCGCCGTAGCGGCGCGTGGGAGCCCCGTCCAATTGATGGAAGGGCTCGAAGATCTCGCGGATCCGTTCGCGCGGGATGCCGATGCCGGAGTCGGCGACCTCCACCAGGACCGCCTTGGCTTCCGGAGCCGCCCGCACCGTCACCCGTCCGCCGTCCGGGGTGAACTTGATGGCATTGTCGAGCAGTTGATGGATGACCCAGCCGAGTCGTTCGCGATCGGCCAGTGGCCTGGGCAGCGCTTCGGCCGCCTCCATCCCGAGCAGGACGCCGGCCTTGCCGGCCTTGTCGCGCGAGCCGTCGATCGCTTCCGCCAGCACTTCCGCCAGGACGACCGGCGTCAGGTTGAGAGCCAGCCCGGTGCGCGAGGCCGAGGAGAACTCGATCAGGTCCTCGATCAGGCGCCCCAGGCGCTCGGTCGCCCGGCGGACGACCCCCAGGGCGTTGGCCTGTTCGTCGTTGAGGGGGCCGAGCTGCCCGTCGCTCATCAGCTCGGTATAGCCCTTGATGTGGGCCAGCGGTGTGCGCAGCTCGTGGGAGACGTTCGAGATCAGGTTCGCTTTGAGCTGATTGAGCTCGCTCAGCCGCTCCAGCGCGCGCCGCAGTTCGGCGGTGCGCTCCTCGACCCGCTGCTCGAGCTGCCGGTTGGAGGTGGTCAGCGCGGCGTGCAGTTCCAGGATCTGGTTGTTGACGGCCTGGTCGATCGTCTCGCGGGTGACGTAGCCCAGCTCGACCAGGGTCTGGCCCAGGAGCCGACGCGTCCCGCGCGCCTCGGCTTCGTGCTGCCGCGCCAGCGCCAGGCCGAGCTGGTCTTCGGTGATCAGATGCTGCTCCAACAGGAAGGCGCCGAGCTTGGGGATGGCCGCCGCCGGCAAGGGCGCGATTAGGCCCGCCGAGGGAACACCGCCGGCATAGGCCCGCTCCGCCAGGAGCGTGACCAGAGCCATGTCGAGGCCGCAGTTGGGGCAGACTCGGCTGTCGAACGGAAGCCGCTGTCCACAGTGAGGACAGTTGACGGGCGTGAGAGCGATGGGAGCGGACTGACTCATGGTCTTGCGCAGGACCGGCGCCGGAATCATAGCCGCTCCTACAGGAAGGGGCAAGCACGCCCGACGGGGGTAGGGACGGGAGGAGAACGGGACCTCGTTTCATGCGCCGAGCCCCGACTTGTGAAGAAGAGCCCAATCGCAGAAGTCCTGCCGCGTGTCGCCAGGGAGAATGCGTCCCCGGAGCCGAGGCCTGCGTCGTCAAGGAGAAAGGAGCCTGTAAGGTTCCGAGACGGGCAGGGGGCGCATAATCCTGTTGTCCGAAAGGCAGACCATGGCCATCCACACCTTACTCATCGACGATGACCCGGATCTGGCGGCAGTGATGCACAGCCTCCTGCGCGGGCAGGATTTCGACCTGCATTCGGTCCTGACCGGACACGAAGGGGTCGAGGCCTGTCGCAACGGCCTGCCCGACGTCGTCATCCTCGATCTGCTGATGCCCGAGATGGACGGCTGGGAAGTCTGTCAGAAGATCCGCGAGTTCTCGAACGTGCCGATCCTGATCCTCTCGGCCCTGGGCGCGCCCGGTTCGGTGGCGCGAGCCCTGGACGCCGGGGCGGACGACTACCTGATCAAGCCGGTGCACGCCAGCCTGCTCGCCTCGCGCCTGCGAACGTTGGTGCGGCGGCAGGGCTCCAAGGAACACGTGCGCGCGGCCTGACTCCCTCCTCCGGAGAAACCGCTGGTCTGGCAACCGCGTTTCGCTCTCCTCGCCGCCCACTTTTCCAGTGGGCGGTGAGGATTCTGGGGATAGCTTGTGTTCTTGTCACCCCCACCCCTTACCCCTCCCCCGATGTGCGCGCATGGCCTCCATAATCCTTGCGGGGGAGGGGAAAATCTCTGTAAGGGGGAAGGGGCTGCACGGCAGCCCCTTCCCCTTTACGAAACCAAACCCTCCCCCTGCAAAGCTCGCCGTGAGCGAATCCCGACGGTGCAGAGGGAGGGCAGGGAGGGAGTTCGACGGCGCGTCGATGCCCCGGCCGCTGTCACAGCGCCGCCTGAACGATCCCGCCCTCCAGGAACAGGCCGTGCCCGTGCACGAACGAAGCCGCCGGCGAGGCGAGCCAGGCGACGGTGCGCCCGTATTCTTCCACCGTCGCCAGCCGGCCGAGAGGCACGCTGCGGATGATCTTCTCGGCCTCGCCCTCAGGCGTTGTGCCGGCGCGGCGGGCGCGGTCCTCGAAAAGATGGACGACGCGCTCGGTCGCCGTCCAGCCGGGGTGGATCGAGTTCACCCGGATCCCCTTCGGACCGAGTTCGTTGGCCAGCGATTTCATCAGGCCGACGACCGCCACGCGGACGGAATTCGAGAGCACCAGGTTCTCGATCGGCTGTTTGACGGAGTACGACTGGCTGGCCACGATGCTCCCCGATTTCTGCCGAAGCATGTGGGGAACGACGGCATAGCACAAGTAAACACTGCTCATCAGGGCCAGGCGGACGGCCGCCTCCCAATCTTCGACCTTCACTTCCAGGAACGGGCCCGGCTTCGGACCACCGCCGTTGATGATCAGGATATCGATGCGCCCGTAGGCTTCGACCGCCGCCGCCACGAATCGGTCGACATCGGCCTGCTCTCCGACGTCCGCCTGCATCGCCATCACCGGCTGCCCGAACTTGCTCCGGATTTCGTCGGCGGCCGTCTCGATGGCGGGCGAGTGCGAGCAGATGGCCAGCCGGGCGCCTTCCGTGGCGAAGGCCTCCGCCGCCGCGCGGCCCAGCCCACGCGAAGCGCCGGTCACCAACGTCACGCGGTCCTTCAAGCCGAGATCCATCGAAACCTCCTGTGTGGGCAAGCCTGGCGACTTGTGCCGAGCGGCTGCGGGCCGCCAGGAAAAGGGCGGTGAGATGGGCGCCAGCGGTCCGGCGGCCCGGGGCCTAGGCCTAGTCGAGGCGCGAGCCGCTCGGCCGCAGGCTCGCCACCAGATCCGAATCCGAGAACGACTGGCGCAGGCCGATGTCGGTGAGGCGCCCCAGCAACCCCTCGATCAATTCAACCGCCTGGGTCGACGCCGCGTCGGCGCGCTCATGCTCACCCAGCTCCGTCAGGGCACGACCCAACTGAACCAACATCTTCGCCCGCGCGAAGGGGCGACCGAGATCCGCCCAGGCCGCCTCGGCCGCGGCGAAATGGGTGGCGGCGCGCGCCGCCTCTCCGCTCAAGACCGCGACTTCGCCCCGCGCCTCGGCCAGGATCGCCGGCGCGTCGACCGGGAGGAGCTGCGCCACCAACGCCTCAAGTCGTTCGAGGCAACCTTGGGCCGCCGCGACTTGCCGTTCACCGTCCTGGGCCGCCAGCCAGCGCACAAGCTCCAACAGGGCTGGTGCGCACGACCCATCGAAGTACGAGACGGCATCCATGTGCTGAAGCATCGACTCGGCGGCCGGACGGCCTGCTTCCGTATCTCCCAGGAGCCTGTGCGCCCTCACCAATTGAGTCAGGAACGGGATGAGCGTCTGCAGTTCCTCGTTGCGCATCGCCGCCTCGTGCATCTCCTGAAGCAGTGCCAGGCTGCGCGCCGGCTGGCCGAGATCGTTGAAGATCAATCCCATCGTGGCGGCGTGCCAGACGCGGGTAAGGCCCGTCGAGTCCAGGCCTGCCTCGCGCAGGTCGGCCTCCAGCCGCAGCGCCACATCCCACGCTCCGAGGAGCCAATGCATCAGCACCAGACGCTCCCGCGCCGCCGACTCGAAGCCGACGACGTGGTACGGGACGACAAAGGCGACCAGGTCGTCATAGGTCGCACGCGCTTCGTTCAGCCGACCGAGGTTGTAGAAGATGTCCCCCAAGTTCATCTTGGCCCGCGCCGCGTCGTGCACCAGGCCGGCGGCGATGGCCCGGTCGAAGCTTTCGTGGAGCATCGCCAGACCCTCATCCGTCCGCCCGATCCCGGTCAGGCTGGCGCCGACGTTGTTGAGGGCGTGAATGCTGACATCTTCGACGCTAAGCTCCGCCGCCAGGGTAATGGCCCGTTCGCCCCAATGCACGGCCTGGTCGTACTCGGAGGCCAGCATCAACATCTGCGACATCGAGCTGTAGGCCATCGCCAATTCGGCCGTTGGCGGACCGGCCTCGAGGATCTTCAGGGCCTGCTGGTAGTGTTGCATCGACCGGTCGCGGTCGCCCGCCTCATAGTACAGCCGACCGAGGCGCCGTTCCATCTCGCCGACCCGCACCATATTGTCCATTTTTCGGTAGAGGTCGCGGGCCTCGAGGTAAGTGTCGCCCGTCCCGCCGCCGACGGTGAGCAGGAGGCAATCTCCCAGTTTCGCCAATAAATCGGCGCGGCCGGCCGGGTCTCCGGCAGGCCAACGCTCGAGCGCGGCCCTGTAATGGCGCACGGCTTCGCCGCGGGCCAAAGAGGCATAGGCGCGATCGGCGGCCCGCACGGAGAACAGCCGCGCCAGCTCGTCCTCGCCGGCCTCGATCCAGTGATAGGCGAGGACCTCCCACGCCTCGGGGTGAGCGGTTTCGATGGCCGCCGCCGCCCGGCGATGCAGCAACCGCCGCCGCAGGACGCTGACCGACTCGGCCAGGCTGGCGGGGATCAGCGCATGGGCGAAGGAGAAGACCACATCGCCGTTGCGGCGGGCCTCGGCGATCAGTTGCGCGTGCTCGGCTGCCTCCAGCGCGCCGATCAGACTTTCCTCCGGCATGTCGGTGGCCTGACGCAGCGTCTTGAACTCGAACTCGCGGCCCAGGATGGCGGCCATCAGCATCGCTTCCCGGGCCGCCTCGGACAGTTTCGCGACGCGGGAGAGGATCGCGCCGCGAATGCTCTGCGGGATTTCGAGGTCCTTCACGCCGGGCCGGCGCCAGCGCCCGTCCTCGAAGGCCACCTTGCCCGAATCGAGAATCGCCTTGCAGATCTCCTCGATGAAGAAAGGGTTGCCCTCGCTCTCGGTGTAGACGCCGTCGAGGAATTCGGGAGTGATCTCCTCGGCGAACATCGCCTGGAGCAGCTGGCGGGTCTGCTCGCGCGTCAGGCGAGTGAGCTTGAGCCGCTCCGCCAGCCGCTCGCGGGTCAGCTCCTGCAGCAGGCGCGAGAACGGAGGGTTCTCGTCGATCTCGATCTCGCGGTAGGTCAGTACGAGCAGCACCGGCATGCGGCGCACCCGGCGGGCCAGGGTATGCAGCAGCTGGAGGCTTCCGGCGTCGGCCCAGTGGATGTCGTCGATGAAGACCGCCAACGGGGCGCGCGCCGACAGGGCTTCTAGAAACAGGGCGAAGGCTTCAAAGGTCCGCTGCTGTTGTCCGGCCGGATCGAGATCCGAAGTTCGGCTCAGCCCCGGGCGGCGCAGCGCCAGGTCGGGGGCAAAGGCCAGCAGCTCGGCCAGGATTGGGTCGGGGACGGTGATCGACGGCTGCTCGGAGAGCGCCCGGCGCAGGACGTCGGCGAACGGCGCGAACGGCGCGCCGCCCTCGGCGAAGCACTCACCGCGCGCCGCCTGTCCGCCGGTGACCTCGACGTGCGCCAGCAGCTCGCGCACCAGCCGCGTCTTGCCGATCCCCGGCTCGCCGGTGACCAGCAGCACTTGCTCCTGCCCGGCGATGGCCCGCTGCCAGTGCCCGATCGCCTCCGACAGTTCCTGTTCGCGCCCGACCAGGCGGCCGCGCACGATCCGGTCGAGCAGGGACAGTTCGGCGCCGATGCCGCGATCCCCCAGGGCGCCGTCGAGCAGCCGACGCGTCTCGCGCGCGGAGGCCGGGCGATCCTCCGGCCGCTTGGCGAGCAGGGCCAGGATGGCCGCCTCCAACGCCGGCGGCAGGTCGGGCCGGTGGGCGCGTGGCGGGACGACCGGCGCGTGCAGGTGGAGCGAGACCACCGCCAGGGCGTTGTCGGCGATGAAGGGGAGCTGGCCGGCGATGAGTTCGTAGAGCACCACGCCCAACGCGTACAGGTCGGCCCGGCCGTCGACGGCCCGGCCCATCGCCTGCTCCGGGGCGATGTAGAAAACGGTGCCGACGACCTCGCCGCTCTGCGTCAGGCGTGAGGCGACCGATTGCGCCAGCCCAAAGTCCATCAACTTCACCCGGCCGTCGGCCGTCAGCAAGATGTTCTC
>Ga0209108_10000826_pt1 | contig 17550 bp, 15 predicted proteins | sample Rifsed10ft1_FD_184003 | JGI IMG/M metagenome (GOLD analysis project Ga0209108, IMG submission 184003) | Soil microbial communities from Rifle, Colorado, USA - sediment 10ft 1 (version 2) | ecosystem: Environmental > Terrestrial > Deep subsurface > Rock core/Sediment | place: Rifle, Colorado...
GCCCATTTTAGTGTGAGGATCGACATCAAGACGTAGCTTTCCCGGTTCCAGCGGGCATAATCATTTTTTTTGACCAGGATCATTCAGTTTTTTGCCTGGTAGCCGCGGGCTGTAATCCAGCGGAAGCGGAGAACTGCAAGCCTTTCTGGTTCGGCCCGCCGGGAAAGTAGCCGCGTTCGGCCCACTCGAATCGGTGGCTGCGAGGCGAGACGGGCAACCCTTTGGTATCCATGTCCACCACCAGCGGTTCGTCGCGCGGCTGGCGGAGAGCGAAACTGTTTCACTCAAACAAGAACTGAAAGACCTGCTCGATTTGCTGAAGATGCTTCCACTTCAGAACATGCAAGGTGCCATTGACGGCACTCTGACCAGCAAAGGCGGGCAAGGTCCACGCCTGGGCCAGCGCGGGATACGGCTTCAGCCGCTGATTGATATCACTGGTGTAGCCACAGCCCTCGACGAGTGAGATGAAAAACGTCAACAGCTTATCGAGCGGATCATGGCGAACCCGCTTCTGCTCAATCTGAATGAAGTGCCGAAAGGCCGCGGGCAGACCAATCTCCTGGGCAAAGTGGCCCATGGCGATCATCAGGCCGTCATCCACATAGTCGCCTAGGGGCACGATGCGATACTCAAAAGTAATCGCGCCCACCTGCAAAGTTCGACACGGGGCAGTTGGTAAGGTGCGGTCGGTGCTCATCGCTGGGTTCCATCCTTTATATTGGATGAATCCCAGCGTACGCTCAGTGGGCAGGTTTCACCTAATCGCGCAGGCAGAAAACACGGCAAAACAAGCGGTTTGGTGACAACCTCCCCGAAAAATCGCGTGATTTAGGCCAGAAAAAATGATTATGGCCCCTGGAACCGGGAAAGCTACGTCAACAAACTGGTCGTAGTCCGCAATCGTGTTGCTTTTTGATACGACCGTATTTTCAGTCAGGTGGGTATTCACCGCTCCAAGCTCAATTATCTTGACCTGAATATTGAACGGCTTCAGTTCGTAGTGGAGCGATTCCATAAAGCCCTCCACCGCCCACTTCGAAGCGTGATACAACGTAAACAAGGGGAAAGCCACCAATCCCCCGACAGAAGTGACAGAAATGATTCGTCCCGCTTTTCTTTGTCGGAAATGGGGGAGCACCGCACGGGTCACATTCATCACGCCCAGTAAATTCGTGTTAAGCTGCCGTTGTATATCACTCTCACTCGCACATTCAAAAGCGCCAAAAACTGAAAACCCGGCATTGTTCACCAGCACGTCCAGGTGTCCAAAATCCTGGATCGCCCGTCGGACGGCATTACATTCGTCGTGACGAAGTGGGTGTTGACCTGGTTGTGCCTCAGTTTATAATGATCGGTGACCACTGCCGCCGCTCATCGCGAGAGGCCCGCATTCACCGCATGATCCCGGAATTCCACTGCAATATCAGGGACGGCGTCGCCTCGTTCTGACGCCCGGTCCTCGTGCCCGCCCTCTGGACCTTGGCGCGCGGAGACTGTTCGAATGCCGATTGACGCCCTCCTGTTGAACCGCTACCGTCTCGACGCCGAACTTGGCCGCGGCGGCATGGGTGTCGTGTATCGCGCCCACGACACGCTGCTCGACCGCGACGTGGCCGTTAAGGTCTTGTCGGCCACTGGATTGGGCGGTGAGGGCCGCGCCCGCCTGCTGCATGAAGCGCAGGCCGCTGCCCAGCTCAATCATCCCAACATTGTTGGCGTGTATGACGTCGGCTTCGCCGACGAAGCGGAGAGTGTGCCCTTCATCGTGATGGAGCTCGTCGAGGGCGAATCGCTCCACAGCCGCCGGCCCGCCGCTCTCGACGAGATCCTTTCGCTCGCGCGGCAAGTGTGCGCCGCACTCGAGCATGCACACGTGCATGGCATTATCCACCGCGATCTCAAGCCGGAAAATGTTCTCATCACGTCGGGCGGCATCGCCAAGCTGATGGACTTCGGCCTGGCGCGTTCGGGGAGTTCGCGGATCAGCACGGAAGGCGCGATCGTCGGTACGGTGTTTTATCTGGCGCCGGAGCAGGCGCTGGGTCAGTCTATTGATGGCCGCGCCGATCTCTACGCGCTGGGCGTGATGCTGTACGAATTGACGACCGGCCGGCTGCCGTTCACCGGGGGCGATCCGCTGGCGATCATCGCGCAGCACATTCACGCGCCCGTCGTGCCGGCCCGCACCCACCGCGCGGACCTGCCGCCGGCACTCGAAACGATCATTCTCAAACTGCTGTCCAAGACCCCCGAGGATCGGTTTGCCTCAGCCCGTGAGGTTGGGGCGGCTCTGGCTGCGACGGCCGTTCAACTGCAGTCGCCAGCGGAGCCGCGCAACAACCTGCCGATTCAGTTAAGCAGTTTCGTCGGGCGCGAGCGAGAGTTGGCCCAGGTGAAGCGTATGCTGACCACGTCTCGCTTGGTGACGCTCGTAGGCGCAGGTGGATGTGGCAAAACGCGCCTGGCACTCCAAGTCGCGGGAGAGTTGATCACCGAGTATCCCGATGGGGTCTGGCTGGTAGAGTTGGGGGCGCTCTCGGATCCGGCGCTCATTGTCCAAAAAGCCGCGTCGGTGTTGGGCTTGGGCGAAGAGGCAGACCGCCCGCTGCTCGCAATGCTGACAGATCTTTTGCGCGTGAAAAACCTGCTGCTCGTGCTTGACAACTGTGAGCATTTGATCTCCGCCTGCGCGCAGTTGGCCGGGACACTCCTTCAGGCTTGCCCAAACTTGTGGATATTGGCGACGAGTCGCGAAACGTTGGGGATCGCGGGTGAGAGCGCCTTCGGCGTTCCGTCTCTGTCCGTGCCCGACCCCGGCCGTGTGTCGTCCGTAGAGGTGGACCTCGCGTCTGACCTGCTCGTATACGAAGGGGTGCGATTGTTCATTGAGCGTGCCATCGCCGTGCAGCCGAATTTCAAAATGACGAACGCGAATGCACCCGCCGTGGCGCAGGTCTGCTATCGGCTGGATGGGATTCCGCTGGCGATTGAATTGGCGGCCGCACGTGTGAAGGCGTTGTCTGTGGAGCAGATTGCGGCGCGGTTAGACGACCGTTTCCGGCTGCTCACAGGTGGCAGCCGGACGGCTCTACCTCGGCACCAGACCTTGCAGGCCCTGATTGACTGGAGTTACGAATTGCTTTCTGAAGTAGAACGTGTGCTGCTGCGCCGACTCTCTGTGTTCGCAGGTGGCTGGACGTTAGAGGCCAGTGAGACCGTGTGTGCAGGAGATGGACTTCAGGCAGACGACGTGCTGGACTTGCTGACGCATCTGGTGGACAAATCGCTTGCGGTCGTCGAGGAGCGGAATGGGGAGGCGCGCTATCGTATGTTGGACACGATTCAGCAGTATGCGCGCGAGAAGGTGCTGGAGGCAGGTGACGCGGCGCGTGTCCGGGCGCGGCATCTCGACTTCTTCGTGAAGATGGCCGAAGAAGCCGAGTCGCAACTGCGAAGTGCGGGGCAACTGATGTGGTTGAATCGCCTGGAAGCAGAGGCTCATAACCTTCGCGCCGCGCTGGCGTGGACGCAGGGAAGTGGTGCAACAGAATCGGGATTGCGGTTAGCCGGCGCTCTGTTCTGGTTCTGGCTCTTGCGCGGGTATGCAAATGAAGGGCGCAAATGGCTAGAGGGAATGCTGGTATTGACCGGCGGATTCGGGCGCACCCAGGCGCGTGCAAAGGCCCTCTGGGCCGCAGGATTCCTGGCTGTCGGTCAGGGTGACATTATTGCCGGGCGCTCCCGGCTGGACGAGAGCCTGGCGATATTTCGGGAATGGGGCGACCAGGAGGGGACTGCCGACTCACTACTTGGCCTGGGCCGGGCAGCCTACTTTCAAGGCGACTACGCAGCGGCGCGGTCACTGTTTGAGGAAAGCCTGTCGATAAGTCGAGCGGCGGAGTATCCGTGGGGCAGCGCCCAGGCGCTCTACCGGTTGGGCATGGTGCTCTTGATCCAGGGCGATTACGCGCAAGCGCGCCCGCACTTTGAGGAGAGCGTGGGGAAATTTCGCGACCTGGGCGACAGGTGGGGCCTGTCCTATTCACTCAGCGCTTTGGGGGAAGAGGCCCTTCGGCGAGGCGACTACGCCATAGCACACTCTGTCTTAGAGGAGAGTCTGGGGGTATTCCAGGAACTTGGGAGCAGGTCGGGGACCGCCATGTCATTGAGCGAATTGGGATGGTTGGCCTTATCGCAAGGCGACTACCTGGCCGCGCGCTCCCGGCTTGAGGAGAGCTTGGCTTTGCGGCGGGAAATGGGCCACCGGGTCGGCATGGCTATCACGCTCAACCTGCTAGGGGATGTGGCCTTACATCAGGGCAATTATCAACAGGCGAAGGCGCTCATCGACAAGAGTCTGACATTGCGGAAGGAAGTGGGCAGCAAGTCAGGTATTGCCTGGTCGCTTCAAAATCTGGGCTATTTGGCGCAGCATCAGGGCGAATACCGTCAAGCGGCAGCACTTTTCGAAGAAAGCCTGGCGCTGTTCCTGGAAATTGGGAACAAGATCGGTGTCGCTGAATGCCTGGAAGGATTGGCGAGCGTGGCCGCCGCGGAATGGCAACCAGAAGGCCGCACCAGTGCGAGGCACGCCGCCTTTGGCGGCAGGGCAGAAAGAGCGCCCCGGTTGTTTGGGGCCGCTGAGGCTCTGCGCGAAGTAGCCAATACTCCCCTGCCGCCTTACCGGCGCGCCGACTATGACCGAGACGTAGCCGCCGCGCGCGCGCAACTCGACGAAGCGGCGTTTGCGGCTGCCTGGGTGGCAGGTCGGGCGATGAGGATGGAGCAGGCCGTCGCCTACGCGCTCGAGGCGACGCCCGGGTGATCGGCAACCTGTCTGAAATGGTCTCGCAGTTCTCAATGAATTAGAGACAACACAAACCGGTACAATCTGAGCGCCAACGACCGTAGCAGGAGTCCATCACATGCCCGACTCGTCCTCCCTCGCCCCCTTCTACCTCGGCTGGTCCCGCCAAAACGATCGCCTCCTCCAGGCCCTCGCGCCCCTCACCCCCGACCAGCTCCTCCTCCGCTCCGCACCGCACATGTGGCCCGTCAGCGTCCTCGCCGCGCACAGCATCGGCGCGCGGGTGTTCTGGTTTCACACGATCATGCGAGAAGGGCCGGCGACGCTGGACGCCTGGCTCGGCCTCGATGACGTAGACGAATCAGAGCGCACGCTGGATAGGCTGCTCAGCGGCCTAACGGCGTCGTGGGCGCTGATCGACGACGTCCTGGCGCGGTGCACCCCGGCGAATCTCGACGACATCTTCGAGCGCGTCTATCCCAACCGGGTCAAGACCTTCACGCGCCAGGCCATCCTCCTGCGCGTGCTGGGCCACGACTTTCACCACGGCGGGGAGATTTCGACCATCCTGGGAATGCACGGTCTGGCGGGGCTGGACGAATAAGGGCTGAAGAAAACAGTCAGCAGAACCGCATCCGGTTTTAGGGCTTGGCCTTGCCGCACTTGCAGCTCACCCCCCTTAATCTGGCCCTGCAGGGCCTCGGTCCCAAAGCGCAGTTCATAAGTTTCATCGACGCCCTGCGCCTGGTCCGGGTGAAAAAAAGCCTTGATAGCCAGCGTAATCGCGCCCAGGCTGGACAGGGCAATGCCTTCCAACGAGGCGGGCAACCAGCGGCTGCCCCACTTGCCCAGCTTGAGCACCGCTGTTTCCAAAGCCTGCCCCGCGGCGGTCAGCTCGATAGGCGGTTTGACTTCAAGTTTTGAATTCAAAACATTAAAACATGCAGTTGATATTGACTCTAAACCGGAGTTGGTTTATAATAATTAGAACATTAGTGCTAATTATGCATCGTCTCGGAGGGAAGCTTCCATGAAGGCATTCTCTCATGGACAACCTGTCGATAATCCTGCGCAGCGGGACAGGCCGTTTTGAACTGAAGGGAGACATTTCATGACGATCAAGCAACTTTCAGCCTTGCGAAAGACGCGCAAGACCAGCCCCGCCACCCCCTCGGCCTCGGAGCTGCGCGCCCTCTTCAACGGCCGGGTCATCGCGCCAGGTGACGCAGGGTACGATGAGGCGCGGACCGTCTTCTACGGCGGGATCGACCGCCGGCCGGCGGCCATCGTCCGGGCCGAGGATGCGGGTGACGTCTCCCGTGTCGTATCGCTCGCGCGCGATACAGGACTGGAGCTCGCCATCCGTAGCGGCGGCCATAGCGCTGCTGGTCACAGCGTGACTGAAGGCGGAATCGTGCTAGACCTTTCAGACATGCGAGCCTTGCAGATCGATGTTGAACGACGAACTGCTTGGGCCGAGACGGGGTTGACCGCCGGCGAATACACCACCGCGGTGGGCGCCTACGGCCTCGCGACCGGGTTTGGCGACACCGGCTCGGTCGGGATCGGAGGCATCACGCTGGGCGGCGGCGTCGGCTATTTAGTCCGCAAGTACGGCCTGACCATCGACGACCTGCTGGCCGCCGAGGTCATGACCGCCGACGGCCAACTTCTGCGCGCCGACCCCGAGTCCTACCCGGACCTGTTCTGGGCGATCCGCGGCGGTGGAGGCAATTTCGGCGTCGCAACCCGGTTCCAGTTCCGGCTGCACGAAGTTGATACGATCGTGGGCGGGATGCTCATCCTGCCGGCGACGCCCGAGGTCATCGCCTCGTTCGTCGCCGAGGCGGAGGCCGCGCCGGATGAGCTCTCGACCATCGCCAACGTTATGACCGCGCCACCGATGCCGTTTTTGCCCGCCGAGTATCACGGCAAGTTAATCGTGATGGCCATGCTGGTCTACGCGGGCGAAGCCGGGGCCGGCGAGCGCGTCCTCGCGCCGTTCCGGGCGCTGGCCACGCCGATCACCGATATGGTCCGGCCGATGCGCTATCCGGAGGTCTATCCGCCCGAAGAGGGCGGCTACCACCCGGTCGCGGCGGCGCGGACGATGTTCGTCGACGCCATTGATCGCCCCGTGGCCGAGATGATCCTCGACTACCTCCAAGCTTCGACCGGCTCGATGGCTGTGGCGCAGCTCCGGGTGCTGGGTGGGGCGATGGCCCGCGTGCCGGCTGAGGCTACCGCGTTCGCTCACCGCGCCTCACGCATCATGGTGAATGTCGCCGCGCTGTACGAACAGCCCGATGAGAAGGCGACTCACGAGGCCTGGGTCACGGACTTCGCGGCCACACTGCGACAGGACGATGGCGGCGCGTATGTCAACTTCCTCGGCGACGAGGGTGGAGCGCGGGTCCGACACGCCTATCCGGGGCCGACCTGGAACCGGCTCGCGGCGATCAAGGCTCGCTACGATCCGACCAACCTCTTCCGGCTCAACCAGAACATCCCGCCGGCCTCGCCGTGATCGCGTTGGCCTGCCAGGCGGGGATGTTGAGCAGCGTCATTGTGGGATTGACCGATTTGGCCGCTTCGCGGGATGGCCGCCTTCGGCGCGTCAGGCGACGCCGCCAAGCTTGTCGGGGTTGGCGATGGCCCAGATGGTGTGAACGCGCGCCGCGCCCACTTCCAGGCTGACCACAATGGCCGGTGTCCCATCGGCGCGGCGGATGAGGAGGGTGGGCCTGCCGTTCACGTCGGCCAGCGCAAACGTCGCGCCGAGGGGCATGAAGCGCGTGATGACGCCGATAACAAAACTGGCGACGTTCAGCGGCCCGCGCACCGGCTCCGGCAGCCAGGGCCCCAGATAGGTTTCGCGTTGCGCGCGCGCCGAGGTCAATTGATTCAGGCACAACCGCGTGACGATGGCGGACAGATACGATTTGGGCGATTCCACCTTGGCCGGTGGCACGCCTTGAAAACGCACATAGGCGTCCTGCAAGATATCGTCGGCTTCAGCGGCGCTCCCCAACATCCGGTAGGCGATGGAGAACAGCAGGGGCCGATACTGTTGAAAGAGGGCGACGTGAGGCGAAGCCTCGTCCATATTATCCTTCAGTCGCCGTTGTGCTTTGGCTCAATGCCGGCGCCTGGGTCATACGGCTCACCGGCTCGACGGCGATGTGGCGCAGCTTGCGTTTACCCGGCCAGTCGAACACCCAGGGCGCGGTGCGTTGCACGCGAATAGCCCAGAAAGCAAACCGCACGAAGAATTCGCGGCACTCGTTGGCAATCTTCCCGGTGAGAATCAAGTTGAGCGGCGCATCGGTGTCCCAATTCAGAAACTGAAACACGCCATCCTTCCGCCCCAGGCTCAGACCCAGCGCGATGTACGACAGCCCAAACGCGGTGGGTCGTTGGCCGTTGAGCTGGGCGGCCACGCAATCCGCGCCGTGTGCGCCCATCATGATCGCGGTGTAGAGCGACATCCGAATCGGCGCGCCAGGCGCTTCCACCGGAAAGGCCGCGTCGCCCACGGCGTACACTTCCGGATGAGACAAAGACCGCATCGCCCGGTCATTATCTGGCCGCGCTCGTTCACCAGCAGTCCAGCCTGCCGCGCCAGGCCAGACACGGCGAATCCACCTACCCACACACAAACATCAAACGGGATGGTCGTACCCTGTTGAGTGAGAGCCTGGCCTGCTTCGAGTTTGGTAATGGCAGTATTCTCCAGGAATGTGATGCCGAATCGATCAAACGCTTTGCGGATGTGGGCGCGTGCCCCTGCAGATAGATTCCGCGCGAATGAACGGCGCGTCACCAAGGTGACGTTCAGGTCGCGATACGTTTCGGCGAGTTCGCTGGCCGTCTCGACCCCGGTGTTACCGCCGCCCACGACGAGCAAGCGCCCACCGCGCGCCGACACCTCCGGCAACCGCTCCGCCAGTGGGATGGCTGAAACGTAATCCAGCGTGTACGCAAAGTCGCGCGCTCCCAGCACGTCGTCTGTACGGACGTGACTGCCGAGAGCGTAGACCAAGTAATCATACCCGATGTCGCGCTGGCCCATTTCGTTTTGAACGGTGATGCGCCGCCCGGAGAGTTGCAACGCCGTGACCGTTCCCCGTAGAAAGTAGATACGTGTCCCGCTCAGGATGTCGGCAAGCGGATGTTCGCCGACCCGTTGCCGGGCGGCCAATTGATGATTTCGCACCCGCTCGTTGAATGCGCCAGTTGTGTTGATGAGCATAATGTCGGCGTCGGTTTTCTTCGCCAACCGCAGGGCGGCCATCAGCCCGGCATAGCCCGCGCCGAGCACGATAATGTGTGAGTTGGGTTGTGGCATGCTGCACCTCGCGTGTCTTGGTTTCATACCACATGACAAACGAGGCGCATGAATTGTGACAGGTGGGAGCAGGATAGGTGGAAGCAGGAGCAGGATTTTACCAACGCAGAGCGGACGCCGTATGGCATTACGGACAACTCGCCAGAGAGCGAGTATAGGTGATCTGTGGCGCTGCCGGGGCTACTGCTCGTATGCTTTGTGAATCAACTTCGCCTTCATCTCATACCTGGGCAGCGCCCCCGGCGGAAGGAGTTCCACGCGGGCGGCGAAGATCAGTTTGTCGCGCAGAATGCCCTCGATCTCACGTTCCAGGTCGGGCAGGTTTGAGACGTCCGGGCCGTGCTCGACCTGGATCTTCAGCGGCGGGTCAACGCGCGGGCCGGGCTGCTCAAGGACGATCTGGATTTCGCCGGTCGTGCGCGGGCGGAGGGACATGACCACGTCCTTGATGGCCGAGGGGAAGACGTTGACGCCGAGCAAGATCAGCATGTCGTCGGTGCGCCCCACACAGCGGAGGCGCAGGCCGGTCCGGCCGCACGGGCAGGCCTCCGTCCAGACGATTACCTGATCGCGAGTGCGGAAGCGCACCAGCGGCACGCACTCGCGGTCAATGTGCGTGAAGACCAGTTCACCGCGCACTTCGGGCCGGTCGAGGGGCAGCACCGCGCCCGTGTCTGGGTCAATAATCTCCAGGACCACGAGATCGGGCGCGACGAGGTGCATGCCCGTCCGCTCGTCGCATTCGCCGGCGTAGACCGGGATCACGTCGGCGTTGCCGATCCCTTCCGTAATGAATGCGCCCCAATCTTCCCCGATGCGTTTGCGGACTTCGGGAATGCCGCCGCCCGGCTCCGCGCCGACCTGGATCCGCTGGAGGCCGAGTTCGCGCGGTTCCATGTTGAACCTGCTTCGTACGTATTCGGCGAGATAGGTCGCGTAGGAAGGCGTGCAGGTCAGTTGGTTTGCGCCGAGGTTCTGGATCGAGGTGATCAGCCGGTCCGAGGCGCCGGTGCCGATGGGGATGAAGGTCGCGCCAATCTGTTCGACGGCATCCTGCAACGGAATGCCCCCGACGAAGAAACTTAACCCGAAGCCCATCGCCAGAATCGTATCCGGGCGTACCCCCTCCGCCCAGTACACTCGCGCAATCGACTCCGTCCAGCCGTCTCGGTCGTGACGCGTGATGCCAACGTAACTGGGCCGGCCGGTCGTTCCCGAGGACGAGTGAACGCGGATCACCGCCTCCATCGGCGCGGCGGCGTGCAGGCCGAGCGGCGGCTGTTCGATCTGGCTGTCGCGCAGCTCCTCTTTCGTCGTGAACGGCAGTTTTGCCAGATCGTCGAGGGTGCGAATGTCGCCAGGTTTGATTCCGCCGGCGTCGAAGCGGCGGCGATAGAACGCCGAGCGCTCATAGTTGTAGGCCATCTGCCGCCGCAGTTTTTCCTCCTGCATGAGACGCACCTGATCCGGCGGCATCGTTTCAATGTGTTCGTTGAAGCAACGCGGATAGGACGTGGTCATAGGGTTTGTCGCAAATTCCCAATCACGGCGCGCAGGTCTTTCGGATCCAGGTCGTAGGGCAAATCTCCGGCCGTCGTGACGAGCGCGCAGTTCGCGTTTCGCAATCGGCGAATTTCACCGGGCGCCAGCGGCAGATTTGGCGCAGACGGCAGAGCAATGCCGTAGGGAATCTCGGGCAGCCCCGCCTCGTCCGCGGATTTCCGCAGGGCCTCCACCGGTAGACACGGCACGGCCCCCACCGATGCGACCCTGCTGCTTCCTGTGGACTCTTCCATCACTAACACAACCGGCAGGGCTTCGTAGAACCGCGTGACTTTGCAGAGCGTTTCCATTTGAGCCGACCACTGGGAATGCGCCGGAGTGTCGCCGGCCGGCAGCGCCGTTTCGATCAGCAAGATCAGATCAGCCCCGGCCTCGCACGCCAACCGCGTCGTTTGCAGCGTCGTTCCGCCGGCCAGCGCAAGATAGTCCCACAGCGCCGGGCCGTCCGGCGCCATGGTCGGAGCGGTGAGGTATCCGACCGTCGTGAGCAGGCCGGGCAATGCCACGGCCAGCGCGACGCGCTCGCGCAGAATGGCCCGCAGGCGGCGCACGACTTCGAGCATGATCGGGACGCGGCCCTGATGCTCGATCTCGACCGGCGCAATCGTGTCGGGCGGAGCCAGCACTTGCGGCAACCCGGCCTCCCACCCGAGCCTGGCGCCCAAGGCTTCGGCGATGAGCGTCTGGTCGGCGTAGCAGCACAGCGCGTCGCACTGGAGCGGCCCCTGCAACTGGCGCAGGCCGTTGGCGATCTTGGTCGGGTTGGAAAAGAACTGCTGCGGCGGCAGGCCTGCGACCTTGGCCGCCATGGCGAAGAACAGCGGCATGAAGATCGGGCGTGGAGGCAGCGCGCCGGTTCGGGCAAGTTGTTTAACGAGCGCTTGCACTCGTGTGCCTCTCCCTCTGTCTCAACCCCTTGTCCCGGAAGGCGCCGTTCCACACCCGGAGAAGGGAGGGGAGGGAGACTAGGGTCTGTACACCGGCATGGTCGGCTCGCCGGTCGGCCACTTGCCGAACCCGGTGAGAATCTCGTCCGGCGGCTTGAGCTGCTCCCACTCGGCCATGAAGGCCTGATAGGGCTTGCCGCGCCGGAGGCGGTCCTGGCGCTCGGCGTCGCGTCGGGCCTTCGTCGCCTCCGCATCCACGGTATCGCCGTCCGGCGTGAGGGCCACTTTGTAGATGCTATCCACCACCCAGTTCGAAACTTTCCGTGTCTTGAAATCGTCCAACACGTCCGCCGGATCGCGTTCCAGCGGGTCGCCGTAGCCCGCGCCGCCGGTGGCGAAACTGATGGTGATCACGTCGCCGTCCGCCACGGGGCGGACCACGCGCCCGAAGAACTCCGAGACCCACTTCCCGCCGACGGAGTGTTTCTGGAGCATGTCGTGCAGGTCGAGCGTCGGGCTGTCGCCGCTCTGCATTTTCTGCAGGATGTCCGCGCCGATGACGCTGATGCCCGGCACAGTGCAAGGGGCATAGCCGCCGAAGAGTGGCTGCGGCGTCTGGATCTTGCTGTTGTCCGAGATGGCGGCAAAGAAGAGCGCCGGAACTTTGTGGTAGCCCACCCACAGCTGGGTAGCGCCCACGCCGCCCCGGTGCAGGCCGTGCCCGCAGCTATCCCGCCAGTGCTGCGAAAATGGAATCAGCAGCGGGAATTCGTTCTCCATGGACTCGACGTTGGGCGCGCGGCCGTACACGCACCAGGGGAACCCGAAGGCGTCCACGCCGTCTTCCAGCGCGCGCCCGCCCTGGCCCTCGGTATTGAGCGAGTAGGCCAGCATGTCGGCGAAGGGCAGGCCCCACTGTGTCAGGCCGGCAATGATGAGCGCGTTGCCGGCGTTGCCGTGCGAGGCCGTCACCTGCTTCCACATGCCGGTCGGAAAGATGGCTTTGGCGAAGCAGTTGTGCACCGCGCTCATCGCGCCGGTGGCGATCATGACCGCGTTGCTGGTCGCCGCCCGCGCGTCCGGGTTCAGGACGATGCCGGGCGGGAAGTAGAAGTCAATCGGCGCAAACGTGGCGCTGCTGATCGGCAGGTCGTGGAAGATGTACTCGTAGATATAGTTGGAGACGTGGCCGACGGTGGATTGAGCGTGGGTGTTGTAGGACGAGAGATTCTCCGGCGACGTGCCGCTGAAGTCGAAAGTCAGGCGGTCACCCTGTTTGTGGATGGCGAGGGCGCACGAGCGCACGAGGCCCTGTTTGACTCCCAGCGCGTCGCTGAAGTGGACACTGCGATACGTGCCGTCGGGCCAGGAGGCGATGCGCTGCCGCGCCCCCTGTTCGGCCGTGGCCAGCATTTTCCGCAGCAGGCCGACGACGAAATCGGGGCCGGACCGCTCGCACATCTCGACCACCCGCCGGCGGGCGCGGTCGCACCCGGCCACGCGCGCTTTCAGGTCGATGATAAACATCTGCGGCGCGCGGATGCCATAGGCCGCCACCATTTCCAGCATGTCCTCGCGCAGGACACCGTTCTCGCCGATCTTGACCGGCGGCAGGTTCATGCCTTCCTCGAAGCGCGAGGTCGCGCTCACCGGCATGCCGCCCGGCTCGATGGCGCCGGTCTCGGTCGTATGCACCGCTGCGCCGGCCCAGGCGATCAGTTTGCCACCGTAGAAGATCGGCACGATCGCTAATTGGTCCGGGTTGTGGATGCCGCCGTACAACGCGTCGTTCGTGTACCACACGTCGCCGTCCTGAATGCCAGGGTTCTCAGAGTAGTACGTCAAGATGTACTTGATGAGAATCGGCTGGATGATCGCGTGCAGGTACGTGCCGCACGAGGCGTTGGCCAGATCGCCGGCGGCGGTGAAGAGCGCCACCATCGAGTCGCCCGCAATGCCGATGGAACTGCGCGACGAGCGCATGAAGACCTCCATGGCCTCGTCGAGCAGGTCGTTGGTGCGCTGCAGGCCGATTTCGTAGTGCCCGGCGCTGACGAGTTTCAGGCACTCCTGTTCGTGGCTGGTGGCCGGTTCGGGTTTCAGCCATTTGAGTTTCTGTTCAAGCGTTGGGATAGGCATTCCGTCACCTCTTTCAAGGGGATGCGCTTGCTATTCCAATATGCCCAATTCGTGCTGATTAATCGAGTAGATCAACCCGGGCGGGATGACGATCGTGGTGTAGGGCGTCTCGACGAGCGCGGGCCCCTCGACCACGTTGCCTGGGCGCAGGGCCGTGCCGTCGTAGACGGTTGTCTCGCGCAGGTCGCCGTACTCCGGCCAGAAGGCCGGCCGCGCGCCGCGCCGGGCGTGGGCCGGGCTGGGCGCTTCGAGCGCGCGCGTCGGCAGGTCGAGTTTGGGCGTGGGGATGATGGCCTTCAGCACGAAGTTGTCCACGTAAACGCCGCCGGCCGGGTTGACGACCAGTTGGCTGAACGTCTCGGCGAATTCGCGTTCGAACGCGTCGTAGATGGCGCGCGCGTGCGCCTCGCCGCGGATGAACAGTTCGGGCGACGACGAGCGCTTGACCTGCACCTGACCGCCGTACAGCATGTCGAGTTCCAACTGAAACACCGCCTGAGTTGGGTCGAAGCCCTCGCCGGCCAGATCGAGTTTCGCCGCTTCAATCAACGCCGTGACCACGGCATTGAACTGATCTTGATCCACGACGAGTTTCTGCGTGAACGCCTGCATAAACGTCATGCGCTGGGAATGCTCATAGACGTGGATGTTGTCCATGATGGACGAACCGAGCGCGCAGAACACGGGCGAGAGGGGGAAGATCACCGCGCGTTTGATGTCCTGACGGTAGCCGGCGACGTGCGTCGGGCCGCCGCCGCCGAAGGCGAACAGCACGAAATCCTCCGGGTCGTAGCCGCGCAGATGCACTTCCTTGCGGATGGCCGAGGCCATGTTGCCCTCGACCACCTGCCGGATCAGCCACGCCGCCTCGTGAACGCTCACCCCCAGCGGCTGGGCGATGTGCTGCTGGATGGCCTGCTCGGCTTTCGCCTTGTCCAGCTTCATCTTGCCGCCGTAGTAGAAGTCGGGGTCAATGTAGCCGAGCGCCACGTCGGCGTCGGTCACGGTCGGCGCGGCGCCGCCGAGGTTGTAGCACGCCGGGCCGGGCAGGGAGCCCGCGCTCTGCGGGCCGACTTCCAGCCGGTTGTCCAGCGTGCGGTTCACTTTGGCGATCGAGCCGCCGCCCGCGCCGATGGAGAGCGTCTGGAGCATGGTGATGCCGACCATCCAGCGGTCAATGATCGGCCGGAACTCGTAGTTGCGCACGCTGTCCTGCACGATCAGCCCGATGTCGAACGACGTGCCGCCCACGTCCGTGGTGACGACGTTGTGATACCCCAGTTGCCTGGCGATGTGTTGCGCGCCGATCAGCCCGGCCACCGGGCCGCCGTTGTAGGTGCGGCTGGCCGTCGTCTTGAAAATCTCGGCAATGCCGCCGGAGTTGTGGATCATCTGGAACGAGCCGCGATACCCCTTGTCGCGCAGCCGGTCCCACATCGCCGACAGTTCGATCTGCATGGCGCGCTGGAGATAGGCGTCGAGGATCGCCGTCATCGTGCGCTCGTATTCGCCGAGCTTGCCCAGCACCTCGCTGGAGAGCACGACCGGCGCGCTGCCCAGGTGGAAGTCCTTGTATTCCTCGCGGATGATTTCTTTGATGCGCCGCTCGTGCGTCGGGTTGGCGAACGACCACAACAGCGAGACGACGAAGCCGCGCGCGCCGTTATTGACGAGCCGGTGGATTTTGGCCCGCGCGTCGGCCTCGTCGAGCGGGCGGATCACTTTGCCGGTCGAGTCCACGCGCTCGCGCACGCCGGAGATCAATTCCGGCGGGATGAGCGGGACCGGTTTGTGCTGCACGGCCAGATTGCGCCGCTCGGCGACGCGCGTCCCGTCCACCCACTGCGCGCCGCGCCCGATCAGGATCGCGTCCTCGTGTCCTTCGGTCGTGATCAGGGCCAGGCGCGGGCCGCTCCGCTCGATCAACCGGTTCATGGCGATGGTCGTCGAATAGCGGATGATCGCCGTGTCTTTGAGCAGCTGCTCCGACGACAGGCCGGAGGCTTTCGCCGCCTCCTCGATGACGTTCAAGAAACAGACGGACAGGTCGTAAGGCGTCGTCGGCGATTTGGCCGGCGTCACCACGCCGGTGCGGGTGAGCACTAGATCGGTGAAGGTGCCGCCGACGTCAATGTCAATGCTGTTCATGCCGCCACCTCAAGGTGTCCGTCTCGGACGATCAATTCTTGCCGTTCCAGCCGCGCCTTCAGGCTGTCGACATCTATTTCAATATCGTGCGTCAGCGGGTGGCCGGGCGGCAGGTATTCCGTTTCGATCTGCGTGCCGCACTTGGGGCAGTAGAACTCGACGATGCGAATCCACGCCGGGTCCGGCGCGAAGGTGAACTCGCCCTCGATCAGTGACTGGTGAATCTCGCGTGGGTCGCGGTTGTAGATCAAGCAACCCGTCTTATAGTTCTTGCGGGCGCTGACGAGTGCGTGGCCGCACCGGTTGCAGTGCCACATCTCGTCGGCCAGATCGAGGTCGAGGCTTTCGGTCATGCGGATGCGGCTCATGTCATTTCTCCTGTCTCGTCAACTTCCCGTTGCCGAATTCGTCCGTCTGCATTTGCCACGCCGGGCCGACCAGATAAGTGCTGTGCGCGCTCTCGACCACCGCCGGCCCCGACACCCGATGACCGGGCTTCAGGCTTTCCCATTGGTAAATGGGCGTCTCAACGGCTTTGCCGTTCCAGCGAACACTGCGACTGCCCAGTCGGACCGCCGAGGCGTCGGCGTTTCCCAACGCCAGGACTTCCGGTTCGCGGCCGCCCACCGGATACGTCGCCCGCAGGCGCGCCAGTTCGAGCGTGCCTTTGCCGATGGCTTTCTTCGCCGCCGCCCGATCCGGCCCATCGCCAGCCGGCAGGGACGCCGTGGCGATCTCGCCCGACGGCTGGCGCACATCCAAATCAAGCGTGAACTGCGCCTTCGCCAGATCAAGCTCCTCCCCGGCCAGGTCGCGCGCGGCCTCGGCGCGCATGGCGGCGACGGCCTGGTCCAGTTTGGCCAGCCCCGCATCGTCTGCCTTCACCATTAGTGCGTGCTCGTAGACGTGTAAAATGTCGGCGAGCGACGAGCCGAGCACGCTGAAGACCGGGCCGAGGTCAAACACGTAGGCCGACCGGAGGCCGAGTTGCTCGGCGAGGCCGGCCGCGAACATCGGCCCGTTGCCGCCATAAGCGAACAGCGTGTAGCCGGGGGCCGATCCCCCGGTGGCTTTGAGCCGACGCTGAATCCCCTCGGCCACCATGCCGATGGCGCGCTGGACGATGCGCGCCGCCGCTTCTTCCACACTGCATCCGAGCGGATCGGCGGCGTGCGTCTGAATGGCTGCGCGGGCGCGCTCCGAGTTGAGGGAACGCGCGCCGCCGAGGAAGTTGTCGGGGTTGAGGTACCCCAGCACGAGTGCGGCGTCGGTGAAAGTGGCGTCCGTGCCGCCGAGGTCGTAGCAGGCCGGGCCGGGGTACGCGCCCATGCTCTCCGGGCCGAGGGTTGCCTTTCCGTCCTGCGCGCGCGCCACGCTCCCGCCGCCGAGCGCAATCGAGGACACGTCGGGGACGGGCATTTTGAGCGAGAGGCCGAACACGTCCGGCTGGCGGTTGAGGGCGGGCACGCCATTTTCAATGAAGCTGATTTTGGTCGTCGTGCCGCCCACGTCGAGCGCGATTACTTGCGCATGCTTCTGGCGGCGGGCGAAGTGCGCGCCCATGCCCTGGGCCGCGCCGGTGACGATGATCTTCAGATCCGACAGCTTCATGACCTGCTCCTCGCGTCGGCGGTCCCGCGCTGGGACAGCCAGGA
>Ga0209108_10000827_pt1 | contig 17540 bp, 18 predicted proteins | sample Rifsed10ft1_FD_184003 | JGI IMG/M metagenome (GOLD analysis project Ga0209108, IMG submission 184003) | Soil microbial communities from Rifle, Colorado, USA - sediment 10ft 1 (version 2) | ecosystem: Environmental > Terrestrial > Deep subsurface > Rock core/Sediment | place: Rifle, Colorado...
TCGCGGCTCTCCTCGTTCGACATGCTGCGATCAATGATAGCCGCCCCTGAGTCTTCGGTTGTAACCAGACGTTAATTTCTCGTTACGTTCACTTCAACCGGCGCATAGGACGGCTCCGTGGCCGCCTGGCGTCGCTATACTGAGGGTCGATATGCAGCGCGTCCTGCTCCTCTACCAGACGGAGGGCGCTGCCCTCCTGCGGCGCGACCTCGCCTCCCTCGGCCTCGAGGTGGAGGCAGCGCCGCTGGCGGACGCCGACGCGGCGCTCAGCCAGCCCGGCATCGACGCCCTCGTCGTCGAGGCGGCGTCCAGTTTTGAGGAGACGCGCCACCTGCTGGAGTCGCCGGCGCGGCCCGCCCGCGTGCCGCTGCTCCTCCTCCTGCGCGCGGAGCAGATGGCGGGCTTCGACGCGACGCTGCCCGTGGACGACTTCGTCGTCCTGCCGGCGATGACGGAGGAGCTGGCGCTGCGCCTGCGGCGCGCCGTCTGGAGCAAGACCGGCGTCGACGCGGAAAACGTCCTGCGCAGCGGTGACCTGCTCATCGACTTGGCGAACTACAAGGTATTCGTCGGCCAGCAGCCGGTCAGCCTCACGTTCAAGGAGTTCGAGCTGCTGCGCTTCCTGATGATGAACCGCGGCAAGGTGTTCACGCGCGAGGCGTTGCTCAACCGCGTCTGGGGCTACGAGTACTACGGCGGCGCCCGCACCGTGGACGTGCACATCCGCCGCCTGCGCAGCAAGATCGAGACCGGCGCCGTCTACATCGAGACGGTGCGCAACGTCGGCTATCGCTTCCCTACTGACCGCTGAACGGCGCGAAAGCGCAAGTTAACGCCACCGTAATCACGACGAAACATAGCTGTAACATCGCGCCGCTACTCTCCCGACGATGGCGTGGCGGAGGACGCCGCGTTCGTCGCGTCCGGACGCCCTGGGGGCAAAGCAAGCGGGAGGTAGACATGGACACGGGCGATACCGCGTGGGTCCTCGTTTCGTCGGCGCTGGTAATGCTCATGACGCCGGGCCTGGCGCTCTTCTACGGCGGCCTGGTGCGGAGCAAGAACGTGCTGGGCACGATCATGCACAGCTTCATCATGCTGGGCCTGGTCAGCATCCAGTTCGTGCTCATCGGCTACTCGATCGCCTTCGGTCCGGACCAGGGAGGGCTGGTAGGCAACCTGGACTGGGCGTTTCTCCGCAACGTCTCCGCCACGGAGCCGAACGCCGCCTACGCGGCGACGATCCCGCACCAGACGTACATGATCTTCCAGCTGATGTTCGCCGTGATCACGCCGGCGCTCATCACCGGCGCCTTCGCGGAGCGGGCGAAGTTCAGCACCTTCATCGTCTTCATGCTCCTCTGGGCCACCCTGGTCTACGACCCCATCGCCCACTGGGTCTGGGGCGCCGGCGGCTGGCTGGGCCTCGTCGCTGAGGAGAACGGCGACGTCGGCCTCAAGGCGCTGGACTTCGCCGGCGGCACCGTCGTCCACATCAACGCCGGTGTAGCCGCCCTGGTCGCGGCGATTATCTACGGCAAGCGCCACGGCTTCGGCCGGGAGCCCATGGAGCCGCACGACATAACGATGGTCGTCGTCGGCGCTTCGCTGCTCTGGTTCGGCTGGTTCGGCTTCAACGCCGGCAGCGCCGTTGCTGCCGGCAGCCTCGCCTCCAACGCCTTCGTCGTCACCCATACGGCTACGGCCGCTGCCGCGCTAACGTGGGCCGGCCTGAGCTGGTTCTTCCTCGGCAAGCCGAGCGTCGTCGGCGCCGCTGCCGGCGCGGTCGCCGGCCTCGTCGCCATCACGCCGGCGTCCGGCTTCGTGACGCCCATGGCCGCGCTGGCCATCGGCGTCGGTGCCGGCTCCTTCTGCTACCTCGCCGTGCGGCTGCGCGCCAAGATCGGCCTGGACGACTCGCTGGACGTCGTCGGCGTGCACGGCGTCGGCGGCACTTGGGGCGCCATCGCCACCGGCATCTTCTGTGTGACCTCCGTCAACGCGGTCGCGCCGGACGGCCTGCTAGAGTCCGGCAGCTTCGACCAGCTCGGCAAGCAGCTGGTCGCCGTCGGCGCGACCATCGCCTACTCCTTCGTCGCCACGTACGTCATACTCAAGGTTCTCGACCTTGTCATGGGGCTGCGCGTCAGCGAGGAGGAGGAGATCGTCGGCATCGACGTCAGCCAGCACGGCGAGCGCGCTTACCTGCTGGACGGCGGCGCTCCCTATGCCGGTATCCCCGTGGCGTTGGAGAACAGCCAGTCGTACACCGGCACACCGTCATCGACCGCCTCGCAGGCGTAGGGCTAGCAGCGAGACAAGGAGCGCGAAACGATGAACAAAGTCGAAGCGATCGTCCGGCCGGAGCGGCTGGAAGTGGTGAAAGAGGCGCTCGCCGCCGCGGGCTTCGTCGGCCTCAACATCGTCAACGTCACCGGCCGCGGCGTCCAGAAGGGCATCGTCCACACGGGGCGAGGTGGTGAGGAGTACAGGGTGGACATGCTGCCCAAGAGCAAGATCGAGCTTGTCGTCAAGGACGCGGACACGCAGCGCGCCGTCGACGTCATCATCCAGGCGGCCCGCACGGGCTCGATCGGCGACGGCAAGATCTTCGTCAGCCCAGTGTCGGACGCCATCCGCGTCCGCACGGGCGAGCGGGGGGATTCGGCGCTGTAGCACGTTACGTTTGGATGAAATTCGGGCGCCAGGGACGAGAATGAGCCTCATTTCTTGGCGCCCGACCCTTCAAAGGCGTATAAGTGATGCGAAACGGCCCTGATTCGGCCCAGTTGCCGTAGGTTGACAATAAAAATAACGAGGAGGAGAGACCTTGCCTACGCCTGAGAACATTCGCGAGCTGATCCGTAAGCACAACATCAAGATCGTTGACCTCAAGTTCAACGACCTGCCGGGCATCTGGCAGCACTTCTCCATCCCGGTGGAAGAGCTGGAGGCGGGCGCCGTCTGGGAGGACGGCGTCGGCTTCGACGGCTCCAGCATCCGCGGCTTCCAGAAAATCCAGGAATCGGACATGAACCTCTTCCTGGACGCCAGCACCGCCGTGCTCGACCCCGCCTGTCAGATCCCGACGCTCTCCGTCATCTGCGACATCTACGACCCGATCTCCAAGGAGGCCTACAGCCGCGACCCCCGCTACATCGCCAAGAAGGCGGAGGCCCACCTCAAAGCGACCGGCGTCGCCGACACGAGCTACTGGGGGCCCGAGCTGGAGTTCTTCATCTTCGATGACATCCGCTTCGACTCGACCGAGAACTCAAGCTACTACTACATCGACTCCATCGAGGGCGAGTGGAACACCGGCCGCGACGAGAAGCCGAACCTCGGCTACAAGCCGCGCTACAAGGAAGGCTACTTCCCTGTCCCGCCGCACGACTCCTATCAGGACCTGCGCAGCGAGATGATCATCAAGATGGCGGAGATCGGCATCCCGGTCGAGAAGCAGCACCACGAGGTCGCCACCGCCGGTCAGGCCGAGATCGACTTCCGCTACGGCACCCTCGTCCAGACAGCCGACCGGGTCATGTACTACAAGTACATCGTCAAGAACGTCGCCCGCGCCCACGGCAAGGTGGCGACCTTCATGCCGAAGCCGCTCTTCGGCGATAACGGCTCCGGCATGCACACTCACCAGAGCCTGTTCAAGGGCGGCGACACGCTGATGTACGACAAGAACGGCTACGCGGGCACCAGCGACCTCTGCCGCTGGTACATCGGCGGGCTGCTTAAGCACGCGGCCGCCATCCTCGCCTTCGCCGCGCCGACGACGAATAGCTACAAGCGGCTCGTCCCAGGCTACGAGGCGCCGGTGAACCTCGTCTACTCGGCACGCAACCGCTCGGCCGCCTGCCGCATTCCGATGTACACCGATCACCCGAAGGCAAAGCGCATTGAGTTCCGCCCCCCCGACCCGAGCTGCAACGCCTACCTTTCCTTCTCAGCGATGCTCATGGCCGGCCTCGACGGCGTCCAGAACAAGATCGAGCCGGACAACCCACCCCTGGACAAGAACACCTATGAGCTATCGGCGCGGGAGGCGCGTCGCATGAAGACGGTCCCGGGCACGCTGGCGGAGGCGCTGGACGCCCTGGAGCGCGACAAAGCCTTCCTGCTCAAGGGCGACGTCTTCACGCCGGACGTGATCGAGACGTGGCTGGAGTACAAGCGCGAAGAGATGCCGAAGGTGCGGCTGCGCCCGCACCCGTACGAGTTCCACCTCTACTTCGACGCCTAAGCGGCGCGTCTCAACGACCAGAAGGCCAGGCTCCAGCCTGGCCTTCTGGTCGCAGGCGCCGCACAAGGCGAGGAGGGATCGTTGGCGCCGCCGAGGGGCCTTCAGGCGATGCGTCGCAGCGCCTCGCTGCAGCTAGGCGGGGCATTCAGCCGGAAAGGGAGGAGAGCAATGCCCAACCCAGTAGTCCACTTCGAGATCTGCGGTAAGGACGGCAAGAAACTCCAGGACTTCTACTCGCGGGCCTTCGGCTGGCATGTCGACACGAACAACCCGATGAACTACGGCATGGTCGACACTCACGCCGGCGGCATCAACGGCGGCGTCACCGCCGACCCGGAAGGGCCCGCCGTGCGCGTCTACATCGAGGTCGACGACCCGCAGGCCTATCTGGACAAGGTGACGGCGCTCGGCGGCCGCGTCGTCATGCCCGTCACGGACTTAGGCATGGTGGTCATGTGCCAGTTCGCCGACCCGGAGGGCAACATCGTCGGCATCGTCAAGGCAGGGCAGCAGTAGCGCGCCCGTAGCCCGTAGGGGCGCAGCATGCTGCGCCCCTACGTCCTGGCCGTGCTAGAATCGATACGCGTCTGTCCGCCCGGCGGCCAGGCGCTGTGTTTCCGCCGGCGTAGCTCAGTGGAAGAGCAGCCGATTCGTAATCGGCAGGCCGAGGGTTCGAATCCCCCCGCCGGCTCCATACCTGGAACTCCCCGCTCGTGCTTCGAGAGCCTCAGCATGAGCGGTTCTTCCGTCCGCTCGTCCTGAGGCACTCGAAGGACGAGGTTACACGTATGCCTGAAGACCCTTACGCCGCCATCGCCGACCTGTACGACTTCGCCTACAGCGACTTCGACGATGACATCGACTTCTACGAGAACCTGGCGCGCGCGGTCGAAGGGCCGGTGCTGGAGCTGGGCGTCGGCAGCGGCCGCGTCGCCGTGCCGCTCGCCGAGGCCGGCTACGAGGTCGTCGGCATCGACACATCGCCGTCGATGCTGGCGCGGGCAGGCGAGCGCCTGGCGGCTACGAAACTGACGAAGGGCCGCCTCGACCTCGTCGAGGTGGACATGACCTGCTTCGACCTCGGCCGGCGCTTCGGGCTAATCTTCGTCGCCGCCAGCACCTTTCAGCACCTCCTGACCACGGAGGCGCAGCGCGCCTGCCTGGAGCGCGTCGCCCGTCACCTGGCGCCGGGCGGCCTCTTCGCCATGAGCGTCCGCTCGCCGGCCAGCGTCTCTTGGGACGAAGCCGATGGCTGGGCGCCCCTCCTGCTGCACTGGACGCGCGTCGACCCGGCGACCGGCGACGTCGTGATGAAGCTGGTGGCGGAGCAGCCAGATCCCGCGCGCATGGTGCGGCGCCTCACCTACATCTACGACCGCGTCCACGAAGGCAGCGTGCGCCGCAGCGTCTTCGTCACGGAGCTGCGCTACGCCACGCAGGCGGAGCTGACGCTGCTCTTGCAACTGGCTGGGCTGCGTGTTACACACGTGTACGGCGACTACGACCTCTCGCCGGTTGGCCAGGGCGAAAACCTGGTCATCGTCGCCAGAGCGGAGGGCTCCTCGTGAAAATCGCACTCGACGCTATGGGAGGCGACCTCTCTCCCGTCGAGCCGATCAAAGGAGCCGTCCTCGCCGCCCAGGAGTTCGACCTTGAGGTCGTCCTCGTCGGGCCGCCGGAGATCCTCGAAGCGGAGCTCAAGAAGCATCCCGGCGCCGGCCGCGTCAGCGTCGTCGCCGGCGGCGACGCCATCGCCATGGAGGAGGACCGCATCGTCCAGGCGGTGCGGCAGCGGCGCGACGCCTCGATCAACGTCGCCATGGGCCTCGTCCGCGACGGCCAGGCGGACGCCGTCGTCTCCGCCGGCAACACCGGCGCCGTCATGGCCTCCGCCTTCTTCGTCCTCGGCCGCATGCGAGGCATCGAACGGCCGGCCATCGGCACGCTGCTGCCCTACAACGCCGGCCGCGTCTTCTTGATCGACGCCGGCGCCAACGCCGACTGCCGTCCCAGCCACCTCGTCCAGTTCGCCGAGATGGGCACGGCCTACATGGAGCGCGTCGTCGGCGTGACGCGCCCGCGCGTCGCCCTGCTCAACGTCGGCGAGGAGGCCGGCAAAGGCAACGAGCTGACCCAGGAGGCCTTCGAGCGCCTGCGCGAGACCGACCTCAACTTCATCGGCAACGTCGAAGGCGTGCGCGTCCACAAGGGCGTCGCCGACGTCGTCGTCACGGACGGTTTCACCGGCAACGTCGCCATCAAGGTCGGCGAGGGCATCGCCGACTACATCCTCGAGCAGGTGCGGGCGACGATTAAGAGCAGCCCGCTGTTCATCACGGCGACCATCCTGCTGCGGCCGGCGCTGCGCCGCGCCCTGAAGAGCCTGCAGTACGAGGAGTACGGTGGCGCCAACCTCATGGGCGTCAACGGCGTCGTCGTCATCGCCCACGGCCGCTCCGACGCTATCGCCATCAAGAACGCGCTGCGCCTGGCGCGGGACGCCGCCGGCAGCGGCCTCATCGAGACGATGCGCGCCTCCTTCGCTACCTCTTCAGAGACCTCACCGGCGGCCGGCCGCTAGGAGACCAGAGTGGAGGTTGTCAGCCTGGCGCAGGCGCGGCGCTTCCTCGCCGCGAGGCCGGTGCGCGCCCGCCTCTTCGACCGTCCCCGCTTCGTCGCCGAGCTGCTCTGCCTGGAGCCCGGTCAGCAAGAGCGGCGCCTGATCCAGGACAGCGCCGACGAGCTCTATCTCGTGCTCGACGGGCGGGCACGGCTGCGCGCCGGCATTCAGACGCAGGAGCTGGGCGCGCTGGAGGCGCTCGTCGTGCCGCCGGGGATCGAGCGCTCGCTGACGAACGCCGGGCCGGGCCAGCTCAGCGTCCTCGTCCTCCTGGCGCCAAACCCGACGCGCGTCGCGCTGCCATCCGGGCGTCGGCCGCCCCCGAGAGCGGTCGCTCCTCGTCCGGCCAGGGAAGAAGGAGCGGCCGAGTGGCGCCCGCCGCCTCGGCCGCGGCGAGGGCCAGGTGAGGTCGCGGGAGCGCGCCGCGGGGAAGCTGGACGACCTATCGGCCCGCGACGGGCACCTGGCGCGCCCGCCCGCGGCGGCGGGGTGGCCAGGGGCCCGGCCGGCCCATGGAGGGCGCCTCGGCGACCGCCCGGCGCCGGCGGCGAGCGCCCCGGGGGTCGTCCGGAAGGTAGGCGGCCGGCGAGGCCGCGAAGCGGGCCTTGGACGCCCGGGAACGTTCGCAGCGAGCAACAAGAAGACGTTCGCGGCGAGCAACAAGAAGACGTTCGCAGCGAGCAGCAGAGAGAGCGCGGCGGCGCCCGAGTGAGCGGCCGGGGCGAGGGTCAACGGCCGGGCTCGCGAAGCGGCTCCCGGACGCCCAGGGGCGCTCGCGGCGAGCAACAAAGAAGCGGCGGCGCCCGAGTGAGCGGCCGGGCCGAGGGTCAACGGCCGGGTTCGCGAAGCGGCTCCCGGACGCCCAGGGGCGCTCGCGGCGAGCCGCAAGAAGACGCTCGCGGCGAGCCTCAGAGAGAGGGTCAGCCCGAAGGCAGACGGCCTGCGGGCCCGCGACGAGGTACGCGGGCAGGTGGCTACGCTGGTGAGCCCGAGACGGGTGGTCGTGGTGCAGGCAGGCGGCCTACGGCTGCTCGCAGGGTGCCGCGTGCGCCTGCCAGCGATCGCGGCGAGGTCAAGAAAGATCGGAGCGGGCGCCAGGGACGAGGCCGAAGCGGGCCCAGGCCTTCAGCGCCTCGCTGACCTCCTTCGCCACGGGCGAGTCCGGCGGCAGGCCGCCCAGGAGGCAGCGCTCGATGTGGCGCTCCATCAGCAGCAGGCCCACCTGGTCCAGGCTGCTGCGCACCGCCATGATCTGCGTCAGCACCTCCTCGCAGTCGCGGCCGCTCTCCAGCATGCGCTCCAGGCCCTGCACCTGGCCGGCGATGCGCCGCAGGCGGGTCGATAAGTTTCTCTCTGCCTCTTCCATTCTTGTTGCCCTCGCGAGCTGCAGGGCTTTAGCCCCGCCCTTCCATCCTGGCAGACCTGAAGGTCTGCAGCTACGTCTAGCGCTTGACATACCCCAAGGGGGTATCGTAAAGTGTAGTCGTCACAAGGCCGAAAGTCAAAGGCCCGCCGAGGCTGGCTATAGAGGAGGAGATTCGATGACGAAGCCCGCGGACGTTAGCGACGCCGACTGGGAGACCGATGTCCTGAAGCAGGAGAAGCCTGTGCTCGTGGACTTCTGGGCGCCCTGGTGTGGGCCCTGCCGCATGGTGGCCCCCATCGTCGAAGAGCTGGCGGACGAGTACGCCGGCAAGGTCGAGTTCCGCAAGCTCAACACGGACGACAACCCGAAGACGACGATGAAGTACGGCGTGCGCAGCATCCCGACGCTGCTCGTCTTCAAGCAGGGCCAGCCCGTTGGCCAGATCATCGGCTTCCGGCCGAAGAGCGACCTCAAGAAGCGCCTGGACGAGGCGCTGACGTAAGAACACTGAACAGAGGAACGAGGAACAGCTGGGGCGGGGGCTTGTTCCCTGTCCCCTGCTCCCTCTTCCTTCAGCGATAGGACGCCTGCGTGGCCAAGGAATACGACATCGTCATCATCGGCGCCGGGCCCGCCGGGCTCGCGGCCGGGCTCTACGCCGCCCGTGCCCGTCGCAAGACGCTGCTCGTCGAGAAGAACATCACCGGCGGCCAGATCGCCCTCACCGCCGCCATCGAGAACTACCCCGGCATCGTCGACATCAACGGCTTCGACCTCGGCCAGGCGATGCAGCAGCAGGCCGAGACGTACGGCATGGAGACCGCCTACGCCGCCGTCGAAGCCATCGAGCCGCAGGAAGACAAGCGTCACCTGATCCGCACAAACGAGGGCGACTATCTGGCGAAGGCGCTGATCATCACCTCCGGCGCCGACTATAACCGCCTCAACGTCCCCGGCGAGGAGCGCCTCACCGGCCGCGGCGTCTCCTACTGCGCCACCTGTGACGCCGCCTTCTTCAAAGACATGGAGGTGGCCGTCGTCGGCGGCGGCGACGCCGCCATGGACGAGGGCCTCTTCGTCGCGCGCTACGCCTCCAGGGTCTACATCATCCACCGCCGCGACCAGCTGCGCGCCAGCGCCGTCCTCCAGGAGCGCGCCTTCGCCAACCCGAAGCTGAGCTTCATCTGGAACACCGTCGTCGAGGAGATACGAGGCGAAGAGGCGGTCGAGTCCCTCCGCCTGCGCAACGTCGTCACGGGCGAGGAGTCGGACCTGACGGTGGCGGCCGTGTTCATCTTCATCGGCCAGACGCCGAACACGTCCTTCCTCGACGGCCTCGTCGAGATGGACGGCGGCAAGCACGTCATCGTCAACGCCTGGATGGAGACAAGCACGCCGGGCGTCTTCGCCGCCGGCGACGTGCGCAACGACTCAGCCCGCCAGGTGATCAGCGCCGCCGGCGACGGCGCCACCGCGGCCATCCGCGCCGACCACTACATCACAGACACGTTCAAATAGGCCACTGGCGTGGCGGCATAGGGCTGTCGCCCGACGCTCGCAACGTCGTCGGGGGAACGATCGACACGCCATCCCCTGCTTGCTGAGCACTGCCTCGAGTGGGGTACAGGGGGCCCTTCGGCAGGCTCAGGGCAGGCTCCGCCTCGCTGACGGGGAGTCTGAGGGGTGTCCCCTCAGAAGCCCTCGATCTTGGGGCGGAGCAGATGAGTCCTTCCTCGGAAGGACGAAGATGCGCAGCCGATGGCTGGCTAGCCGGGCTTCGGCGTGGCGCCCTTGCGCCCGCTTCGTGCTGCCCGCGCCCGCGCTGCGGCCTCGTTCTCCGCGATTCGTGCCCGGACGAGCTTCGTGATGAGCGCTTCCGGCAGCGGCGCGCCGATCGGAAAGCGGACGGTAGCCTTCGCCGTCTCGTACCCTCGGATATCCTCTCGGTGCGCGTCCATCGCGGCCGTGCCCATGACGAAGAGGCTGCAGTGGTTCTTGAACGCGGCGTAGCCTACGAGCATTCGTCCGCGGTACTTGAAGGTCGGGACCTGGTAGCTGATAACCTCGACAGCGTCGGGCACGACAGCCTTGATCGTCGCGCGAAGCTTCGCCAGCGTTGCCCGCGCCGCCTCTGGCACGGCCGCCAGGTACTCGTCCACGTCTCCAGCCGGCGTGCTCATGACATCGTCCTCATTTCTGTCGAATTGGCGGTCGCGCCGTCGCGGCCGTCAGACAAAGCCGACCGTCCGGGTCGATGCGGCCCGTCTCTTGGCGCTGCGCCTCCACATCAAGGAGGGCGCGGACGCGGGCGTCGAGGGGCTCGGTCGGGGCCATGGTCGCGAGCTTAGCGACGAGGCGCCGCGAGCGTCAAACGGGGGAGAATCAGCGGGCCGGCGAGGGGCGCCGAGAAGCCGCGCTAGTAATAGATCTCGGAAGCGCAGTAGAGCGTGCCGCGATAGGTAACGCACACTTCCACCAGCACCGCGCCCGGCGTCAGCGGCACCACGGCCGAGCAGCTGCCATAGCCGTTGCTGTTCGTCGTTGCGTTGCACGCGCCTTGGAGGAGCTGACCGGCGCTGCTATAACCGGAGAGCGCGAAGATCATCAGCTCTCCCGTCACCGCCTGGCCGTTGCACGTGAAGCGAGCCGTGATTGGAGCCGGGCTGCCGACGTAGATCGTGCTGTCGAACAGGGGCGTGGAGACAAAGCAGCCTGAAGATGTCGGCGCCCCTGCCGTTGGCGGTCGGCTGGTGGGCGCAGCAGCGGGAGTAGTGCAGTTCGCAATGAACCACTGGCGCTCCGTCTCAGACCTGTAGGCTGTCCCGCGAATCTCAGCGCAGTTCGTCCTGTCGGGCAAGGTCACCGGCGCCGCCGGAGGGGCTTGCTCGGTCGGTGGAGGAGGGGCAGGCGTCGGCGTCGCAGGCGAGGCCACGGCCGGCGCGGGCGTCGAGCTCGCCGGCGAGGGCACGGCCGTCGCCTTGGCCTCGCTGCCGCCGGACGAAGAGCCGCTCCTGCCCAGCGCATAAACGCCGCCGAGCAAGACGATGAGAAGCAGTGCAATTGCCGCGCCGACGATAGCGCTCTTCGAGTCCATCTCAGGTCTCCTTTAGGTTCGCCGTTGGGAATGTGGAGGTGCCCAGGTGCCTGGCGCCGCGCCAGCTGCGTCGGGCGGCGTGAAGCCGGCTGTCTTGCGGCTCCTCTCTAATATGTTCGGCAACCTGTCTCTCTCGCGTTATACCTGCACGAAGAGTAGTTCGCGCCGCGGCCGCAGACCGCCGCGGTACCGCTCTCGCCGCCTCGTTTGCTATGCTGGCAGGCGTAATGCGCGTCCTGATGAAATCGATCGCGAAGAGGAGACCCGGGGCCTCTGGGCTGGCAGAGGCCCGGCGGCGCGGACCGTCGCGAACGACGGCTGCGCCGCAGCATCCACCTAGACGCGGCGCGCCAGCCAGCGCTTAGCGTTCCCCTAAAGACCCCGGTTCATAATCAACCCGTGGCGGTTTGCGCCGTCGCGGCGCCCGGCCTGGTGCTTCGTCATGGTGCAGCAAGAGCACAGCGAAATCCTGCGTAACCGCCTGCGCGAGCTCGTCCTCGCGGAGTCGCTGCCGGCCGCCTTAGAGCTGCTCGAGGCCCTGCATCCAGCCGACCAGGCCGACCTCATCGAGCATCAGGACGAGTTCGTCCAGGAGCGCCTGGTGCGCGCCTTCTCCGCCGACCAGCTGGCCGACGTCCTCGAGTACCTGGACGAGGAGCTGCGCACGCGCCTCCTCGTCGAGCTACCCGCCGCCACGATCGTGCCCGCGCTCGACCGCGTCGACGAGGACGTCGTCGCCGACATCGTCCAGGACCTGCCGCCGGAGCAGGCGCAGCGCGTCGTCTCGCTGCTGGAGGAGCGGGAGGCGGTGCAGGAGCTGCTCGCCTACCCCGAGGAGAGCGCCGGCGGCCGCATGTCGCCGGAGTTCGTCGCCCTGCGCCGCAACTGGACCGTGGACGAGTCGATCCAGTTCCTGCGCCGTCAGAGCCCGGACGCCGAGCAGCCCTTCTATCTCTACGTCGTCGACGAAGCGGGGCTGCTGACCGGCGTCGTCAGCCTGCGGGCGCTGATCACGGCGGCGCCGGAGACACCCATCGCCGCGATCATGAGCGAGGAGGCGCTCAGCGTCCGGACGGACGAGGACCAGGAGCTGGCGGCGGAGCGCATGCGCCACTACAACCTCCTCGCCCTGCCCGTGGTAGACCAGGCAGGCCGCCTGCGTGGCGTCATCACCGCCGACAACGTCCTCGACGTCCAGGTGGAGGAGGCGACGGAGGACATGTTCCGCATGGCCGGCCTGGCAGAGGAGGAGCGCCTCTTCCGGCCGATCCGCGAGGCGGTGCCACCGCGCCTCGCCTGGCTCTCCCTGAACCTGGTCACCGCTTTTCTGGCTGCAGCGACGGTCAACTTCTTCGAGGGCACCATCGAGCGCGTCGCCGCCCTCGCCGTCTTCATGCCGATGGTCGCTGGCATGGGCGGCAACGCCGGCATCCAGACGATCACCCTCGTCGTGCGCTCCATCGCCCTCGGCGAGGTGGACTCCCGCGACGCCGCCCGCGTCCTCCGCCACGAGGCGCTCATCGCCCTGATCAAGGGCGTCGTCATCGGCCTGCTGGTCGGCGTCGCGGCCTGGCTGTGGAAGGACAGCCCCTGGCTCGGCCTCATCGTCGGCCTGGCGATGCTGGCGAACATCGCCAACGCCACCCTGGTCGGCGTCCTCGTGCCGCTTGCCCTCCGGCGCCTGCGCGCCGACCCGGCGCTCGCCTCCGGCGTCATCGTCACGACGTTCTCGGACGTTGTCGGCTTCCTCGTCTTCCTCGGCCTGGCTGCCCTCCTCGTCTCTAAGCTGACGTAGCGAGTAGAATGCGCCGGATGGACGCAGCGCAGGTGCAGAGCCAGGTCGCCGAGGTAGCGCAGGATTTCGCGGCGGACCGCCCGGCGCGCCAGCTGCGCCGCCACCTGGACGCCGCCGATTTCGACCGGCTGGCCGAGGCGGGCTTCCTCCTCACCGGCGTGCCCGCCGCCGTGGGCGGCCTCTGGCTCGACATCGCCCGCTCGACGCGGACGATCAGCGAGCTGCTGCGCACCCTCGCCCAAGGCGACCCCTCCGTCGCCCTCGTCAGCTCGATGCACCCGGCGGTGCTCTCGTTCTGGCTCTGCCAGCCGGCGGCGCCGGCGCCGTACACGATGGCGTGGCGAGAGCAGAGCCGCTTCGCCGCCCAGACGGCCCGCGACGGCTCCTGGTGGGGCACGATAACCTCCGAGCCGGGCTCAGGCGGCGACGTCGCCCGCTCGAAGGCGGTGGCCAAGCGCGACGCCGGCGGCGCCTATCGCATCAGCGGCCAGAAGCACTTCGGCAGCGGCTCCGGCGTCAGCTCCTACATGGTCACGACGGCTGTCCCGGAGGGCGAAGAGGCAGCCGACTGGTTCTTCATGGAAACACGCGGCGCCGCCTGGGACGGCTCGACGGGCATGAAGCTGGTGGCGGAGTGGGACGGCCACGGCATGATCGCCACCCAGAGCCATGCCTTCGAGTTCTCCGGCTTCCCCGCCGTGCGCATGGCCTGGCCGGGCAACCTGCGCGTCGTCTCCGGTGTCGCCGGCGCCTTCGTCTCGTCCATCTTCACCGCCGTCGTCGTCGGCGTCGTCCAGGCCGCCCACGAGCGGGCGCGGGCGCAGGTCTCGCGCCGCAGGGACGGTCTAAGGCCTTACGAGACCGTCGAGTGGGCGCGCGTCGAGAACGAGGCCTGGCTCATCGACCAGGCCTACGAGGGCATGCTGCGCGCCGTCGAGGCGAAGGGGTCTGGCGCCCTCCTGGACGCGCTGCACGCCAAGACGGCTATCGCCGAGCTGGCGGAGTCGGTTACGGGGCGCATCTGCCGCGTCATCGGCGGCGGCAGCTTCCACCGCTCCTCGCCCTTCGGCGCCGCCTTCGAGGACGTGCGCGCGCTGGGCTTCCTGCGCCCGCCCTGGGTCCTCGCCTACGACCAGCTCCTCGAGCGCACCTGGGAGCGGCTCGACAAGGGATGAGAGAGCGGATAGGCGGATGGGAGCCAGATGTACACCGCCGGTTGAAACCGGCGGCATCGTCACGCCTCTTTCATGCCGCGGGTTTCAACCCGCGGTGCTGCATCCCCCCTTGTCCCCTATCCGCTGTCAGGGCGCGCCCGAATTGACGCGGCCCCGCTCCTACGCTACGCTTGCTATCCTTAAAGCAATGCAGCTTCTTCGCTCTCCGGAGGTCAGCCGAAGCCCCGACTCATCGTCGGGGCGGGCGATCATTGCCTGACGTGCACCGTCAGGCCGTCCTTCCACGTCGAAGGACTTTCCGGAGGCAAACCCAATGACCGTCGAGCTTTACGACACCACCCTGCGCGATGGCGCCCAGATGGAGGGCATCTCGCTCTCCGTCGAGGACAAGCTGCGCATCGCCCGCCGCCTGGACGACCTCGGCGTCCACTACATCGAGGGCGGCTGGCCCGGCGCCAACCCGAAGGACGTCGAGTTCTTCCAGCGCATGCGCGATGTCAAGCTCGCCGCGAAGCTCGTCGCCTTCGGCTCGACGCGCCGCGCCGGCGTCGACGCCGCCAAGGACGCGACCCTCAGCGCCCTCGTCCGCGCCGGCACCGACTACGTGACCATCGTCGGCAAGGCGAGCGACCACCAGGTGCGCCGCGTCCTGGAGACCAGCTACGAAGAGAACGTGGCGATGATCGCCGACTCCATCCGCTACCTGAAGGCGAAGGGCAAGGCCGTCTTCTTCGACGCCGAGCACTTCTTCGACGGCTTCGCCTCCGACGGCGACTACGCCCTCGCTTGCCTGCGCTCCGCCCTTAACGCCGGCGCCGACGGCCTCGTCCTCTGCGACACGAACGGCGGTACGCTGCCCGCGACCCTCCTGCGGGCCATCGAGGTCGTGCAGGCCGCCTTCCCGAGCGCCGTCCTGGGCATCCACTGCCACAACGACGCCGACGTCGCCGTCGCCAACAGCCTGGCGGCGGTGCAGGCGGGCGTCCAGCAGGTGCAGGCCTGCGTCAACGGCTACGGCGAGCGCTGCGGCAACGCCAACATCTGCAGCATCATCGCCGCGCTGAAGCTGAAGATGGGCCTGGACGTCGTCACGGATGGCCAGCTGGCGCGGCTATCGGAGGTCTCCCACCTCGTCGGCGAGGTGGCGAACATGACGCCCTGGCCGCAGCAGCCTTACGTCGGCCAGAGCGCATTCGCCCACAAGGCCGGCTACCACGCCGACGGCGTCGTCAAGGTCGAGTCCGCCTACCAGCACGTCGACCCGGCGAAGGTTGGCAACCAGCGCCGCCTCCTCATCTCCGAGCTGGGCGGCAGCCGCGGCCTCCTCGACAAGCTAGCGGAGCTGACCATCGACTTCCCCCTCAGCCGCGACGACGCCCGCCGCCTGACGGAGAAGGTCAAGGAGATGGAGGCGCGCGGCTACCAGTACGAGGGCGCCGACGCCTCGCTGGAGCTGCTGGTGCGGCGCAGCCTGCCCGGCTACAAGCCGCCCTTCAACCTGGACGACTTCTGGGTCGTCGAGCGGCGCCACCAGGGCCTGGAATCTGAGGAACAGACGAAGGAGATGCAGGCCGAGGCGATGGTCAAGCTGCGCATCTTCGGCCGCGCCGGCGGCGACCCTTCGACAGGCTCAGGGCAGGCTCCTTCGACAGGCTCAGGGCAGGCTCCTTCGACAGGCTCAGGGCAGGGGGACCGCGTCATCCAGACGGCGGCGGACGGCAACGGCCCCGTAAATGCCCTCGACGCCGCCGTGCGCAAGGCGCTGGCCGAGTTCTACCCCGGCATCAACGACATCCACCTCGTCGACTACAAGGTGCGCATCATCGACTCCAGCGCCGGCTCCGGCGCCTCCGTGCGCGTCCTCATCGACTGCTCGGACCCGGAGCACTCCTGGCAGACCGTCGGCGCCAGCACCGACATCATCGAGGCCTCCTGGCTCGCCCTGGCGGACGCCTACCAGTGGTGGATGCTCAGGCACCCTTAGCGCGCTACCAGGTGTGAAATGGGTAAAGGACCTGCCTCCATTGATGATGATGTTTCCCGTCTAAGGAGCCAGATCGATCGCGCAGAGATCATTCTCCATCGACTTGATGCTGGGGAACGATTGAGCCTTGTGCTGCCCGCTATCAAGCGAGTAGCGGACGACCATGCTGATGTCGCTGGCTCTACGTGGCTCGCGATGGAGATAAGGGGAGTCAACACGTCGGAAGAGGCGCCGCTGGTCACGAGCCCCGAAGTGGGGTCGGGCCTGGATAAGTTCGGCACTCTCCGTGCGATCGAAGATACAGAGGCATTGACAATCGCAGCTGTGAAGCGCGGCGTGCGCTCCTCGAATGCACTAAGGAAACACGTTCTTGTGGAGTCAATTTCTCATATCGAGAAAGCCATACCTCGCGAAAACGAGTTTGTTGAAGATGTCCGCACGCAGATGCGGGCAGGGACGCTTGTCGCCTCGGAGTGGTCAGATAGACTGCTGCGCGTGAACGCATACAACCATGAACGGGAGCGGGTTCTAGAGCTCGTAAGAACTGAAGCTTATGATTATGTAAGCTACGTGATTCGAGAACTGAACGCTGAATTGCAAGGCAGCTTACTGGTGGGCCCTGAATATCGTCTTGTACTTAGTAACATGTCGGCCTTGGATACGGAGCTAGGCGACGACCTTCGTGCAGCGCTGGATAAACTGTCGAGTTCGAACCCTGCGGATTGGAACGCCTCAGCGCTTCTATGCCGGAACGTCGTCTTGAAATTGGGCCGGAATCTGTGGCGCATGCCGGACGAAAAGTACTATTGCGGCGTGCTGGGAACCGAGTTGGACTTGAAGGGCGAGAGGGAACTCAACAAGCTAACCGCATACGTCGATCGGTTCTTCTGTGCGACCGGGGACGAGACTCTGCGGCCGGAAGTGGAGGCCTTGTTGGCTCTCGCGAAAGACGTATATGGCCGGGGGTCAGCGGGAAAGCAGCAGGTCCGAAAGCACGCTGCGCAGCAACTGGTCGTTGACACGTTCGATCTCGTGGCAAGGCTGCACTCCCTAACAGAGCTGCAGCCGGCCGTGGGATAGACTACAGCGTGACCCGGCCTACGGCCCGAAGGCGAGGACGGCGAAGGCCGTCGCGCCGCCGTCCATCGAGAGCAGCAGGACGACCTCGTCCTTCTGCAGGTCGGCGGCCTTGATCGCGCCGACGGCGCGCTGCAGCGTCGTCTTCTCGGTCAGCGCCATGGTCACCGGCAGGCC
>Ga0209108_10000828_pt1 | contig 17529 bp, 14 predicted proteins | sample Rifsed10ft1_FD_184003 | JGI IMG/M metagenome (GOLD analysis project Ga0209108, IMG submission 184003) | Soil microbial communities from Rifle, Colorado, USA - sediment 10ft 1 (version 2) | ecosystem: Environmental > Terrestrial > Deep subsurface > Rock core/Sediment | place: Rifle, Colorado...
GGGGGTGGGGGGTGAGGCTCAACTTGTCGAGTTCTTGCGCGGTGAAGGGTTTGAGGCCGGGGGCGGCGACGGCGAAGAAAGCGGGCAGGAGTGCGGGGTCGGGGGTGGAGGACGGCACAGTGGATAAGCAACCGCGGGTCATACTTCAAGCAAGACCTACCCGCTGCGTCATCGGAGATGGCGTTAAAACTTCATCCATGGAGCGAAGCCGGGTGTTGAGCAACTGGCGAGCACGCGCCGAGATCATGGTCAGATCGCGTGCGCGGAGGAGGCCGGACTCTTTCACGGTGCTGCGCACGACGTTGGGGCCGGGCGTCAGTCTCAGAGCCGCGAGGAGTTTCATCCCGAAGTCCCAGCGGTTGAGCGATTGCGGGCCGCCGAGGTTCATCGAGCCGGAGATTTCGGGACGCGAGGCGAGCTCGAGGAGCGCGGCGCACAGATCGTGGACGTGTACTGGGCAGCGATATTCGTCGGTGAAAAGCGTGACGCGCTCGCCGCGCCGCACGCCGTCCACCAGCCAGCCGGTCTGCCGGTCAATCGGGTCGAGGCCCCAGATGAGGGAAGGGCGCACGACGACCGCGGAGGGATCAATCTCTGCCACGACGCGCTCGGCCTCGGCTTTGGCGCGCCCGTAGTCGTGGATGGGCGCGGGCGGTGCGTCGTCGGCATAGGGCGCGTGCTCGCCGTCGAAGACGAGGTCGGTGGAGACGTGGACGAGGCGCAGGCCAAAATCACGCGTGGCGGAGGCGAGGTGGCGCGCCGCGGGCACAATGGCGCTTACGTTGTCCGGGTCGCGATTCGAGCAGGCGGTGTGGATGACGGCGTCTGGGCGCGTGTCGCGGAGGAGAGCACGGACGGCGTTCGCATCGCGCAAGTCGAGCGGGATGGCAGCGCCGCGCGCGGGAGCGAGAGGCCGCGAGAAGTAAGTGGCGTAGACCTCCCAGTCCTGCGCGGCCTGAATCAAATGCGATCCCAGGTAGCCCGAGCCGCCGGTGAGGAGGAGGCGCTTCACGAGTCCCCTGGAGCATCGCGGAGCAGGGATGCCTGGCCCGCTTTCTTCAGCGCGGCCTGCGCGGCGGCCTGCTCGGCGGCTTGTTTGTTGGGGCCGGCGCCCGTGCCATAAACCTCGCCGCCGAGGCGCACTTCCACGGTGAACTCTTTTTGATGGTCAGGACCGGTGGCTGAGACGGTGTGGTAGCGCGGGGTCTGGCCGAGCGCGGCCTGCGCCCACTCTTGCAGGAGACTCTTGGAGTCCACGTCCGCCTCGGCGTGCAGGATTTGCCCGGCGGCGGGCAGCAGCAGTGGCTCGACGAATGCGCGCACGGCGTCAATGCCGGCGTCGAGATAGTACGCGCCGACGACCGCTTCAAAGGTGGCGCAGAGCAGCGAGACACGCTGGCGTCCGCCGCCCTCTTCTTCGCCTTTGCCCAGCCGCATATGCGGGCCGATGTCCAGCGCGGCGGCAAAGGCGGCGAGCTGCTCGGTGCGGACGAGCGCGGCGCGCAGCCGCGTGAGCCGGCCCTCGCTCATTTCGGGGAAGCGGTGATAGAGGCATGCGCCGACCACGAAGTCCAGCACCGCATCGCCGAGGAATTCCAGCCGCTCGTTGTCCTCCAGTTCCTCGGGGTGCTCGTTGAGGAACGAGCGGTGCGTGAGCGCCCGGTGGAGGCGGGAGGAGTCGTGGAAGTCTGGAAGGGGCATACCACTATCCACTAAAACGCTTGATCACCAGCACCGCATTGTGCCCGCCGAAGCCGAAGGCGTTGCTCATCGTCACGTCCACTTTGGCTTCGCGCGCGGTGTTGGGGATGTAGTCCAGGTCGCAGGCCGGGTCGGGCGTGTGATAGTTGATGGTGGGCGGGAGCGTGTTGGTGTGGATGGCCTGCACGCAGAAGATCGCTTCGAGCGCGCCGGTCGCTCCCATCATGTGGCCGGTCATAGACTTCGTGGACGACACCGGAATCTGGTAAGCTTGCTCGCCGAAGGCGAGTTTGATGGCGATGGTCTCCGCCACGTCGTTGAGCGGCGTGCCCGTGCCGTGCGCGTTGATGTAGTCGAGATCCTCAGGATTCAGTTCGGCGAGGCGGAGGGCGTTCTGCATCGCCATCGCCCCGCTGCGGCCGTCCTCGGCAGGGGCCGTGATGTGAAAAGCGTCGGCGGTCGCCGCGTATCCGGCCAGCTCGGCGAGGATTTCCGCCCCGCGCGCTTTGGCGTGATCGAGCGATTCGAGAATGAGGATCGCCGACCCCTCGCCCATCACCAGCCCGTCGCGCTCCTTGTCGAACGGCTGCGGCGCGCCCGTGTCGCGGTGCGTCATCGCGCCCACCCGGTCGAACGCGCCGACGCCGGTGTCCACAATAGAGGCCTCGCTCGCGCCCGCGATTGCGGCGTCCGCCATCCCGCTCCGGATCAGCATCCAGCCGGCGCCGATGCCGTCCGCGCCCGAGGCGCAGGCGGAGGCCACGGAGAAGTTCGGCCCTTTGGCCCCGGTGTCAATCGCGATCAGCCCGCTCGCGCCGTTGGACATGAGCATGGGGATGGCGAAGGGGCTGATGCGGCGCGGGCCGGACTCGACGAGCGTGCGCACGGCCGTCTCGATGGTCCGCAATCCGCCGACCGCCGAACTGACGATGACGGCCACCCGGTGCGCGTTCTCTTTAGTGATTTCCAGACCCGATTGCTTGAGCGCTTCCAGGCTGGCGGCGCTGGCGAGCTGCTGATAACGATCGCGCCGCCGCGCTTCTTTGGCATCCATGTACCTGGCTGGATCGAAGTTCTTCACCTCGCAGGCGTTCTTCACCAGAAAGTTGGTTGTGTCAAACTGGGTGATCGGCCCGACGCCCGAGACGCCGTTGACGATATTCTCCCACGTTTCTTTGACTGTGTGACCGACGGGACTGATCGTCCCCAGCCCGGTGATGACGACGCGACGAGTCATGCTTCTCCTCCAAGTCGGCAACGGATTTTGTATCGGGTGCAACGGATCAGTCCAGCTCCAACTTCCAACTTCCTATCTCTAGCTCTTCAAGCCATTCCCGGTCAGCATGACCACGACTTCCCCCGGCACTTGCTTGAGCGCCTCCCACACCACCGCGCTCGTCGCCTCCACATACAACCCCCTCCGGGCCAGGGCGTCGCGCCCGGTGAGGATGGCCGGATCATCCACGGCGAGCAGCGTGCCGCCGCTCTCGCCAATCGCCGCCAGCACCGCATCGCCGCGGAGGGGCTGCAAAACGCGGATCCCCTCGGCGACGGTTTCACCCTCCGTCACCCAGCCGAGCGCATCACGGCCATACGCCTGCACAGCCCAGATGGGCGCGCACGCCATCGCCTGCACGCCGACCAGTCGCGGGAGGCGGTCGGTTAGCCCGGCGGCCTGGAGCGCCTTGAAGCCGCGATGCAGCCCGATGAGCAGCGTGCCGTGCCCCACCGGAAGGATCATGCTCTCCGGCGCGTGGCCGAGCTGCTCCCAGGTTTCGTAGGCGGCGGTCGCCAGCCCCGCGAGGCCGATGGGATTATAAATGTGACTCGCGTAATATGCACCCCGCTCGGCGGCGGCGAGCGCGGCTTCGGCGGCCTTCGAGCGCGGCCCATCCACCGGGACGACCTCGGCCCCGTAAGCGGCGATCTGCGCCCGCTTCGGGCCGGAGGCCGCCGCGGGGACGAATATGCGGGCCGCGACCCCGGCCCACGCCGCGTACCCCGCAAACGACGCGCCCGCGTTCCCCGACGAGTCTTCAATCGCCTCGCGGACCCCCATCGCCTTGAGCGCCGTGAGCATCACCGCCATGCCGCGATCCTTGAATGAACCGGTGGGGTTGAGATACTCCAGCTTGAAGTGAACCGTGCGACCGCCCACTTCCGCCGAGACGAGAGGGGTGCCGCCCTCGCCCAGCCTCACCGGCTCCGCGTCGGCGGGAAGGGGGAAGGTGTGGCGGTAGCGCCAGATGCCCCGCTCGCTCGTGTCAATTTGCTGCGTGTCTACGATGGCGGGCGCGGCGAGGTCGAGCAAACCGCCGCACACCGGGCACTTCCAACCTCGGAAGTCCGGCGGCGGGAAGCGGCCACAGTTGGTGCATTTGAAAGGGGACATGCCATTCACCTTTCAATCGGATGTGCTGCGATCTCCCGGCGTCGGCGCATAATGTCCTTCCACCCACACCTCGCCGTTCGGCCCGATTTCCTTCTTCCAGACGGGGACGATTTCTTTCAACCGGTCAATCCCGTAGCGTGCGGCTTCGAACACGCCGGTATCGCGGTGGGCCGCCGAGCAGGCGATGAGCACGGTGGGCGTGCCCGGCTCCAGCGGCCCGATACGCTGGACGATGGCGATGCCCTCGACGCTCGGCCATTTTTCCCGAATCTCGTCCGCGACCTGTTTCATCTTGGCCTCGGCCATCGGGACATAAGCCTCGTATTCGAGGCGCGTGGTCTGGTGTGGGCCGAGCGCCCCGGTCTCCAGGCGGCTCTCGCGTTTGGTCACGCCGCGCACCATGCCCGTGAAAATGCACGCCGCACCCGTGGTAGCGAGAGTGATGCTGGCGACGAGCGCGCCAAAGTCTATGGGGTCGTTGGTGATTTTGAAGATAGTCGGGTAGTCGGGTGGTCGCGCGCCAGCGGTCGGGTGGCCTTGAGGCGTGGAGCGTGAAGTGTGAAGTGTGGAGGGTTTTGAGCCGCCGGACACGGGCGGGAATAAAGCGACTTCGTCGCCGTCGTGCAGGACGTCTTCGGCAAAAGCGAACTCGTGGTTCACGGAGACGAGGGCTGTCGGCAAGGCAGGGGCGAGGGCGGGAATATCCGCGGCGAGGCGCGACTTGAGCGCGGCGACGGTTGCTGCAGTGGCCTCTAATTCCAGCGGCAACCCGTCACGGCCCGCGCGGTCTTTCAAAGTAGCAAAGAACAGGACATTGACTTTCAAATCCGACTCCCAATCAGCAATCCCACTCCGCTTCGCTCCGGGAACGTAGTCCGCAATCTGGCATCACAAATTCATAACGTCCCCGCTCATCCCGCCATGCTTTTCGAGCAGGCGCACGTTGGTGATCTGCATCGTCTTCTCGGCGGCTTTGGCCATGTCGTAGACGGTCAGTGCCGCCACGCTGACCGCGGTGAGGGCTTCCATCTCCACGCCGGTCTTGCCCGTGGTGCGCACGGTGGCGGTTATCGCAACGCCGGGCAGGCTGTCTTTCAACTCGCACTTGACTTCGATGTGCGTGAGGGGCAGGGGGTGGCAGAGCGGGATGAGGTCGGCGGTGCGCTTGGCGGCCATGATGCCCGCGAGCTGCGCGGTCGCCAGCACGTCGCCCTTTTTGAGATTCCCGGCGCGGATGAGGGCCAGCGTCTCGGGCTTCATCCGCACTTCCCCGGCGGCCACGGCGGCGCGCTGGGTGTCCGGCTTGTGGCTTACGTCTACCATCCGGGCGCGGCCTTCGGAGTCGAGGTGTGTGAGGGACATGGTGGTTTCCTTCATCTGACAAGGTGACAGGGTGATGGGGTGAGGCCAGTCACCTGGTCATCGCGTCACCCCGTCACCTTGTCATGGCTTACAACAACGGTGGCATCCTCATCAACCGGCTTCGGCGGCGCTTCGCTGACGAGATATAGCGGGCGGCCCCGCACCTCGTCGTAGATGCGCCCGAGGTACTCGCCGATGATGCCGAGCGAGATCAACTGCACGCCGCCGAGGAACAGCACGGCAATCAGTGTGGTCGCCTGCCCGGTGAAAAAGTCACTGCCTACGAGCCGTAGCACAGCCACGATCGGCATGGCCAGCAGCGCGATCCCGGAGACCCAGAAGCCCAGGGTGGTCGCCAGTTGCAGGGGCGTGTACGAGAAGCCGGTGATCGCATCCGACATGAACTTGATCATCTTGCGGAGCGGATATTGAGTCGAGCCAGCATACCGCTCCTGCCGGTCGTACTTGATCCCGGCCCGTTTGTACCCGACCCACACCGACAGCCCGCGCATGTAGCGGTGATGCTCGCGCAGCCGCCGCAGGGCCAGCACCACCTTGCGATCCATCAGCCGGAAGTCACCCGTGTCCGGCGGTATGTCAATCGAGGCGAGGCGGCGGATCAGCCGGTAAGCGAGCGAGGCCGTGAAGAGCTTGAACCACGTCTCGCCCTCGCGCTTCTCGCGCTGGGCGTACACCAGGTCGTAGCCCTCCTTCCACTTGGCGACGAGCTGCGGGATGACCTCGGGCGGATCCTGCAAATCCGAGTCGATGACGACGACGGCGTCGCCTTCCGCGTAATCAATCCCGGCGGTGATGGCGATCTGGTGGCCGAAGTTGCGCGAAAAACAGATGATCTTGACGCGCGCGTCTCTGGCGCGCAGCTCGCGTCCAATCTCGGGCGAGCGGTCACGGCTGCCGTCGAAGACCAGCACCAGTTCGCAAGGCCCGTCGAGGCCGTCCGTTACCGCGCACATGCGCCGGTAAAACTCGGGCAGGGTTTCTTCTTCGTTGAAGACGGGAGCGACGATGGAGTAACGGGGTCGGGTGTTAGGCATCATGGGGAGGTCAGGGATGGGAGGTTGTGAGTGGCAGGATTATAACTTATACGCGGCAGTGGCAGGGCCATAAGCCGGATGGTATAATCCCGCGCAATGTTGGCCGCCGCGAAGTCTTTACGGGATAGCCTCACCCGCACGCGCCAATCGGTGTTCGGGCGCATCGTGACGCTGCTCGGGCAGAGTGATGTCTCCGAAGCGACTTTTGACGAATTGGAGATGAACCTGATCCAGGCCGACTTGGGCGCGGCGCTGGCCGACGAGATCGTGGCTGGGCTGGAGCGGCGGGCGGAGACCGAAGGCATCGTGCGCGCCGAGGGGCTGAAGGCCGTCCTACGCGCCGAGCTGCGCGCCCAACTGGGGGAGCCGCGCCCGCTGCAGTTGAACGCGTCTCCCGCCGTCATCCTGCTCGTCGGCGTCAACGGTTCGGGCAAGACGACCACCGCCGCCAAGCTCGCACGCCATTTTCAACTGCAAGAACGCTCCGTCATGCTTGCCGCCGCCGACACCTTCCGCGCTGCGGCGGTGGATCAACTGCAAATCTGGGGCGAGCGCCTCCGCCTCCCGGTCGTCGCCGGGCAGCCGAATGCGGACCCCGGGGCCGTGGCGCACGACGCGCTCGCCGCCGCGAAGTCGCGCAAGACGGATGTGCTCATCGTGGACACGGCCGGGCGCCTGCAGACGAAATACAACCTGATGGAAGAATTGAAGAAGGTGCGCGGGGTGATCGCCAAGTTTGAACCCGGCGCGCCGCACGAAACGCTGCTGGTGCTGGATGCGGTCACGGGGCAGAACGCGCTCTCGCAGGCCAAAGCGTTCAAAGAGGCGGTGGGCGTGACGGGCGTGATCCTGGCGAAGCTCGACGGCTCGGCCAAAGGCGGCATGGCCTTCGCCATTCGCCGGGAACTGGGCCTGCCGATCTGCTTTGCGGGCACGGGCGAGCAGTTTGAGGACTTCGAGGTCTTTGACCCGGACAAATTTGTGGCGGGATTGTTGGATTAACCCTCCACGCTCTCATCCTTGTCGTAACGGAGCACCGTATGGACGACTTGATCGCGCGCTTGAAAACCATTGAGGCCAAGATTCAGAACCTCATGGAGCGCCTTTGACTTACCTTCCAAAGAGAAGCAACGCGCTGACCTGGAGGCAAAATCACAGGACCCTGATTTGTGGGCTAACCCCGACGAAGCTCAGAAGACGATGCGCGAACTCTCCCGTCTGCGGGGTGAGCTAGAACAGTGGCATGAGGCGTCTCAGCACATCGCCGACGCGCTGGAGTTAGCCGGGCTGGACGACGCCTCCCTGCGCGCTGAGCTGGAGAAGGAGGTCGAGCGGCTGGAGAAAGACGCGCACACGCTCGAATTTGCGACGCTGCTCTCCGGCGACTACGATCACGACAACGCGATCATGACGATCTTCTCCGGGGCGGGGGGCACGGAGGCGCAAGACTGGGTGGCGATGCTCCTGCGCATGTACCTGCGCTGGATGGAAGACCGGGGTTACAAAGCGGAGATCATTGACTCGAGCGAGGGCGAAGAGGCGGGGTTGAAGTCGGTCACGCTGGAAGTGACCGGCCCCTACGCCTACGGCTATCTCAGGGCGGAGAAGGGCACTCACCGCCTCGTCCGCCTGTCGCCGTTCGACTCGGCCCACCGCCGCCATACTTCGTTCGCATCGGTCGAGGTCTATCCCGAGGTCGAGGATGTGGCGGAGATCGAGGTCAAGCCGAACGACATTGAAATCGAAACGTATCGCGCGTCGAGCGCAGGCGGGCAGAACGTCCAGAAGAACGCGACCGCCGTCCGCATCCGGCACCTGGCCACCGGCATCGTCGTGACGTGCCAGAACGAGCGCTCGCTGACGCAGAACCGCGAGAACGCGATGAAGGTGCTGCGGGCGCGGCTGCTGGACATGAAGCGCGAAGAGAAAGAGCGCGAGATCGCGGCGCTGAAGGGGGAGCGCGTGAAGGCGGAGTGGGGGCAGCAGATCCGGTCGTACGTGCTGCACCCGTATCAGATGGTGAAGGACCACCGCACGGATTACGAAACCGGGCGCGCCGACGACGTGTTGAACGGGCGCCTCGACGAGTTCATCGAAGCCTACCTGCGCTCGCAGGTGGGCGGGTGAGTGCGCGTCAGCGCAGGAGGATAGCTTCCATGCAGAAGAAACCCAACCAGCCCGCCAGGCCACCGATGCAAAAAGCCTCGGGCACAATCTCCAAACCGGCTGCCCCCGCGCAAATGCAAAGGGCGCCGGCGCCTCCGCCCAAGCCGATGATCACGGCGGTCGAGCGCCAGCAGTTGAAGGAGCAGCGCCGGACTGCGCCGCCCACGCTCATGAAAGGGATGCCGGTCGCACCGGTCAGCGCGGCGCCCACGGCACCCGCGGCGAGCGAGGCGTTGCAGGCCGAGACGGGTCGCTTCAATGCGCTGCAAGGCCAGATCATGCTCACGAGCGTCAACGACGACCTCGAGGACATCGAAGGCGCGATCAACGCTCTGCCCGCAAACGTCGAGAACCTCCGCGCGCGCGGGTATGTGTTCAAGAATTATCTGGAGAAAAAGGTCGAGACCCTGGCGACTCAGTGGCGTGACCTGCGCCCGCGCGTGCAAAGCGCCATCCGGACGCAGGCGCAGTCGCTCCAGACGGATGCGACCAGCGTGCAGAACACGCTCAACCGGGGTGCGCTCGCAGGCGCGGCGCTCACCTCGCTGGAGAGCAAGGTGAGTGCGGCCACCCGTAATCTGCAGGGCATGTACGACACGCTGGACGACAACGTCAACCAGACCCAGCAGCAGGTTGACGACATCTCGTGGACGCTGCAGCAGGCGGAGCAGGCCTCGTTCGGATTTCTCGCCACCGAAGCGCCCGTGGAGGCCGTGCCCGCCAACTGGAAAAAGCCGGACGATAAAGACGGCGTGGACGGCGTGTTGTTCCTCACCGACCAGCGCCTGATCTTTGAGCAGAAAGAGGAAGTGGCGACCAAGAAAGTGCTGTTCATCACCACGGAGAAACAGAAACTGCAGAGCCTGCAGTGGGAAGTTCCTGTGGCGCAGATTGAACAGGCGGCGGGGTCGAAGAAAGGCCTCATGGGAAAAGACGATTATCTGACCCTCACCTGCGGTTCAGCCGCGCCCTTCCGCACGGCGGAGATTCATCTCAAGGGCGAGACGGGTGAGGCGTGGCAGGGCTTTGTCGGACGTGTGAAAAGTGGAGAGGTCGCCAAAGAGCGCACGGTTCCGATTGACGCGAAGGCCGCCGAGGCGGTCGCGAACGCGCCGACGAAATGCCCGACCTGCGGCGCGACGATCACCCAGACCATCCTGCGCGGGCAGGCCGAGATCACCTGCGAGTTCTGCGGTTCGAAGATTCGCTTATGAGAAGGAACTTTCCGGTCAGCTGCCCCTTCGACTACGCGGCACGCGCACGCTTCGCGTGAGCGGAGCGAAGGGGCAGGGTGCGGCTGACATCTTTGGCATGCACACCTGAGAATCAGCATCTTGACAGATAGACGAACTTCAATATAATTTGCGGCACATGCAGAAAGCATGTCAACGATGCGCTCACAAGCGCTTGAAGCCGGAGAGGTTTCATGCGCTTGTTTTGCTTTTCCTGGAAACTAGCACGCTTGTTCCAATGGGAGGATCAAGAAAATGACGGATGGGTATCGTGGTGGGCAGGTGCTTGAGGCAAAAGGTTTCAATGCGCTGCGCGTGAGCCTCGCGTCTCCGGAGCAGATCAAGAGCTGGTCGTACGGCGAAGTGCTCAAGCCGGAGACGATCAACTACCGGCGGCTGCGGCCCGAAAAAGACGGGCTGTTCTGCGAGGCGATCTTTGGCCCGACCAAGGACTGGCAGTGCTATTGTGGCAAATACAAGAACGTCCGCTACAAGGGCATCATCTGCGACAAGTGCGGTGTGGAGATCACCCGCTCCTCGGTGCGCCGGGAGCGTATGGGCCACATTGATCTCGCCGCGCCCGTGGCGCACGTGTGGTACACGCGCCGCGTCCCCTCGTACCTGGGACTCCTGCTCGACGTGTCCCGCCGCAACCTCGACCGCGTGCTGTACTTCGCGCAGTACGTAGTGACGCACGTGGACGAGGACGCGCGCCAGAAGGCGCTCAAGCGGCTGGAAGAAGAAATCTCGCGTGAGGAAAAGCGCCGGGTGGACGAGATCAATCAGAAGATCGCCTCCATCAAGACGCACCGCGACCGCCGCCTGGCCGACCTGGAAAGCAAGAAGGATGCGGCGAAAGAGAAGTACGAAGCCGACGCCGCCGAGAAGATTGATCCCGTGATGAAGGAAGCGCAGAAACTCGAGCGCTCCCTGCAAGAAAAGATGGACACCACCGTCCGTGTCCCGGTCGTCTTCTCTTACACCGACGAAATCATCGCCGACAAGGGCGAGACGATTGTGCGCAAGCACGTCTCGGCGCTGACCAAGACCGTGCAGGCCTACGTCGGCCAGATTGAGGCGGAGCTCAAAGAGAAGCGCGACCGTGTGCTGGAGCGCATCAAGGACGAGACCGAAAAGGTCAAGGCGGAGGCCGAAGACGAGATTGTCCAACTGCGCCAGCAGCTCGAGGACCGCACGGTGGACACGCACGAAAGCATGGCGCAGGAGCGCGACGAGCTCATGAGCCTGCAGGCCATGATGTTCCTCGGCGAGAGCAAATACCGCGAGTTGAAGCAGAAGTGGGGCCAGGTCTTCAAGGCCGACATGGGCGCGGAAGCCTTCCTCGAAATCCTGAAGGCGATGGACCTCGACAAGCTGGCCAAGGAACTCTGGCACGAGGTGCGCACGACCAAGTCCAAGCAAAAGAAGAAGAAGGCCGTCAAGCGCCTCAAAGTCGTGGAAGCGCTGCGCCGCTCCGGCAACCGCCCCGAGTGGATGATCCTGACCACGCTGCCCGTCATCCCGCCCGACCTGCGCCCGATGGTGCAGCTGGACGGCGGCCGCTTCGCGACCTCCGACCTCAACGACCTGTACCGGCGCGTGATCAACCGCAACAACCGCCTCAAGCGCCTGCTCGAGCTCGGCGCGCCGGACGTGATCGTGCGCAACGAGAAGCGCATGCTGCAGGAGGCGGTGGACTCGCTGATTGACAACAGCCAGCGCGGCAAGGCGCTCTCCCGCCGGGGCCGCCGCGAGCTGAAGAGCCTGAGCGACATGCTCAAGGGCAAGAAGGGCCGCTTCCGCCGCAACCTGCTCGGCAAGCGCGTGGACTATTCGGGCCGCTCGGTCATCGTCATCGGCCCGCAGCTCAAGCTGCACCAGTGCGGCCTGCCGAAGACGATGGCGCTCGAGTTGTACCGCCCGTTCGTCATTGCCAAGCTCGTCGAGTACAACTACGCTTCCAACGTCAAGGGCGCGAAGCGCTTCATCGAGCGCGAGCGCCCCGAGGTGTGGGAAGTGCTCGAAGAGATTATCAAGGACCGCCCGGTGCTGCTGAACCGCGCGCCGACCCTCCACCGCCTCGGCATCCAGGCCTTTGAGCCGATCCTGGTCGAGGGCAAGGCGATTCAAATTCACCCCCTGGTCTGCGCCGCCTTCAATGCCGACTTCGACGGCGACCAGATGGCCGTGCACGTGCCGCTGTCGACCAAAGCGGTCGAGGAAGCGCGGCGGCTGATGCTCTCGACCATGAACCTGCTGAAGCCCGCGGACGGCGAGCCGATCGTCGGCCCGGCGAAGGACATGGTGCTGGGCGTGTATTATCTGACGGTGATCACGCCGGGCGAGAAGCATGGGGATGGCCGTGCCTTTGCGGACATCGACGAAGTCGAGATGGTGTACACCCTCGGACAGGTTGACATCCACGCCCGGATCAAGCTGCACGTCAGCACGTGGTTCAACGAGAAAGGCGACCGCTACGCCCGCCCGCAGAAGCGCATCGTCGAGACGACGGTGGGCCGCGCGCTCTTCAACCGCGTCATGCCCGAAGAAATGCGGTACGTCAACGAGGTGCTGGATAAGGGCGGCTTGCAGAAACTGGTCGGGAAGTGCTACCAGACGGTCGGCGCGGCGCTCACCACCGACATCGTGGACGACATCAAGAACATCGGCTTCAAGTACGCCACCCGTTCCGGCACGACCATCGCCATCTCCGACCTCACGGTTCCGAAAGAGAAGCAGGAGATTGTGAACAAGACGCTGGACGAGCAGAACGAGCTGGAGAAGCAGTTCCGGCGCGGCCTGCTGACCGAGCAGGAGCAGAACGAGCGCATCATTGATATGTGGACGCTCGCCCGCGACGACGTCGCGAAGGCCGTGTCGGCGAACCTCGATCCGGCCGGATCGCTCGCGATGATGGCGAAGTCCGGCGCGACGAAAGGCGGCTTCGGCCCGATCTCGCAGCTCGCCGGCATGCGCGGCCTGATGGCCGACCCCGCCGGGCGCATCATCCCGCTCCCCATCCGCTCGAACTTCCGCGACGGCCTCACCGCGCTCGAATACTTCATCTCGACGCACGGCGCGCGCAAGGGCCTGGCCGACACCGCGCTCCGCACCGCCGACGCCGGCTACCTCACCCGGCGGCTCGTGGACGTGGCGCAGGACCAAATCGTCAACACCACCGACTGCGGCACCGAGGCCGGCATCTGGATCCGCCGCAAGGACGACGTGGCCGGGCAGGGCTACGGCGAGCGCATTATGGGTCGCATGGCGGCCTCCAAGATCGTGGACCCCAAGTCCGGCGAAGTGATCGTGGGCCGCAACGAGATGATCGAAGAGGTGCCGACCCAGCGCATCGTCGCGGCCGGCATCGAGCAAATCTTCGTGCGCAGCGCGCTGACGTGCCAGCTCGAGCACGGCGTCTGCCAGATGTGCTACGGGCGCGATCTCGGGCGCGGCCGGCTGGTGGACATCGGCGCGGCGGTCGGGATCGTGGCCGCGCAGTCCATCGGTGAGCCGGGCACGCAGCTCACGCTGCGCACGTTCCACACCGGCGGCGTCGCGGCGGGCGGCGACATCACGCACGGCCTCCCGCGCGTCGAAGAGCTCTTCGAGTCGCGCAAGAAGCCGAAGGGCGAAGCCATCATCACCGAGATTGACGGGACGGCGGAGATTATCCGCTCGGACAAGCCCGACGGCCCGCGCTACGTGAAGGTGGTGGACGCCGCCGTGATGCGCGACGAGTACGAGATCCCCGGCAACTGGTCGGTGAAGGCCGAGGACGGCCAGCCGGTGAACGCGGGCGACGTGCTCGCGACGCGCGGCGACAGCCAGATCACCTCGACGCACGGCGGCAAAGTGAAGCGCAAGGATCACACGCTCGTGATCACGTACGAGCGGCGCGAAGAGGCCGAGTACGAAATCCACTCGGCGGCGCGCCTGCTGGTGATTAACGGGCAGAGGGTGCGCGCGGGCGACGCGCTGACGGAAGGCTCGCTCAACCCGCACCGCATCCTGCGCATTCTGGGCCGCGAGGCGTGCGAGCTTTACCTGCTCACCGAAATCCAGAAGGTGTACCGCTCGCAGGGCCAGAACATCAACGACAAGCACTTCGAGGTCATCATCCGCAAGATGCTGTGCCGCGTGCAGATCACGCGCTCCGGCGACAACAACCTCCTGCCCGGCGAGCTGATTGACCGCCTGCGCTTGCAGCAGATGAACGAGCAGCTGCTGGCGGAGGGCAAGTCGCCCGCCGCCGCCGTGCCGGTCCTGCTCGGCGTGACCAAGGCCTCGCTCTCGACCGACTCGTTCCTGAGCGCCGCCTCGTTCCAGCACACCATCAAGGTGCTGGCGGGCGCGGCCATCGAGGGCAAGGAAGACCCGCTCATTGGCCTGAAGGAGAACGTGATCATCGGGAAGCTGATCCCGGCGGGGACGGGCTACTGGGCTTACCACACGAGAGAGGAAGCGGCCGAGCCGGCCAGCAGCGAGAGCGCCGACGTGGCCGCCGCAGCCTGACCTGACCGAGACTCAAAAAAACCGCCTGCGCGCCGCAGGCGGTTTTGATTCGTAAAGGACTTTCGCCTGTGTCATTCTGAGCGGAGCGAAGAATCTCCAGGTCATCCAACCGAGACCCTTCGCAGCTGCGCGGCTCAGGGTGACGTGGCATTAGGCGTGTGTCAAGCTAAAGCCCCATCGCAATTGCCTACTTGAAGTGGATGACAAAGACCATATCCGGAGATTGCGTGCCGAACCACGGTCTTTGGCGCCACAGCCAGACGACGGCCTGCGCCGGCAGTTCCGTGATGTTGATCCAGCTAATCTCGGGCGTGTCCGGGCTCATGTTGTTGCACCCGCCCGGATAACCGCAGCTGCCTCCCCGGTGCAGGTATTGGGGGTTGGCATAGGCGGACGTGGGCGCATCCAGCTTGGAAACGTTGCGCGAGTCCGGATACGAGACGTAGATGTAGTTCAAGTTCATGTCCCGCGCGTTGTAGGCGATTAGAGAGAAGAATGCATTCGCCAGGCCGAGCGGCTGAGTGGTCCATCGGTTCGTCCGGGCCAGGCATTGGGACACGTCGTAGGTGACTTCGGCGCGCGCCTCGCGCGGCGACCACCAGAGCTGGCTCGCCTCGCAATAGAAGGGAAAGTCCGGGCGGCGCAGATCCCCCTCCGTGATGCGCCGTGTGTCCCAGCTGTAGAACAGCCCGTCGAACTCCACCGCGACCAGAAGATAGGGATTCAAAAGGAAACGGGCTTCCTCGGCCGGCCCTTCGATACTGCGTTCGCCCGGCCCAAGGTAGAAATGGCCGGTGATCCCCCACCACGGCCGGCCGTCTTCGATCTGGCCGAACACCGCGTCGGATGGCTCGTAATCGCCGGAAATCAGATGGGGATACCGGAGCACGGCCGCTTTTCTCGACTCAAGCACCTCGGCTTTGGATTTGAAGTCCAGCTCTGCGGGAGGCTGGATGGCGATGTCGAGGTCGGCAGCCCTGGCCGATTTGCCGATCGCCAGCGCGTTCCGGTTTGGCTTCGGCAGGTAAGTCACCCAAATCGTCAGCAGGCATGCGGCGAGGATGGCCAGCAGGATGATGACGGGCCACAACCCAAGGCCCTGCCTGCGGCTGTGCCCCGACGGGCCGGGTTGCGGCGTTGGTGAGTGGGCAGGCTCGCCGGCGGGGGCGGGCGTCTGGGGCTGAGGCTCGGAAATGCTCGCCGAGGGCGCGGATGGCTGCTGCGCCTGCAAAGTTGCCAATGCCCGTTTGACCAGAGCGTTATCGGGGTTGTATTGCAGACACACCTCCAGCGCCTTGATCTTCTGCTCGGGCGTGGGCCACGTGTCCACGTACCATAGCCACGCCGTGACGTTGCGCGGCTCGGCTTCGAGGAGCGGCTCCAGCAGTTTTTGAGCCTCGGCCTTCTTTCCAGCCTTGATCAGTTCAATCGCCTGGCTAAGCGGGGAGGCTGACATTCGCCTTCTTCATAGGTTCTCCGCTAAGCCTCGGCGACCACTGCGATGGAAATCTTCATCCCCTTGGGCTGGATAGGGAGCTTAGCGCCCTGGCGAGCCGGTGGATCCTTGGGGAACCATTTCGCCCACTCTTCGTTCATTCCCGCAAAGTCGTTAGGGTCACCCAGGATGAAGGTCGCGCTCACGTTTTCTCTTCCCATAGTGTGTTTTCAGGAAAGTCGTCCTCTATTTGATCCCTGGCCGGCGGGTTGCTATGAGATTCTCCAGGTAGAGGCGCTCACGGAACTTCGCACGTGGGTTAAGCAGTTGGAGTGGCGCCCAACGGTATGAAACTCTCTAGCCCTCCAGCTCGACCGGTTTCAGCAGCGATACCAGATCGCGCTTCTTGCGCTTGGACATCAGTTCAAGCTCGCCCTCAATTGTGTTGAACCACATCTCCTGGGCAAACCGATGCGTCCAGCCAATCTCACTTTGTGCCTTTTCACTGGAGTAATACAAGTTTGTTGAGCTGGCCCGGACCGTCTCACGCGACATGAAGGCGGGCAAACCGGCCATACGCTGAAGCGGTTCCAGCAGCAAGAATGAAGCCGCGATCAATCCGGCGGGTAGCCAGACCAGAACCTTGAACGCGCCCGGCTCCATCGCCCAGAATGCCAGATGTTCGCGGGTGGATTTGGGCTCGCCCGCGAAGATATACGTCTCGCCCATCCGGCCTTTCTCAGCCGCCAGGGCGATGCCCTGCGCCAGATCATTCACCTCGACGAGCGAAAACATGCAGCCAGGCGACCAACCAAACGGCGGCATGAGCCGATGGAGGTATAGACGCAGGTAATACCCCCAGACGGAGTGATCGTTCGCGCCAATAACTCCGTTGGGACATGCGATGACCAGTGGCAGCCCGCGCTGTTGGTATTGTCTTGCAATAGCGTGGGCCTCGGTCTTGGTCTTTTCATACCATGTTCGGCAGGGCGTCTGCCGCTCAAAGGTCTCGTCGCGCATCTGTTGTCCGGTGTCGCCAACCGCCCACACGGTCGAGACATAGACGGAGCGCGGCACGCCGAGCTCCATCGCCAGGCTGAGCACATTTTCAGTGCCGGTCACGTTGATGGCGTGCATGCGCCGCTTGCCGTCGGCGTTTACGCCAAATTCATATTGACCGGCGTTATGGATCACGATGTCTGCGCCGCTCATGCCCGCCCGCATCGGCGCGGGATCTGTGACATCGCCTACCACACACTGCGCGCCCATTTTACTTAAGGCGCGTGCTTGAGGTGCCTCCGGCTTGCGCACGAGTGCGGCCACGCTCCATCCCCGTGCGAGAAGAGCCTGGGTGAGCGGTTGTCCGATGAAGCCGGTACCACCTGTGAGAAAGACTCTCATGATTCTCTCCTTTGAATTCGCGGGCCATGGTGCTGCGTGATGCGCGCCCAACGGGCGCGCGGTTGAGCACAGTCCGCAAGCAAGCTTGTTTGCGAGCGGACTACTGCTCTAACCGCTGGTTCGCGCGCCAGCGCGCCACCAGCGGTGATAACCGCGCGGGATTAGCCTGCCGGCTATGGAGTGATGTCATTCTACGCCAAGGAGGAACAATGCCAATGTGCCTCCACCGACGATCTTTTGTTTCCTCACCGCCAGGGTATGCTGGGTGAT
>Ga0209108_10000830_pt1 | contig 17520 bp, 20 predicted proteins | sample Rifsed10ft1_FD_184003 | JGI IMG/M metagenome (GOLD analysis project Ga0209108, IMG submission 184003) | Soil microbial communities from Rifle, Colorado, USA - sediment 10ft 1 (version 2) | ecosystem: Environmental > Terrestrial > Deep subsurface > Rock core/Sediment | place: Rifle, Colorado...
CCCGCCGTCAGCTCGCCCGCGCGGGCCATCGCCTCCTGCTCGCGGATCCGCTCCTCCATCTGGCGCGTCTCCTCCTCGTGGCGCTCGCTCATCTCCTGGCCGCGGTCGCGAAGGCGGCCCATCGCCTCCTCGTAGGCGGAGAGGGCACCCTCGCTGGGCAAGGGCAAGGACGCGCGCGGCCACAGGATCAGGACGGCCGCGAGCCCGAGGGCAAAGAGCGCCCCGCCGGTCGCAAGCACCTGCGCTCCACCAAGACCGAACACAGGCCGGCGCAGCACCCAAAGGCGGCTCGGCTGCAACTGGAGGCCCACTAGGAAGAGCAGCAGCACTACGCCGAACTCGGCGAACTGCAGGGTGGACTGCACTTCACCAATCATGCCGAGGCCCCAGGGGCCGATCAGCGTGCCGGCACCAAGGTAGCCGAGCACGGCCCCGAGCTTCAAGCGACGGAACAGCGGCACGATCAGCACCGCGGTGAGAAGAAATACTGCTGCCTGTTCAAGGAAGTGCATGGCGGCGACCCAGGGAAAAAGGGATTCGCCGCATTATGCGCGGGCGGCGCAACGCGCGAAACCGACTTGGCAATTGCCTGTTAGTTTGCGGGCATTCCCGCGACCGCAGTAAGCATGCTCACCGACCCGAGGTCGTAGCCGTCCACGGCGAAGGACATCGTCTCGTCCTCGCTTTGCAGCGCCGCGACATAGAGCAGCGGGAGGTAATGTTCGGGAGTCGGGACCGACAACCGCGCGTCCTCGCCCAAGCGCTCGAAATCGACAAGGGTCGCGTGGTCGCGGGAGGCGAGCGCCTCGCGAATCTTCTCGTTGAAGCGCACCGACCAGTCGTACGCCGGCCCGCCGTTGCGCGTCATCAGCCCAAGGTTGTGCACGACGTTACCGCTGCCCACGTGGGCCGAGGTCACGAATCTCGCGAACGGCAAGCGCGTCGTGGTCAAGATCAACGACCGCGGGCCGTTTGTCGGCAATCGCCTCATCGACCTTTCGTACGCCGCGGCGACGGCCCTCGACAAAGCTCATGTTGTATTCCTTGCCGTCGCGGCGGATCCAAACCTCGAGATTCTTGGATAGCGCGTTGACGACCGACACGCCGACGCCGTGCAAGCCGCCCGAGAACTGATAGTGCTTGTCGTTGAACTTGCCGCCGGCATGCAGCCGCGTGAGGATGAGCTCCACACCGGAGATCTTCTCCCGCGGGTGCAGATCCACGGGCATGCCGCGTCCGTCATCCGTGACTTCGAGCGAGCCGTCCTTGTAGAGCGTGACGTGGATTTTCGTCGCGTAACCCGCGATCGCTTCGTCCACGCTGTTATCGACGACTTCGTGCGCAAGATGGTTCGGCCGGGTCGTATCGGTATACATCCCGGGACGACGGCGCACGGGCTCAAGGCCGCTAAGCACCTCGATGTCGGCAGCGCGATAGCTATTGCTCATTGATGTACCCCGCCCCTGAGCGGCCGCAATGCTCCGCGGGCGAGGTCGATGGGATTGTACAGGGGTGGGGACAGTTTACCTATTTCACCTCGGAAGTCGCAGCACAACCTCGACCTTCTCTTTGTGGTAGGAGCGAGCTTCGCTCGCGATCTTGTCTTAATCGCGAGCGAAGCTCGCTCCTACACAAGAAGGTCAATCGAGGTCCGGAAGCAACGCGTGACGCTGCGTATCCGTCAGCGTGATTTCGTGCCGGTACTCCGGATGATCGATACCGCAGGACAGCTCTGCGCCGTTCTTGAGCGGAGTGCTGAGCGCGGACCCGAGCTCGAACCGCACGAAGTGAACGGCCGAGGTCTTCTCCTCATTGGTACGTTCGAGGTCCTCATCGGCCGTCGCGAAGACCGGGTTGAGGTCGTCGATACGGACATACAGTCGGTGCTCGATGCCCGCGAGGCGTCCGAGCACGCGCCGGCGCTCCTCCGCATCGGGGACCTCGATCATGAACGTCGCTTTGAGATTGGCGCCGTCTGGAATCAACGGATTGTACGACTCGAGCTCTTCCTCGATGGCTTCCCGCTCGAAAATCCGCTCGATGCGCAGCATCTCCTGGATCTGATATTGAATAGTGAGCCGGTCCTCGAAATACAGCGTGGCAATCGGCCCCACGGGCACCTGTCGCCGTTTCTTGTGCTCGAGCACGCGTTGCCGGAACTCGCCGCGCACATTGTGGTACTGCTCGAGCGTGTAAAGATCGTGGATCGAGAGCTTTTTCATGTGCCCTCAGATTCCGTAAGCGCGCCGCAGCAACCCAAGCGGATGCGTCGGCTCGGCGGATTCGGCGACGCTCTCGATTTGGCGCGCGGCCATGGGGCAATCGCTCGTGAAACGGCTCGGCGCGGCGGCATCGACTTGCCGCGCCACGGGGCGAGCGATCTTGACCGACGCGTCCCGGTATTCGGTCTTCACGGCGTAAGTGCCGTCGTGGCCGGAGCAGCGCTCGATGGCCTGTACCGAGGTGTTCGGCACGAGCGCGAGAACGTCGCGCGTCTTGAGGCCGATGTTCTGCACGCGCAGATGGCACGGCACTTGGTAGCTGATGGCACCCAGGGATTCCTTGAAATCCGTTTTGAGCATGCCGGCGCGGTGGCGCAGCATCAGGTATTCGAATGGATCGAAAAAAGCCGCCGCGACCGCCTTGACCTTCTCGTCATCGGGAAACAAGAGCGGCAATTCCCGCTTGAACATGAGCACGCACGACGGGACGGGCGCCGTGAGATCGAAACCGGCGACGGCGAGCTCGTGCAGCACGTCGATATTGTGGCTCTTGAGCGCGCGGATCGATTCGAGATCGCCGAGCTCGAGCTTCGGCATGCCGCAGCAACGCTCGCTCGCGAGCAACGTGACCGGGATGTCGTTATGCTCGAAGACGGCGACGAGATCCTCGACGATGCCGGGCTCGTTGCGATTGCCGTAGCAAGTCGTGAATACGGCGACGCGGCCCGTTGTGCGCTCCGTCGCAACGCCCTGAACGTCCGTTCGTCCGATCTTGTCCGCCAATGTTTTGCGAGCACTACGGCTCACATACTTCGGCAACGGCGCGCGGCTGTCGACGCCGAGGGCTTTCTCGAGGACGCGGCGGCCGACCTTGGACGCATTGAAGGCATTGACGGCCTCGGCGACGACGGGAATGCCCGCGAGTTTCCCCACGGTGTCCGTCGAGCTCAAGAATCGATCGCGCACCTTGGGCTTGCCGTCGCGGAATTGCTTGACCTTGGCGCGCAGCATCAAGTGCGGGAAGTCCACGTTCCACTCGTGCGGCGGAACGTAGGGGCATTTGGTCATATAGCACATGTCGCACAAGTAGCAGTGCTCGACGACTTTTGCGTATGCGCCGACGGGGACCGCTGCGACCTCGCCGGACGCGGACTCGTCGACGAGGTCGAACAGCGTCGGGAAGGCGTTGCAGAGGCTAAAGCAACGACGACAGCCGTGGCAGATGTCGAACACGCGGTGGAGCTCCGCGTTCAACGCCTGCTCGTCGCCGTATTCGGGAGACTGCCAGTCGATCGGGTGACGCGTGGGCGCCTCGAGACTGCCCTCGCGCGACGGGCTCATGGTTCCGATGACTCCCGAATGTCAACCGTCGAGCGAATCCAGCGCTTTCTGGAACCGGTTCGCATGCGAGCGCTCGGCCTTCGCGAGCGTCTCGAACCAGTCCGCAATCTCCTCGAAACCTTCTTGGCGCGCCGACTTCGCCATGCCCGGATACATGTCGGTGTATTCGTGCGTCTCGCCGGCGATGGCCGCCTTCAAGTTCGCGCCCGTCGGTCCGATCGGCAGACCCGTGGCCGGATCGCCGACGTTTTCCAGGTACTCGAGATGGCCGTGCGCGTGACCGGTCTCGCCTTCAGCCGTGGAGCGAAACACGGCCGCTACGTCGTTGTACCCTTCGACGTCCGCCTTGGCTGCGAAATAGAGGTAGCGACGGTTCGCCTGCGATTCGCCGGCGAAGGCGTCTTTGAGGTTCTTTTCCGTGCGGCTGCCCTTCAAGTTCATGGGTTGTACTCCTCCGTATCGTCACCCTTTTAGACTGAGTCTAACGAAGTCAATCTAGTCGCTGAACCGGGGCCTGTCAACCTTCGGAAATCCGCAGCGGCAGCGATCGAAATTGACCCGTGGACGGCCGCTCTTGTACTTTGGCGCGGGCGTGGACCAGGCCGACGACATGACGAAGCAAGACAAGAATCCGGGTCAGCTCGAGAGATCGCTGGCCGAGCTCGAAGCGCTCGTCGAGCGCCTCGAAAGCGGCGAGCTGTCTTTGCAGCAGGCACTCAAGGAGTTCGAGCGCGGCGTCAAGCTCACGCGGCTGTGTCAGACCGCGCTCAAGGAAGCAGAGCTCAAGGTCGAGATCCTGCTCAAGAAGACCGAGGATGCCGAGCCCGAGCCCTTCGAGCCGGAGGCGTGAAAGGGGGACAGTTTACCTATTTCGCCACGCGGCTCGGCGCGCGAGCACTCAGAGGAAATAGGTAAACTGTCCCCCTACGCGAGTCGCGAGCGAGACTCGCTACCGCTCTGTAGGAGCGAGCTTCGCTCGCGATCTTTCTAAGTTGCCGTATTGGCGATGCCCTGGAGCCGCTCGATGAGCGAGCGCAAGAACACCTTGTTGAAGCGCAGCTGGCACGCCGACGATGATTGCTCGAGCAAGGTCGAGCTCACGCGTACGAGGGTCACGGGCGAGTTGGCGCAGATCGTCGCAGTACGCCGCGCGCCGCGCACATAGCTCGTCTCGCCGAAACAGTTGCCGACGCCGAGCACGCCGATGTCGCGCCGGCCGGACTTCACCATGACCTCGCCGCTCACGATGATATAGAAGCGATCGTCCATCTCGCCTTCGCGGATGATCTCGTCGCCGGCTTGGTATTCGCGCCACTCGCTCGCGCGCAGGATCTCCCAGATTTCGGAATGCGAGAACTCGTGAAAAAAGCGCAGCCGGCGCAGCAGGTCGAAGCGCTCTTTCATGTCGATGCGCTCGTGCTGACTGCGCAACGTTTGATAGATCTGCGTCAAGGTCCCGGCCAATTCGAGACCGTTCTGGAAACGTTGGGCAGGGTCTTTGCGCAGTGCGCGCGCGACGAGCTCCTCGAGGTCCTCGGCAATGTCGCTGCGCAGCGTATGAATGGGCGCCGCAGTCGCGTAGACGATTTGATGCAGCAGCTTGCTCAGGTTGTTCGCGCGAAACGGACGAAACCCGGTCAAGAGCTCGTACATGACGGCGCCGAGCGAGTAGATATCCGATCGCGGTGTGATCTCGGCCGACTGCACCTGCTCCGGAGACATATAGCTTGGGCTACCCGCGATTCCCTCGATGCGTGAAACGGCGGAGTCCGTGACGAGCGCGATACCGAAATCGATGATGCGGACATCGTTGTCCAAGGTCAGCATGATGTTGCTGGGTTTGACGTCCCGATGTATGACGCCGCGGCTGTGTGCGTAATGCAGGGCTTTGGCGGCCTTGAAAATGATCTCGACGACGTCGTCGACACGTAGCAGGTTGTCGGGCTTGCAGTAGGCGGCCAGCGTGCGGGCGCCGTGCACGTGCTCCGTGACGACATAGTAGCTGCCGTTCTCGTCGCCGGCGTCGTAGATCGGCAGAATATTGGGATGCTGGAGGCGCCCCATCATCTGCGCCTCGTTGAAAAACATTTTGCGCGTCACGCGCGCTTTGTGGTCGTCTTCCTGCTCGATGTTGTAAAGCTTGATCGCGACGTCGCGGCCGTAATACGGGTCGTGCGACAAGAAGACCCTGCCGCTGCTGCCCTGCCCGACCTCGTTGATGATGTCGTATTTTCCGATTCGCTCAGGGATGTCACGCTTTCCGCGTTTATCCGCGGCGACTTCGGCTTTGGCCTGGACCATAGATCAAATGATTCTCTGCAGCTCAACGACGACCTTGAGGCAAGCTATCGTGTAGACGGCTGCCATGAGGTCATCAAGGATAATTCCGATACCTCCCCGTATTCTGTGATCCAAATCCCGTATCGGCCACGGCTTGGCGATGTCGAAAAACCTGAACAAGATGAAGGCGCTAGCGAGCCAGCCCGCGTGCTTCGGTAACGCGAGCGCCACGAGCAGCATGGCCGCGATCTCGTCGAGCACGATCGCGGGGTGATCGTGGGAGCCGAGGCGCCTGGCGCTCGCCCCGCATAGCCAGATTCCGGCAAGCACGACGACGGCGACCACGGCCGCGCGCCACGGCATCGGCCAGTCCATCATGAACCACGCGAGCGGTACGGCGAGCAGCGTGCCGAACGTGCCGGGCGCCCACGGGCTCAAGCCCGTGCCGAAGCCGAACGCGAAGAGATGCACGGGATCGAGCAACGATCGGACGGGAGGCCTCGAGCGGTCGTTCGACATGCCGGCCGCTCAGAAGTGCATGTAACCCGAGACCGCGACGGGCACGGGCTGGCCGCCGCGGCAACAAACGACGCCGTCACCCGCGACGAGTTGCCCGATACGCGTGAGCCGCGTGTCGCTGCGCGCGAGCGCGGCTTTCACGTCGGCGGCGTGCTCGGGCCGCGCCGTGAAGCACAATTCGTAATCGTCGCCGCCGCCAAGCGCGAAGTCCTCGGCACGCTGCACGCTACAGACGCTCCGCAGTGCGGCGGATAGCGGCAAGTGCTCGATATCGATGAGCGCACCGCAACCGCTCTGTCGGCACAGATGGCCCAAGTCCGCGACGAGTCCATCGGAGACGTCGATCGCCGCCGTCGCGATCGAGGCGAGCGCCAAGCCCGCCGCGACGCGCGGCGTCGGATAACGGAACCGCTCCACGAGCTCCGCCTCGCCGGCGGTCGGCGCGGATTGCCGCGCGAGAAGCGGCAATGCGGCGGCGCTGTCGCCGAGCGTGCCCGTCACGTAAACGTCGTCGCCGACGGCGCCGCCCCCGCGTGTCAAGTAGCGGCCGCCCGTCGTCGTGCCGATGACTTGCACACTGATCGTCAACGGACCGCGCGTGGTATCGCCGCCGACGAGACCGACGGCGTGGCGCTCGGCGAGCTCGAAGAACCCGGACGCGAACGCCTGGAGCCAATCTTCGTCCGCCTCGGGCAGCGTCAGCGCGAGCGTCGCCCAGCGCGGGTTCGCCCCCATGGCAGCAAGGTCGCTCAAGTTGACGGCAAGCGCACGGTAACCGATCGAGTGAGCAGGAAGATCCGGCGGGAAATGAACGCCGCCCACCAACGTATCGACGGCGACCACGATGGGCTCGCGCACGTCGAGCACGGCAGCGTCGTCGCCGATGCCGAGAAGCACGTCGTTGCCTTCGTGCGCGGTGAAGTAACGCGCGATGATTTCGAACTCGTCGAGGCCCGGCATCGCCGTTATCCGGTGCGCCTGCCGTCGTGGCCCCTCAAGTCCTTCGCCGCCTTGTCGAGGACGGCGTTGACGAACCGAAAGCTGTCGGCGGCACCGTAGCGCTTCGCGAGCTCGATGCCCTCGTTGATGGCGACCTTGGTCGGGACGTCGGCGCGATGCTTGAGCTCCGCGAGCGCGACGAGCAGGATCGCTCGCCCGACCGCGTCGAGCTGATCGAGCTTGCGCACGGCGAAGGCTGCGATGGTACGGTCGAGCGACTCATAGTCGTCGAGCACGTGGCGCAACAAGGCGCGGAAATAGTCCTGATCGATGCGTTCGAACTCGGCGAGCGCCGAATACTGGGCGATCAGCACGTCATAGTCGTGGCCCGCCAGCTGCCACTGATACAGCGCCTTGATCAGCAGGGCGCGTGCGCGGTGCCGAGATTTCGCGGCCAACGGTCATTGCTCCAATTGGCGCAATACCGAGGCCATTTGGATCGCCGCGAGCGCCGCGTCGACGCCCTTGTTGCCGTTCTTGGAACCGGCGCGCTCGATGGCCTGCTCGATCGTGTCGACGGTCAGCACGCCGAACCCGAAGGCGATCCCTTCAGCCAGACAAACGCTCGCGACACCGCGACTGACCTCGCCCGCGACGTAATCGAAATGCGGCGTGGCGCCGCGAATGACGCATCCGAGCGCAATCAGCGCGTCGTAACGGTGACTCGCGGCCATTTTCTTGATTGCGAGCGGCGTCTCGAAGGCTCCGGGAACACGGACCACCTCGATCTCCCCCGCGTCGGCGCCGTGCGCGAGCAACGTTTTGACGGCGCCCGACAGCAAGCGATCGACGATGAAATCATTGAACCGCGACGCGACGATGCCGACGCGTAGTCCCCTGGCCGTGAGCTCGCCTTCGATCGTCTTGACCCGCTCATCCATGTGCGCCGTCCTCCGGCGTGACGTATTCCACGACCTCGAGACCGAAACCCGACAATGCGTGGATAGTCTTGGGTTGGCTCATGACTCGCATCTTCCGCACGCCGAGAGCGCGCAGCACCTGTGCGCCCGTGCCGAACGTGCGCAGGTCCATAGCCCGCTCGCGGCGCGCCTTGGTGTCCTCCTGCTTCTCGCGCAATCCGCCCACCACGCTCATGAGCTCGCGACCCGTTTCCTCGTGACGCAGAATGACGATCACGCCTGCGCCTTCTTGCGCGATGCGGCGCATGGCGTCACGTAGCGGCCAACCGAGGCGGCGGTCGCGCACGCCGAGGACGTCGCCGAGCGTATCCTGCCGATGCACACGCACGAGCGTCGGCGTAAGTGCATCGATCGTTCCGCGCACGAGCGCCAGGTGCACCTGCCGGTTGATGTGATCCTCGAAGCACAGCATGCGAAACTGTCCGTGCTCGGTATCGATTTCCATTTCGGCGATGGCCTCCACGGCCTCCTCGTTTGCGAGCCGGTATTCGATGAGGTCGGCGATCGTGCCGATCTTGAGCTTGTGACGCTTGGCGAACTTCACGAGATCGTCGCGACGCGCCATCGCGCCGTCCTCGTTCAAGATCTCGACGATGACCGCGGCAGGCTCCAAGCCCGCGAGACGCGCGAGATCGCAACCGGCTTCCGTGTGTCCCGCGCGCGTGAGCACACCGCCCGGCTGCGCCATCAACGGAAAGACGTGACCGGGCTGGCGCAGATCCGCAGGTACTGCGTCGGACGCGACCGCGGCCCGCACGGTGCGTGCGCGGTCGTGTGCCGAGATGCCCGTCGTGACGCCCTCCGCGGCCTCGATCGAGATCGTGAAATTCGTGGTCTTGCGCTGGTCGGTGGCGCTCACCATGAGCGGCAGGCGCAGTTGCTCGCACCGATCTCTCGTCAAGGTCAGACAAATGAGGCCGCGGCCGTAGCGCGCCATGAAATTGATGTCCTCGCTGCGCACTTTGGCGGCGGCCATGATCAAGTCGCCTTCGTTCTCGCGATCCTCATCGTCGAGCATGACGACCATCTCGTCGTTGCGGATCGCGGCGACGATGTCGTCGATACTGTCGAGGCCCGACCAGAGGCTTTTGTCAGTGGTTACTCGTGTAGGCATGTCCGCGTTCCAAGTAGCGTGCGAATAGGTCAATCACTGTCCTAAGCTCATGTCGTTACTCACATTCTGGGCGCCGAGGTCGGCCGATACTGTCACAAATACCGTCACTCAGCCGCGGTGGACGCCAAAGATTACAAGGAGTAAGCCGCCGCGAGCCAGGTATTATGTGACAGGGGACGCCAGGAAGGCTATTCGCGCCCCAAAGAGCACCAAGAACACGCGCTCGGTCAGAGTGCTCGCGCTTCGCCCGATCTGCGCTCACGCAATACCGCAATGCCTTTCAGGCCGCCTTCTTCACCCGCAGCTCGACGCGCATGCCGGCTGCCGAGAGCATCTTGACGAGCGCATCGAGGCTGAACTTGTCGATCTTGCCGCGTAGCAGATCGTTGAGCCGCGGCTGCGTGACGCCGAAGTGTTTGGCGGCTTGCGCCTGAGTCATACCGCCCGCCAAGGCGCGAATCTTCGACATGAGCTGCGCCCGCAGCAACAGGTTCTCCGCTTCCCCGGAAGAGAATCCGAGATCCGCGAAAACGTTGCCGCTGCCGCGCTCAACCTTCAATCGTTTCTTCATCGCTTCCTCACACGTTCTTGCACGAGCGCCCGAAACCGTGCAGCGGCGGCGGCGATGTCCTGCTTCGATGCTCGTCGCGTCTTCTTCGCGAAAGCATGCAGCACGTACACCGCTTCCTCGAACTTGGCGACGTAGAGTACCCGGTGCTCGCCATCGGCATGCACGCGGATCTCGTTCACACCTTCACCGACCGACGGCATTGGCTTCCAGTCCGAGGGGTCGTGACCCTGCTGGACTTCCCAGAGCTCGAAGCCAGCCCGTTGCCGTGCTGGGCGAGGAAATCTGCGAATCCGCCGCCTGCTGTCGCCCAGCCACCGCAGAGGCTTGATCGGCAGTCCGCCGCCCATTATATCCAGATTGATATAGGCGGCCAACTGAGCCGGCGCAGCGAGCGAGCGCGACCGCCGCTCATGGCGCGACCGGCCTTCTGGAACGTCGAGCTTTCGATCGGCCGCCTCGCGTCTCGCTTGGTGTTTCAGGCATGTCGAACTTCCGAAACGTCTGATCGCCCTGGAAAAGCCGTTCGAGGTAGCGCGCGATGATATCGACCTCAATATTAACAGGGGTGCCCGGCCTATACCCGGAAATGACCGTGAGCTTAAGCGTGTGCGGGATGATGTTGACGTCGAAGCGTTCGCCGTGGACCTCGTTGACCGTGAGGCTCACGCCGTCGACGGCGATCGCACCCTTGGGCGCGACATAACGGCTGAGCTCCGGCGGCAGCTCAACCGTTACTTTAAGCGACCGCGCCGCGGCCTCGACGGCCGCGACGCGTCCGACGCCGTCGACGTGGCCGGTGACCCAATGGCCATCCACGGGATCGCCGACGCAGAGCGGCAACTCGAGATTGACCTCGCCGCCGGCGCCGAGCGCGCCGAGCGTCGTGACGCTCAAAGTCTCTTGCGACACGTCGGCCGTGAAGGAATCCGGTGCGCGTGCAACGGCCGTCAAGCAAACGCCGTTGACGGCGATGCTGCCGCCGATTTCGAGTCGCTCGAGCACGTTTTCGGCCGCACCGATCCGAAGCTGCAGATCGCGGCCGCATGCGGTCTGATCGAGAACGCGGCCCTTGCTCTTGACGATACCGGAAAACACGGATGCCCCTTGACGGCTCAAGCGCCGGCCACGGTACTGGGCCGCGCCATGATGCGCAAGTCGGGGCCGAGCCTCGTGACGTCCTCGATCTCCAACCGATAGCGCTGCTCGAGCTCCGTCAGCACGCCGACGTCGAACATGCCGCGCGCGCCGTCGCCAAGCACATGCGGTGCGAGGTAAATGACGAGCTCGTCGATGAGCGCGGCTTGCAGGAGCGCACCCGATACGCGCGGGCCCGCCTCGACGAAGACGTCGTTGTACTCGAGCTCCGCGAGGCGCGCGAGCACAGCGTGCAGATCGCAGTGCGGCGTTGCCGGGACACGCTCGACGCGCGCGCCTGCCGCCGTCAACAGCCGATACTCCTCACCTTCGTCACGTCCGCCGAAGATGAGCACGTCTCCGGGCAACTCGAGCGTCTTCGCGGAGGGCGGCGTGCGCAACCGAGAGTCGAGTATCACGCGCGCCGGTTGCAGCACGTTGATGCCTTCGCCGTCGAGGCGTGCCGACAGCGACGGGTCGTCGACGAGAATGGTGCCGACGCCCGTCAGCACCGCGCTCGAGCGCGCGCGCCAAACGTGCACGTCGTGCCTCGCGGCAGGACCCGTGATCCAACGGCTCGCGCCGTTCGCAAGCGCCGTGCGTCCGTCGAGCGTTGCGGCGATCTTCACGCGCACCCATGGGCGCTTGCGCGTCATGCGCGACAGGTAACCGCGATTCAACGGTTCGGCCGAGGCGTGCAGCACGCCGACGGTGACGGGAATGCCGGCGGCTTCGAGGCGCTTGACGCCCGAGCCGCTCACGAGCGGGTTGGGATCGAGCATCGCGCAGATCACGCGCGCCACACCGGCCTCTATTAGGGCTTCCGTGCAAGGTCCCGTGCGCCCGGTATGGTTGCACGGCTCGAGCGTCACATAGGCGGTCGCCCCGCGCGCGCGCGCCGCGGCGGCTGCGAGCGCGAGGCGCTCGGCGTGCGGACCCCCGGCCGGCGCCGTCCAGCCCTCGCCGACGACTTGGCCGCCGTTCACGAGCACGCAACCCACCGTCGGATTCGGGTCCGTGTCGTAGAGGCCGCGTTCCGCAAGCAAGAGCGCGCGCTCCATGTGCTTGCGGTCGGCGGCATCAGCGCTTTTTGTCATCGTCGTCGTCCGGCAAGAGCGACAGCTGCTCGCGGCTGGCGAGCAAGCTCGGCAGCGATTGCAGGCGCTCAATTTCCTCCTGGAACTCGGTCACGTCTTGGAAGCTTCGATAGACCGAAGCGAATCTCACATAGGCGACCTCGTCGAGGCGGCGCAGTTCTTCCATGACGAGATCGCCGATGTACCGGCTGTCGACCTCGCGCTCGCCCATGGTTTGGAGGCGGTGGGTGATTCTCTCGATCGCCTCTTCGATCTGATCGCTCGACACGGGACGCTTCGAGAGCGCGCTCACGATGCCGCTACGGAGCTTCTTGTGATCGAACGGCTCACGCCGGTCGTCGCGCTTGATCACATGCGGCATCACGAGCTCGGGCGACTCGAAGGTCGTGAAGCGTTCCTCGCACGCGAGACACTCGCGCCGGCGACGCACGAGGCGCCCTTCGCCCGCGAGCCGCGAATCGATGACTTTCGTGTCGGCGTGATTGCAGAACGGACAATACACCGCTCGGACTATCCTGTAGGAGCGAGCTTCGCTCGCGATTCTTCCATATACACCGGAAACCGCGCACACAGCTCGAGCACCTCCGCGCTGACCCGATCGACGACGGCTTGCGCGCGCACGTCGCCGCAAATATCGGCGATCCAGTGCGCCAGGCGCTCCACCTCCGCTTCGCGCAAGCCGCGCGTCGTCACGGCCGGCGTGCCGATGCGAATTCCCGTCGGCGGCGCCGGCGGCGCCGGTCTGCCCGGTATGTGGATGCAGTTCACGGCGATGTGCCCGCGCTCGAGCGCGAGCTCGGCTTCCTTCGCGTGCACACCGCGCTCGGCGAGATCGACGATCACCATATGATTGTCCGTGCCGCCCGTGCAGAGCGCAAAACCGCGCTGCTTAAGGACCGCCGCCATACAACGTGCATTGGCGAGCACGCGCTGCTGGTAGAGCCGAAACTCCGGCGTCATGGCCTCCTTGAGCGCGACCGCTTTCGCGGCAATGACGTGCATGAGCGGGCCGCCCTGAGTCGTCGGATACACGGCCGCATCCAGGCGCTCCGCGAGCTCGGCCGTGCGCGCAAGAATCATGCCGCCGCGCGGCCCGCGCAACGTCTTGTGTGTGGTCGTGGTCGTGACGTCGGCGACCGGCACCGGATTCGGATGGAGGCCCGCCGCGACGAGACCTGCGACGTGCGCCATGTCGGCGACGAGAAACGCGCCGACCTCGTCGGCGACGGCGCGGAAGCGGCGCCAATCGACGATACGAGTGTAGGCCGAGAATCCCGCGACGATGACGCGCGGACGATGCGTGCGCGCAAGCGCCGCAACTTCGTCGTAAGCGATCTCACCGGTGCGCGCATCGGTGCCGTAGTGGACGGCGGAAAATTGCCGGCCCGAGAAGCTCTTGACGTCGCCGTGCGTGATGTGGCCGCCGTGCGTCGCGCGCATGCCGAGCAAGGTATCGCCGCCCTCGAGCAGCGCCGCATACACCGCGGCGTTCGCCTGCGTGCCCGAGTAGGGTTGCACGTTCGCATAGGCCGCGCCGAACAGGCGCCTGGCGCGTTCCACCGCGAGCGTCTCGGCCGCATCCGCCGGCGCGCAACCGCTGTATTCGCGGCGCCCGGGATAGCCGTTGGCGTACTTGTTCGTGAGCACCGACGCTTGCGCCTCGAGCACGCGGGGGCTCACGTAGTTTTCCGAGGCGATGAGCTCGAGAAAGCGCTCCTGCCTGCCGCGCTCGGCAATGAGTGCGGCAGCGAGCTCGGCATCGAACGTCGCGATGCGGTCGTCAGTTGCGAACAAGTTCTTCGACCACCCTGGTCCAGGCGCGCGCGAGGTTCGCGCGATTGTAGCCACCACCACCCATCGCCAACAGCCGCCCGCGTGCGTGGCGATCGGCGATTTCCCGCAGGCGCGCCGCGGCGTGTGCGTGCGCTTCAGGCGAGAATCGCAGATGCGTGATCGGGTCGCCCGCAAGCGAGTCGGCACCGCACTGAAACAAGATGAGCTCGGGCTCCCGCTCCTCGACATAGCGCTCGACTTCGCTCCACGCAGCCTTAAACGCGGCATCGTCGGCGCCGGGCGGCAGCGGGATATTGAGCTTGGTGCCGACGGCAACGCCGCGGCCCGTCTCCTCGCGCGCGCCCGTGCCGGGATAGAGAAACCGGCCGTCCTCGTGCAGGTCGGCGAAGGCGAGCTCGGGATCCTCCTCGAAGGCATAGAACACACCGTCGCCGTGGTGCGCATCGATGTCGACGTAGGCGATGCGCGCGATGCCGTGGTTCCGCCGCGCGGCCTCGATGGCGACACCGCAATCGTTGAATACGCAAAAGCCCGCGGCCGCGTCGCGCCGCGCATGATGCAGGCCGCCGATCGGAATGAAAGCGCGCGGAATGCTACCCGAGACGATGCGGTCGAGCGCCTCGAGCGTACCGCCGACGACCGTGCAAGCCGCCTCGAAAACCCCTGGAAACGCGGGCGTGTCGCCGTTGTCGAGCCAGCCCGTGCCCACCGCCGAGATCTCCATGACGCGATCGACGTAGCGCGGCGTGTGGAACATTTCGAGCTCCGCTCGCGTCGCCGAGCGCGGCGCGACGAGCTCAAGCTCGCCAAACGCGGGCGATCGCTCGAGCTCGCGTCGAAACGCATCATGGCGATCCGGACCGAACGGGTGCCCGGCCGGAAATCCATAAGCGGCAATTTCGGGTCCGGTTACGAGAATGGCGTGGTGGGTCATAGAGTTCAGCCAGCGGTTTTCATCGGGCGGAGGTTCACCGATAATCCGCCCCCCGCAAGACCGCTTTCGACCATGGCTCAATACATCTATACCACGAACCGCCTTGCGAAGGTGGTGCCCCCGAAGCGCTACATCTTGCGCGACATCAGCTTGAGCTTTTTCCCGGGCGCCAAGATCGGCGTGCTCGGCCTCAACGGCTCGGGAAAATCGACGTTGCTCCGAATCATGGCGGGGGTCGACAAGGACTTCGAGGGTGAGGCGCGCGCGCAGCCGGGCATCAACATCGGTTATCTGCCGCAGGAGCCCGAGCTCGACGCGAGCAAGACCGTGCGCGGCATCGTCGAGGAGGCGGTGGCCGGCGTCTTGGACCTCATTGCGCGCTTCAATGCGATCAGCGAGCGCTTTGCCGAGCCGCTCGACGATGACGAGATGAATGGCCTGCTCGAGGAGCAAGGCAAGCTTCAAGACCAGATCGATGCGGCCGGCGGCTGGGTGCTCGAGCGCAAGCTCGAGATCGCCGCCGATGCGCTGCGCCTGCCGCCTTGGGAGGCGCGTGTCGAATCGCTGTCCGGCGGCGAACGCCGCCGCGTCGCACTGTGCCGGCTGTTGTTGTCGAGCCCGGACATGCTGTTGCTCGACGAGCCGACGAATCACCTCGACGCCGAGTCCGTCGCCTGGCTCGAGCGGTTTCTCGCCGAGTTCGCCGGCACCGTCGTCGGTGTCACGCACGATCGCTATTTCCTCGATAACGTCGCGGGCTGGATACTCGAGCTCGACCGCGGCTACGGCATCCCATGGCAAGGCAACTACAGCTCCTGGCTCGAGCAAAAGGCGCAGCGTCTCGCGCTCGAGGAGAAACAGGAAGCGGCGCGGCAACGCGCCATCAAGACCGAGCTCGAATGGGTCCGAACGAATCCGAAAGCGCGGCAAGCGAAGGCGAAGGCGCGGCTGCAGCGCTTCGACGAGCTCAACTCCAAGGAATTTCAAGCGCGCAACGAGACCAATGAGATCTACATCCCGCCGGGGCCGCGGCTCGGCGACCTCGTCATCGATGTGCAAGGTTTGGGCAAGTCCTACGGCGACCGATTGCTGTTCGAGAACCTGTCGTTCTCCCTGCCTCCGGGCGGCATCGTCGGCGTGATCGGCCCGAACGGCGCCGGCAAAACGACGTTGTTCCGGATCTTGCTCGGCCGCGAGAAGCCGAGCGCGGGTTCCGTCAAGGTCGGCAGCTCCGTCGAGCTCGCGTACGTCGATCAGTCGCGGGACACGCTCGACGCGAGCAAGACGGTCTGGGAAGAGATCAGCGACGGCCAAGACATCTTACGCGTCGGCAGCTACGAAACGTCGTCGCGCGGCTATGTCGGCCGGTTCAACTTCCGCGGCGCGGACCAGCAAAAGCAAGTCGGCCTGCTTTCCGGCGGCGAGCGCAACCGCGTGCATCTTGCAAAAGTGCTGCGCGCCGGCGGCAACGTGCTGTTTCTCGACGAGCCGACCAACGATCTCGACGTCGAAACGCTGCGCGCGCTCGAGGAGGCGCTGCTGAACTTCCCGGGTTGTGCAGTCGTGATCTCGCATGACCGCTGGTTCCTCGACCGCATTGCGACGCACATACTCGCATTCGAAGGCTTGAGCGAAGTCGTCTACTTTCAAGGCAACTACGCCGACTACGCGGCGGACTTGAAACGTCGCAAAGGCGAGGACGCCGACCAGCCGCACCGCCTCCGTTACAAGCGGCTGTAATGGGGACAGTTTACCGATTTCCGCCGCCAGCCTCGCACCGCAGAGTGCAACTGGGAAATAGGTAAACTGTCCCCGCGCGTCAAGTTTCCCGACATTGAGTGAAAAGCCGGAGCGAAGGCGCTATGCTCGGGGCGGAGGTTCCACCGTGTCCATTTATGTCAAAAATAACAACAGCTTCGAGCAGGCGGAAGCGGTCACGCGCGAATGTCCGCACTGCGGCGCGAACGCTCAATTGGTGCCGCTGGCGACGCCGCCCTACGCGGCGCTCATGCAAACGCGGCCTCGCTATGCGGGCATTTGCTTTCGCTGCGCGGCCTGCAATGAGCCGCGCTTCGCGCGTCTTGCGATACGCAGCTTCGGCCCCGATCAGATCGTTCTGTCGACGAACATCGTCGAGATCGAAAGACCCAAGGAGCGGTTTCAATTCGGCTACTTGCCGGCGCCCATCGAGCGGCTCTTTCGCGAGGCGTTGGACTGCTATACGGCCGATCTATATACGGCGTTCGCGGTGATGTGCAGACGCGTCGTCCAGATGGCGCTCGCGGAGATACAGACCCATACGCGGCCGCACTTGTACGATCTTTTCAAGGATGCGCTGGCATTGAGCGAGATGGATGTCGAAACGACGGGCGTGCTCGAAACCGTGCTGTTTGCGACCGACCGGCCCGAACCCGATATCGGCCCCGAGGAAGCCGCGGCGCTCATCGAGATCATCAAAGACGTCTTCTATCAGCGCTATGTGCGCACGGCGAAGCTCAAAGCCGCCATCCGCATGCGGCGCTTCTTCGCGGGAGAGATCACGCAGAAAATAACGCCGATCGGCTTGAGCCAGCGGCGGACGGAATCAGCCTGATA
>Ga0209108_10000834_pt1 | contig 17496 bp, 18 predicted proteins | sample Rifsed10ft1_FD_184003 | JGI IMG/M metagenome (GOLD analysis project Ga0209108, IMG submission 184003) | Soil microbial communities from Rifle, Colorado, USA - sediment 10ft 1 (version 2) | ecosystem: Environmental > Terrestrial > Deep subsurface > Rock core/Sediment | place: Rifle, Colorado...
CCGGCCCGGACCTCGCCGAGCCGGGCTTCGAGCCAGCGCCGGGCCTGTTCGTGAAGATTCTGCGCATCGTCGGGGCTGAAGAGTCCGCCCGCGCGACGAATCAGCCGAAAGTCGTTCATTGCGTGCCTGGCAGCAAGCTTCGCGCGGATTTGCGCCGCTTTGCCGGGCCCATCCCACCGAAAGTCCGTCCACAGAGTACAGCCGAGAATCCGCACTCCGCCGATGACGGCTTCGTCGCACTCGAGCAGGTGAATTCCAAGGCGCGCGGCCTCTGCGCGGGCGCGCTCCGTCAGCGCCTCGAAGTGTTGGTCATAGAATTCATGATTGCCGAACACGTAGATGATTGGCGTATCGGGAAATTGCTCACGCGCCCACGTGAGCCCGGCGCAGCCGGGGGCAATGTCACCCGCGAGGACCACCGCGTCGACCTCTGCAGGCGGTGGCGTCCACGGGTCGAACTCGAGATGAACGTCTGAGAGGAGGCGCAGCTTCATTAAGGGGCAATCTGGCCCGTTTGAGGCGGTGGAAGTCGGAGCGTGCCTCAATACTATTAGACTCCCCTTTGAAGGGCAGCACCCAGGCGGTTCCGTGAAGCGCAAATACGCTCGGTGGTCGCACGTGGTCGGATTCGACGACGCGCCGTTTTCGCCCGATCATCGCGGCGATGTTCTGGTCGTCGGTGCAGTTTTCGCCGGCGAGCGCCTCGACGGCGTGCTCTCGTGCCGGGTGCGCCGCGACGGCGCGAACGCCACTGCGCGGCTTTCGGCTTGCATCCGGCGGTCACGCTTCTATCCGCAGATCGATGCCGTGTTCCTGCAAGGCATCGCCTTCGCGGGCTTCAACGTGGTCGACATCCATACGCTCTCCGAGACGCTCGCTCGGCCGGTCCTGGTGGTCGTTCGGCGGCGGCCGAACCTGGCGGCGATCCGCTCCGCGTTGCTAAGCCGAGTGCGAGGAGGCAAGCGCAAGTGGCAACTCATTGAGCGCACGGGCCCCCTGGAGGAAATTGACGGACTGTTCGTGCAACGCGCCGGCCTATCCGTCGAGGCGGCAACCAGCGCGCTTCGCCGGCATGTGCGCCACAGCAATGTGCCGGAGCCGCTACGCACGGCCCACTTGATCGCGGGTGGCGTCAGCCGGGGAGAGAGCTCCGGGCGACCTTGAGAGATACGCAGGTCAAGCGCACCATAGCCCCGAGCACGACTGGGCGAACCAAACGTAATAACCAGGGTCCCATGCGTGCACTACACTCTTGCGCCCCGAATGGAGATGGAGGTGGGTTATGACTCTGCGCATTGGCGATACCGCACCGGATTTTGAGGCCGACACCACCGAAGGCCGCATTCGCTTCCACGACTGGATCGGCAATTCCTGGGCCGTGCTGTTCTCGCATCCGAAGGACTTCACGCCCGTCTGTACGACCGAGCTCGGCTACATGGCGAAGCTCAAGCCGCAGTTCGACGAGCGCAACGTCAAGGTCATCGGCCTGAGCGTCGACCCGGTCGCCGACCACGCGCGCTGGATGGCCGACATAGAGGAGACCCAGGGCAAAGCGCCCAACTATCCGCTCATCGGCGATCCCGATCTCAAGGTGTCCAAGCTCTACGGGATGCTGCCGGCCGAGACGTCGGGCACCTCGGCGGGGCGCACGCCAGCGGACAATCAGACGGTGCGCAACGTGCTCGTGATTGGCCCAGACAAGAAGATCAGATTGATCATCGCCTACCCGATGACCACCGGCCGCAACTTCGACGAAGTGCTGCGCGTGATCGATTCGATTCAACTGACGGCCAAGCACCGCGTGGCGACGCCCGTGAACTGGAAACAGGGCCAGGACGTGATCATCGCGGGCTCCGTCACGGACGAAGAGGCCAAGAAGATCTACCCGAACGGCTGGAAGGCACCAAAGCCGTATCTGCGCATCGTCCCGCAACCGCGGTAAGGGTCCACCCCCCTCTCCCGCTTGCGGGAGAGGGCTGGGCTGAGGGTCCTTATCTTTCCCCCTCTCCCGCTTGCGGGAGAGGGCCGGGGTAAGGGTCTTCACTTGCTCCGCGCCCACCCAATCGTCCACGATGACGCGTCAGCGTGGAGCGAGGCCATGATCTTCGAGCAAGTTGTCACCGGCGGCTGCCAGTCCTATCTCATCGGCTGCGGTGAAACCTGCGCGGCGGCGCTGATCGATCCGGAAATCCGCCAGATCGATCGCTATCAGACCCTCGCGACACGCGACGGCCTGCGCATTCGCTTCGTCATCGACACTCATACCCACGCGGATCATTTCTCGGCGGCCCGACAGCTCGGAGAAATGCTCGGCGTTCCGGTGGTCATGCATCGCGAAAGTCCGGCGCCTTTCGCCACCATGCGGCTCGACGACGGCGACATGCTGGCGATCGGCCAGCTGCGCGTGCGGGCAATCCACACGCCCGGACATACCCGCGATTCCATGTGTCTCGTAACTGAAGATCGTGTATTCACGGGCGATACGCTGCTCATCGGGGCCACCGGCCGCACGGATCTCCCCACCGGGGATCCGGACGCTCTGTTCGATAGCCTGTTCAACAAGGTGTTGCAGCTGGACGCGGCACTCAAGGTCTATCCGGCCCACGACTACAAGGGTCGCAGCCATTCCACCATCGCCACAGAACTCAGCGAAAACCCGCGGCTACAGGAGCGGGACCGCGCGGGCTTCACGGCGATGATGCGACAGTTGAATCTCACCGCACCGACGCACATCACCGAAGCGTTGCGCACCAACATGAGCGGCGGAAAGACTGTCACCCAGCTCCTGTCCGAAGCCTCAGCAGCGGTCCCCTTCATGGCGCTGGCCGAATTGGATGCACGCCTCGTTGCAAGCGCCGGCGATCTGGTGGTCCTCGACGTGCGCGAGAAGGAGGCTTACGACGCCGGGCACATTCCGTTTGCGCGCCACTTACCGCGCGGCCAGCTGGAACTCAGGGTCAATGACGAGCTCCCCGATCCCACCGCGCGCATTGTCGTCTATTGCGAGTTCGGAAAGATCTCCACCCTGGCAGCAGCGACCTTGCGCCAGCTCGGTTTCTTGCGCGCAGTGGCGCTCGATGGCGGCATGAAAGCCTGGCGCGACAGCGGATTTCGCGTCGAACAATCCGCAGCAAGCTGATCCGACTCTCTTCTCCCTCTCCCGCTGGCGGGAGAGGGTTGGGTTGAGGGTTCTCGGTCCGAACTTCCCTCTCCCACGCCCATCCAAGCCTCGACCGCCTCGCTCCGCCCCAGCTGAACGCTCTCCGATGGCGGTGGTCTGGGCTTCGCGGCACACTTCGGCCTGCGCGCAAAAAAACAGGAACCGGCGCTGAATAACACCAGGTTACATTTTGGAACGCACGCAGGGACGCAAGAACGGCACCATCAGGCAGCGGCAAATCGATAGCATGACCAACATGAACAGGACGCGGCTCCTCTCCATTGCCGCAGCCATCGTGCTGCTCGCGGCCGGCGGCTTCTGGCTCTATCAGCGCAGCGCCAAGGAGGAAGCGTCGCCCTTTCGACTCGCGACGGTCGAACGCGGTGATCTCGAGGCCATCGTTTCGGCCACCGGCAAGCTGAGCGCGGTCACGACCGTGCAGGTCGGCACGCAGGTGTCCGGCCAGATCCAGACCATCCTGGTCGACTTCAACGATCACGTGAAGCAGGGCCAGTTGATCGCGCGTATCGACCCGACGCTGCAGGAACAGGCGGTGCGCGACGCGCAGGCGGGTCTTGAGCGCAGCCAGGCCGAGATCGAGCAGGCGGAGCGCGAGTACCAGCGCAACCAGCAACTGTTCGAGCAGAAAGTGCTCACCGAAATCGAGTTCAATAGCGCGAAATACGCCTTCGCGGTGGCGCGCGCGAACGTCAAGTCAGCACAAGTCACGCTCGACCGCGCCCGCAAAAACCTGGCCTACACCTCTATCTACGCGCCGATCGACGGCGTCGTCGTGGAGCGCAACGTGGATGTGGGCCAGACCGTTGCGGCGAGCCTCGCAACGCCGCAGCTCTTCCTCATCGCCAACGATCTCTCCCGCATGCAGATCCTAGCGTCCGTGGACGAAAGCGACATCGGCATGATCCGCACTGACCAGCCGGTGCGTTTCTCCGTGCAGGCGTATCCCGATGAGACATTTCCGGGAACCGTGCAACAGGTGCGCCTGCAATCGACCACGCAGGAAAACGTCGTCAACTACACCGTCGTAGTCGCCGTTCAGAACCCGGAGGGAAAGCTTCTTCCAGGCATGACCGCGACGGTGGAATTCATCACGGGCTTCGCATCGGCCGTGCTGATGGTGCCGAACGCCGCGCTCCGCATACGGCCGAGCGAGGCGATGTACACCGAAATCCGCGCCGCGCGGGGCGCGGAGCAAGCGACCGGCAATGATCGCGGACTGGGCCAGGCTCTCGGGACAGGCACCGGAGGCATGGCGGATGCGACCTCGCGAAGCAATGGCACGGGGCGCCGGCCGGCCAACGGTTCCATACTCTGGTATCTGGACGAGAACGGGAAACTTGCACTGACTCGGGTGCGCACCGGACTCACGGACGGACAGCGCACGCAGATCGAGACCGATGCATTTCGCGAGGGCACGCAGGTGATCGTCGGCGTCACCCAGAGCTCGCAGACGAGCACCACCTCCAATCCGTTCCAGGCGACGGCGCCGATGGGTCCCGGGGGACCGCCTTTCTGACGATGAGCCTGATCCACGTCGAACGCGTCACCAAGGTGTACCGCACCGGGAAGACCGAGGTGCACGCTTTGCGCGGCGTGGATCTCAAGGTCACGCGCGGCGAAATGATCGCCATCGTCGGCGCCTCGGGGTCCGGAAAGTCCACGCTCATGAACATCATCGGCTGTCTCGACGTTCCGACCTCGGGCCAGTACATTCTCGACGGCGTTCGTGTCAACGATCTCGCTCGCAACGCGTTGGCTGATCTGCGCAACCAGAAGCTCGGGTTCGTGTTCCAGGGATTCAACCTGCTGCCGCGCACTTCCGCGCTCGAGAACGTCGAGCTGCCATTGCTCTACGACCGCAGCGGCCGCCGCCGCGACACTCTCGCGCTCGCGACACTGGCACTCGAACGCGTGGGGCTCGGCGACCGCCTGAATCATCAAACGAGCGAATTGTCCGGTGGCCAGCAGCAGCGGGTCGCGATCGCGCGCGCTCTGGTCACTGAACCCACGGTGCTCCTGGCCGATGAACCCACGGGCAATCTCGATAGCCACACTTCGCTCGGCATCATGGCGCTCTTTCAGGTGCTGAACGACCAGGGCATCACGATGCTGATCGTGACCCACGAAGCGGACATCGCCTCTTGCGCCAAACGAATCGTGGAGTTGCGCGACGGCCGCATCATCCGCGACGAGCCGGTGAAGTCCCGCCGCCGAGCCGCAGACGATCTCGAAGCGATGGCGCCGCCCGAACTTGCAGAGACCGCATGAGACGCTCGACGCTCGTCAAGCTCGCGGTGGACAGCATCCTCAAGAACAAGATGAGGACGCTCCTCACCATGCTCGGCATCGTCATCGGCGTGGCGGCCGTCATCGTCATGATGGCGGTGGGGCAGGGCGCGCAATCGCGCATTGCGGAGCAGATCCGGAACCTGGGCACCAACATGGTCATCATCATGCCGGGCACCAGCCAGCAGGGCGGGGTGAGCCAGGGCGCCGGTACGTTCAATCGCCTGACGATCGAAGACGCGGAAAAGCTGAAGCGCGAGGGCTTGCTGTTCGCGGCCGTCTCCCCGGTCATCTTCTCGCGCGCGCAGGCGATCGGCGGTGAGGGCAATTGGCGCACGTTCATCAATGGCGTCGACATGGACTATTTCACCATCCGCGACTGGCAAGCCGCGGACGGCGCGCTCTTCAGCGACGCCGACATTCGCGCCATGCGCAAAGTGGCGCTGCTCGGCAACACGGTCGCGACCAACCTTTATTCCTCCGGGGACGCCATCGGGCAACAGATCCAGCTGCGTAACGTCCCTTTCACCATCGTCGGCGTGCTGGCGCAGAAAGGCCAGACCGCGGGCGGCGCCGATCAGGACGACGTGATCGTCGTGCCGTACACCACCGCGCAGACTCGCTTGAGCGGCTGGCAGCGAATCGGGCAGATCCTCGTGAGCACCTACTCGCCCGCGGAGATTCCGGCAGCGCAGGAGGAGATCCGCGCCATCATGCGCGAATCACACCGCTTGGGCGCGGACGACGACGATGACTTCACGATCCGCAACCAGGACGAGCTCACGGAGACGGCCTCGAGCACCACCAAGGTCATGTCGTGGCTGCTCGCGGCGATCGCCTCGATCTCGTTGCTGGTCGGCGGCATCGGCATCATGAACATCATGCTGGTCTCGGTGACCGAGCGCACCCGCGAGATCGGCATTCGCCTCGCGATCGGCGCGCGTGGCTCCGACGTGCTCACGCAGTTTCTGGTCGAGAGCGTCGTGATCAGCGTTCTGGGCGGACTCATCGGCGTCGCGGTCGGGTATTCGGGCGCGGCGCTGCTCGGGCATCTCACCGGCTGGAGCACCGAGACGCCGCCCGGGACGGTGCTGATCGCGGTCGGTTTCTCGGCGGCCGTCGGCGTCTTCTTTGGCTTCTATCCCGCGCGGCGTGCCGCGTCCCTCGATCCCATCCAGGCCCTTCGTTATGAATGAGCGAACTCCTCTCCTCGCGCTGATTGTCGTCGCATCGTCGCTCGCGTTCAGGCCGGCCTCGGCCGCGGACGCGCGCATCATCACCTTCGAACAGGCGTTGCGCATCGCCCTCGAACAGAACAGCACGCTACGGCAAGCGGACGTCGCGACGCGGGCGAGTGGGGTCGCGGTCGATCAGGCGCGCGGACAGTTCTATCCCGATCTCGCGCTCACCTCGCGCGCGGCACAAAGCTACGGGCGCAATTTCAACGAAGCGGAAGGCCGCGTGATCGACACCTCGACCGATACCGTGAACCTGGGGCTCTCCTCGAGCGTCACGCTGTTCGATGGCTTCGGCAACACCGCGAGCCTGCGCGAGGCGCGCTTGAGCGAGCAGGCGAGCCATTTGGATCTGCAGCGCACGCGCGAGACCGTCGTCTTCACGGTGGCATCGAATTTCCTCCTTCTGCTGCAGACACAGGAGCAGCTTCGCGTCCGGCGCGAGAGCCTTTCCGCCGAGAGCACGCTCGAGCAGCAGATCACGAGCTACGTGAATGCAGGCGCGCGCACCATTGCGGATCTCTATCAGCAGCAGGCCAGCGTCGCGAGCGCACGCCTCGCCGTTGTCGAAGCCGAGCGCACCGCGCAGCTCGCCGAAGTCAGCCTCATGGAAACGCTGCAGCTCGATCCCGCGGCCGTCTACCAGTTCGAGCCGCTGCCGTACGATGCGGCCGCGGTGCGCGATGCCCCGGCGCTCGAGTCGATGCTCGACAGCGCCTACGCGCAGCGCGCCGATCTGGTGGCGGAGTCGGAACGCCTCAAGGCCGCCGAACAGACCATCCGCGTCGCCAAATCCAGTCGCTGGCCGACCGTTTCGCTCGGCGCCAGTTACGGCACGAACTACACCAGCGCGTCCGACTTCGATCTCCTGGACCAGTTCGACCAGCGCCGCGGCGGGTCGGTAAACCTCGCGCTGACGTTTCCGCTCTTTGATCGCGGCAACACGAGCGCGGCCATCCGGCGGGCGGAGCTCGACGCCGAGAACGCCCACATCGCGCTCGATACGCTTCGCAACGGTGTCGGCCTCGACGTGCGCCGCGCCTATCTCGATTTCCTCTCCGCTCGCGAGCAGCTGAGCGCCGCCAATGCCCAGATGCAGGCCGCGGAGCTCGCCCTCAAGGCCGCGCAGGATCGCTATCAGGCCGGCGCCGCAACGCTCGTCGAACTCACCCAGGCGCGCGCCACCCAGGTCGAGGCCGCGAGTGCCCAGGTCACCGCGCGCTCAAACCTGCTCTTCCAGCGGACCCTCGTCGACTACTACACCGGCGAGCTCGCAGTGCCGAGCGATGAAACATCAATACCCACCGCGTCTGATTGACTCCACTCCCTCTCCCGCTTGTGGGAGGGTTGGGGTGAGGGCTCCACATCAAATGGACCAAGAGGGAGAGCACGCAGATGAAAGTTGACACGTGGTCATTGCTTGCGAGTGCCGTTTCAGTGGTGACGCTGGTTTTCGGACTGATGCTGGCCTTTCGCGGCTACGAGTGGCGCAAGAAGAGAGCTCGCCTGATCGAGGCAGTCACGCTCGCTTTCTGGATGGCGGCCGTAAGCGTCATTCTGACGCGCGTCCCTGAGTGGGCGGGAGTGATGTCCGTTGTGGGCGTGATCGTTGCCATGTTTCTTTCGAAGCGATACGTCCGCTATCTCTATGGGGCTATTGGAGGTGCGGTGTTCTTCGTGATCGGGGCAATTGTGTTTCTAGGCATTTGGGCAATTCCCGTCGTCGAGTTGACACTCCCGTGGCGCATCGTGCTCATGGTGGGTGTCACCGCCATCGGTTTCCGGTTGGGGATGGTGTATTCCGATCTGACCGTAATCTTGTCGACGGCACTGGCGGGAGCGCAGTACACGGCGCTCGGATCGCTGGGGCTGTATGCAGTCGTCACGGATGCGGCGTCGACATTCGTCGGCCAGACACTCCTGGCCGCGATCGTTCCAATTACCGGACTGATGATTACGGCGTCGAATCCCGGACAGGCCATCATTCAATGGTTCATCGCGCTCGTCGTCCTGGTTTCGGGCGCAATGCATCAGTGGCGGCGATACCAGAAGCCGCTCCAGAGCGCAGGCGTGAACTGATTGGCGCGGCCCTGGACCTGACGTTCGGCTGACCTGCAGGATCCCGCCCACTTGGCTCATGAGCGATTACGAGTGACGACGACACGCGTCTGAGTTTGATATCGTCGAACCATGGCGCTCGCCAGGACTCGCATTGTGATGCCGTTCGTGCTGATGGCGCTCATAGCAGTGAGGGTAGCCGGGGCGGGCTCGAGCGCGCGCATCATTGAGACACATCCCTCGGCCGACGCGACGCTTGGGCGCAGCGAGTCATTTTACGTGCGCATCGAGTACGACAGCGACGAGCCGATCAATCTGTGGGCGCGGCCCTATCGCAATGGCGAGCAGGTCGAACAGGCGATGTCGAACGCCTCGTCGAAGTACTCCGGTTCTGGCGAAACGCTGGGTTGGTTCGCGCTCATCGAACCCGGCGTCGTGGATGAGGTGCGCGTGATCGCCGGCGGCGGTCAGCCGTATCGTGAGTGGGAGCTTGCGCGTCAATCGGTCGATCTGCGCTGGACCTCTGCCATATCTTCAACGAGGAGCTCGCCCGCCTGGGTCGATGAGTTGCAGGCCGCTGAAATGGCACGCCAGCGAGAGGAGGCGAAGCGGCGAGCCAGCGAACCAGTCTCGGCGGGAGACACGGTGCTCTTCTACGGTTTCATGCTCGCCGTGCTGGCGCTGGGGCTCGGCGGCCTCATCGTGCCGATCTATTGCGTCTGGAAGTGGCGCGGGCGCTGGAAAATCGCCGCCGCCGTGCCACTCGCGGTCGTCGCGTTTGTCATGGGGAGGATCCTCGTCGATACGGCACGCGATCCGACGTCACACAATCTCTGGCCCTTCGAGATCCTCATCTGGTGCGCGGTTGCGCTCGTGGCCGTCGGCGTGCTCTGGGTTGTGCGCCTAATGATGAACGTCGAAGCGTAACGATTCGAGCCGCGCGTGAGGCGGCCGCCTCTCTATTTCTACTGGCGATTGGTCGACCAGCCGGTTCGGCCGGATTGTGCGCGTGAGTCAGACCTGCTCGAGTGGGCTGATCCGCCGGAGCGGTCGCCTTGGTGACCTGCGGACGCTGAACCACCGGAACGATCACTTTGGCGGCCTGAAGATGCCGAACCGCCACCGTAGCTGCGGGCTGAATCCGGCTGCGAACTGCGGGTTGGCTGGGAGGGCGCGTATTGCACGCGGGGTTGCTGCCAGGACTGGACCGGTTCGCTACGTCGCGGCTCACTTCGGACCACAGTGCGCGGCGGCTCGGTGCGCACAACCGTGCGGGGTTCATCGGTTCGCACGACCGTCCGGGGCGGCTCGTATCGCGGGATGCTGCGCCGCTGCTCTGCCTGGCGAACGACCGGATTCTGAACTGCGGGCCTGGCCGGCACGCTTCTGAAGCTCTGCACCGTTCGCCGGTCGGTCGGTACTTGCGGTGTTGTGCGGCGCTCATCGACCACCGATCGCTCATTCTCTTGTGGCCTGAGCGTCGAACGCGGCACCGGATCTGGATTCTGGCGGTGCGCGTTGAAATTGCCTTGCCACCGCGATTCGCGAACCGGCGCCGGCTGCAGCGACGAAACCCGCGGTGCCGCACGCTCGCGTTGGTTGGGATCCACTCTCAATACCCGATCAACGCTTGGGCGACGAGCGGCGAACGCGGCGGCGGGCACCGTCGTGACTGCACGCGGGGCGTTGGCATTGACGGGGCGAACGTCGCGGACGCGGCCACGAAATGCGTTCGTGATCTGCGCGTTGTTGTCGATCGTGGTGTTGGAAACGTTCGCTGCGCGCACGTAACGTGGGCTCGCGGGATGATTCGGCACGTACACTTCGCGCGGGCCCAGCGGATACCAGCCCACTGAATTCGGATGCCGCGGATCGCGCACGCCCGGCATGCCAGTCCAGCCGACAAGCGCCGGGGACCAGACCCTTGGATGATGATGGCGCGGCGGCGGCGGCACCCAGCACCAGCGATTGCGCGTATAGGCCCAGCGCCCGTAGTGGAACGGCGCATAGCCCCACGGCGCGTAATCGATCCAGGTGAATCCCCACGGCCCGATCCACGACCAATAACCAGAGCTATAGGGCGCCCAGCCAATCGAAATGTAGCTCGGCGACCAGACGTAGCCATAGGAGGGCTCGTGATACCACGTGCCGTACCGATCAAGATCCTCGTACCCCACGACGTCGCGCGACACGTAACGCGTAGTCTGGGATGCCGTGAGGGTGCGCTCGCGTTCGATGCACCATTCATCGAACTCGCTGAGCGGGCCGAGGGCCTCAACGTCGGCCAACTGTTCCGCACCCGTGAAGCGCAGCTCCTGCTGATCGCCCAATCGGATCGGGCCCGCGCCGCCATCGAGTTCGGCTTCTCCATTGCGCACGACGAGCACGGTCGCGCCCTGAGTGTCGGCTTCGATGCGGTAATCGCCGGGCCGGAGCAAGAGTACGGTCGCGTTGGGCGTGTCGATCTCGAAGGTCTCGCGCTCACCCAATTCACGCAGATGGATGCCGAGCGTGCCAGAGTTGAGCTCGAGCTGGGCGATGTCGGCATCGAGATTGGCGACCGTGAGGTCGGTGCTGTCATCGAGGCGGACGGCCGCGGTGCCGATGCTCATCTCGGCGCGCGAACCGCGATCCGTCATGAGCCGGTCGCCCCAGGTGAGCGGGCGGTTGAGCTCGGCTTCTTCCGGGGCCCCGGCGCCTGCGGCCTGGTACACGACCTGACCCTGGATGAGGCTCAGGCGCGCGACGCGTGCGGGTGGGTCGGCGTCGGCGGCGATCGCGGCGCCGGTTATGGCAAGTGCCAGAAGCAGGGTTGTAGCACGCCACCTCATGGTGAGCGTGAGTCTACTCCGCGGCGATGAAGGCAAGCTGAACGGGACGAATGCGGGCCCTCACCCCAACCCTCTCCCGCAAGCGGGAGAGGGAGAAGAGCCCTCACCGCTGCCGTCTCCCGCAAGCGCGAGAGGGAGTCAGCGCATGTTGCTGATTGAGTTCTTCGCGGTGTCGTGCTTCGTTTTCATTACGTTCGATATCATCTGCTCCAATTGATTCTGCTTTTGCATCTTCGACTGCAGCGCCAAGTACTGAAGATTGAACGACATCTGCAGATCGGGCTGTGAGAGTGCGCGCTCACCCTGAGCAGCAAGACTGCGGGCCTCGGCACTCGTATCGCGGAGCCATTGGTCGTAGGACTCGAGCGCCTTCTGGTCTGCGGCGGATTGCGGTTTGCTGTCGGGCTTTATCGCCGCCGCGCGATTGAGCCCATCGCTCAGCTGCCGAAGTGACACAACTCGCTCGCGCGTGCACACGGCGAGCGACCTGGTGCCGCACCGGGTGTCAGTTTGCGTCTGGAGCGTGGGCTGTGGTGCGACGTAAACAGGGCCGCTCGTCGTGGCTCGTTCGGCCGCGAATGCTGGCGCTGCGGCGAGCAAGCAGGCAAGGGCGGAAATGGCGTGCAGTTTGGTCATGGCGTACTCCTCTCCCTCTCCCGCTTGCGGGAGAGGGTTGGGGTGAGGGTCTCTCACTTACTCCCTCTCCCACTTGTGGGAGAGGGTTGGGGCGAGGGTTCCTCTCTCACCCGTGCACCACCCCACTGCCCGAATGCCGCAGCTTGTTGAACTGCCCGTAACTGTCCTTGAGATCCAGCTTGATGGCTCCAAAGCTCCGCGTCGTCGCGCTCCCGATCTCGGCCAGCTCGAACTCGATGCCATTGGGAATATCGATGCGCACCCGGTGCGGCTGTCCGGTCGCCGGACTCTTGATGGGCGTGCCGATCGACTCGAGCACGCCCGGAATTGCGACGCGCGCCGTGCGCGCCTTGATGTCGACCTCGTAGTCGATCGGCTTGAAAAGCGGCGGATTCACCTTGTCCGACATCGCGTGATACACCCACCAATGCGTCGCGCCTTCCGCGGTTTCCTCGCCGTGCAGGATCTTCGTTAGCGCCGCACGCTGCTCGGGATTGGCGCGCTCGTCGATGACGGCCTGCATCTCACCCTTGCCCTCGAAGACCGGCCCGGGCCAGGCATACAGCAGGGCGGCCTTGAGCCCATCGAGTTTCACAGCGCCGAAGTGCCCTTTGTCGATTCTGAACACCTCAAAGCCACAGCAATCACCGGTGGTCGGCCGCGCCTCGAACTGACAAGGGCAGCCGTACGAACAATTGCAGTTGCCGAAACTCACCCCTTCCACGTACCAGTCCACACCGCTCATGATGACGCCTCCTCAATAAGAATCACGTCACGAGCTCATGCTCGTCTATTCGATGGCGTCCATTGTGTACGAACGGAGGTGCAGGCTGTAGTGGTCATGCCAAAGCACCAGGCCGGAGCGCGGACTTCTTCCCCCCTCCCGCTTGCGGGAGAGCGCAGCACGCAGCCCGGAGGATCGCGCGCGGTCGGCGCGTCCCGGTTACCCATGCGCGAGGCTGAGAATTGGAGCAAATACAGCGCTAACGCTTGCTGTGTATCGGCAATGTGCAAGTTAAGGTAACTGTCAGGGCATCGCACCACAGACGGTGCGAACCATACTGGCATTGCTTATACAAATTCTTGTATGCTCGCCCTCAGGCCGGTCGAGTTTCTCGGTAACTCATTGAGTCAGCTACGACGTTTTCCGGTGGCGGCGCGTCGAGTGGCAGGCTTTCAGCTCGATCGCGTTCAGCGCGGGCTTAATCCATTGGACTGGAAGCCGATGCCAGCGATCGGACCTGGAGTGCATGAGATCCGCGTACGCGATGAGGTCGGTGCGTTTCGCGTTATCTATTCAGCGAAGTCAGGAGAAACAGTTCTTGTCCTGCATTGTTTTCAGAAGAAGACGCCACGCACCTCAAAGGGCGACATTGCCCTAGCGCGGAGTCGTTTTCGCCGATTCATTGCGGCGCGGAGCAAGAAGTGAGTCGTAAGCGTTTTGCATCCATCTGGGATGCACTTGAGAAATCAGCGACCGAGGCCGCTAGCATGCGGCTGCGCGCCGAGCTTGCCAATGAGCTCATCGAGCGACTTCGCCAGTGCAAGCTCAGTCAATCGCGGGCCGCAGAGCTGCTCGACGTCACGCAGCCGCGAATTTCCGACCTGATGCGCGGCAGGCTCGATCTTTTTTCGCTCGATATGCTCGTCGACATGGCCGAACGCGCTGGCTTGCGCACGCGCGTCGTCGTGACTCGCAAGCGCGCAGCCTGATTGAATAGCCGTTGCGCCAAAATACCAGCCACCTCCGCGTGTCTCTACGGTCGCAGATTGCGACCTTTAAGGCCCGGTGAGCGTTCTACTCCCTCTCCCGCTTGCGGGAGAGGGTCGGGGTGCGGGTCTTTACTCGATCGGCACAAACCCGATCGGCCGCTTTGTTGTCGCCGCCCCCGCCTCAACGAGACGGCGAATCGACTGGATCAGATTCTTGATCGCCGCGTCGTGCGTATCGACTCGCTGCGCAAGTTCCGTCACGACGCTTGCCAGCTTTTCACTCACGACGCTGGCGCGCCGTAAGCGGACGAACTCGCGCATGATCTCGATGTTGACCGCGATCGCCGCGCGACTTCGCAGTACGCTGGAAAGCATCGCGACTCCTTGCTCAGTGAACGCGTACGGGAGATGGCGACGGCCACCGTGTACTGAGTCCAAACTTGAAATCACAGATTGGGGATCTCAAGATGCTAACCTATTGATTGGGCAGCTGAAACAGGAAATCCGGCGGGATGCGTTGGCGGTTGCGTTTGACCGCCTTTCGCGCGCCTCAACGCGAGGCGTCCGCGTGGCTGACGAGTCAAGCGCGACTGACGCCCTCACTGCGAGATCCGCTCCGAAGCGGAATCGCGACGCTCCCGGTCGCGAGGGCGGTGCCGAGCAGGATCACCGCGCACGCGATCAGCATGCCGGCCGTGATTGCCTCGTCGAGAAATATCAAACCCCACAGCATTCCGAACGCCGGCGGCAGGTAAGTCACGGAGATCGCCTTCGCCGGCCCGATGCGGGCGATCAGGCGGAAAAAGATGCCGTAGGCGACGCCGGTGCAAAGCAAGCCAAGCGCGAGGACGCACAGCCAGCTCTTGAACGAGGGCGCAGCGCTCGGCCAATTCGCGACTGCGAGCGGTAGCAGCAGCAGCGTCGCGGCGATCTGGCTGCCCGTCGCTGCGGCCAGCGGCGGCACGCGCGCCAGCTTCTTCTTCGTGTAGTTGACGCTGATACCGTAAGACAGCGAGGCACCGAGTCCGGCGAGAATGGCGAGCGTGGCGCCGCCGCCGTTGAACGCGATCTTGTCCCACGCGAGCACCAGCACGCCACCGAAGCCGACGGCGAGCCCGATGATCCGCGGGACGGTCAGCTTGTCTTTAAGCCACGCATACGCCACGAGCGCGCCGAAGAGAGGGGCGCTCGCGTTGATCACCGCCCCGGTCCCCGCCGTAATGAAGAGCATCGCATAGGCAAGCAAAACGAAGGGCAATGCCGAGCTTAGTAAGCCGACGACAGTCAGGGGCCCGGCCGCTCCGCGCAGACCGCCCATCCCACCACGCCACGCGAGCATCGCGGTCAGAAAGACAGCAGCGATCGCGACGCGAATCTCGACCAGCGCGATGGCGCCGAACTCTGGTGTGGCGATGCGCATGAAGAGAAATGAGGCGCCCCAGATCACGCCCAGAAGAAGGAGTTCGAGGCGATCGCGATGGGTCATGCTGGTGTCCGTGAAAAAAAATGAGCCTGCCGGGGTCCGACAGGCTCGAGGCAGGGGCAGGGGATTACTGCCAGGAGTGAACCGAAGGCTGCGCGGCAACCGTCACCTTGTCGATGCGCCGCGCCGTGACGGTCATGCTGCCGAGATCTGCGACTCGGGTGTCTGCGGGACGTCGGGCGGCCACCGTCATCACGCCAATCATCGGGGCATCAGTGTCGGAAAGGCGCGAAGCGGTCACGGTCAGGCTGCCGAGCTGTGCGATCTCATCCGCGTGTGAGGCCGACGCGATCAGCGCGCCCGTGGCCAGGGCGGCGACCCATGCGAACTTTCGAATCCTGTACAGCGTGCTCATGACATTCTCCTCAACCGTTTGTCCGATCCCGAATCGCGTTCCAAATGTGCTTCCGGGTGTGTGCACTGTCGGCTGAATGGCCCTGTCCATCAAACGCAATACCTGATGCTCGGTTAAGCAAAACTTTCGCTGTTCGGGCGTATGAAAAGAGTCCTGCGCATAGCCATCCGCAAGGATCTGGTCTCGGTATCAAAGGCGCTGCGGACTGATTGATCTTGGCGCGGCATGGAACCGCTGGATGGGGCTCGTGTCACATATGGCCGGAAACGTAGCTATCCGTGGATGGCGCGTGCAATGTCCCTGCGTCGAGCTCCGAGTGCAAGCAACGTTCCTACCAGCAGATCCAGGGAAACCGTCCGATCAGCCGCCTCCATTTTGGCGAGCCGCGATTGGCTGGAGCCCAGCCGCGCGGCGAGCGCGACCTGCGATACACTTTGATGGACACGGCGTTCTCGCAGGCTGCGACTCAATGCCAGGCGCATCTCGACGAGCAACTGGCGACGGCGAATTCTCGGGCCGTCGCGCCCGACAAGTCACAGTGATAATTCGACGGATTGGCGCAGATATGTGCGGTCGGCCCCGGCAAAATGCTGTCGGCGTGTCCACGCCGACGCCGGGAATGTTGCAAGCGTGGTCCTAACCCGCAGTGAGTATCAGGCTACACTCTCGACCGTGGTGGTTGCCTCCGCGGTGTTGGCGGCAATGGAGAGGCGCAAGCCCAAGTAGGGTCTCGCAAGACTGGTTCAAGTGAGGCGTGAGTGAAATCCGAAACGCGCTCGACGATCCTGCTGCGCATCGAGCTGCTCAATATCGAGCCGCTGATCTGGCGACGCACGCGCGTGCCGGAGAGATGGACGCTCAGGCGCCTGCACGGCGTCATCCAGAAGCTCTTCGGCTGGGAAGACCGTCACCTGCACGACTTTCGCATCGGCGACCTGCGCATCGGGATGCCGGAGGTCGATGACAGCGACGCGGGTCTGCAGGACGACCGTGAGTGGACGCTCGCCGAGGTGCTGAAGACGGGCGCCCAGGAGTTTGTTTACGTCTACGACTTCGGCGACCACTGGGAGCATCGGCTGATCGTCGAGCCGGAATCGCGGACGGAGGCCGGCGCAGGATTTGCACCGATCTGCCTCGCTGGAGAGAACGCCGCGCCGCCCGAGGACATCGGCGGTCCGCCTGGCTACGAGCTGTTCCTCGCGGCGCTCGGGGATCCGCGGCACGAGCGGCACGAGGAAATGATCGAGTGGGTCGGGGGAGTATTCGATCCCAGGGCGTTCGATCTCAACCGCGTCAACCGGGACCTGAGAAAGCCGCGCTGACGACGCCATGCGTCAGCTGCTCGAGCCCTCCGAGCTGCAGCGACGGATGGAGCTGTATGTGCGCGACGAGGAGAGCGCAGAGCGCTTGCCGACGCGCAGCTTCACCGTACTGCGCGTGATTCATGGCTGGCGTCGCCGCGCCGATGTAACTACGTTCGTCGCACATGTCGGAAGAACGTCAGGCCGCGATTGCCGGAATGGCGCAACGCATTCTGGTCGTTTGGGGGCGGCGGGTGATGCTCGATTCCGATTTAGCGGCGTTGTATGGTGTCGCGACAAAACGGCTCAATGAGCAGGTCAAGCGTAACCGGCGCAGATTCCCGTCAGATTTCATGTTCGAGCTGAACGTGATGGAGATCGAATCTTTAAGGTCGCAAATCGGGGATGGGTAAGGAA